>Ga0308159_1000479_pt1 | contig 91393 bp, 75 predicted proteins | sample PhyCR1_FD_201040 | JGI IMG/M metagenome (GOLD analysis project Ga0308159, IMG submission 201040) | Phyllosphere microbial communities from UC Gill Tract Community Farm, Albany, California, United States - DLSLC.R1 | ecosystem: Host-associated > Plants > Phyllosphere > Unclassified | place: USA...
CACCACGAGCAGAACATCTTCAAGATGGGCGGCCTGTGGAAGAAACTGCCTCTGGCCTACGCCAGCTTCATCGTCGGCGGCGCGGCCCTGGCGGCCCTGCCTCTGGTGACCGCAGGCTTCTACTCCAAGGACGAGATCCTCTGGGAAGCCTTCGCCAGCGGCAACCATGGCCTGCTGTACGCTGGCCTGGTGGGTGCGTTCATGACCTCGCTGTACACCTTCCGCCTGATCTTCATCACCTTCCACGGTGAAGCCAAGACCGAAGCCCACGCCGGCCACGGGATCTCCCACTGGCTGCCGCTGGTGGTGCTGATCGTGCTGTCCACTGCGATCGGCGCGATGATCACCCCGCCCCTGCATGGCGTGCTGCCGCAAAGCGTCGGCCATGCCGGTGGCGAAGCCAAGCACAGCCTGGAAATCGCCTCGGGTGCCATCGCCCTGGCCGGTATCCTGCTGGCCGCCCTGTTGTTCCTTGGCAAGCGTCGCGTTGTGACCGCCATCGCCAACAGCGGCATCGGGCGTCTGCTCTCGGCCTGGTGGTTCGCCGCCTGGGGCTTCGACTGGATCTACGACAAACTGTTCGTCAAGCCATACCTGGCCATCAGCCACGTACTGCGCAAGGACCCGCTCGATCAGACCATCGGTTTGATCCCGCGTATGGCCAAAGGGGGTCACACCTCCCTGAGCCGTACCGAGACCGGTCAACTGCGTTGGTACGCCGCCTCGATGGCAGCCGGTGCCGTGCTGGTCATCGGCGCCATTGTGCTGGTAGCGGTCTGATATGAACCTTGCGAACTTGCGAAAGGAATTGAGCCCGTCATGATTCTGCCTTGGCTAATCCTGATCCCCTTCATCGGCGGCCTGCTGTGCTGGCTGGGTGAGCGCTTCGGCGCCACCCTCCCCCGCTGGATTGCGCTGTTGACCATGACCCTGGAACTCGCCCTCGGCCTCTGGCTGTGGGCCCACGGTAACTATTCATTTGCTCCGGCGCCTGGCGCCGATCCAACTTGGGCCATCGAGTTCAAGCATGTCTGGATCGAGCGCTTCGGCATCAACGTGCACCTGGCGCTGGACGGCCTGTCGCTGTTGATGATCCTGCTGACCGGCCTGCTGGGTATCCTCTCGGTACTCTGCTCCTGGAAAGAGATTCAGCGTCACGTGGGCTTCTTCCACCTGAACCTGATGTGGATCCTGGGCGGTGTGGTCGGCGTGTTCCTGGCGCTGGACCTGTTCATGTTCTTCTTCTTCTGGGAAATGATGCTGGTGCCGATGTACTTCCTCATCGCGCTCTGGGGTCACAGCTCGGCAGACGGCAAGAAAACCCGGATCTACGCAGCGACCAAGTTCTTCATCTTCACTCAGGCTTCCGGCCTGATCATGCTGGTGGCGATCCTGGGCCTGGTGCTGGTGAACTTCAACAACACCGGGGTGATCACCTTCGATTACGCCCAGTTGCTGAAGACCAAGATGTCCACCGCCACCGAGTACATCCTGATGCTCGGCTTCTTCATCGCCTTCGCGGTGAAGCTGCCCGTGGTGCCATTCCACTCCTGGCTGCCTGACGCTCACGCCCAGGCACCGACTGCCGGTTCCGTGGACCTGGCGGGCATCCTGTTGAAGACGGCGGCCTACGGCCTGCTGCGTTTCGCCCTGCCACTGTTCCCCAACGCATCGGCAGAGTTCGCACCGATCGCCATGACCCTGGGTCTGGTCGGGATCTTCTACGGCGCCTTCCTGGCCTTCGCCCAGACCGACATCAAGCGCCTGATCGCCTTCTCCAGCGTTTCCCACATGGGCTTCGTGCTGATCGGGATCTACTCCGGCAGCCAGCAGGCCCTGCAGGGCGCGGTGATCCAGATGCTGGCCCACGGTGTTTCGGCAGCCGCGCTGTTTATCCTCAGCGGCCAGCTGTACGAACGCACCCATACCCGCGACATGCGTGAAATGGGCGGCCTGTGGTCGCGTATCGCCTACCTGCCGGCCATCAGCCTGTTCTTCGCAGCCGCCTCCCTGGGCCTGCCGGGCACCGGCAACTTCGTCGGCGAGTTCCTGATCCTGATCGGCACCTTCGTCAGCGCTCCATGGATCACCGCGATCGCGACTTCGGGCCTGGTGTTCGGCTCGGTCTACTCGCTGATCATGATCCACCGTGCCTACTTCGGCCCGTCCAAATCGGACGCGGTACTGCACGGCATGGATGCTCGCGAACTGATCATGGTGCTGGGGCTGGCGGTCCTGCTGATCTACATCGGCGTGTACCCGCAACCGTTCCTCGATACCTCTGCCGCCACCATGCATGGCGTGCAGCAATGGCTCAGCACCGCCTTCACTCAACTCGCTTCGGCCCGGTAAGAGCGCTATGGACTTTACGATTCAACACTTTATAGCCCTGGCGCCGCTGCTGATCACCAGCGCCACCCTTGTGGTGGTGATGCTGGCGATCGCCTGGCGGCGCAACCACGCCCAGACCTTCCTGCTGTCGGTGGCCGGTCTGAACCTGGCATTGCTGTCGATCTTCCCGGTGCTGAAAGTGGCACCGCTGGCAGTGACCCCGCTGTTGCAGATCGACCAGTTCGCCTGCCTCTACATGGCCCTGATCCTGGTGGCCACCCTGGCCTGCGTCACCCTGGCCCACGCCTACCTGGGCGATGGCAGTAGCGGTTACCCGGGCAACCGTGAAGAGCTGTACCTGCTGATCCTGCTGGCCGCCGCTGGTGGCCTGGTATTGGTCAGCGCGCAGAACCTGGCCGGCCTGTTCATCGGCCTGGAACTGCTCTCGGTACCGGTCTACGGCCTGGTGGCCTATGCCTTCTTCAACAAGCGCTCCCTGGAGGCCGGCATCAAGTACATGGTGCTGTCGGCCGCCGGTTCGGGCTTCCTGTTGTTCGGCATGGCCCTGCTCTACGCAGAAGCCGGCAGCCTGAGCTTCAGCGGTATCGGCCAGGCCCTGGCCGCCACTGGGCTGCCAAGCCCGCTGGCGCAACTGGGCCTGGGCATGATGCTGATCGGCCTGGCCTTCAAACTGTCGCTGGTGCCTTTCCACCTGTGGACTCCGGACGTCTACGAAGGCGCCCCGGCCCCGGTCGCCGCCTTCCTGGCCACCGCCAGCAAGGTGGCGGTGTTCGCGGTGCTGGTGCGTCTGTTCCAGCTCTCGCCAGTGGCCAGCAGCGGTGTCCTGAGCAACGTGCTGACCGTGATCGCCATCGCCTCGATCCTGGTGGGCAACCTGTTGGCGCTGACCCAGAGCAACCTCAAGCGTCTGCTGGGTTACTCCTCCATCGCCCACTTCGGTTACCTGCTGATCGCCCTGGTGGCGAGCAAGGGCCTGGCCATGGAAGCCATCGGCGTGTACCTGGTCACCTACGTGATCACCAGCCTGGGCGCCTTCGGCGTGATCACCCTGATGTCCTCGCCGTACAAGGGCCGTGACGCCGACGCACTGTACGAGTACCGCGGCCTGTTCTGGCGCCGTCCGTACCTGACGGCCGTCCTCACCGTGATGATGCTGTCCCTGGCCGGTATCCCGCTGACCGCAGGCTTCATCGGCAAGTTCTACATCATCGCTACCGGTGTCGAAGCGCACCAATGGTGGCTGGTCGGTTCCCTGGTCATGGGCAGCGCCATCGGCGTCTTCTACTACCTGCGAGTGATGGTCACCCTGTACCTGATCGAGCCGAACCTGCGTCGCGTCGATGCCCAACTGCACTGGGAACAGAAAGCCGGTGGCGTCATGCTGCTGGCCATCGCGCTCCTGGCGTTCTTCCTCGGCGTATACCCACAGCCGCTGCTGACCCTGGTCCAGCATTCGGGCCTGGCAGGTTGATCGCTTAAGCTTCAGCGCAACACACAGAACGGCACCTTCGGGTGCCGTTTTGCATTTCAGGGCCCTGCCCTCCCCTCTTCCCGGCGAAACTCGGAATCGCCCTTCCTGTCACGTCGGCCCGGTCCGACATTCAGCCCACTGCCGCAGGCATAGACTGTTGCCAGATCAAACGCGGCGCTCAGCGGGCCTTGACCAAAGCTGCAGCGTCATCCAGACTATACGCAGGAAGCGTATGAAATGAATGCTCTGTTTATTGAACTACCGGCATTTGCGCGATACCGAAAAGGCTTCCTTGACGACGAGTTGTTCTGCGAACTGCAGATCGAGTTGCTGCGTCACCCGCACGCGGGTGTTCTGATTCAGGGCACTGGCGGCTTGCGCAAGATGCGTTTCATCGATGAGCGACGCAACAAGGGCAGGCGTGGCGGGCTGAGGGTGATTTATTACTGGTGGTCCGGAGGAGCACAGTTCTGGCTCTTCACCCTGTTCGACAAGGAGCAGATGGACGACCTGCTACCGCAGCAGCGACAACAGCTCAAACAACTGCTGGAACGTGAAATCGAGGCCAGAAGACATGACCAAACGTGACATCTTTTCCGAACTGGTTGAAGGCATCGACGCCCTCACCCAGGAACGCCAGGGCAAGATCACCCTGCGCAGCCATAAAGTGAAACTCGACAAGCTGCCCCCCATCACCGCCGCCGAGGTGATGAACATCCGCCAGCAACTCAACCTCTCGCGCTCGGTATTCGCCATGTACCTGCGCACCAACACCCGCACCCTGGAGAACTGGGAACAGGGCCGCGCCATACCTAACGCCCAGGCCACGACCTTGATACGCCTGGTGGAACGCTACCCCGATACAGTGGAGCGCCTCGCCTCGCTGGCCTGATCCGGCACTGTTCGAAGGGCAACAAAAAACCCGCACCAGGCGGGTTTCTTGTTGCAGCGAACGCAGGCTCAGTCAGCCAGGCGCCAGGTCGTACCGCCCTTGCCGTCTTCCAGGATCACGCCCATGGCGGTGATCTGGTCGCGGATCCGATCGGACTCTGCCCAATCCTTGTTGGCACGGGCTGCCAGACGGGCCTGGATCAGCGCCTCGACCTGTGCCCCATCGACCCGGCCTTCGGCACCGGCCTGCAGGAAGTCGTCGGCTTCCAGTTGCAGCACACCCAGCACGCTGGCCAGCTCTTTCAGACGTGCTGCAAGACCCGCCGCCGCATCGATATCGCTCTCACGCAGGCGGTTGATCTCGCGCACCATCTCGAACAGCACGGCACAGGCTTCCGGAGTACCGAAGTCGTCGTTCATCACCTGGGTGAAACGCTCGACGAAGGCTTCGCCACCGGCCGGCGCCACTTTCGGCAGGCCCTTGAGTGCATGGTAGAAACGCTCCAGGGCGCCCTTGGCGTCCTTGAGGTTGTCTTCCGAGTAGTTGATGGCGCTGCGGTAGTGGCTGGCCACCAGCAGGTAACGCACCACTTCCGGATGGTACTTGTCGAGCACGTCGCGAATGGTGAAGAAGTTGTTCAAGGACTTGGACATCTTCTCGCCATTGATGCGGATCATGCCGCAGTGCATCCAGGCGTTGGCGTAGGTCTTGCCGGTAGCCGCCTCGCTCTGGGCGATCTCGTTCTCGTGGTGCGGGAACTCCAGGTCGCTGCCGCCGCCATGAATGTCGAAGGTCTCGCCCAGGCAGCAGGTGGACATCACCGAGCACTCGATGTGCCAGCCCGGACGCCCGTCACCCCAAGGCGATGGCCAGCTCGGCTCACCCGGCTTGGCGGCTTTCCACAGGACGAAGTCCAGCGGGTCCTGTTTCGACTCGTCGACTTCGATCCGCGCGCCGATGCGCAGGTCTTCGATCTTCTTGCGCGACAGCTTGCCGTAGCCCATAAACTTGCCGACGCGGTAGTACACGTCGCCATTGCCCGGAGCGTAGGCGTAGCCCTTGTCGATCAGGGTCTGGATCATCGCGTGCATGTCGGGGATATGGTCGGTGGCGCGCGGTTCCATGTCCGGCTTCTTGATGTTCAGCCGCGCCTCGTCCTCGTGCATCGCCGCGATCATGCGCTCGGTCAGGGCCTCGAAGGCCTCGCCGTTCTCATTGGCACGATTGATGATTTTGTCGTCGATATCGGTGATGTTGCGCACATAGGTCAAGTCATACCCGCTGAAACGCAGCCAGCGGGTAATCAGGTCGAATGCCACCATGCTGCGGCCATGGCCCAGGTGGCAGTAGTCGTACACGGTCATGCCGCACACGTACATGCGCACCTTGTTGCCATCCAGCGGCTTGAAGACTTCTTTGCTCTTGGTGAGCGTGTTGTAGATCGTTAGCACGTTAGTTCCTTGACTGAATCACTGACCCCAGGAGTCGCGCAGGGTCACGGTACGGTTGAATACCGGAGCACCTGGTTTCGAGTCCTTGATATCCGCGCAGAAGTAGCCTTCGCGCTCGAACTGGAAACGGTCTTCCGGCTGTGCGTTGCCCAACGAGGGTTCAGCACGACAACCAGTGAGCACTTGCAGGGAGTCAGGGTTGATGTTGTCCAGGAAACTCGCGCTGTCTTCGGCCTTCTCCGGGTTCGGAGAGCGGAACAGGCGATCGTACAGGCGCACTTCGCACTCGACGCTGGCGGCAGCCGGCACCCAGTGAACCACGCCCTTGACCTTGCGGCCTTCAGGGTTCTTGCCCAGGGTGTCCGGATCGTAGGAGCAACGCAGCTCGACGATGTTGCCCTCGGCGTCCTTGATCGCTTCATCGGCACGGATCACGTAGCTGCCACGCAGGCGCACTTCGCCGTTAGGCTCCAGGCGCTTGTAGCCTTTGGGCGGCTCTTCCATGAAGTCGTCATGGTCGATGTAGATTTCACGGGCGAACGGCAGCTGGCGCATGCCGAGTTCTTCTTTCTGCGGATGACGCGGCAGTTCGAGGTTCTCGACCTGGTCTTCCGGGTAGTTGGTAATCACGACTTTCAACGGACGCAGCACGCACATGGCGCGGGGTGCGTTCTGGTCCAGATCCTGACGGATGCTGAATTCCAGCATGCCGTAATCAACCACGCCGTCGGAGCGGTTGGTGCCAACCATCTCGCAGAAATTGCGGATCGACGCCGGGGTGTAGCCGCGGCGGCGGAAGCCCGACAGGGTCGACATGCGCGGGTCGTCCCAACCATTCACGTGCTTCTCGTCCACCAGTTGCTTGAGCTTGCGCTTGCTGGTGATGGTGTAGTTCAGGTTCAGGCGGCTGAACTCGTACTGGCGCGGGTGCGCGGGCACCGGCAGGTGCTCGAGGAACCACTCGTACAGCGGACGGTGGCTTTCGAACTCCAGGGTGCAGATCGAGTGGGTGATGCCTTCGATGGCGTCCGACTGGCCGTGGGTGAAGTCGTAGTTGGGGTAGATGCACCACTTGTCACCAGTCTGATGGTGATGGGCGTGGCGAATGCGATACATGATCGGGTCGCGCAGGTTCATGTTCGGCGAGGCCATGTCGATCTTGGCCCGCAGTACCCGTGCACCATCCGGGAACTCACCGGCGCGCATGCGAGCGAACCAGTCCAGGTTCTCTTCTACCGAACGCTCGCGGAACGGGCTGTTCTTGCCCGGCTCGGTGAGGCTGCCGCGGTATTCCTTGGCCTGGTCAGGGGTCAGGTCGCAGACATAGGCCTTGCCCGCCTTGATCAGTTCCACGGCCCAGTCGTGCAACTGGTCGAAGTACTGCGAGGCATAACGCACTTCGCCGGACCACTCAAAACCCAGCCACTTGACGTCGCTTTCAATGGCGTCGATGTATTCCTGGTCTTCCTTGGCCGGGTTGGTGTCGTCGAAACGCAGGTGCGTGACGCCACCGAATTCCTGGGCCAGACCGAAGTTCACGCAGATCGACTTGGCGTGACCGATGTGCAGGTAACCATTGGGCTCCGGAGGGAAGCGGGTCACGATCTGTGTGTGCTTACCCGAGTCCAGGTCCGCCTGGATGATCGGGCGCAGGAAGTTGACCGGTACGGCCGGTCCAGTCTTGGAATTCGAGGTAGGGTCGACAGTGGGCTTGCTCATAGGATCCTTGAACGTACAAGTGCGCGGCCAGGTGCGGCCTGATAAATCAAAACGGATATCATAGCCGATGCTGTCAAGTGCCTGACAGAGCGCAGCTTTAAAACTGCGGCTATTAATGGCACCCAAGTGAAAAAACAGCCTCGAAATTCGTGGCGGTCACGCTAAACTGCGCTCCTTGGCTGCAGGATGGCCAAATCGGTGCGGACCCCATGCGTGCCCCGCCACCCAGGATTTTCTTGAAAACGCTTCTCCTTATAAAGAGTACCGACCATGACCCAAGTCAAACTGACCACCAACCACGGCGAGATCGTGCTGGAACTGAACGCCGAGAAAGCCCCGTTGACCGTGGCCAACTTCGTCGAATACGTGAAAGCCGGTCACTATGAAAACACCGTTTTTCACCGCGTCATCGGTAACTTCATGATCCAGGGCGGCGGCTTCGAACCTGGCATGAAAGAAAAGAAAGACAAGCGTCCAAGCATCCAGAACGAAGCTGACAACGGCCTTTCCAACGACAAGTACACCGTGGCCATGGCCCGCACCATGGAGCCGCATTCGGCTTCCGCGCAGTTCTTCATCAACGTTGCCGACAACAGCTTCCTCAACCACAGCGGCAAGACCGTGCAGGGCTGGGGCTACGCCGTATTCGGCAAAGTGATCGCCGGCACCGAAGTGGTCGACAAGATCAAGGGCGTGGCTACCACCATGAAGTCCGGCCACCAGGACGTACCCGCAGACGACGTGATCATCGAGAAAGCCGAGATCATTGAGTGATACTGCTGATTTCAGATCTGCATCTGGAAGAGGAGCGCCCGGACATCACCCGGGCGTTTCTGGATTTACTCGGTGGGCGCGCCCGCGCCGCCGAGGCGCTGTACATCCTCGGGGACTTTTTCGAGGTATGGATCGGCGACGATGCCATGACCCCCTACCAGCTTTCCATTTGCCAGGCATTGCGCGAGCTCAGCGACAGCGGCACGCAGATCTTCCTGATGCATGGCAATCGCGACTTCATGCTCGGCAAGGCCTTCTGCAAGGCGGCCGGCGCCACCCTGCTCAAGGATCCCAGTGTCGTCGACTTCTACGGCGAGCCGGTATTGCTGATGCACGGTGACAGCCTGTGCACCCGTGACGAAGCCTACATGCGTATGCGCCGCTACCTGCGCAACCCGCTGAGCCTGTGGATTCTGCGCCACCTGCCCCTGGGCACCCGGCGCAAGCTGGCGCGCAAGCTGCGCAACGAAAGCCGGGCCCAGACCCGCATGAAGGCCAACGACATTGTCGATGTGACCCCGGACCAGGTACCGCAGGTCATGCAGGAACACGGGGTGCGCACCCTGGTTCACGGCCACACCCATCGCCCGGCGATCCACAAGCTGCAGATCGGCGAACAAGCCGCCAAGCGCATTGTGCTGGGGGACTGGGACCGTCAGGGCTGGGCGCTGCAGGTGGATGAGCAGGGTTTCCAACTGGCGGCGTTCGATTTCGTACCGACGCAACTGGCGCTGCCCGGTTCGCCCTGAGCGGACGTCCTCGCTGCCGTAGGAGCCGGCTTGCCGGCGAAGGGAACAGCAAGCCTTGCATGGCCCTGTCGGGCGCCTTCCCTGTCAAGCCCGCTCCTACAACAGATGCCCTACCGTAGGAGCCGGCTTGCCGGCGAAGGGGCCAGCAAGCCTTGCATGACCCTTTCGGACGCCAGCGCCTGCGACGAAAGGCATCAATGCCCCGCCGCGGCTGGGCCGGCCTTGGCAGCGAATGGCGGCTTGGCCAGCCAGACCAGCAGAATCAGGCCCATGAAGCCCCAGCCCAGCAAGGTGAAGTAGTCCACGGTCGAGAGCATGTATGCCTGGCTGGTCAGGACTTGATCCAGCTGCGCGTAAGCCTTGGTGCTCGCGCCTCCGAGATTGCTCAGCGCATCCCGGGTGACCGGGTCGAAGATGCTCATGCTTTCGCTCATGTAAGCGTGATGCTGGTCTGCCCGGCGAATCCAGATCCAGGTGGTCAGCGACGCCGCAAAACTACCCCCCAGAGTCCGCAGGAAGGTTGCCAGGCCAGCGCCGTCGGCGATCTGGTGCGGTGGCAGGTCGGACATCAGGATGCTCAGGGTCGGCATGAAGAACAGCGCCACGCCGATGCCCATGAACAGTTGCACCAGGGCGATGTGCTGGAAGTCCACTTCATTGGTGAAACCGGCACGCATGAAGCAGCTCAGGCCAATGGCCAGGAATGCCAGCCCGGCCAGCAGGCGCAGGTCGAACTTGTTCGCGTACTTGCCGACAAAGGGTGACAACAGCACCGGCAGGATGCCGATCGGTGCCACCGCCAGCCCCGCCCATGTCGCGGTGTAGCCCATCTGGGTCTGCAACCATTGCGGCAGGATCAGGTTAATCCCGAAGAACCCGGCGTAGCCCAGCACCAGCACTATCGTGCCAATGCGGAAGTTGCGGTGCGCGAACAGCCGCAGGTTGACCACCGGATGCTGGTCGGTCATTTCCCAGATGATGAACACTGCCAGCGCGATCACCGAAATCGCCGCGCCAATGATGATGAAGTTCGACTCGAACCAGTCCAGGTCATTGCCCTTGTCGAGGATCACCTGCAACGCGCCGACGCCAATGACCAGCGAAATCAGCCCGACGTAGTCCATCGGCTGACGGCTGGTGACCACCGGGCGCTTGGCCAGCTGCGAACGCACCACCATCACCGCAAAAATGCCGATCGGAACGTTGATGAAGAAAATCCACGGCCAGCTGTAACTGTCGGTGATCCAGCCGCCAAGAATGGGACCAGCAATCGGCGCCACTACCGTGACCATTGCCAGCAATGCCAGGGCCATGCCGCGCCTGGCGGGTGGATAAACGGCGATCAACAGGGTTTGCGTCATTGGGTACAACGGCCCGGCCACCAGGCCTTGCAGCACACGAAAGCCGATCAGCTCAGGCATCGAGGTCGAGATGCCGCAGAGAAACGAGGCCAGCACAAACAGCATCGTCGCCCAGAGAAACAGTTTTACCTCGCCAAAGCGCCGGCTGAGCCAGCCGGTCAGCGGCAACGCAATCGCATTGCTCACGGCAAACGAGGTAATCACCCACGTGCCCTGCTCCGAACTCACACCAAGGTTGCCGGAAATCGTCGGCAACGCCACGTTGGCGATGGTGGTGTCGAGCACCTGCATGAAGGTCGCCAGCGACAGGCCGATGGTGCTGAGCAACAGGCTGGGCGGCGTGAAAGAAGCGTTATTGCTCATCGCGAATCCTTTGGAACCGGGGTGGCGCTGCGCCCCTGCGGGGCGAGCATGCTCGCACCCACAGGGTCAGTGGCGAATCAGCGTTGCGCGGTTTTGCTGACCACAGCGCTGTTGTCATGGATCAGCTGAGCGATCATCGCATCGGCTTCGGCCAACTGCCGGTCGTAGACGTTGGTGCTGAACGAGGCCTTTTGCTGCGGTTGCTGCGCCAGTACCGGGCCGCTCTGGTCATGCAGGTTCACTTCAACATTGGTCGACAGCCCAACCCGCAGTGGGTGCTTTGCCAGCTCTTCAGCGTTGATGTGAATCCGTACCGGCACACGCTGCACGATCTTGATCCAGTTACCGGTGGCGTTCTGCGCGGGCAACAGAGCAAACGCGCTGCCGGTGCCGGCGCCGAGGCTGTCGACGGTGCCACTGTATTTCACGCTGCTGCCGTAGATGTCGGACTCGATGTCCACGGGCTGGCCGATGCGCATATCACGCAGTTGGGTTTCCTTGAAGTTGGCATCGATCCACAGTTGATCCAGCGGGATCACCGCCATCAACGCCGTACCCGGTTGCACTCGCTGGCCGAGCTGCACGGTGCGTTTGGCAACGTAACCGGTGACCGGCGCGATCAGGGTGCTGCGCGCATTGGTCAGGTAGGCCTGGCGCAGATCCGCAGCCGCCGACATCACGTCCGGGTGCGACGAGACCACGGTGTCATCGACCAGCGCACTGGTGGTTTTCAACTGCTGCTTGGCGTTGGCCAGGGCGTTTTGCGCCGAGGTCAGGTCGTCGCGGGCGTGGGACAGTTCTTCCTGGGAAATCGCGCCGCCAGCGGCAAGGTTTTTCCGGCGGTTGAAGTTGTCCTGAGCCTTCTGCACTTCGGCCTGTTGCGCGTTGACCTGGGCTTTCATGCCGTCGACATTGCTGTACAAGCCGCGAACCTGACGCACGGTACGCGCCAGTTTCGCCTGGGCACTTTGCAGACCGACTTCGGCATCGTTGGGGTCGAAGTTGATCAGCACCTGACCTTCGTGGACCAGGTCACCATCGTCGGCGCCGATGCTGACCACGGTACCGGTCACCAGCGGAGTGATTTCAACGACGTTGCCGTTGACGTAGGCGTCATCGGTGCTCTCATTCCAGCGCCCGATGAATTCGTGATAAGCCCAGACACCGGCAGCGGTGAGGGCTACAACGATGGCCAGCACCAGCAGCATCACTTTGCGCTTGCGCGGATTGCCGGTGTCTTGCGAGTTGTCTTGAGCTTGGGTGTTTTCGGCAGTGGCCATGACAAATACCTGAATTAGTTGTGCGGCGTGGCTGGAATGGCGTTGGCTGCGCTCAGGGTCTCGCCCTGAAAGCCCCCGCCCAGCGCTTGCATCAGTTGAATCGACAGATCGATCTGCTCGGCATTGAGGTTGGCCAACTGACGTTGGGCCTGCAGCAGTTGCTGCTCGATGCTAAGCACGTCCAGGTAGTTGCCGATGCCGGAACCGTAACGCTGGACCACGGTGTTATAGGAATCCTGAGCAATGTCGGTGGCGTGCTGTTGCGCGCCGATTTGCCGGCCGATGTCACGCAACTGGTTGATCGTGTCGCTGACATCACCCAGCGCTTTCACCAGGCTTTTGTTGTACTGCGCCACCGCCAGATCGTAATCGGCGTCACGCGAATCGAGGTTGGCGCGCAGACGCCCGCCATCGAAGATCGGCAGCGAAATGGTCGGGGCGATGCTGAAGAAGCGACTGGCCGAACCAAACATTGCGTCACCCAACAGGGATTCGGCACCGGCGGACGCCGTAAGGTTCAGGTTGGGATAGAAGCGGGTTTTCGCCGAATCGATGTCTTTGCTCGCGGCCTCTACACGCCAGCGGGCGGCGACCAGGTCCGGGCGACGGCCAAGCAGCTCTGCCGGAAGAACCGAGGGCACTGCCACGGCGCTGGCTTGCAATACTTTGGGCCGGGCGATTTCACTGCCGCGATCAGGGCCTTTGCCGAGCAGCACGGCCAGGGCGATTTTCGCACTGCTCAGGCGTTTTTCGGCGTCGATCAGGCTGGCTTCGGAGCTGGCTTCCAGGCTCTGGGTTTGCTGGAGCTGGTACTGGCTGTCGATCCCGGCGCTCAAGCGACGGCGGCTCAGATCGAGCATTTGCCTGGTGCGCTTGAGGTCGTCGCTGGCCAGGTCATAGACGATGTGCGCCTGCCCCAGATCGCTGTAGGCCCGGGCCACATCGGCGGCGAGGGTCAATTGCGCGGCCTGACGGTCGACTTCAGCAGCACGAGCCTGGCCGAGTGCGGCTTCCCAGGCATCACGCTGGCCGCCCCACAGGTCGAAGTTGTAATTGAAGCCGGCGCTGATGTTACGCACGGTGGCGTAGGCATCGCCCTGCCCCAGCGGATCCTGATCCTTGGCCAGGCGCGAACGGCTGATGCCGGCGCTGGCGTCGAGGGTCGGATAGCGTTCGGCATCGGCGGCATACGCGGCGGCGCTGGCTTGATGGGCGCGGGCGGCGGCGATCTGCATGTCCGGACTGTCGCGCAGGGCTTCGCGGATCAGACCGTCGAGCTGTGGATCGCCAAGGCTGGTCCACCAGTCGCTTTTCGGCCATGCCGCAGGCGACAGGGTCACACCGTTGAGGGATTGGCCGACCTTCAGGCTTTTCGCGTCGAGATTTTTGCCTTGGGTATCGAGGCCGCTGTAATTGGCGCATCCGGCAAGGATCATCGCCGACAGCACCAGCGTCAGGCTGCTGCGCAAGGTTTTACTGCTCATTGTGTTCACCTAAGCGCTGGATGGTGATCGGGTCACCGGCGGCCAGCAGGATTTTCTTGAGGATGTATTCCAGGGTCTTCAACTCGTCCGGGGAGATCGCGCCAGCCAGTTCATTCATCGCGTCGGCGCCGATCTGCGGCAGCCGATCCGTCAGCTGCTGGCCCTGTTCGGTCAGGGTCAGTTGCACTTGGCGGCGATCACCTTCGCTGCGTTGGCGAGCCAGGAAGCCCTTCTGCTCCAGACGATCGAGCATGCGTGTCATCGAACCGCTGTCCAGCGACAGGTGCCGGCACAGCTCGGCCGGGGTATCGACGCCGAACTGGGCCATGATGATCAACACTTTGAACTGCGCGGCAGTGATGCCGTGGGGTTCCATGTGGGTGTCGATGATCCGGTCCTTGAGCAATGCGGCGCGGCCCAGCAACAGGCCGAGATGGCAGGTTTTGAATTCGTCCGGGGTGAAATGCTTCATGTGCTCACCTAATAACTGCCTAGGCAGTGAATATATGTCGAGATGTTACTGCCTAGGCAGCGAATGTCAACGCAATAGTTAGGTTGCTTTGCAATTAGTTGACCAATGGACTGGGTCTTTATGCTGAACAGGCGGGCGTCATCACCAACCCGCTGACGATTAGTAGTCTTCATGCCTCTGCCTGCCGCCTGTGAATCAACGGGATTGCCCTATTCCACGATGACTTCAACAAAGGCCATGGCTCGCACGTGCACCCGGCATCCCCCCCTTCAGCGAGTTGAAGATCGACCGCATACAGGTGCACGACTGCAGCGCCAACGAGGAACTGACGCAGGCGCCGACCTGCATTGCCAGGCTCGGTCCCCCGTTGGTCTAACGGTGGTGACGGGAAGCTTGGAGACCGCGCAAGAACTTGATCTGTTGCGTAAAATCGACTGCACTCAGATTCAGGGTTTCCTGATCTTTCACGCCATATCTTCGGATCAATTCCAGCCGTTGCTGTCCCATGACGGGCCGACAAACGCGTATGGATTGGCAAGCGGGTGTCGAGGCCCGTCACTTGCCATCGAAGTCACTGTGTCCAACGGCTCTCTCATCACTGCTACCCAGGTCCTCTAATGCCACATCCCAATGCCCTTCTGGAGAAACTCGCCAGCAGTTCCTCGCGCCTGAACAAGAGCCTGCTGGTGCTCGGAGCCCTGTTGTTGCTGTTGCTGGGCATCAGCTATGTGGGGGTGACGCGCATGATCGAAGAGCGGCGCGAAACCTTGCAGTTTCACTTCGCCCGGCTGATGGAGAATGTCCACGAACAGGAAGTGTTCCTGCAGGATATCGCCCGGGAAAGCGTCAAGAGCGAACGGCTGCCCAGTCTCATGTTGCCACCCTACTCACAAAAACCCCTGCCCGATGAAGGGCCGAATATTTACGAGGGCCGCGGCCTGCCGTTTTCGCTGCCCTATAGCTTGAAGATCAATACGGACAGGATTGCCCCCAGCCAATACCCGAAGATCTTTGCGCTAGGTACCCATTTGGCGGCCTATTACAGTGCATTCTGGTCGGCCTCGCACTATCAGTCGCCCCAAGTCGCCCTGATCAATGGCCCCGACAATTTTGACCTTGCCGTACCCTCCACCGGGCGTTTGCGCGGTCCGGGACGGGTACCAATGCCTATGGGCGATCTGATCGATGCGATGACCCGCTTGAACAAGCGCCTGCGCGGGCAGAACTCGCCATTGCCAGATTTTCAGGTGCACTGGGAACCCTATGTCTCTTCCAATGACGACAAGAGCGCCCCCACCCTGCTGGCGTACGTGAGTATCAACCTGGCGAAAACCGCATTGACCGTCGAGGGCGCCGATACCTGGGTGGTGCTGGGCTCGCTGATGAACCTGTCTCAGGTCAACAACATCGAGCGGTTGATGCAGTGGTCGATCTACGATGACTTCACCTTGATCACCCCTCGTGGCGTGGTATTGACCGGAGCTCTGAAACCCGGCGAGGTGCTGGATGAAGGGGTGAACTTCAACCGCGACGGCCTGGTGTTCAAACTGAGCAGCCCCGGGGAGCATCACTGGACGGCGATCTACTTCATCAGCCTGCGCAGCTTCCTCGATTACGCGCTGTGGCCATTGCTTGGCCTGGTCGCGCTGGTGCTTGCGCTGCTCGGTTGCAGTCGGGCGATCAATCGCTGGTACCAGGCCCGGGTCATCCTGCCCGCGCAGAGCGCCCACGCCAGCATCGCTGAAAGCGAGGCATTCAGCCGCACGGTGATCGATACGGCGCCGACCGGCCTGTGCGTGATTCGCCGCAGCGATCACCAGGTGCTGCTGGAAAACCAGCGCGCCCAGCAATGGCACGACAACGGCCAACTGATGAGCTTGCTCACGCCCCTTACGGGCCCCGGTCATGCCGATCTTGAAATCAATGGGCGCCACTTGCATGTTGCCTTCGTGCCCACCCGCTATCAGGGCCAGGACGCCTGGTTATGTGCGTTGCATGACGTGACCCGGCATGTCGAAGATGCAGCGGCACTGGAAGAGGCGCGCCAGGCCGCCGACTCGGCAAACCAGGCCAAAAGCCGTTTCCTCGCCACCATGAGCCACGAGATCCGTACTCCCCTGTACGGCGTGCTGGGAACTCTGGAGCTGCTTGGCCTGACCTCGCTCGCCCCGCGCCAGCAGGATTACCTGCACACCATCCAGCGCTCCTCCGCCACGTTGTTCCAACTGGTCAGCGATGTACTGGATGTGTCGAAAATCGAAGCCGGACAGATGACCCTCGAACTTGAGGATTTCTGCCCGCTGGAGCTGACCGAAGACACCGTGCGCACCTACAGCGCCTTCGCCCGATCCAAGGGCCTGCTGCTCTATGCCTGCATCGACCCGGCGCTGCCGGACCGGTTGCGCGGTGACCCGATACGGATTCGCCAGATCCTCAACAACTTGCTGAGCAACGCCATCAAGTTCACCGATAACGGTCGCGTGGTGCTGCGGGTTCAGTTGCTGGAAAGCGACGACGGCCGCGCCCATGTGCAATGGCAAGTCAGCGATTCGGGAAAGGGGATTACCCAGGCGCAACAACAGCAACTGTTCGACCCTTTCTATCAGGTCAACGACGCCAACGCGCAAGCCGGTGCCGGATTGGGACTGGCCATTTGCAAATGGCTGTGCGAGTTGATGGCGGGCCAGTTGAACGTGGTCAGCGAGCCCGGGCTCGGCAGCAGTTTCATCCTTCAACTCTCGCTGGAACACGCACCCGGTGAGCTGGCCGATTGCCCTGTGTTCGGCCCCGGCAGCGCCGCCGTCTATGTGCGTGCAAAGGTCGCTGAACAGGCCCAACACCTGATGGCCTGGCTCAAGCGTTTTGGCCTCGACTGCCACCCGCTGACGGCCGGTACACCAGTGTCATCGGCACTGCTGGTAGAGCTTTGCTCGCTGGCCAATACCGCGGCCTGGCCGGGTCCGAAGGTCGTCGCCACGGCGGATGGCCCCAACCCTTCGCAATTACGCGGTACCGTCCGAGAAGTCGACGCCCATGATGTCCGCGCGATCGCCTGGGCGATTTACCAGGCCCAGCACGGCGCTCGCACCGACAGCCAACCTTCGTCGCCGGATACCCCCCGGCAGTTGAATCTGCAAGTGCTGGTGGCGGAAGACAATGTGATCAACTCGGCGATCATCAAGGAGCAACTGGAAGTGCTGGGCTGCTCGGTGGTCGTCGCGGCCAATGGCGAGCTTGCCCTGGCGCAGTGGTCGCCCGGACGTTTCGATCTGCTGCTGACCGACGTCAATATGCCGGTCATGAACGGCTACCAATTGACCACGGCGTTGCGACAACTGGATCAGGCCTTGCCGATTATCGGCGTCACCGCCAACGCCTTGCGCGAAGAAGGCGAGCGCTGCGCTAGCGTCGGCATGAACGCCTGGATGGTCAAGCCGCTGAACCTCGCCACCCTGCGCGCGCACCTGGAAAGACATTGCAAAATCGCCCTACCGGCGACCAGCGTTGCGCCTCTAAAGCTGTCATCGAACATGCGCGAACTCTTTGTCACGACGCTACGCCAGGACATGCAGGTCACGCTGACGGCACTGGACAACGCCGATGCCCATCGCGTGGCGCAACAGCTGCACAGCATGGCCGGTGCATTGGGTGCGGTACAGCTCGAGGAACTGGCCACAACCTTCGTCGAGCTGGAGTGTCGCCTGAACGGCATGAGCGTGACCAGCGCCCTGGACCTGGAGGTGCGCCAGAATCTGGCTCGATTGAAAGACCTGCTGGACACCCTTGAATAATTTCAATGCGGATAATCAGCCATGGAAACCCTCAAGGTTGCCATTGCCAATGACCACCCCATCGTCCTGGGGGGGTACGAGAGCTGGTTGAGCGTGGCCAATGCTTGCGCGCTGATGGAATACCTGACGCGGCACTTCCCCAACGTGCTGGTGCTGGCGCTGACGATAATTTCCAACCCGCTGAGCCTGACGCGCCTGCAAGAGATCGTGGCAAGCCGGTGCGCAGCAGTGCCGAGCGTTTTACTCATTTGTTGCTAAAGGAACATAAAATAGTGCGTTGATTTGTTCCGGGAGTGGGAGTCAGCAACGATTGACTTAAGAGCGAAAAGATAACAAGCATTCAAAAAACTCTTGCCACGAGCAAACTTGGCGCCAACAGCAACCATACACTTCTGGATTACTAACATAACTAGAAAAAACTCAAACCAATAGACAACTACATTCCAGCTGCAATTAACTTCTAGGAATCGTCTGATGTACCACCAAAAAATCGCGTTATATCGTGTTGTTGTTTTAAACCTAACCACTGGAAAACAACATGAAAAAGCTAACTCGCGCACTTCTCGCCCTTTCAATCATCGCCGCCGCTGGCAATGCCTTGGCAGAGGAGCCCGTTACTACACCCGCTAACCCCATCCAGGCCGGTAGTGGCACTATCAACTTCACCGGCACCATCAACAATGACGCCTGCTCCGTTGAGGGTGCTGGCAAGGGTAAAACCATCGCGGTCGAAATGGGCGAAGTGTCGATCAAAGACATGGGCACTCCCAGCGCGCCTAAAGGCAACGGCACACTGAACGTCGAAAACTTCAGCATGAAGATCAACTGCAACGCCGGTACTAAGGTCGCAATGATCTTCAAACCAACCTCGGGCGCAGGTTCGGGTCTCGTGCCCGGTACCAAGGTGCTTCGTCTGATTGACGGTCTGGGGGCTGCGAAAGGTATCGGCATTGCGCTGCTTGACTCCAATGGCGAGGTGATCGACCTCCGCACGGCAAGCACCGCAAAGATCGAAAACTCTCTGCAAGACAGCAACGCCACCCTCAAATTCTCCGCAGCCTACGTAACCACCGGCACTCCGGCACAGGCTGTTGCCGGTCGTGGCGACGCCACCCTACCGTTCACGCTGCAATACGAATAATCCGCGCGAGCACACAAGCCCGGTGCGGGGCCGGTCGGCCCCGCATCCTCATTCACTTGCGCGGTAGCCCTCATGTTTTATCGTCACTCACTATCCTTTTGTGCAGGCCTGCTGAGCCTGTTCATGGTCAATCAGGCCATGGCCGGAATTTCCTTGAGCAGCACCCGGCTGATTTTCGACGGCCAGCACAAGGAGGCCGGAATCACCGTGCGCAACAGCGGTGAAGACGTGTTGATCCAGTCGTGGATCGACACCGACTCCAGCGAAACCGCAGCCGTACCCTTTGCTGTGACGCCGCCCCTGGTGCGCGTCAGCGGCGACGAACAGCAAATATTGCGGGTGATCTACGAAGGCGCGGGCATGCCGACCGACCGCGAGTCGGTGGTGTGGCTCAATGTGCAAGAGATCCCTCAAGCGGCGAAATCCGAGAACACGTTGCAACTGGCCGTGCGCCAGCGCATCAAGGTGTTCTTCCGCCCGGCAGGCCTGAAAAACAACGCCTATCTGGCACCGAGCGAACTGACTTGGCGGCTGACAGAACAAGCCGGCAAGAGCTTGTTGGTGGTGAATAACCCAGGCCGGTATCACGTGTCGATTGCAGATATCACACTTCAATCCGGCACCATCAGTGAACACCCCTTTGATTCGATGATGATTGCCCCCGGCGAACAAAAAAGCTTCACCCTTAAACAACTTCACAACGCCAATACAGCCCGTCTTTTATTCAAAAGCATTAATGATTATGGCGCACAAGATCGTTATGGAGCACAAATTTCCAACAGTGCCGATACCCGAGCCAGTTTGAATAAACAAACCCCATAACTTAAGCGCCGCTGTGACGGCTGAACTTCCACTGTATTTCTCTTCGCTCCGTTAGTTCGTATCGGAGGTGATATGGGGTTCCTGCATGTTTTTACTCAAGCGCGACAGATGGGCGCCATTTTCGATTGTTCTGTTATTCAGCACCACCTGCGTGGCCGATGACGATGAACAGTTCAATACCTCGTTTCTCCTAGGCGCACCATCTTCTGTCGATCTGCAACCATTGCTCGCCAGCAGTCGTGTGCTGCCCGGCATCTATCGGGTGGACCTGTACGGCAACGAAACGCTGGTCGGCCGCCGCGACATCGATTTTCGTCGCCCTCCCGGCACGAGCAAGGTCGAGGCCTGCCTGACTCTGGAAATAGTGCAGCAACTGGGGGTCGACATCGGCAAGCTGCAAGCCAGCGGCAAACTGAGCAGCGATGATCCCGATGCCTGCCTGGACTTGCCCGCCTTGATCGATCACGCCAGCGTGCGTTACGACGTACCCCGTCTGCGCTTGATCGTCAGTGTTCCGCAAAGCGCCATGGTGCGTGGCCGACGTGGTTATGTCGACTCGGCCCTATGGGACGAAGGCGTTCCCGCCGCATTCATCAACTATCAGTTGAGCAGCAGCCGCAACGGCACTCGGGGTGAAAATACCCTGTCCAACAACGTCGGCCTGCGCAACGGCATCAACCTCGGCGCCTGGCGCTTGCGTAACGAATCGAACTTCAGCAGCAGCACCGGCCGCCCCAGCACATTCAAAAGTAACCGCAGCTATCTGCAACATGACGTGACTGCCCTGAAGGGCCAGTTCAGCGCCGGGGATATCTTTTCAGATGCCGACCTGTTCGACAGCGTGCGCTATCGCGGCCTGAAACTGGCGTCCGACGACGGCATGCGTGCCGACAGCGAGCGCGGTTATGCGCCAATCATTCGCGGCATTGCGCAGTCCAGCGCCACCGTGGAGATTCGCCAGGACAGCTACCTCCTCTACACCGCCAACGTGCCGCCGGGGCCATTCGAGATCAGCGATATCTACCCCAGCGGCTCCAACGGCGACCTGGAAGTGACGATTATCGAAGCCGATGGCCGCCGCCGGGTGACGGTGCAGGCATTTTCCAGCCTGCCGATCATGGTCCGTGAGGGCCAGTTGAAGTACAGCGTCTCGGCCGGCCGGTACAACAGCAACAGCGTTGACCAGAAGTCACCGCAATTTGTCAGCAGCACCCTGGCATACGGCATCAGCAGTAACTTGTCCGGGATCGTCGGGGTGCAGGCCTCGGAAAACTTCAAGGCGCTGTCCGTGGGAGCTGGCCGCAATACAACTATCGGTGCCGTCTCACTGGACTTGACCCACTCCATGAGCAGCACTTTCGGCAAAACCATCACCGGCAACAGCCTGCGCGCCCTGTATGCGAAGACGTTCACCGGCACCGATACCAACTTCACCCTCGCCGCCTATCGCTACTCGACCGAGGGCTATCGCACCCTCACCGAGCACGTCGAGGAACTGAGCAACGACGGCCAGAAGCGTATCGGCAACTCGAAAACCCGTACCGACCTGACCGTCAACCAGAGCCTGGGCCGAAACCAGCGATACGGCAGCATCTACATCAACGCCAGCGACCAGCGTTACTGGGGACGCGGTGGTTCGCAAAGCCTGTCGGCGGGTTACAGCAACTATTGGGGCGATGTGAGCTACAACCTCGGCGCCACCTACTCCAAGGATGTCGGCAACTACGGGCCGGCGAACAATGACACGCTGGTGAACCTGTCCGTATCGTTCCCGCTGGGCTCCAAGCCTCGTGCACCCCGCGCCTTCGTCTCGGCCAGCACGCAGAAGTCCGGCGACACCACGCAAATGGGTATCAACGGCTATCTGTCGCAAGACAGCGACACCTATTACTCGGTGCAAGCCGGCAACAGCAGCACTGGAGGCAGCTCAGGCTCGGTCAACCTCAGTACCCGCACCTCGGTAATGGATATCAGTGCCGGCTACAGCCAGGGGCGCGGCTACAACTCGCAAAACCTTAACCTGTCAGGCTCGATCGTCGGCCATGGCGGCGGGATCAACCTGGGACAGACCGTGGGCGAGACGTTCGCGCTGGCGCAGGTCGAAGGCGTGGAAGGGGTGAAAATCGGCAGCTTCTCCGGAGCCAGGACCGGCAGCAACGGCTTCGCCGTGGTCCCCAATGCGCAGCCCTATCGCGTGAACTGGATCAACCTCGACACTCGAGACCTGGGCGCCGATATCGAGATCGACAGCGCGACCCGGCAAGTGGTGCCACGTCGTGGTGCCGTGGTGCTGGCGCGTTACACCAGCAAGACCGGACGGCGAGTGCAGTTCGCGCTGTTCGACGCCCGACACCAGCCGATTCCGTTTGGTGCGTCGCTCGAAGACAGCGCCGGCAAACAGTTGGCGATCTCTGACCCTGGTGGCAAGGCTCTGGCGCTGGTTGAAGCCGACGCCGGTACCCTGACCATCAACTGGCAGGGCCAGCGCTGTGAAGCGCCTTATGCGTTGCCCGAACGCAACACCGCGCTGAACTATGAGCGGGCGACACTGGTGTGCCGCCCCTGATTCCTCAGAAATCGCGCTTGTAAAAGATATCCAGGGAGCTGGCGAAACCGCTCGCCGCTTCCAGATAGACCTTCTTGCTCAGCTTGTAACGCAGAGCGATGGTACTGGCCGGCTCAAAGACCCCGACGCCATAGCGCAGGCTGAGCCTTTCGGAAATGGCGCCGCTGGCCACCACGCTGGTGTTGTTGCCGCTGCCCTGGGTATCGAGTTGGAAGTCCTGAATGCCCAGATTCTTGGCAATGCCGCCAGTCAGTTCCGAGCTGCCCATCAGCCCCAGCCCGAGAGCCGCCTGGGCCAGCATGTTGTTGTCTTCACCGGTGGATGTCAGCGGGCGCCCCAGGACCAGATAGGACAGCGCCTGCTCCTGGCTCATGGCCGGCTCCGAAAAGATCTGCGTCGCCGGTTGCTCGGCGCTGCCGCTCAGGCGGATGCCGGCAATCACGTCGTCAGTCTGGCGCACGGCCTCGATGTCCAGGTAAGGCTGGTCGATGGGGCCGGCAAACAGCAGCCGCGCACGACGCACGGTCAAGCGCTGGCCGTAGGCCCGATAGCGGCCGTCGTTGAGCCACAGCTCACCGCGGGTATCCATGTTGTCACCAATGTGCACGTGCCCCTGCAGGTTGGCAGTCAGGCCGAAACCGCTGAAGGCCAGCTTGTCCTGGCCCACCTCCACATCGATGTTCATAGCCATGGCCATGGGCTTTTTGCCGTCGTCGGTCTGCTGGCCGACGATCACCGTGTCGTCGGAGACCTTGACCGTCGAGGGCGGCAATTCGCGCACGGTGATCTGGCCCTTGGGGATCAGCACCTTGCCAGCAATCGCCAGCTTTTCCTCCTGCAGCGAGATCTTCAGGTCCGGCGCCACCTCCAGCGCCGCATAGGGCTCCACCGTCACCGGCAGTTGGGTGCCCTTGAGGCTCAGGTCCACCAATAGCGCCCAGCCCCAAGCGATGTTGCCATTGAGGCTGCCCTGCCCGGCCTTGCCGCTTTTCCAGCCGCCGTTGAGCTGCACGCTCTCGCCAGCGATCTGCGCGCTCAGTTGCAGGTCTTCAAGGCTGATGGGCAACTCGGAGCCGGACACCTCGCCCCCGGACAACTGCACGTTGCCGTTGACCTGAGGCGCCAGCAGGCCGCCAGACAAACGACCGCTGCCATTGAGGCTGCCGCTGAGCTTTTCCACCATGGGCACGAACGGCCGCGCCACGGACAGATCCAGGCCGCTGAGGCGGAAATCACCGGACAGCGGTTTGCTTTTCGGCAAGGGATTGATCTGCGCCTGGAGCATCAGCTCACCCAGTTTGCCGCCGTCGAACTGCAACTGCGTGTCGATGCGCCTCGGGGTGAGTCGGGTATTGAGCTTCAATGCCTGATAGGGGAAATCCAGCCACTGGTCCTTTTCCTTGACCCGCAGGGTACCACCGCTGGCGTCCAGCATGATCTGGCCCTGGGGCCCGCTGGCCGGCAAGTCCAATTGCACATCGGCATTGAGCATGCCCTTCCAGGCGAAATCCTTGGGCAACCACTGCGCCAGGCTGTCGAGGGGAAAACGCTTGAGGTGATAACGCAGTTTCGGGTCCGGCATCAGCCGCTGGTCTTCACCGCACAGGCTGGCATCGCCGCTGGCCCAGCAGTGGGCACCGAAGTTCAGCGTGCCGTTGGCCAGCCGCTCAAGCCGGGCCGGGTTCTGCAGCTTCCAGTCCTGGCCGCCGGTCTGTACATCGCCGCTGGCCAGGCGCCCGCGCCAGCTGCCCTGGTCCAGGGCGCCATCCAGGCCCAGGGCCAGTTTCAACAGCGGTCCTTGCAGGTCCAGTTGCAGTTTCTGTTTCTTGATGTCGCCCTGGCCGGCCAGGGTCAGGGTCCCCAACTGCGTGTCGCCCAGTTGAATCCCGCTGCCCTTGAGGTCCACCTGGGCCTTTTGCGCGCCATCCAGAGTGGCGTCCAACTTGAGGTTCTGCAGGCGGTTTTCGGCAAAGGCCAGTTGCTGCCCAGCCAGGTCCAGCTTGCCCTGTGGCGCCTTGAGAGTGCCGGCCAGGTCCAGCCGACCGTTGAGCTGCCCACGCAACTCGGGCCAGAGCTGACCCAGGCGCGGCATCTTGATATCCAGCTGGCCGGTGATCTTCTGTTGCAGGCTGCCGGAGCCGTTGATCCGGTTGTCTCCCAGGCGGATGTCCAGCGCGCCCAGGGTCCATTGCTCGTCCGCTCCGTCGGCCTTGGCCTGGAGAACCGCCGGCTGTCCGCGCAAGCGTCCCTTGAGGTCGAGGTTGGCATTGAGCTTGAGTTGCTGGTTCTTCATTTCGCCCTGGCTGCGCAGGGGGCCGGCCAGGGTTCCGGGCAGCTCCGCCACCCAGTACGCGGGGTTGATGGCCGACAGATCCAGGGCGGTATCCCAGGCAATGCCGTCGGCGAACTGCAGGTTCAGGTGGCCCTCGGCCTTGCCCTGGCCCGCCGCCAGCTTGAACTGCGGCAGATAGATTTTCGTCAGGTCGCCGCTGAACGGGCTGCTCAGGCTGAACGCGCCTGCCGGGCCGTCCAGGTCGCCCTTGAAGTTGCCCAGGTAGTTACCGTCACGGTAAGCCACTTCGGCATCAAAACTGCGGACCCGCACCGCCGGCTCGTCAATCAGCGGATACAGACGGTGCCAGGGGAAGTCCAGCCAGGCCAGCTTGGCCTCGGCGGCAAAACCTTCGCTCCAGTCCAGTTGCCCACTGAGCTTGAGGTGTTGCTTGTCGTTGGCGCTCAGGTCCAGGGCGGCAATCTGTGCGCCCTTGGCGTCGACCTTGCCTTGCAGCAACAGGGCCACCGGGCCCTGCTCCGCCGGCAGGCTGGCCTTGCCGGCGAGCTGGTAGCCGCTTTTCAGGTCGCCCCTGCCAGTCAGCTCCAGCTGATCCAGTTGCAGGGTGTCCGGCAGATCGGCGCTGGCCTTGAACCCATCGGCAGTGATTCGCACCTGGGCTGGCAGGTTCTCCACCAGGGGCTGCACCTGGCCGCTCAATTGCCCTTGCAGGTAGCCACGGCTGTCGGCATTGAGCTGCAGAGTCTTGAGCAGGTCGCCTTCAACCTTCAACGCCAGGGACCAGGGGCCACCGCCGGGAGCGGGCAAGCCGAGGTTGCCTTGGGCGGTCAGGGGCCAGTCGCCACTGGGTTGCAGCAGCCCGGAAAGGTCCAGACTCAGGTCATCGCGCTTTAGGTGCAAAGAGTCGATCTGCAGGCCTTGGGCAGTCCAGTGCGCCGCCAGCTGCAGGGTCTTGAGTTCTTCACTGCCATTGAACAGCAGGCTGCCCACACGCACTTGCCCCAACTCGATGGCCAACGGCAGCTTCAGTTCCGGCAGGCTGATGGGCTCCGAACTGGTTTCGGTTTCGCCGCTCGGAGGGAACAGCAGGCTGACCTGATCGGCTTCCAACTGCTCGATGCACAGGGTCATGCGCAGCAGGCAGCCGGGCGACCAGGTGAACTGCACGGCATTGAGCTCGACCCGGTTGCCCTCCTGTTGCCAGAGCAGATGATCGGCGCTCCAGTGCCCGCCAAGGCGGCCCTCGAAATTTTCCAGGGTCAGCCCCGGCACTCGCGCCAGGGCCCAGCGGCTGCCAGCCTGGGTTCCGAGTACGCTGGCCACGGCCAGAATGATCAGGATCACCAGCGCAACAATCGCCAGCAGCGTTATCTTCAAACCACGCTTCAAAGCTCTGGCCCCATGGAAAAGTGCAAGCGGATGCCGCCATCGTCATTCATCGCGTGGGCCAGGTCGACCCGGATCGGTCCCACTGGCGAAACCCAGCGTACGCCGACGCCCACCCCGGTCTTGAGGTTAGGCAGCTCCAGCTTGTTGAAAGAGTTGCCCTGGTCGACAAAGGTCGCGATCCGCCATTTCTCGGCGATCGAATACTGGTACTCGACGCTACCGGCCACCATGTAGCGGCCGCCGATGCGATCGCCTTCGGAGTTTTCCGGTGACAGGGTCTGATAGTCGTAGCCCCGAACGCTCTGGTCGCCACCGGCAAAGAAGCGCAAGGACGGCGGAATCGACTTGTAGCCATTGGTGGCACTGCCACCGAACTGCACTCGCCCGAGAAAGCGGTGATTGTCCCAGACCGTGGTCAGGCCCTTGAGCAGCACCGTGCCATACAGCAGGTTGGTGTCGGAACCGACCCCTTCCTTGGCCAGCTTGGTGTCGAACTGAATGCGATAGCCGTTATGCGGGTCGATGCGATTGTCGCTGCGCAGGTAGGAATAAGTCAGGCCAGGCATCAGCAGATTACTCAGGCCCGAGTCGTCCCCGAGGCGATATTCCTCTCGCTGATACTTCAGCGACAGTACCCGCTGCCAGCCGCTGGGCAACTTGCTGTGCCACTCGGGACCGATGGTGAGCAACTTACTCAGGGTATCGGTGCCGGCAATCTCTTCATTCTGGTAACCACCGGCGAACCGCAGCTTGTCGGTCAGAGGCGGGTCCAGGGGAATGTCGTACCACAGGCCGACGTTCTGCCGCGGGGCAGAAACTTCCGCCTCCCAGCCGTAACTGTGGCCCTGGGGGTTGACCCAGTGCCGGGTCCAGTTGGCCTTGACCCGCGGCCCCACGTCGGTGGAATAGCCGAGGCCGAGGCCCATGGTCCGGGGCTTGCGGGTTTCCAGCTGGACCGCCACCGGAATCACCTCGTGCTCGGCGGCAGTAGGCGCGGCGTCCACCCGCACGCCCTCGAAGTAGCCGCTCGACTGCAGGGCCTGGTTGAGTTCGGCAATCAGTTCGGAGTCATAGGGCGCGCCGGCCTTGAACGGCACCATGCGCCGCAACAGGTCTTCATCGAACAGGGAGTCGCCGCTAAAGCTGACCTTGCCCAGCGCGTAGCGCGGGCCGCTGTCATAGACCAGGTCGATGTCCGCGACACCTGCCTGGGGGTCCACCGACAGTTTCTGCTGGGTAAAGCGCCCGCTGAAAAAGCCATAGCGCGAAGCCTGGTTCTGGATCAGGCGCTTGGCGTCTTCGTAATGGCCATGATTGAGCACGGCACCCGGCTTGAGCTGGTCGCCGTCGGGAAGGCGAAACGACTTGAGGGAGGCCGCCGGGCCTTCGACCCGGACTGTCACGTTGCGCAGGTGCACCGGTTCGCCGGGGTCGATCCGCAACGTCAGGCGCGGTTTGTCACCGCCGCGCACCTCACTCTGGATATGCGGTTGGTAGTAGCCCAGGGCCTGGGCGGCTTTCTTCGCCTGCTCCTCGGCGCCCCGGCTGAACCGCAGCAAGGCTTCTTCATCGCGATCGCCGACACTGCCAATGTAACCCTCCACATTGGCCTTCAACTCGTCATTGGCGGGCTTGACCCTGACATCCAATTCGCTCTGCGCCAGCGCCGCACAGCTTGTGAACAACAGCAAAAAGCCGCTGGTAAATCTTCCTGGAAACTTCATAGGCGCGGATGCTATCACGAGCTTGGGAGGGCGATAGAGCGCTCAGGTGCACGGAAAGTTCTATATCAGGCTGTTGCTCTTTGTAAGTGCTGCGGGCTGGGGTGAAAAAATACGTGCTCACGCACCGGCCCCACCGCAATCTCACCGATCTCTTCATAGCCCTGACGCTTGTAGAACTCCAGGTAACGCGGATTGCCGGTGTCCAGCACCACACCCTGGGAATGCTCGTCCACGGCGCACCAGTTGTGCACCGCCGCCAGCAATTGCTCGCCGAAATGCTGGCCCTGAAACTGCGGATGCACCCCCAGCAGCGGCAGCACATGCACCGCATCATTGGGCAGGCAGGCCTGCACCGCCTGGTGATACTCCAGATAGCGCTGGGTGCAGCGAAACCCGGTGCTGAGCACCATGCGCAGGCGCCATGCCCAACTTTCGGTGATGCCCAGGCGCCGTTGCGGCGGCGCGATCAGGGCGATACCGATCAGCCGGTCATTGACCAGCAGGCCGATGGCCGGCAGGTCCTGAAGAAAATGCTGCTTCACCAATTCGCGCACTGTGGCTCGTACCCGCTGTTCGTAGCCGGGGCGATCGGCTTCGAAAATGAAACCGAAGGTCGGCTCATGGCGGTAGGCCTGGTACAGCAGCGACCGCGCTTCGCGGGAATAGCCGCTGTCGAGCTGGTGAATATCGGCGATGACATTGGAGGAATCAGGCATGACGGTCACTCTCCCCTGGACCCGGCTCAAATGGCCGCGTTCTTGTTAGTACGAGCCCTGCGCGCCGCTGATCGTTCCCGCGCCCCTGGGACATTAGCAGCGCATCCGCCACGCCGCCACGCTGGCCGGCCCGGGCGTTGTCAGCTAGCATCGCTGTTTTGCCAGGACCGCCGACCATGAAAATCGTCTCGTTCAATATCAACGGGCTGCGTGCCCGCCCCCATCAGCTGGCGGCGCTGATCGACAAACACCAGCCGGATGTGATCGGCCTGCAGGAAACCAAGGTCGCCGACGAACAGTTCCCCCTTGCCGACATCCAGGCCCTGGGCTACCACGTGCATTACCACGGCCAGAAAGGCCATTACGGCGTAGCCCTGCTCTCGCGCCAGGCACCGTTGGCCCTGCATAAAGGCTTTGAAGGTGACGACGAAGACGCCCAGCGGCGCTTTATCTGGGGCACCTTCGCCGATGCCAACGGCACCCCGGTGACCATCATGAACGGCTACTTCCCCCAGGGCGAAAGCCGCGACCATCCCACCAAATTCCCGGCCAAAGCGCGCTTCTACCAGGATCTGCAGCACCTGCTGGAAAGCCGTTTCAGCAATGACCAGCCCCTGGTGGTGATGGGCGATGTGAACATTTCCCCGGAAGATTGCGACATTGGCATCGGCGCCGAGAACGCCAAACGCTGGCTGAAGACCGGCAAGTGCAGCTTCCTGCCAGAAGAGCGCGAGTGGATGGCCCGCCTGAAGAACTGGGGCCTGGTGGACAGCTTTCGTCACCTGAACCCCGAGGTGAACGACCGCTTCAGCTGGTTCGACTACCGCAGCCGCGGCTTCGAGGATGAGCCCAAGCGCGGCCTGCGCATCGACCTGATCATGGCTTCCCAGGGGTTGTTGCCACGGGTCAAGGACGCTGGGGTCGACTATGAACTGCGGGGCATGGAAAAACCTTCGGACCATGCGCCGATCTGGCTCGAACTGGGCTGATCGACAGGCACAAAAAAGCCCATCTGCCGATGGGCTTTTTTTTTGCGGTTACAGCTGTATGTGCTCGACCCGCTCCGTGGTACCGGCACTGGCGATAGCGCTGATGGCGCTCTCGAGGGTGGCTTCCGAATCGTACAAGTGGCTGACCAGAATCACTTCCTTACCGGACTTGAGCTTGAAAAAAGGTTTGCCGCCCGACGAAATTTTCTTGACGTAGCGTTCCGGGGAAGCGCAGTGTGCGCGGAACAGGCCGAGAGCCGCCTCGGCACTGTCCCGGCAAGGGTAGCGGTCGCTTTGAAGCATGGTCTGCGCCTCCTTTGTCTTCAGCAAGAATCTGCATGCACCACTGCCATACTGCTTCAGCTCGAACCAGGCACTCATTTGTAACTCCTTTGCACACTACGAAATAGCAGCTCAACACTGCCGAGGCATCCGCGGGGGATGACGCGTTGGCAGTCGCCCCAATCCCCGCCAGACAAAGTTGCCCACTCTACGCGCCGTTCCGAGGTTGGTCTTTAGGACAAATCTCAAAAAATCTAGAGAAAACAGCTATTTATGATGTAGGACTTTCGCCATTTCTCTGCAAATAGCCCCGTCCGTCACATCCCTGTCACCTCCCTGACTTAATGTCCCCAGCACTTACCTCCTCCCTCTATATAGAAGGCCAGTGCCGCCATGCCCCGCGCTTCCACCGTCAGCGAACGAGATATCTGGTGCCGGACCATCAGCCTGTTTCTGATCGGTTTCGTTTGCTACGCCCTGCCCTGGTCGGTATTCGCCGCCCTGCCCCCAGCCCCGGACAATGCGCCGGTCCTGCGCATCCAAGGCTCCAATACCATCGGCGCCCGGCTGGGCCCGGCCCTGGTCAAGGGCCTGATGGAAGAACAGGGCCTGCGCGATATCAGGATCACCGCCAGTGGCAAAGACAATGAACAACAGGTGGTGGGGCAAACCGCCCAGGGCCGAGCGGTGCGGGTGGAAGTGGCCGCCCACGGTTCGAGTACCGGCTTTGCCGCTCTGAAAACCGCCCGGGCCGACCTGGCCGCCGCTTCACGGCCGATCAAGGACAGCGAGCTGGTGGACCTTGAAAGCCTGGGGGACCTGAAAAGCCCCAGCGCCGAACAGGTGATCGCCATCGACGGGCTGGCAATCATCCTGCATCCGCACAACCCGCTGAACCAACTGAACACCGAGCAACTGGCCCGGCTGTTCAGCGGCGAAGCCAGGACCTGGGAAGAACTGGGTGGCATTGGCGGCGCGGTACATCTCTATGCCCGGGATGACCAGTCCGGCACCTACGACACCTTCAAGGAGCTGGTACTCAGCCGTCGCGGCAAGACCCTGGGCCCCGGCGCAAAACGTTTCGAATCCAGCGAGCAGTTGTCCGACGCAGTCAGCCATGACCCCCAGGGTATAGGTTTCATCGGCCTGCCCTATGTGCGCCAGGCCAAGGCGGTGGCCATTGTCGACGGCGACTCACAGCCGATGCTGCCGCTCAACAGCCTGATCGCCACCGAGGATTACCCGCTGTCACGGCGCCTGTATCTGTACCTGCCGCCCAATGGGCAGAACCCCTGGGCCGATGCCCTGGTGAGCTTTGCCCAGGGCAGCAAGGGCCAGGCCATCGTCGCCGCCAACGGCTTTATCGCCCAGACCGTGCAGGCCATGCGTGTCGCTCCCGGCCCGCAGATGCCGGAGGCTTATCAGGCGCTCACCCGCCAGGCACAGCGCCTGACGGTCAACTTTCGTTTTGAGGAGGGCAGCGCCAGCCTGGACAACAAGGCCCGCCAGGACCTCAATCGGGTACTGGATTACCTGCGCCAGCACGGCAAGATGAACCGCCAGGTGACCCTGGCCGGCTTCGGTGACGCCAAGAACGATCCGGCCCGCGCGGCCCTGCTGTCCAAACTGCGGGCCATGGCGGTACGCCGGGAACTGGTGAAGAGCGGCGTGGTGTTTCGCGAGATTCACGGCTTTGGCGCCGAGTTGCCGGTAGCGGCCAACAGTGCCGACGAAGGGCGGATCAAGAACCGCCGCGTGGAGGTCTGGGTGTACTGAACTCACAGCGGCCGGCCTTTCGACAGGCCGGCCGCATCGCCCTCAATGCCCGCTGCGCATCAGCTCCTTGGGTACATACTTGCCGATTTCATACTTGCCGATCGCCGCGCGGTGCACCTCATCCGGGCCGTCGGCCAGGCGCAAGGTGCGCTGCATCGCATACATGTAGGCCAGCGGGAAGTCGTTGGAGACCCCGGCCCCGCCGTGGATCTGGATCGCCCGGTCGATCACCCGCAGGGCCACGTTCGGCGCCACGACCTTGATCTGGGCAATCTCGCTCTTGGCCACCTTGTTGCCCACGGTGTCCATCATGTACGCGGCCTTCAGCGTCAGCAGCCGGGCCATGTCGATCTCCATCCGCGAGTCGGCGATTTTGTCGATGTTGCCTCCCAGGCGCGCCAGCGGCTTGCCAAAGGCAGTACGGTTCACCGAACGCTTGCACATCAGTTCCAGCGCCCGCTCCGCCATGCCGATGGAACGCATGCAGTGGTGGATCCGGCCCGGGCCAAGGCGGCCCTGGGCAATCTCGAAACCACGGCCCTCACCCAGCAGCACGTTCTCGTAGGGCACCCGGACATTGTCGAACAGCACTTCGGCGTGCCCATGGGGCGCGTCGTCGTAGCCGAACACCGGCAACGGGCGAACAATCTTCACCCCGGGGGTATCCACCGGCACCAGGATCATCGAGTGCTGTTGATGGCGCGGCGCATCCGGGTTGCTCAGGCCCATGAAGATCAGGATCTTGCAGCGTGGGTCGCAGGCGCCCGAGGTCCACCATTTCTTGCCGTTGATCAGCCACTGGTCGCCGTCGCGTACCGCACGGGCCGCCATGTTGGTGGCATCGGAGGACGCCACGTCCGGCTCGGTCATGGCGAACGCGGAACGGATCTCGCCGCGCAGCAATGGCTCCAGCCAGCGCTGTTTCTGCTCTTCGTTGGCGTAGCGCACCAGCACTTCCATGTTGCCGGTATCCGGTGCCGAGCAGTTGAAGGGTTCCGGGCCCAACAACGACCGCCCCATGATTTCCGCCAGCGGCGCGTACTCAAGGTTGGTCAGGCCTGCCCCCAACTCCGACTCAGGCAGAAACAAATTCCATAGCCCGGCCTCCTTGGCCTTGAGTTTCAGCTCTTCCATGATGGCGGTCGGCTGCCAGCGATCGCCTTCGGCAACCTGACGCTCGAAGACCGCTTCAGCCGGATAAACATAGGCATCCATGAACGCGGTGACACGCTCACGCAGTTCCTGAACCTTGGGGGAATAGGCGAATTCCATGGGCAGCTCTACCTTTGTGACGATCGGGTGTTGGAGGACTGAAATCGATGCTAGATCAGCTACGAAAATTTACCTAGCCTATTCTCGGCGTGTATTAACATTCATCACCGATATATGATCGGCTGATCCGACAGGCTTCCGAGCCCTCCCACAGGCCCTAACAATAAGAGTGCAGCGCAATGAATCTGAGCAAGGTCGATCTCAACCTCTTCATCGTTTTCGATGCGATCTACACCGAAGCCAACCTGACCCGCGCAGGGCAGATCGTCGGCATCACCCAACCGGCGGTATCCAACGCCCTGGCACGCCTGCGCGAGACCTTCAACGACCCGCTCTTCGTGCGTACCGCCCAGGGCATGGTGCCCACGCCCATGGCGCAGAACATCATCGGGCCGGTGCGCAATGCCCTGTCGCTGCTGCGGGTTTCGGTCCAGGAAAGTCGCATTTTCAACCCCCTGCAAGCGGTCAAGACCTACCGCATCAGCATGACCGACCTCACCGAAGCGGTGATCCTGCCCCCACTGTTCCAGCGCCTGCGGCGCCTGGCGCCGGCGGTGATCATCGAAAGTTTTCTCTCCAAGCGTCGGGAAACCACCAAGGAGCTGGCAGCCGGGCGCCTGGACTTTGCCGTCGACGCACCGCTCAATACCGACCCCCAGGTGCGTCACGTCAAGCTGATGGAAGACCGCTATGTGTGCGCCATGCGCAAGGGCCACCCGCTGGCAGGCAAGGAAAAGTTCAGCCTGGACGATTACCTGTCCCTGACCCACATCCATATCTCCAGCCGCCGCAGCGGCCTCGGGCATGTCGACCTGGCCCTGGGCAAGATGGGTATCCAGCGCAAGATCGCCCTGCGCTCCCAGCATTACCTGATGGCTTCCCAGGTGCTGCAGCAGACCGACATGGTGATGACCGTACCGGAGCGCTTTGCCCGTCGCCATGAACTGCACGCGTTCAACCTGCCGGTCAATGATGTCCCGCCAGTGGAAACCCACCTGTACTGGCACGAGAGCACCGACCAGGACCCGGCCAACCGCTGGATGCGCGAGCAGATGATCGAGCTCTGCCAGCAGGTCACGGCCTACGAAAAGAAGCTCGACCAGCAGACCGCCTGAGCCCTTTCGCCGGCAAGCCCTCACTGCAGGAGCCGGCTTGCCGGCGAACGGGATCGGCTCGGACTGCTTGACGTATACGTCAACCTGCCTTTAGCTTAGCGCCAAGCCCCCTCTTGAGCGCCTCCATGAGCAGCCAGACCTACAGCATTTCCGACCTCGCCCGCGAGCTCGACATCACCACCCGGGCCATCCGTTTCTATGAAGAGCAGGGCCTGCTGGCACCCGAACGCCGTGGCCAGGAGCGCATCTATTCGCCCCGGGACAAGGTCAGCCTGAAACTTATCCTGCGGGGCAAGCGCATCGGCTTTTCCCTGGCCGAGTGCCGCGAACTGATCGAGCTCTACGACCCGAGCAGCGGCAACCTGAAGCAGCTGCACAGCATGCTGGCGAAAATCGCCGAGCGTCGCGAACAGCTCGAACAGCAACTGCTCGACATCGAACAGATGAAGCTGGAACTGGACACCGCCGAAGAGCGCTGCACCCAGGCGCTGGAGCAGACCATCCTGAACCAGAAAAGCACCGCCCGATAATCATCGGCACACCTGCGCCCGGGCGCCGGTATCCGCCACTCCCTATAAGAAGGTGAACCTCTATGTCACTCCCCAGCCATGTACGCCTGATCGAAGTCGGCCCCCGCGACGGCCTGCAGAACGAAGCCCAGCCCATCAGCGTCGAAGACAAGGTGCAATTGGTGGATGCCCTCACCGCCGCCGGCCTGGGCTACATAGAAGTCGGCAGTTTCGTGTCTCCCAAATGGGTGCCGCAGATGGCCGGTTCAGCCGAGGTCTTCGCCCGTATCCAGCGCAAGCCCGGGGTTGTCTATGGCGCACTGGCGCCCAACCTGCGGGGTTTCGAAGATGCCCTGGCGGCTGGGGTCAAGGAAGTGGCGGTGTTCGCCGCGGCCTCGCAAGCCTTCTCCCAGCGCAACATCAACTGCTCCATCAGCGAAAGCCTGGAACGCTTCGTGCCGATCATGGACGCCGCCAAGCAGCACGGCATCAGCGTGCGCGGTTACGTGTCGTGCGTGCTGGGCTGCCCTTATGAAGGTGAAGTGGCCCCGGAACAGGTGGCCATGGTCGCCCGCGAGCTGCATGACATGGGCTGTTACGAGGTCTCTCTGGGCGACACCATTGGTACCGGCACCGCCGGTGCCACCCGGCGCATGTTCGAGGTGGTGGGCGCCCAGGTACCACGGGAAAAACTCGCCGGGCACTTCCACGACACCTACGGCCAGGCCCTGGCCAATGTCTACGCCAGCCTGCTGGAAGGCATCGCGGTGTTCGACAGCTCCATCGCCGGCCTCGGCGGCTGCCCCTATGCCAAGGGCGCCAGCGGAAACGTCGCCACCGAAGACGTGCTCTACCTGCTCAATGGCCTGGGCATCCATACCGGTATCGACATGGACCGCCTGATCGACGCCGGCCGGCAAATCTGTAACGTGCTGGGGCGCCCCACCGGCTCCCGCGTGGCCAAGGCGCGTAACCCCAGCTGAGGCATTGTGCGGCCGGGTGTTACCGGCCACTCCGATCTGGGGCCGGAACGAGTAACACGGAAACAGTTTGTCGAATTTGTTGCGGTACAGATTGTCCTACAAAATTGTCAAACCATTGATTTTAAAGGACTTTAAAAAGTTGGCACGGCTTCTGCTAACTCTATGGCATAACAAGAATAAAAAGCAGCAAACCAAATAAAAATAAGACGTAACGACTCTGAGATAACAAAAACAACACGGCAGAGACGCAGCTAACAGATTTTTTTGGAGAGGATGCACTGTGCAGGAGGGCTTGCAAGAGCCACCCGCAACCGGTCAGAGAACAATAAAACTACCCCGAGGTAGCTCCCGAACTGGTTGGATCGCCCTGGCGACACATTGAATCAGCGCTCAAAAAAATACGTTTGCTCTTGATCCCGGATGGGGATCGCCAAAAACAGCAGTAAAGGGCAACGGTTGCCAAAAACAACAATAGACCGCCCCTCAATAATAAAAAAAGAGCACGCAACGACAAAATTAAAGGGGAGCTTCGGCTCCCCTTTGTGCTTTCTGCGATCCCTCTTTGCTGCCCATAAAGCGTGCACCGGCGCCGATGCACGCTCCATCCGGGTTCACCCCTTGTTCATGCGCTCACGCAGCTCCTCGATGCTGATTTCGCGCATGCGGAACTTCTGGATCTTACCGGTCACGGTCATGGGAAACTCTTCAACGAACTTGAAGTAACGCGGCGTCTTGAAGTGCGCGATGCGCTCCTTGCACCAGGTCTGCAGCTCCAGCTCATTGGCCGAATGGCCGGGGTGGAACTTGATCCAGGCGACGATCTCCTCGCCGTACCTGTCGCAGGGGATGCCGATTACCTGCACATCGGCCACCGCAGGATGGGTGAAGAAGAACTCTTCCAGCTCTCGCGGATAAATGTTCTCGCCACCGCGAATGATCATGTCCTTGTTGCGCCCGGCAATGCACACATACCCCTGCTGGTTCATGGTGGCCAGGTCACCGGTGTGCATCCAGCCGGCCTGATCAATGGATTCACGGGTGCCCTCCGGGTTGTTCCAGTAACCGAGCATGACGCTGTAGCCCCGGGTGCACAGCTCACCGATGGTGCCGCGGGGCACCACATTGCCGGCCTCGTCGATGATCTTGCTCTCCAGGTGCGGCTGGGTCCGGCCCACGGTGGTCACCCGCAGTTCCAGGTCGTCGTCCGGCCCGGTCTGCAGCGACACCGGGCTGGTTTCGGTCATTCCGTAGGCGATCTGCACTTCGCTCATGTGCATTTCGCTGATCACCCGGCGCATCACCTCGATCGGGCAGGTGGCCCCGGCCATGATCCCGGTCCGCAGGCTCGACAGGTCGAACTCGCTGCGGCGGGGCTGATCGAGCACTGCGATAAACATCGTGGGTACGCCGTACAGGCCGGTGGCGCGCTCTTCGGCCACCGCGGTCAAGGTCAGCAGCGGGTCAAAGGCGTCATTGGGATAGATCATGGTGGTGCCGTGGGTGATGCACCCCAGGTTGCCCATGACCATGCCGAAGCAGTGGTACAGCGGCACCGGGATCACCAGCCGGTCGGCAGCAGTCAGGCCCAGGCTCTCCCCCACCATGTAACCGTTGTTGAGGATGTTGTAGTGGCTCAGGGTCGCGCCCTTGGGGAAACCGGTGGTGCCGGAGGTGTACTGGATATTCACCGGCTGGTCGAAATCCAGGCTGTCCTGGCGCGCCTGCAACTGCTCGGCCGTGGCCCCCGCCCCCAGCGCCGATAGCTGCGACCAGGGCAGGAAACCCGACGGCGGCTGCGCATCCAGGCTGATCACCCCGCGCAGCTCGGGTAACCGCTCGCTGTGCAATTGGCCGATGGACTGTTCCGCCAGCTCGGGCACCAGGCCCTGGAGCATGCCGTGGTAATCGGATGTCTTGAAGGCTCCGGCGCAGATCAGCCACTGGCAGCGGGACTGCCTGAGCACATACTCCAGCTCGGAACTGCGGTAGGCCGGATTGATGTTCACCAGAATCGCGCCGATCTTGGCGCTGGCGAACTGGGCGATGCACCACTGGGCGCAGTTGGGGGCCCAGATCCCCAGGCGATCGCCGGTCTTGAGCCCCAGGGCCAGCAGCGCCCGGGCATGCAGGTCGACCGCCTCGCGCAGTTGCTGCCAGGTGTAGCGCAGCTGCTGGTGGCGCACCACCAGAGCCTCACCCTGGGGATAGGCGGCGACGGTGTTATCGAAAGCCTGGCCGATGGTCAACGCCAGCAGCGGCTGGTCTTGCGTACCACGGGTGTAACTGCGATCCGGCTGGAAACCCGAGTGTTCCATGACGACCCCTATTGTCTTTATTAGTGGGTGTGCAGGAGCCAGGCGAAAGGTGCAAAACAGCCTGGCTCCAATCGAAAGCCTCGCTACTCTGGCGCAAGTTGACGTTTACGTAAAGGGCGATTGACAGCCACCGGTCGCAGGTTTACGTTAACGTAAAGGTGAGAGCCAGGCCGCGCCGCTCTCGACATCCTATTCCCTCAATAAAAACAAGTTTGAAGGTGCCCCGCCATGAGTTACCCGACCCTGAACTTCGCCCTCGGTGAAACCATCGACATGCTGCGCCAACAGGTCCAGGCCTTCGTCAAGGCGGAGCTGGCACCCCGGGCAGCGCAGATCGATGTCGACAACCTGTTCCCCGCCGACATGTGGCGCAAATTCGGCGACATGGGCCTCTTGGGCATCACCGTGGCGGAAGAATACGGTGGCGCCGGCCTGGGTTACCTGGCGCATGTGGTGGCCATGGAGGAGATCAGCCGCGGCTCGGCCTCGGTGGCGCTGTCCTACGGCGCGCACTCCAACCTCTGCGTGAACCAGATCAACCGCAACGGCAACCACGAACAGAAGAGCAAATACCTGCCCAAGCTGATCAGCGGCGAACACATCGGCGCCCTGGCCATGAGCGAACCCAATGCCGGCTCCGACGTGGTGTCGATGAAGCTGCGGGCCGACAAACGCGGCGACCATTTCGTGCTCAACGGCAGCAAGACCTGGATCACCAACGGCCCCGATGCCAACACCTACGTGATCTACGCCAAGACCGACCTGGAGAAAGGCCCCCACGGCATCACCGCGTTCATCGTCGAGCGCGACTGGAAAGGCTTCAGCCGCAGCAACAAGTTCGACAAGCTGGGCATGCGCGGCTCCAACACCTGCGAGCTGTTCTTCGATGACGTGGAAGTGCCGGAGGAAAACATCCTCGGCGTGCTCAATGGTGGCGTCAAAGTGCTGATGAGCGGCCTCGACTACGAGCGCGTGGTGCTCTCCGGCGGCCCCACCGGGATCATGCAGGCCTGCATGGACCTGGTGGTGCCCTACATCCACGACCGCAAGCAGTTCGGCCAGAGCATCGGCGAATTCCAGCTGATCCAGGGCAAGATCGCCGACATGTACACCCAGCTCAACGCCAGCCGCGCCTACCTGTATGCGGTGGCCCAAGCCTGCGAACGCGGCGAAACCACCCGCAAGGATGCCGCCGGAGTGATCCTCTACAGCGCCGAGCGCGCGACCCAGATGGCCCTCGACGCAATCCAGATCCTCGGCGGCAACGGCTACATCAATGAATTCCCCGCGGGCCGCCTGCTGCGCGACGCCAAGCTCTACGAGATCGGCGCCGGCACCAGCGAGATCCGCCGCATGCTGATCGGTCGCGAACTGTTCAACGAAACACGCTAACGGAGCTGTCCATGGCTATCTTGCATACCCAGCTCAACCCGCGCTCGGCGGAGTTCGTGGCCAACAGCGAGGCGATGCTGGCCCAGGTCGACGCCTTGCACAGCCTGCTCGCCCAGGTCCAGCAAGGCGGCGGCGCCAAGGCTCAGGAGCGCCACACTTCGCGGGGCAAGCTGCTGCCTCGCGAGCGCATCAACCGCCTGCTCGACCCCGGCTCGCCGTTCCTGGAAATCAGCGCCCTGGCCGCCTATGAGGTCTATGGCGAAGACGTACCCGCCGCAGGCGTGATTGCCGGTATCGGCCGGGTAGAAGGCGTCGAATGCATGATCGTGGCCAACGACGCCACGGTGAAAGGCGGTTCCTATTACCCGCTGACAGTGAAAAAGCACCTGCGGGCGCAGACCATCGCCCAGCAGAACCGCCTGCCGTGCATCTACCTGGTGGACTCCGGCGGCGCCAACCTGCCGCGCCAGGATGAAGTGTTCCCGGACCGCGAGCACTTCGGGCGGATCTTCTTCAACCAGGCCAACATGAGCGCCCAGGGCATCCCGCAGATCGCCGTGGTGATGGGCTCCTGCACCGCCGGGGGTGCCTATGTTCCGGCCATGGCCGACGAAGCCATCATGGTCCGTGAACAAGCCACTATCTTTCTCGCCGGCCCACCCCTGGTGAAAGCCGCTACCGGCGAAGTGGTAAGTGCCGAGGACCTGGGCGGCGCCGATGTGCATTGCAAGATTTCCGGGGTCGCCGACCACTATGCCGAGAGCGACGAACACGCCCTGGCCCTGGCCCGGCGCAGCGTGGCCAACCTCAACTGGCATAAACAGGGCCAATTGCAACAACGCACGCCGATCGCTCCACTGTATGCCCGCGACGAACTCTATGGCGTGGTCCCGGCCGATCCCAAGCAGCCGTTCGATGTACGTGAAGTCATCGCCCGGCTGGTGGACGGTTCGGTATTCGATGAGTTCAAGGCCCTGTTCGGCACCACCCTGGTCTGCGGCTTCGCCCACCTGCACGGCTACCCGGTGGCCATCCTCGCCAACAACGGCATCCTCTTCGCCGAAGCCGCGCAAAAAGGCGCGCACTTCATCGAACTGGCCTGCCAGCGCGGGATTCCGCTGCTGTTCCTGCAGAACATCACCGGTTTCATGGTGGGGCAGAAATATGAGGCTGGCGGCATCGCCAAGCACGGCGCCAAGCTGGTGACCGCAGTGGCCTGCGCCCAGGTACCGAAGTTCACGGTGATCATCGGCGGCAGTTTCGGTGCCGGCAACTACGGCATGTGCGGCCGGGCCTATGACCCGCGCTTCCTGTGGATGTGGCCCAACGCGCGCATCGGCGTGATGGGGGCCGAGCAGGCCGCCGGAGTCCTGGTGCAGGTCAAGCGCGAACAGGCCGAGCGCGGCGGGCAAAGCTTCGACGCCGCCCAGGAAGCCCAGATCAAGCAGCCGATCCTCGACCAGTACGAGCATCAGGGGCACCCCTACTACTCCAGCGCACGGCTCTGGGATGACGGCGTCATCGACCCGGCGCAAACCCGTGACGTACTGGCCCTGGCCCTGTCTGCGGCCCTCAACGCCCCCATCGAACAGAGCCGCTTCGGCGTGTTCCGCATGTAATCCTGCGCGAGAAGAACATGAGCGACTTCAATACCCTGGAACTGCTGCGTGACCCTCGAGGCTTCGCCACCCTGTGGCTCAGCCGCGAAGACAAGAACAACGCCTTCAACGCCGAAATGATCCGTGAACTGATCCTCGCCCTGGATCAGGTGCAGGGCGACCCGAGCCTGCGCTTCCTGCTGCTGCGCGGGCGCGGCCGGCATTTCAGCGCCGGCGCCGACCTGGCCTGGATGCAGCAATCGGCCGAGCTCGACTACCACACCAACCTCGACGACGCCCGGGAACTGGCGGAGCTGATGTACAACCTGGCCAAGCTGAAGATCCCGACCCTGGCGGTGGTGCAAGGCGCGGCCTTTGGCGGGGCCCTGGGCCTGATCAGTTGCTGCGACATGGCCATTGGCAGTGACGAGGCGCAATTCTGCCTCTCCGAAGTGCGCATCGGCCTGGCACCAGCGGTCATCAGCCCGTTCGTGGTCCAGGCCATCGGCGAACGCGCTGCCCGCCGCTATGCCCTCACCGCCGAACGCTTTGGCGGCCAGCGGGCGCGGGAAATCGGTCTCCTGGCAGAAAGCTATCCCGCCGCAGAGCTGGATCAACAGGTCCAGCAGTGGGTCGACAATCTGCTGCTCAACAGTCCCCAGGCGATGCGCGCCAGCAAGGACCTGCTGCGGGAAGTGGGCAACGGCGCGTTGACCACCGCCCTGCGTCGCTATTGCGAAAACGCCATCGCCCGCATCCGGGTCAGCGCCGAAGGCCAGGAAGGCCTGCGGGCATTCCTGGAAAAACGCCCGCCCAGCTGGCAGTCCGAGACCACGTCCAAGGAGTCCCGTTGATGAGCGCCCCTGTTCTAGACACCCTGCTGGTGGCCAACCGCGGCGAGATCGCCTGCCGGGTGATGCGCACCGCCAAGGCCCTGGGCCTGACCACCGTGGCCGTGCACAGCGCTACCGACCGCGACGCCCGGCACAGCCGTGAAGCGGATATCCGCGTGGACCTGGGCGGCAGCAAGGCTGCCGACAGCTACCTGCAGATCGACAAGCTGATTGCCGCCGCCCGGGCCAGCGGCGCCCAGGCCATCCATCCCGGGTATGGGTTTCTCTCGGAGAACGCCGGTTTTGCCCGAGCCATCGAAGCCGCCGGGCTGATTTTCCTCGGCCCGCCTGCCGCGGCCATCGACGCCATGGGCAGCAAGTCGGCAGCCAAGGCGCTGATGGAAACCGCCGGGGTGCCCCTGGTTCCGGGTTACCACGGTGAAGCCCAGGACCTGGAAACCTTCCGCAATGCCGCCGAACGCATCGGCTACCCGGTGCTGCTCAAGGCCACCGCGGGCGGTGGCGGCAAGGGCATGAAAGTCGTCGAGGACGTCAGCCAACTGGCCGAAGCCCTGGCCTCGGCCCAGCGCGAAGCCCAGTCGTCCTTCGGCGATTCGCGGATGCTGGTGGAAAAGTACCTACTCAAGCCACGGCACGTGGAGATCCAGGTGTTTGCCGACCAGCACGGCAACTGCCTGTACCTCAACGAACGCGACTGTTCGATCCAGCGCCGCCACCAGAAAGTGGTCGAGGAAGCTCCGGCCCCGGGCCTCAGCCCCGAACTGCGCAAGGCCATGGGCCAAGCCGCGGTGCGCGCGGCCCAGGCCATTGGCTATGTGGGCGCCGGCACCGTGGAGTTTCTCCTGGATGCCCGTGGCGAGTTCTTCTTCATGGAGATGAACACCCGATTGCAGGTGGAACACCCGGTCACCGAGGCCATCACTGGCCTGGACCTGGTGGCCTGGCAGATCCGCGTGGCCCGCGGCGAAACCCTGCCCATCAGCCAGGAGCAGGTGCCACTGCGCGGGCATGCGATCGAAGTACGGCTGTATGCCGAAGACCCGGCCAACGACTTTCTTCCGGCCACCGGGCGCCTGGAGCTGTACCGCGAATCGGTTGCAGGCCCCGGTCGGCGGGTGGACAGCGGTGTCGAGGAAGGCGACAGCGTTTCGCCCTTCTACGACCCGATGCTGGGCAAGCTCATTGCCTGGGGCGAAGACCGCGAGCAGGCGCGCCTGCGGTTGCTGAGCATGCTCGACGAGTTCGTCATCGGTGGCCTGAAGACCAACCTGGCGTTTCTACGGCGCATCATTGCCCACCCGGCCTTTGCCGAAGCGCAGCTGGATACCGGCTTTATCCCTCGCTATCAGGAGCAGTTGCTGCCAGTCGCAGGCGAGCTGAGTGCAGACTTCTGGCAAGCCGCCGCCCACGCCTTCAGCCAGAGCCAGCCGCCACGCACACGAAGCGATGATCCCGACTCGCCATGGTCCGCCATCAACGGCTGGCGCAACGGCCTGCCAGCGCAAACCAGCCTGCACCTGAGCTGCGCCGGCCAGGATCAGGCCATCAGCCTTGGCGCTCGCACTGCGGCCTTTGAGCTGCAGGGCGAGCACCTATGGACAGAGCAACAGGGACTGCGCCGCGAGCACCGGGCCATCCGTCGCGGCGACACCCTGTACCTGAACTGGCAGGGCGACACACATGCCGTCAGCGCCTATGACCCGATTGCCGCGGCCGAAGCCAGCCATAGCCAGCAAGGCGGGCTGACTGCGCCGATGAATGGCAGCATCGTTCGGATATTGGTCAGCCCGGGGCAAAGCGTCGAGGCCGGTACGCAATTGGTGGTGCTGGAAGCCATGAAGATGGAGCACAGCATTCGTGCACCCCAGGCCGGGGTCATCAAGGCGCTGTATTGCCAGGAAGGCGAAATGGTCAGCGAAGGCAGTGCATTGGTGGAGTTGGAATAACTCCCAAGTAAGAAAGCCCCTTTCTGTTTGCAGGAAGGGGCTTCTAGGGAAAGTTAAAACTTCGCAGTAGCTTGTACGACTACACCAATAATCCGGCACTTGTCGCTGTAGAGCATCTTCGGATAAGTAGGATTGAGCGGAACCAGGTAACGCAAACCACCCTCTTGCACCAACTTGCGGAAGATCGCCTCGTCACTACCAGGACACTGTACAACCACCAACTTCCCGGGTTCGGCGCCAATTGCCGGATCCACCAGGATCAGCATGTCCTGGCTGATGCTCAGACCGCTGGGAGCGATCATCGCGTCGCCGACCACCACCAGCCAGAATGCCGCGCCCCGGGCCTGATAGTCGGAAAGCTCGTAGCGCTCCGGCACGTAGGCAGGCTGCCCGTCTTCGCGAACCTCGCCGGCCACCCGCCAATCGCTCACCGGGTAACGGAAGTACGGGTTGTACTTGTTGAGGAGCGCAGGCCCGTCTGCCAGGGGCTCGCCATCGTCTCCTAGCAAGGGTTTCTCGCGGACCACCAGGGCCACTTCGAGAAAGCCCATGCCGATCTCTTCCAGCACCCGGTTCATGTCTTCGATCTTCGGTTGGCGGCGCTTGCTCAACCAGTGACCGATACCCCCTTGAGACATGCCCAGGCGCTCGGCGAGCTTTTCCTGTGTGACCTTGCGGCCTTTCATGTTGGCTTTGACCAACTCGATCCATTTGTCCATGGGCCGAACAATACGTTGTGTATTTCCAGCCTCAACACACAACTTGTAGTATTTGAAATCCCGTCACAATTACAATGTGTATTAACATCGGCCTACCCCTATTTCCTTTCTCAGACAGGGCAGAACACTTCATGAACACAAGCAGCAAGGACGTGCCGGAACTCGATACAGAGACCACATTAAGCTCACTCAAGGACAGCCAGGCTGCCCGACGCGCAATGGACTATTACTTGAAGCCGGCCATTACCGAGTCAGACAAGGAAGAGAAGTTCTTCGAAATCAGGCGCAGCCTGAGCAGCGAGGAAGCCATGATCCACGCCTCCGACCTGCTGCGCTGTGCAGCGGCCACCGCCTACGATGCAGCGGACAATCTGCGGGGAGCCAATCGCGACCTGGCGTTTTCAGTGGTGCACATGATCGATCTGGCCAAGGCCCTGGTGGACAAATCACTGGAAAGCCAGCGCGTTGAGTCGAACTGAAGCCCTGCGTACGGCTGGACGTGAAGCCAGCGACGGGAAAAAACGGAAGTGGAAAAATATTTTCCGGAAGGCGGGGAAAAACATTTGACTTGCAAATGATAATGATTATTATTGCAAGCAACTGGTCGCGAGATCAGTCGATAGCCCAAAGGACCTTAGGTCGGACCTTTGGATTATCTCCTCATCAGGCTAATCACGGTTTTTGACCCGGCTTTTTGCCGGGTCTTTTTTTTGCCAGTTTTTCTGGCTTGGCTTCAGGCTAATGAAGACTGTAGGTGTCGCAAAAAATAATGGCGGCGATGATAGCAAAAGAATGTCCTTTTGCAAGCAAACGCCCGTCGTAAAAGCCTCGCAAATCAAAAAGTAGCGCTTGAGAATCAATCGCATAGCCACTAAGCTTCGTCTGCGTCAAGGACGACGCCCCCCTTCTTTTACCCCCCCTTCTGTGTAGAGTAGCGCTCATAACAATCCTGATAAGGAATCGATTATGACCGTGGGCAATCACACTTCTTTTGATATTTGCGCTGATTTCGACAGTGGCAACATCGACGTACTGGATATCAGCAACCCGTTGCAGGCACTGCTGGCCATCCGCCCGGATACCCGCAGCCCGCACTTCCAGTGGTTTCATTTCAAGGTCAGCGGCCTGCATGTCGGCCAGGAACACTGGTTTCGCCTGACCAACGCCAGCCAGTCCTCCTACAACAAAGCCTGGACCGGCTACCAGGCAGTGGCCTCCTACGACCATGTGAACTGGTTTCGCGTACCGACGATCTTCGAAGGCGACGCCTTGCGCTTCAACCTGGAAGCCACCCAGACCCATGCCTGGTTCGCCTACTTCGAACCCTACAGCCGTGGCCGCCACGACTGGCTGATCGACCAGGCCCTGACCAAGGCCGGCACCGAGTTGCTGGCCGTGGGTAAAAGCGTCGAAGGCCGGGACATCCAGTTGCTGCGCAAAGGCAGCGGCGCGCCAGGCCAACGCAAGATCTGGATCATCGCCCAGCAGCATCCCGGTGAGCACATGGCCGAATGGTTCATGGAGGGCGTGATCGAGCGCCTGTTCCGTCACGATGATGCGGAGCTCAACGCGCTACTGGCCAAGGCCGACCTGTACCTGGTGCCGAACATGAACCCCGACGGCGCATTCCACGGCCACTTGCGCACCAACGCCCAGGGCCAGGACCTGAACCGTGCCTGGCAGACCGCCAGCCAGGAACTCAGCCCGGAAGTGCTGTTCGTCCAGCAGCAGATGGAACAATACGGCGTCGACCTGTTTCTCGATGTGCACGGCGATGAAGAGATTCCCCACGTGTTCACCGCCGGCTGCGAAGGCAACCCGGGCTACACCCCGCGACTGGAGAAGCTCGAGGAGCATTTCCGCAGCCACCTGAAACGCCAGACCCGGGACTTCCAGACCACCCACGGCTACACCCGGGACAAACCCGGCCAGGCCAACATGGCCCTGGCCTGCAATGCCGTCGGGGAAAAGTACGACTGCCTGGCCCTGACCCTGGAAATGCCCTTCAAGGACCACGATGACAACCCCAACCCGCTCACCGGCTGGTCGGGCAAACGCTCCATGCAACTGGGCAAGGATGTGCTGAGCACCCTGGCCGACCTGGTGGATCACCTGCGCTGAACCCGACTCAGGGCTGCGCCCCCCGTTGCGCAGCCCTCAGTCACCCTCCCCGACCGGCACCCGCCGGCAATCCTCCGGCCCCAGCAAGCGCCCGTCCGCCGAGCGCAGCTCCAGCGCGCGCAACGGCTGCCCGGTCTGCCGGTCGACCATCCGTGAATGCGCTTCCCCTTCCTGGTAGAAAAACGCTTCGCCCCATTGGCGCAAGCCGATGATCAGGGGAAACAGCCCCCTGCCCTTTTCCGTCAGCACGTACTCCTGGTAGGCACTGCCATCGGACGCCGGGACAACCTCGAACACCCCATGTTCCACCAGGGTCCGCAGGCGTGTGGCCAGGATGTTCTTGGCCATGCCGAGGTTGCGCTGGAACTCGCCAAAACGGCGGATTCCGTCAAAGGCGTCCCGCACGATCAGCAGCGACCACCAGTCGCCAATGGCGTCCAGTGAGCGGGCAACCGGGCACTCGGCATCTTGCAGGCTGGTGCGCTTGACCATGTAGGGCATTCTCCGATCAGGCCAAAGGAAAGTGGTTGCAATATAAAACCACGATCTTTACCGTACAACTGGTTTCATTATGAAACCAAAACCCGGAGCCCAACATGTCAGCCAGTTCTTCCCCTCATGCCTCGCCTGCTCTTTCCACCAAAGTGGTGCTGCTATTCGCCATCGCCTGCGGTCTGGCGGTGGGTAACGTCTACTACGCCCAGCCACTGCTGGATGCCATGGCTCATACCTTCGACCTGGCGCCGGCCACCGTGGGCATCGTCATCACCCTGACCCAGGTCGGCTATGGCCTGGGCCTGCTGTTGCTGGTGCCCCTGGGGGACCTGTACAACCGGCGACGGCTGATCGTGACCCAGACCCTGCTCTCGGTGCTGGCCCTGCTCACCGTGGCCCTGGCCCCGAGCAGCGCCTGGCTGCTGCTGGGCATGGCCTGCATCGGCCTGCTGGCGGTGGTAACCCAGGTACTGGTGGCCTACGCCGCCAACCTGGCCCCGGCAGAGCAACGCGGCCGAACCGTGGGCATGGTCACCAGCGGAGTGGTGGTAGGCATCCTGCTGGCCCGTACCGTGGCCGGGACCATGGCCGACCTGGCGGGCTGGCGTTCGGTCTATCTGTTGTCCGCCGGGCTGACCCTGCTGGTGGCCCTGGCCCTGTGGAAAACCCTGCCTACCCGCGAGCAACCCAAGGCCACCCAGGGTTACGGGCAATTGCTCGGTTCGCTGCTGCAACTGTTCAAGGAGGAAAAAGTGCTGCGGGACCGGGCGGTACTGGCGATGCTGATCTTCGCCGCCGGCACCGTGCTGTGGACGCCATTGGTGTTGCCATTGAGTGCCCCGCCGCTGTCCTTGTCCCACACCGAGATCGGCCTGTTCGGCCTCGCCGGCGCGGCAGGCGCCCTGGGCGCGGCACGGGCCGGGCACCTGGCCGACCGCGGCCTGGCGCAGTGGACCAGCGGCCTGGCACTGGGCCTGATGCTGCTGTCCTGGCTGCCCATTGCCTTCACTCAATCGTCCCTGTGGGCCCTGCTGTTCGGGGTAATCAGCTTCGACCTGGGCCTGCAGGCCGTGCACGTCACCAGCCAGAGCCTGATCTACAGCGTGCGCCCCGAGGCGCAGAGCCGACTGGCCGCCGGCTACATGCTGTTCTATTCCCTGGGCAGCGCCGCAGGCTCCATCGCCGCCACCGCCACCTATGCCTGGGCCGGCTGGACCGGGGTCTGCCTGCTGGGGGCCGGGATCAACGGCGTGGCGCTGATCTACTGGCTATGGAGCCTGGCCCCGGGCAAAGCCGCGGCCAGGGTTCGTTGCGCCACTTGAGCCCGGCGCCGCCGGGTTCAATCAACCGCGGCCGCGCAACATGCTCTGCAGCACACCATCGCGACGTACCCAGCCATGGAACAGCGCCGCGGCCAGATGCAGCAGCACGGTGAAAAACAGCAGGTACGCCAGATAACCATGGGCCTTGCGCAACACCGCAAACAGCTGGGCATTGGCCGGCAGGATCGCCGGCAGTTGCAGCGAACTGCCGAGCATCACCGGGTCGCCGGCCGCCGAGATCATGCCCCAGCCCAGCAGCGGCAGGCTCAGCATCAAGGCGTACAGCAGCACATGGGAGGCCTTGGCCACCAGCACCTGCCAGCCCGGCAGGTCTGCCGGCAACGGCGGTTGTCGGGTGTAGAAACGCACCCATAGGCGCACCAGCACCAACAGCAAGATGGCGATCCCCAGGGGCTTGTGCAGGTGGATCAGCCATTCATGACGCGCGGAAACCGAGGCCACCATGCCGGCGCCGATGAACAGCATGGCGATGATCAGCAACGCCATCAGCCAGTGCAGCAGGCGCGCCAGGGGGGCGAAATGTCGAGGTTGGCTATTCATGGACGTGGCTCCTGGGCGCCGGGCAATTGGCTGACTTCGCTGGTGCGACGCAGGTAGGAACTGGCGTAGGCCGCAGAGCGCGCTGCCAGCAGGGGGTCGTCGGACGCCTGGATGCCGCTGGGCAGGATCAGCGGGTCGTAATTGATGTCCCGACACTCGCCGCTGTTCTGCGCCTGGGTGCTTTGCAGCACCAGGGTCCCGGCGTTGATTACCGGCCGCTGCGCCGGCCAGGCCTTGCTGGCGTCATCCGTGGGGTCGCCGGGCGCCGCCAGGGTGATCTGCAAGCGCCAGCGCAGCGGCCCTTGGGCCAGGCGCCGAACCAGGTCCTGCTCCAGGTAGTCGGCGCCTTGCGGGGCACTGCCTGCATCAGGCCCATCCCGGGTCTCGGGCACTACCCCCCAGCGCACTGCCTGGCGCTTGCCGCTGCCATCCACCAGGTAGAAGGCATTGATCCCGTTGTAGCTTTCACTGGCATAGCTGGCCGAAGGTTTGGCGCCCTTGACCCATTGCAGGAACGGCGTCGCCTCGGGATGGCTGGCGAAGAATGCCGGCACTTTGCTCGGGTCCGGCTTGCCCGTGGCCGGATCAGGGGAGCCGGCCTGTTGCAACTGATAGAAGGCTTCGGGAGTGCCCACCGGGAACACCGGCATGCTGTTCATCCCGGTCCGCCACTGCTGGCCGTTGGCCTGGAGGAAACGCAGCGCCAGGCTGCGGATCGGCACGCTGCTGTCCGGCGCATAGGGATTGCCACTGGGCAGGGCAAAGCGCCCCACCACCGGCGTGCGTGCCTCATTGAACACCTGCGCCGTGGAGTAGGCCCGGGCCTCGCCGCTGCTTTCGAAGTAACCGATGACGCACACCCCTTTGGCATGGTTGCGGCGATACCCCGGGTGCACGCCATTGTTTGTTTCCAGCACATCCACCAGGGCCTTGGGGGTCAGGCGACCGGGATCCAGGCGGCCATGCACATAGGCCATAGCCGCCCCAGCAGCAGCCACCACCAGGGCAATGGCGCCCAGGCGCAGGGTCAGGCTGACGGGCCCCAGGGGTGGGCGGTCGGGCTTTGATGAAGGATCAACCATGGGACATCTCCAATACGCGTAGCCATGAGGGCAAGGACCTGTCAGACGCAGCTCGCCCAGGGTTATTCCACGACCGGTATTTATTTTCCTGCGGCTGGAATAACCTGCTGTGCGGCGCGTCTTCCTAGCCTCAAGCCTAGTGACTGGCCCAGCATCCGCAGGATTTCATGAACGATCTCGACCAACAGCTACGCCCGCTGATTCCAAGGCTGCGCCGCTTTGCCCTGTCCCTGACGCGCCAGCCCAGCAGCGCCGACGATCTGGTGCAGGCCTGCCTGGAACGCGCCCTCGCCGGATGGACCGAGAAACGCCCCGAAGGCGACCTGCGGGCCTGGCTGTTCGCCATCCTCTACCGGCAGTTCCTCGATGCCCACCGGCGTTCCCGACGCTACGCGCGGATGCTGGAGTTCTTCACCGGCCGTGACGACAGCCAGCCCTCGGTGGAGCGCACGGTGTTGGCGCAATCGACCCTGGAAGCCTTCGACCGCCTGAATGCCGAACAGCGCGCCCTGCTGCTCTGGGTGTCGGTGGAAGGCTTGAGCTACAAGGAGATCGCCGAGATTCTCCAGGTGCCCACCGGCACCGTGATGTCGCGCCTGTCCCGGGCCCGCCAGGCCCTGCGCCAACTCAGCGACGGCGAAATCAGCAGCCCTTCTCTACGGATACTCAAATGATCAGCCTGCCCCCCAGCGACAGCGACTTGCACGCTTATGTCGACCACCAACTCAGTGAGCAGGACCGCCGGTTGCTGGAACACTACCTGGCCAGCCACCCGCAGGTGGCGGCCCGGGTCCAGGCCTGGCAGCAGGACGCCCAGCACCTGCGGGCGGCCCTGGGTGGTGCCCTGCTGCAGCCGGCCAACCCGGCGCTGGACCCGGTGCAGATCCGCGCGCGCCTGAAGCAACGTAGCCTGCGCCGCCTGGCCAGTGCCGCGGTGCTCCTGATGGCGGTGGGCGTGGGCGGCCTGAGCGGCTGGCAGGCGCGGGAACTGACCCTGGCCGGCAGCAGCGTGCTGCCCATGACCGACGCCCTGCAGGCCTATCGTCTGTTTGCCGAGCAGGGCATGCTCCCCGCGGACTTCAAGGTACAGGGCAATCAGAGTATGCAGGCCTGGCTGGACCGCTACTTCACCCAGGCCAGCCCATTGCCGGATCTGCAGGGGGCCGGGTTCAGGGCCGTCAGCGGGCGCCTGCTGAGCACCGAGCAAGGCCCGGCGGCCATGGTGCTGTACGAGGATCGCGCGGGGCGCAAGGTCAGCTTCTACATCCGCCCGCCAGGGCCGCAGAACAAACTGCTGCCCCCGGGCAGCCGCCGCGAGGGCCCGTTGCAGGCGCAGTACTGGTCCGGCCAGGGCTACAACTACGCCATGGTCGGCCCGGCGGAAATTCCCCTGTAGCCCTCAGAAGCCCACGTCCAGCACCACGTTGTCGATATAGGTGCCGGCCGGCGGGGTGCTCTGGTCGGTGTAGATCCTGGCGTTGTAGTTGAAGATCTGGCTGCCGGTGCCCAGGCCATTGCCGGGGTTCACCTCGGCATCGGTGCTGGAGCGCCGGGCACTGCCGACACTGCCCCAGCGGGTGCTGCCGGCACTCTTGAAGATGTCGTAGGCCAGGTAGTTGCTGCCGGAAATCATCTGCCTGCGCCCCCCCGCACTCACCGGGTGCTGGCCGTCGCTCAGGCCCACGGTGTAGGCACTGCCCTTGGTGCAGGCCAGGTTGATGGTCTGCCCGGTCACCGTCGCGAAGGCGCTGATCACCGGCGCGCTACCGAAACTGATGTTCGGCGCAGTGATCACGCAATCGTTGGACACCGTCATGTTCACGGTCAGGCTCTGGGTACCGCTGCCGACATCCCGGCCCAGACAGATCCCCAGGGCGCCGATTCCGGAGCAATAGTTCCAGCTCCAGAGAATGCTCAGGTTCTCGGTATAGACCCCCGCCGCCACGTTGCTGCCGGTGAGGGTACCCAGGTAGATGGGCACCGTCTTGGCCACGGTCGGGCTGCCCAGCAGGCCCAGCAGGTCGATGATGGAATTGCGGGCGAAGTCGAACTGCACCCCGCGGGTGATCGGATAGCTGGTGCTGTTGTTGGCGTACAGGGTGTAGCTGATGACGTCGCCGGTAGGTCCCACCATGCCGCTGGTGGTGGAAGTGATGGTGGCGTAGAAATGATCGTTGCTGGCCAGAATGCTCAGCAGCGAGCCGGTACAGCTCAGCCCGGCATTGGTGGTGGAGGCCGGCTGCGAGGTGGTGCGCACCAGGATCGAGCTGACGGTACCGAAGCCTGCCGGCGCGGTCGGGACCGTCGTGCACAGTGCCTGGGCCGTGCACGACAGCACGCTCGCCAGCAGCCCCAGTATTGCCTGTCGCCATCCCTTGCCCGCATTCACACGCCACGCTCCTTGATCCGGTGATACCGCCGTTACTGACAGACCAGCGGGCCGATCAACGGCACCTGCTGCTGTTGCATGTCGATGTCGAACTGCGCCCGGCAGGTCTTGCCGTCGGCCAGTTCCACGTGCAGGGTGTTTTGGGCCGCGAGGTTTTCCAGATAGACCAGCCCATCCCAGCCGACCACCGTCCGCGCCCCGCTCTGCTCATGGGTGACGTTGCTGCCCAGGGGCAGCTCGCGCTGCTGGGCGTCCACCAGCACCACGCTGGCGGCAATGATCCGGGTCAGCGGAAACTCCAGCAGGTAGCCGCTGCCACGCCGCACCGCCACCCGCTGCTCGACATTCGGGCTCTGCACGTTGGCCGGCAGGTTCAGCGGATCGATCTCGTACTTGCCGCGGTAATAGGCGCTGCTCCAGGGCACCAGCAGATGGCCGTTCTTGTCGGTCTGGCCCACCAGCTGGTTTTCATAGCGCACCGGGATGTCCTTGTAGCCGTCGGTACTGACCACCACGAAGGCGTCGTCGATCTGGTTGGCGGCGAACACCTGGCGGTCCATCCACACCAGTGAACCGCTGGCATCGGCCCAGCGGGTCTCGGCATCGCTGGTGCCATAGACCCCGGCCTGCAGGCGCACCGACTGCAGGCGCCAGGTCACATCGGCCTGGCGATAGTCGGCGCCACTGCCGGTGGCGTAGCCAAGGTTGTAGCCAACCCCGCCTTCGATCGGCACCGAGCGGCTGAAGTTGACCCGCTGGCGGTTTTCCCCGGTCTTGCTGCGCTCGTTGCTCAGGCTCAGGCTGCCGTGCAGGTCGAAGGGGACCACCAGTTGTGCCTGCATGGCCCAGTGGCTGTCGCCGATCTCGCGGTTGGCCGACAGGTAGAAGCTGCTGCTGTGCCACAGCGGCTTGCTCCAGGTCAGGTTCAACAGCCGGGTACGGGTCGAGTCGGCGGCGCGCACGTCGAAATAACCGGCGCCCAGGCTGCCGAAGCGCTCCAGGTTGAGGCTCAGGGTCAGTTGCTCGCTACGCTGGCTGAGGCTGGTGTAGGGGCTGTCGACCACCGTCAGGTCGGCGTACTGATCACGCCGCTGCACCCGCTGGTAGGCGACGCTGTAGCGCTGGCTGCTGTACTGATAGCCAAGGCTCAACTGCTGGCCGCCGTCGCCGTCGAAACGGCTCTGGCTGACGGCGGTATTGATCACCCCGAACTGCCCCAGCCGCAGGTTGCCGCCGACCCCGCCCAGGGTCAGGGAGTCCGAGGCTTCGGCATGGCCTTCCAGGGTCAGGCTATCGCTCAGGCCGTAGCGCAGGCTGCCGGAAGTCACCCCCGGGCCATAGCCGAAGTCGCGCAGGGTGTAGTCCCGGCGCAAGGTGCCCGCGGCCACCGAGAAGTCCGTCAGGCCCTTTTGCAGCAAGGTGCTGGTGACGTAGAACGGCACCGTGGTGGACACCTGCCGGCCAAGGGCATCGGTGGTGACCACCACCGCTTCGCCGGCGCCGTTGATGAAGGGAATGTTGGTCAGGGTGTAGGGGCCGGGCTGCAGGTCGGCGCTGCTGGATTTGTAGCCGTTGATGAACAGGTCCACCGAGGACGGCACCGCTGCTTCCCCGGCGAACTGCGGCAAGGGATAGGTCACCAGGTCCGGACGCACCGAGAAATCCCGGGACAGTTGCACCCCGCCCAGGCGCACCGAGTTGCTCCAGGGCAAGGCGCCACTGATCAGGTCACCGGCCTCGTAAGTCAGCAGGCGTTCATCGTCGGAAAAACGCCAGGTGGTGTCATAGCGTCGGTAACCGTTGTTCAGGGAGCTATTCCCCACCCCCGACAGGGTCTGGCGGTACTGCCCGGTGTTGGACAGCGTGCCCCAGGAGTCGAACAGCCGCACCTCGTTCCAGGCCGCCAGGTAGGTGCCGCCGTCATCGGTGTCGTTGAGGTACAGGTCGTAGTTGAGCAACCCGCCGAAGCTGCTCAGGGCCGGGGTCCGTGGGTAAGCCTGGCGGCTGCCGATGAATTGCTCCGGCAGCCAGTCGGGCGGCACGTCCAGCAGCAGCCGCTGGCCCTGGCTGTCGTAGTCGCTGTGCAGGCCCGGCAGGCTGTCCAGGTCGACCTCGGCGCCCAGCCCCTCGGGCAGCTTGATCCCGGTTTCACGCAGGGTCTGCGCCGGCAGAAACAACCGGCCGGAGCGCTGCTCCACCGCCACCACCTTCCCTGTGTTCATCTGATTGATCACCAGTTCCAGAAACAGCTGTGCATCGGCCATCGACTCCAGGCTGCTGGGCGGCGGCGGCAGTTCGCCCGCCGGCACCCCTGCGGCCAGCATCAGGCTACACAGGCCGGTCACCAGCCCTTGCCACCTGCGAAAACGCCGAGCCGGGTCCTGGCTCATTGCGGGCTCAAGTCCATCTATGGACATCTCCATCCCGGGGCGGATGCGCCACCGCGCTCACATCCGTCCGTACCTCTCCCCACCGGCCGTCCGACTGGCGGCCGCGTTGCGCCCGAGGCTCAGTGCGTAGGCGCCAGGTCCTGTACCTGCGGTGCTCCATTGACCCGCAGTTGCAGGGTCGACTCGGCCGCCAGGGTTTCCGGCACCGGCCAGCGCATCACCGCCCCGGGCAACACATAGCCCAGCAGCCCAGGCGCCACGGGCCGGGCCTGCCCGCCCTGCTTGAAGGCCACATCGGTCAGGCGGGCGTGCACCGCGCCCTGGTTGCGCAGCTCGAAAAACGTCTTGCCGTCCACTGCCACCTTGCGCCAGCTCAGGTCCGGCACGCCGGCCCCCTTGGGATCGCGTGGACGGGAGGTGTCTTCCTTGCTCCACAGCCCGGCGCCATAGGCGAACAAAGGCACCGAGTAGCGCATCTGGAAGCGGATCGCTGCCGCACTCTTGGCATCCCCTTCCGGGGTGATGGGCTTGGCCGAGGGAATCTCGTCGATGATGATCCGGTACGCCAGCTCCTGCCCCGGTGGCACCTCGCGGGTGCGGGTCAGGCGTACCAGTTGCTTCTGCCCCGGCTCGATCTTCGCCACCGGCGGGCTGCCGATGACATCGCGCTGGTTCTGGTACTGGTCGGCAAAGCCGCTCTGGCTCCAGGCAAACACCCGGATCTGCAGGTTGGCGGTCTCGGTACCGCGGTTCTCCAGCCACAGCGCGCTGGCCTGCTGATCGGCCTCCAGTACCGGGTCGATCGGCCAGATCAGCACCGAACTGGCGGCCTGGACCCTGGGTACAACCGCCAACAGCCCCGCCAGGATCAGATAACCGGTCCCCCGCATGCCCTGCAAAGGTAAATGCATACTGCTACTCCTTGTCCGCCTGCCGGCTGGTTATGAATGCGCCCCATCACCACGACAGCTGCACCTGCAGCACATCGCTGTACGTCCCCCCAGGCTGATTGCCCGGCAACTGCACCTGCCCGTAGATCGGCAGGCTGATGTTATTGGCATCGCTGTAGGCCACGGCCACGCTCTGGCCTATCCCCAGGCTCTGGCTGTAGCCCGCATCGCGAAACAACTGATAGGCCACCCGCGCACTGCCGCTATCGAGCTGCATGTGCCGGCCGCTGCTGTTGTACTGGCCTCCGTCCACCGTCATGTTCAGGGTCACCCCCGGCGTGCACTGCAACTGCACGCCCCCGGTGAGCGCCACTCTGACCGTGCTGGTGGACAGCGCCGACTGGCTGCCGAAGGCCAGGCTGCCGTAGTTGCTGACGCCCCCCACCACCAGGCACCCGGCGGTGATGGTGGCGCTGACCTGGAAGCTCTGGCTGGTGGCCGCAGCGATCCACCCCGGCCAGGCACTCGCGCAGGCCAGGAGCAGCAGCGCACAAGCGTGGCTGGCCATGGCATCAGAAGGTCAGTTGCACGGACACCGTATCGGTGTAGGTGCCGGCCGGTAGCCCCGCCTTGCCCACCGCCTGGCCATAGAGGTTCACGGTTTGCGCCACCCCGGTGCTTGGCGCCAGGTTGATCACGCCGTTGATCGCGACGATCTGCGAATGCCCGGAGTCGGTGTACAGGTCATAGGGCACATAGTTGGCCACCCCGTCGAACAGGGCCCGGGTGCCACCGGTGGACTTGCCGTCATTGGCGCCGCCCTGGATGGTCAGGGTCGGCGTGGTGCCGGTGGAGCAGAGGATCGACAGCGCGCCGCCACCGCCGCCCAGCACCTGGCCGGTGGCCGTGGTGAACAGGCTGTTGGTGGTGCCGAAGTTCAGGGCACCGAAGTTCAGCCCGGTGCTGCCGCCGACGCCGTTGACCTGGCAACTGCTGGTGAGGATCAGGGTCGAACTGATCTGCCCGGTGACCGTGGTGGCGGCATTGGCCGTTGAAGCCATGACCAGCCCCAACAGAGGCCAGCCGATTCTGGATACAAGCGCGTGCATGATGTGTGTCCTCTCATGGTTTACCAATCCAGCGTGATGGTCAGGGTGTCGGTGTAGAGCCCTGCCGGAACCGCGCGGGTATTCGCGACCACAGAGCCGAACACCGGGATGGGAATCCGTCTGCCGCTGCTCACTGCGAAATTGCGCTGCTGGCCGATGCTGTAGCTGTCGCTACCGGAAGCATCGACGAACAATCGATAGGGAATGGTCTGGCGGCCATTGCTCAAGCGCCGGGTCGTACCGTCGCCGTTGAGGCCACCATTGATGGTCACGGTGAAGCCGGTGACCGAGGAGTTGCAGGCCACCTGCAGCTGGCCCTCGGCGCTGTTGGTGAGGCTGGCCTTGATCGGCGCGACCCAGGTCGGGCCCTGCTGGCCGAAGTTGAGCATGCCCGGGTCGCCGATCGGGCTGGCAGACGGATCGCCGCCGCTGCTGACCTGGCAGGCAGCGGTAATCACCAGGCGTGCCTGGATCTGCCCGCTGATTGCCGCCTGGGCGTCATCCGCCAACAGGCACAACGAACCCAGAGCGACAATCGTCCAGGTCCTGCCTTTCATTGCAGCCATCCCAGTTCCATCAGGACTCCCACATGGGCCGTTCACCATGAACCGCCCTCCCTGCTCTGCCCCGTTACTGGTGGCAGCATTCATACCCCGGCCCTACCAGGTCAGGGTCACTTTCAATACATCGGAATAACCGCCGGCCCGGGGGATCTCGGCCAAAGGTTCGATACGCCCGTACAAGGGCAGGTCCACCGTGCCGGAATCCGGCACCCGGCCACTGACCGGTACATTCACCGGCAGCGGAATCCGCCGGGCCGGGTCCTGGTAGAGGCGATAAGGAATGGGTTTGCCGGCCCGGGTGTTGCTGGCCAGGTAGCGCACTTCGCCGACACCACCGTGCAGGCCGCCGTCGATGCGCATCTGATAGGGGGTATCGGGGTTGCATTCCAGGCGCGGCTGGCGGCTGCCTGGCAGTGCCGCCGACAAGGGCCCGGCCGGGTCGTCCAGGCGTGCGGTGCTGCCGAAGTCCAGGGTACCGAGCTGTTCGATCCCCGCTTCGCGCTGCTGGCCGACCAACTGGCAGCCACGCAGCACATCGACCCGGACCTGCACCTGCAAGTCCGCGGCCCCTGCTGTCGCGCTGAGCAATGCGCTCATCACTGCCACACCCTTATATCCATTCAAGGCCTCAATCCTTATGAGGAGCATTCGCTGAAGTCAGGTTAGCAACCCGCGGGGAAACCGCCAGTTAGCGTATTAATTGCTCACGGCATGAGCGCTGCGCCGGCACGGCTGCAGCCATGCCTTTTCGAGATGACTGGCCGGGGCATTTTCTATTGGTTAAATTGGCGCGCCGCTCTTAAGGTGAGCGGCCTGGAACCATCGGGGTAATCAACATTGGCCGCTTTACCGCCAAAACCTGCACAGACTCGATCTCCCTGGCGTCGCCTGTTCGCCAGGCCCGCCCGCCGCCCGAGCGCCGCTGGCGCGCTGATCCATGACTACTTTCGCCATAAGGCCCAGGACCTGGGCTACACCCTGAGCCATGGCCAGTTGCAGGTGATCGAGCGCATGGGGCAACTGGCCGACGCCCTGGAGCAGGCCACCCCGCAGGCGCCGAGCCTGTACCTGTATGGCGCCGTGGGGCGGGGCAAGAGCTGGCTGCTGGACGGCTTCTTCCGCGCCCTGCCCATCGCCGAGAAACAGCGCCTGCATTTCCATGACTTCTTCGCCCAACTGCACCAGGGCATGTTTCGCCACCAACAGCAGGCCGATGCCCTGGAAACCACCCTGGACGAGCTGCTCCGCCAGTGCCGGGTACTGTGTTTCGATGAGTTCCATGTCCACGACATCGGCGACGCCATGCTCATCACCCGGCTGTTCAAGGCCCTGTTCAAGCGCGGCATCGTGCTGCTGGTGACCTCCAACTACGCCCCCGAAGGCCTGCTGCCCAACCCGCTGTACCATGCCCGCTTCAAACCGGTGATCGAACTGATCAACGCGCGCATGCAGGTCATGGAAGTCGGCGGTGCCGAGGATTACCGGACCCACGCGCAAACCCACGAACAACAGGCCTTTACCCGGGGGCAGTATCTCTGGCCCGGCACCGCGGCCCAGCGCCAGGCGCTCAAGCTGCCCGAACGCCACGCCCCGGCAACGCTGCTGCAGGTCGGCAGCCGCCAGCTGACCACCCGCCAGCGCCAGCAGCGCAGCATCCGCTTCGAATTCAACGACCTGTGCCAGCAGCCCACGGCAGTCATGGACTACCTGGAACTGAGCCGCCAGTTCGACACCTGGATCATCGATGAACTGCCGCCACTGGCGGAGTGCTCGATCGCCGCCCAGCAGCGCTTCATCAATCTGATCGACGTGCTCTACGACCAGGACAAGCGCCTGCTGCTGATCGGCCAGCGCCCGCTGGCCGAAAGCCTGGGCGGCCACGCCATCGACCTGGCCCGCACCCGCAGCCGCCTCGGGCAATTGCAGGAAGTCGGCCCCGAGCACCCGCTTGAGCAGGTAGCCAGATGAGTTCGATCAGCTTTTGCGAGCTGGTGTGCCTGCACCTGCAAGATTCAACCCTCCAGCACTCCCGGCTATTTGGCCTGGAGAGTTTCTCGGCAGCCGAACTGGCGGCCAAAGGCTATGAGCGGGTCGGCGAGCCCCAGGACTTTCACCAGTATGAAAAAAGCTGCACGACCCGCTACCACCAGCGAACCCTGGAGGTGCTGTTCAAGTGCTACTTCCTTGACCGGCAACGGGTCGGCAGTGGCTTCAACCTGGCCCCCGGGGCCCGCCTGACGTCCGTGCTCAAGTACAGGAAACGCCTTGCAGCCCAGCAAAACCTGCCCCCTTCACAGTTGGCGTTCCATTTCTCGGACGACAAGCAGGAAGGCGCGGTGATTCTGGATGACCGGCACGTCATGCGTTTCAACCAATGGAGCCGCCAGGGCGCCTACCTGCTTGCAACCCTGGAGAGCGACTTCGACCTGGAAAGCCCGCTGGGCAGAGCCGCCACCGGATCGGTAAAAAATACCCTGGAGCACCACAGCCTGGAGTCGATGCTGGCTGAAGCCGGGAACTCCAGGCACCCCGCGGCATTTCGCCGGCTGGCTGGAGCACTGCAAGATGCAAGCATTTGACCGCCAAGAGATTTACCGACTGGCAGAGGCACTCTTGCGCGCCATTGAACATGCCCAGCCAACAGCATTGGCGGCAGTTGGCGTGAGCCCGGCCATTTATGCAGAAATCCTCGAAGAGCTGGACAGCTCGGGAGAACAGGCCAGGGACCTGGCCCTTGCGCCTTATGATCGGGCATTCCAGCCGGACCGCAGCGGCCGGGTCGCCCTGGACCTTTACCCGCTGGGCACCGAGCCATCGACCATGAGAGTGGCCTGCCAGCTGTGGTCCAAAGGCCGCAAGACCGACCTGACCCTGATTGCCGACTACGTTCAAGGAGCGGGCGCGTTGGCCTTCAGGCTGCTGGAAACCCAATAGCCCCCATCCCATGGCCGCTCAGGCAGCAAAAACCGCCGAACTGCTTTATTCTGCCCGCCTTTTTCTTCTTTCGAGTGTTGACGCTGTTCATGGATACCCTTGCCCAACTGCGGGCTGGCCAACTGGCCGGCATCAAGCGCCTGGACCTGTCCTGCGGGCTGACCGAGTTCCCCCGGGAAATCTTCGATCTGGCCGACTCCCTGGAGATCCTCAACCTCAGTGGCAACGCCCTGAGCAGCCTGCCCGAGGACCTGCACCGGCTCACTCGCCTGCGCATCCTGTTCTGCTCGGACAACCGGTTCAGTGAAGTACCGGCCTGCCTCGGCCAATGCCTGCAACTGAGCATGATCGGCTTCAAGGCCAACCGCATCGAGCGGGTGCCGGCCGCCGCCCTGCCACCGCAACTGCGCTGGCTGATCCTCACCGATAACCGCATCGCTGAGCTGCCGGAAGAACTGGGCCAGCGCCCGCTGCTGCAAAAACTCATGCTCGCCGGCAACCGCCTGACCCGCCTGCCCGAAAGTCTGGGCCAGTGCCACCGCCTGGAACTGCTGCGGATTGCCGCCAACCGCCTGACCGAGCTGCCGCCGTTCCTCCTGGCCCTGCCGCGCCTGACCTGGCTGGCCTACGCCGGCAATCCGCTGGAGTCGGAAGCCGACGCCACGGCGCTGGCATCCACGCCAAGCATCCCCTGGAGCGAACTGACCCTGGAACAGCGCCTGGGCGAAGGCGCCTCGGGGGTGATTCACCAGGCGCAGTGGCAGCCCGCCGGGCAACCGCCGCGAGCGGTGGCGGTCAAGCTGTACAAGGGCGAGATGACCAGCGACGGCTCGCCGCTGCATGAAATGAACGCCTGTATCAGCGCCGGGCTGCACCCGAACCTGATCCGCGTCGAAGGCCGCATCCTCGACCACCCCCAGGGCCAGAACGGCCTGGTGATGCAGTTGATCGACAAAAGTTTTGCCAACCTTGCAGCGCTGCCCAGCCTGGATTCCTGCTCCCGGGATATCTACCCGGACGACGCCCGCTTCAACGCCGACGTAACCCTGGGCATTGCCCGCGGCATCGCCTCGGTGGGCGCGCACCTGCACGCCCAGGGCATCACCCATGGCGACCTCTATGGCCACAACTCCTTGTGGAACGCCCAAGGCGACTGCCTGCTGGGGGATTTTGGCGCAGCGTCCTTCCATGCCCAGGACGACACCGTGCAAAGCCGGGCGCTGCAACGCCTGGAAGTGCGGGCCTTCGGTATCTTGCTGGAGGAATTGCTGGAGCGCGGGGATGGCTCGCTGAGCCTGGAGCAGCGGCAGAAACTGGCGGCGCTGGTGCAGCGCTGCTGCCAGCCGGAGGTACTGGCGCGACCGGGCTTTACCCAGGTCTGCGAGGAATTGGCGGGGCTTTAAAACAGCTTCGCCGGCCAGCCGGCTCCTACAAAGGTATGCAGGAGCGGGCTGGCCGGCGAATCGCCTTAGCCTGCCAGGCCGACGAACATGTCCTGCACGTCGTCATGGTTGTCCAGGCCTTCGAGGAACGCCTCGACTTCAGCCATCTGCTCATCGCTCAGGCCGCTGACCGGGTTCTTCGGCTGGTAGCCAAGCTTGGCCGAAAGCACGGTGAAACCTTGCTCGGGCAGGGCTTTCTGTACCGCATCCAGGTCCGCAGGCTCGGTCAGGAACAGGGTCGCGCCCTCTTCGCCCGGCTCGAAGTCCTGGGCACCGGCCTCGATGGCGGCCAGTTCCGGATCGGCGTCCGGGCTGTCCGGCGAGGCCTCGATCATGCCCACGTGGTTGAAATCCCAGGACACCGAACCCGAAGCGCCCAGTTGGCCCTTGCGGAACGCCACGCGGATTTCCGCCACGGTACGGTTGATGTTGTCGGTCACGCATTCAACGATCAGGGGTACCTGGTGCGGGGCAAAACCTTCGTAGGTCACGCGGTGGTACTGCACGGTCTCGCCCAGCTGGCCCGAGCCTTTCTTGATGGCACGCTCCAGGGTCTCGCGGGGCATCGAAGCCTTTTTCGCCTGTTCCACCACCAGCCGCAGGTGGGCGTTGGTGGCGGTGTCGGCGCCGTTACGTGCGGCGATGGTGATCTCTTTGACCAGCTTGCCGAAAATCTTGCCCTTGGCATTGGCTGCCGCTTCTTTGTGTTTAACCTTCCACTGTGCGCCCATTACTCACTCTCTTGATCTATGGCGTCGAGTTGGATTTGGCCGACGCGATGGGCAAGTTTATACGTCCTCAAGGCCCTGATCGACCAAAAAGTCAGTGGCTGGCAGGCTTCAGCCCTTGTCGGCCTTGCCGGCCGCCGCAGCGAAACGCGCCAGGCGCACATCCAGGTGCCGCGGCCGGCGCCCGTGGTCCTCGGCCCGTTCCTTGCGGCGGATGGCGTTGCGCACCACCAGCGAACCCAGGTAGCGGATCGGCTCCGGCGGGAAGTAGCCCAGGGGGCCATTGACCAGCGGCGAGCGAGTCCAGGGGTTGTCCAGCCCCTGCACCAGGGAGGCGAGGATCTGCCCGCCCATATGGCAGGGGCCGACGCCGCTGCCGGAATACCCGAAACCGTAGAACACATTGCCCGCGCGGCTCATCTGGCCGAAGAACGGCAAGCCGGTCACCGAGCGATCCGACGGGCCATTCCAGGTGGCCGCCACCGGCACGTCGGCAAAGGCCGGGAAGAACTGCCCCAGGCTGCGCTTGAGCAAGCCGGCGTAGGGCGACGGCTGGTCGAACACCGGCAGCATCCGCCCGCCATAGGCGAAGGTGTTGCCGCCCTTGCCGAGCATGATCCGACCGTCCGGGGTGTTGTGGTAGTAGTGCACGAAGATCCGCGAATCCAGCACCGTCACGCCGCTGGTCAGGCCGATCTGCTGCAGCAGTTGGGGCCGCGGCTCGGTGATCAGCATGTCGCTGGAAACAATCGCCACGCTGCGCTCGAATTGCGGGAAGGCCCGGGCCATCCAGGCATTCATCGCCAGTACCACGCGCTCGGCGCGGATCTGCCCCAGGGGCGTGCGCAACAGCGCCGGGCGCCCCTCCTCCAGCCCGGTCATGGCGGTGTTCTCATGAATCCTCACGCCCAGTTGCAGGGCCACCCGGCGCAGCCCGCGCACCAGCAGGCCCGGCTGTACGCTGGCCGCCGCCGGCGAATACCAGCCCTCCAGATGCTGGCTGGAACCGGCCATACGCTGCACGTCGGCCAGGGGTCGCTTGTCGAAGGAGTTGATGCCGCGGCGCTCCAGCGCAGCGATCACGCCATCGGTGGAGCCGACCTGGGCCGGGTTGGTGGCCGTGTACAAAGTGCCGTCGAGGCGGTACTGGGCATCCACCCCGTAGCGCTCGCAGAAGGCGCCGATGGCATAGATGCTCTGCTCGGATTCCTTGACCAGGCGCACGGCCTCCTCGACACCGAACAGCCGCTCCAGGGTGAAGTACTTGGCCGACCAGGACAGCGCGCAGCCGCCGTTGCGCCCACTGGCACCGGCGCCGCAGATATCCGCCTCGATCAGCAGCACGTCCAGCCCGGGGTTCTGCTCCTTGAGCATGATGGCGGTCCACAGCCCGGTGTAGCCGCCGCCGACAATCGCCACCTGGCAGGTGGTATCGCCCGACAGTGGCGGGCACGCCGGTGAGGGTTGCTGTTGCAGGGCCTGTTCCAGCCAGAAAGGTCGCATGGTGAGTCTCCAGGTAAAAAACGGCGAGTGGGTTCGCTGGCAAGCCTGCTCCTACAAGCCTTCGTAGGAGCCGGTTTGCCGGCGAAGAGGCCCGAAAGTCAGGTACGCAGCGGTTTGATCAGCAAAGGTCCATTGGGAACGAGTGCGCGCACCGGCTCGAGCCCTTGGGGCCGGCTGTTCCAGTACGGCACCAGCACCAGGGCCGAGACCAGGGCGCAGGCGGCAAACACGATGAACACCGTGACCGTGTCGAAGTAACCCGGCAGCAGGCCACCCAGCACCGCGCCCACCGAGCCGCAGCCATTGACGAAACCGGCCGCGGTGGCCCCGGCCTTGGCCGAGCCGAAGTCGATGGCTGCAGCGCCACAGATCATCGAGTCCGGCCCGTACAGGGTCAGGCCCATGAAAAACAGCAGGGCCATCACCAGCACGACGCTGCCGGTATGCAGAGCGCCCATGAACAGCGCCAGGGACAGGGTCAGCGCCAGCAGGCTGATGACACAGGCCGGCATGCGCCGGGCGCCGAACAGCTTGTCCGAGGCCAGGCCGATCATCACCGGCCCCAGCAGCCCGGCCAGCTCGAAGCTGGTGGGCACGATCGCCGCCCCCACCTTGCCCACCGAGGGCATCTGTTCGTAGACGATCACCGGCCCCCACAGCAGGATCGCGTAACGCGCCGGCTTGAGCAGGAAGTACGACAGCCCGAGGATCAGCACCGTGCGATTGCGCAGGATCTCGCGCAGCGGTTCCCAGACGCTCATGCGCCGTTCGGCGGCGTCTTCTTCGGCGCTCTGCGGGGGCAATGGCTCCACGGCCGGCAGGCCCACGTCCTCCGGGGTATTGCGCTGGAAGATGAAGAACAGCACCGCGGTCAGGCCCACCACCACCGCACTGGAAATGAACGCCGCGTGCCAGGTGCCGATCAGCGTATAGGCCCACCAACCGGCAAAGGGCGAGGCCACCAGGCCGCCGAAGGCGTAGCAGGAACTCCACAGCCCCAGCACCCTGCCGCGCTGCCCGGCGGGAAAGAAACTGCCGATGTTCTTGCACAGCCCCGACCAGCCCGTGGACTGCGCCAGCCCCTGGACCAGCATGCAGGTGGCGAACACCGGCAAGGTGGCGAAGCTGCCCATCACCAGCGCCGCAGCGGCGGAAATCAGCAAGCCGCCCAGCACCACCACCCGCGGGCCGAAGCGGTCGGCGAAGATGCCCCAGGTGAACTGCCCCACGGCGTAGGCCGCCAGGTAGATGGCGTCGAGGTTGGCCATGGCCATCTTGTCGAGGGTGAAGTCGGGATCGTCGGCGATCCCGAGCTTGGCGACGGAAAAGGCTTTGCGGGTGAAGTAGAACGCCGCGTAGGCGATCCAGGTGATGGCGAAAATCTGCACGCGCCAACGTTTGATGGTGCCGATCTGCTTGTTCATTGTGGTTCTGACCTCAGGGTGAGTGTGCCGGCAGGATGCGAAGCAAACGCCTGTGTTTTTTATTCTTGAGCACTGCAGCAGGGCCCTCGCGGCGGGCGCTGCTGGTCAGATGAGTCCTGTTGCCGGCCCGTTTCGGGGACCGAAGCTGCACGCACAGGCCTCAGGGCCCGGTGCCGGTCGACCGATCGGTCACTGGGCTTGCAGGGATGGAAGCAATTACTGACTAATAAATGAAATCGATTTATCGTATTTCAAATATAAGCTCAGCTTGTAAGAGGTTTGGCCCATGTCGGTTTCCCACGCCCAATTGAAAGCCTTCCACGCCGTGGCGGTGCACGGCAGCTTCACCCGTGCGGCCGAACGCCTGTACCTGACGCAGCCGGCGATTTCCGACCAGGTGCGCAAGCTCGAAGAGCGCTTCGGGGTGCTGTTGTTTCATCGCAACAAGCGCTCGGTGCGCCTGACCGACCTGGGCGAGCGCCTGCTGGCCATCACCCAGCGCCTGTTCGTGGTGGAAGCCGAAGCCAAGGAGCTGCTGCAGGAGTCCCGGGCCTTGCAGACCGGCAGCCTGGTACTGGCGGTGGATGCCCCGGTGCATGTGCTGCCGCAGATCGCTCGATTCTGCGAGCTGTACCCCGGGATCAATGTGAAGATCGAAACCGGCAACACCGATGAATCGCTGCTGCGCCTGTTCAATTACCAGGCCGACCTGGCTCTGCTGGGGCGGGCCGTGGACGACGAGCGCCTGCTGTCTCTGACCCTGCGCAACGACCCGATGGTGGCGTTCGTCTCCCGTCACCACCCCTGGGCCGGCCGCCAGTCCATCTGCCTCGCCGACCTGGACGACACGCCCCTGGTGCTGCGGGAGGTCGGCTCGGTAACCCGCCAGACCCTGGAAGAGGAAATGAGCCGCGCCGGCCTGCGCATCCGCCCGACCATCCAGGTGGAAGGTCGCGAAGCCGCGCGCGAAGCAGTGGTGGTGGGCATTGGCGTGGGGGTGGTCTCGGCGGCGGAGTTCGGCGCCGACGCCCGGGTCTGCGCCCTGCCGATCGTCGACTGCCAGCGGCGCCTGACCGAAACCCTGGTGTGCCTGCGCGAACAGAGTTCGCGACGGATCGTCGCCACCTTCCTCGACCTGGTACGCGAAAGCCTGGCCTCCCCCACCGCCCTGTAGGAACCGGCTTACCGGCGAAGGTGATCTCCGGGCACCACTACCGTAGGAGCCGGCTTGCCGGCGAAAGCGATCCCTCAGACACCGCTACCGCAGGAGCCTGGCTTGCCGGCGAAGGCGATCTCTCGGGCCTCTTCGCCGGCAAGCCAGCTCCTACAAGAGTGGAGGTGGGCTCAGGCTGGAGCCAGGGCGAAAAACGCCTGAATCAGGCGCAGGTCCCGGCGCCGCTCGATGCAGCCGATCATGTGCCGGTTGACCAGCCCCGCACCGCGGATCGGCACCGTGCGCACCCGCGGGTCGTGGCCAACCTCCACCGAACTGACAATGCCCACCCCCAGGTGCGCCGCCACCGCCTCGGTCACCGCTTCGCGGCTGTCCAGCTCCAGCAGCACCCGGGGCTGGACCTGGGCCAGCCCACAGGCCTCATCGAACGTCCGGCGGGTGATCGAACCCGGTTCGCGCAGCACCATGATCACCTGGTCCAACTGCTCGATGGCGACGCCCTCGGCCAGTTCCAGCCAAGGGTGCCCATCGGGCACCAGGGCACAGATCCGCGACTCGCCCAGGCTTTGCAGATGCAGGCCCTTGCGCGGCTCGACCTCGGTCAGCACCGCCACGTCGGCATGCTCGGACAACAGCGCCGCCAGGGTTTCCTGGGCATTGCCCAGGCGCAGGTTGACCGTCACCCCCGGGTAGCGCGCCCGCAAGCTGGCCAGCATCGGCATGACCAGATGGGGGCCGTCCGCTGCCACTTCCAGGCGCCCGGTGAGCAATTGCCGGTTGGCCTCGAGCATGGCCTGGGCCTCTTCCGCCAGGCCGAACATGGCCCGGGTAATGGCCGCCAGCTTGATGCCCTCTTCGGTCAGTTCCACCCGGCGCGCAGTGCGCCGCAGCAAGGTGATCTGGTAATGCTCTTCCAGGGCCTTGATATGCCCGGTAACCGCCGGCTGGCTGATGAACAGCCGCCCGGCGGCCCGGGTAAAGCTGCCTTCCCGGGCCACGGCGTCGAATGCGCGGAGTTGAAACAGGTTCATAGCTATCGGCCTCACTGATGGCTGGCATAACAACAAACAATTTGATTGATGACAAGGCAAACTGCAATTTAGTCCCCGTAGCGTCATCCCCACCTTTTCGAGGACACAGCATGAGCATCGCCGAGCCAATCCTGCTTACCCCCGGCCCCCTGACCACCTCCGCCCGCACCCGCCAGGCAATGCTAGTGGACTGGGGTTCGTGGGATGACCGCTTCAACCAGCTGACCGCCAGCCTGTGCCAACAGCTGCTGGCCATCATCCAGGGCGCCGACAGCCATCACTGCGTGCCCCTGCAAGGCAGTGGCACCTTCGCCGTGGAAGCGGCCATCGGCACCCTGGTGCCCCGCGACGGCAAGGTCCTAGTGCTGATCAACGGTGCCTACGGCAAGCGCCTGGCGAAGATCTGCGAAGTGCTCGGCCGGGATTTCAGCACCTTCGAAACCGCCGAGGACCAGCCCACCACGGCCGCGGATGTCGAGCGCCTGCTCCAGGCCGACAGCAGCATCAGCCACGTGGCGCTGATCCACTGCGAAACCAGCACCGGCATCCTCAACCCGCTGCCGGAAATCGCCCAGGTGGTGGCCAGCCATGGCAAGCGCCTGATCATCGACGCCATGAGTTCCTTCGGCGCCCTGCCCATCGATGCCCGGGAGATCCCCTTCGATGCGCTGATCGCCGCCTCCGGCAAATGCCTGGAAGGCGTGCCCGGCATGGGTTTTGTCTTCGCTGCCAAGGCCTCCCTGACCCAGGCCGGCGGCAATGCCCATTCCCTGGCCATGGACCTGCACGACCAGCACAGCTACATGGCCAAGACCGGCCAGTGGCGCTTCACCCCGCCGACCCACGTGGTCGCCGCGCTGCACGAAGCCCTGCTGCAATACGCCGAGGAAGGTGGCCTGCCGGCGCGCCATGCCCGCTACGCCGACAACTGCCAGACACTGCTCGATGGCATGGGCGAGTTGGGCCTGCGCAGTTTTCTGCCGGAAGCGATCCAGGCACCGATCATCGTCACCTTCCACGCCCCGAAAGATCCCCGCTACCAGTTCAAGGATTTCTACGAGCGGGTCAAGGCCAAGGGTTTCATCCTCTACCCGGGCAAGCTGACCCAGGTCGAAACCTTCCGCGTGGGCTGCATCGGCCATGTCGACCGCCGCGGCATGCAGGCTGCCGTCACCGCCATCGCCGAAGTGCTGCGGGAGATGGAAGTCCTCGACATCTGACTCCCCACCGAGCCTGTAGGAGCGAGCTTTCTCGCGAATCAGGCGACGCGATACCGAACCTTTTTTGCGAGCAAGCTCGCTCCTACACAGGCATCGAAACCATGAACTACAGCAACCCTTCTCAGCTGCAAGCGGCGATCCTCGACTGGGCCGGCACCGTGGTCGACTTCGGCTCCTTTGCCCCGACCCAGATCTTTGTCGAAGCCTTCGCCGAGTTCGATGTGCAGGTGTCCATCGAAGAGGCCCGCGGCCCCATGGGCATGGGCAAGTGGGATCACATCCGCACCTTGTGCGACCTGCCGGAGGTGGCCGAGCGCTATCGCAAGGTCTTCGGCCGCACGCCGACTGACGCCGATGTGACCGCTATCTACGAACGCTTCATGCCGTTGCAGATCGAGAAGATCGCCGAGCACTCGGCGCTGATCCCCGGCGCCCTGGAGGTGATCGCCAAGCTGCGTGAACAGGGGATCAAGATCGGCTCCTGCTCCGGCTACCCCAAGCAGGTGATGGACAAGGTGGTAGCCCTGGCCGCCACCAACGGCTACACCGCCGACCACGTGGTGGCCACCGACGAAGTGCCCAACGGCCGCCCATGGCCAGCCCAGGCCCTGGCCAACGTGATCGCCCTGGGCATCGACGACGTGGCCGCCTGCGTGAAGATCGACGACACCGTACCGGGCATTCTCGAAGGCCGCCGCGCCGGCATGTGGACCGTGGCGCTGACCTGCTCGGGCAATGCCCTGGGCCTGACCTACGAAGGCTACCGGGCCCTGGCCAGCGACACCCTGGCCAGCGAGCGCAAGCGCATCCACAAGCTGTTCGAGGCTTCGCGCCCGCACTACCTGATCGACACCATCGCCGACCTGCCCCAGGTGATCGCCGACATCAACCAGCGCCTGGCCCGGGGGGAAATGCCCCAGGGCAACTGATTCAGGCACGGGGCAATACTAAAAAACGGCGGTGCCTTCGGGCCGCCGTTTTTTCATACCCGCCCACCGCCCCAGTGCTGCACAAGGGGGCGATAAAAGCCGCTACAGCTCCAGGCAGACCGGCATAAAGCGGATTACAGTTAAAGCACTCCGTCGCTCAAGAACGGAGGCTTCAGACCTGATGACCGAGGATGTCCCGTATGCCCTGGAAAAACACTGAGTCTCGCTACAGCACCATGACGATCGCCCTGCACTGGTTGATGCTGGTGCTACTGGCCGTGGTTTACGCCTGTATCGAATTTCGCGGCATCTTCCCCAAAGGCAGCGGTGGTCGCACGCTTATTGTCGAAGCCCACTTCATGCTCGGCCTGACAGTGTTTGCGCTGGTCTGGCTGCGCCTGTTCGCTCGCGCCCAGGGCGTAGCGCCGAAGATCCTGCCCACCCCGCCCCACTGGCAACGGCTGCTGTCGACCCTGATGCACTGGGCGCTGTACCTGTTCATGATCGCCATGCCGATCCTCGGCTGGCTGACCACCAGCGCCAAGGGCCATCAGGTGATGTTCTACGGCCTCGACCTGCCGCTGCTGCTGGCCGAGAACAAGCCACTGGCCAAGCAGCTCCAGGGCTGGCACGAACTGCTGGGTACGCTCGGCTACTGGCTGATCGGGCTGCACGCCCTGGCCGGGCTCTATCACCACTACGTGATGCGCGACAACACTCTGCAACGCATGTGGCGCAAGCGCGGTCAGGCCTGAGCCAACAGCCCGCGGCGGCCCTGCAGGCCGCCGGTATGCACAAAGATCAACCGGCAACCCGGGGCGAAACGCCCGGCCTGGACCTGTTCCTGCAACGCCAGCAGGGCCTTGCCGGTGTACAAGGGTTCAAGCGGTAGAGCGCATTGTTGTTCTGTGAGCCGGATAAACCCGCTTAACACTTCATCGACCTTGGCAAAACCGCCGCGGCTGCTGTCCAGCAGTTGATAACCGCCGCGGCCCTGCCCGGCCTCTTGCAAGATCCCCTCGACCTGCTGCGCCACCCCGTGATCCTCGGGAACCGCCAGGGCGCCGTAGACCGGATGCGCTCCGGCCTCCGCCAGCACCAGCCCGGCCAGGGTAGTGCCCGTGCCGGCGGCCAGCCACCAGCCGTGGTAGTCGCTCCAGCCCAGGCTCGGCAACTGCCGCCGCACCTGATCGCGCAGGGTCATGCAGCCCGCTGCGCCAGCCAGGCCACCGCCACCTTCGGGCACCGGGTACAACTCCGGATACCGGGCCTGCCAGGGCGTCCAGAAACCCGCCTCGTGGCGCGCGCGATAACCGCCATAGCCCAGCCAGTGCAGGTGCATGCCGAAGGCTTGCAGGTCGAGCACCGTCGGTGTGTCCTGTGGATGGCCACGCAACAGACCCACGGTGGGAAAGGCAAAACGCCGGCCAGCAGCGGCCAGCGCATGCAGATGATTGGAATGGGCGCCCCCCAGGCTGATGATGCCGTGGGCACCGGCGGTACGTGCCGCCGCCAGGTGTTCGGTCAGCTTGAACCACTTGTTGCCACTGATCAGCGGGTCGATCAGGTCCAGGCGCAGCACCGCCACCTCGACCCCGGCCCGCGACAGCCAGTCCAGCTCCAGCCGTTGCAGCGGGGCGTGGGGTAACCAGTCGAAGGATTCGGGGAAGGACATCGGCAGCGGGGGTTCGGGGAAGAAGCTGCGCAGTCTATCAGCTCCAGGCCCAGGCTCATCCTTGTAGCCGCTGCCGTAGGCTGCGAACGGGTTCGCAGAACCCGCAAGACAGGCAACCGCGCTCGCTGGTTGCAGCGCGATTGCCCGCTGGGCGAGTCCTGCGGCCTCGTGCCCAGCCTACGGCAGCGGCTACAGGACGGCAGGCCGTTACAGCTCGGCCGCCAGACGCGAACCCTGGTTGATGGCGCGCTTGGCGTCCAGTTCGGCGGCCACATCGGCACCACCGATCAGGTGCACGTTCTGCCCTGCCGCCACCAGGCCGTCCTGCAGTTCACGCAGCGGATCCTGGCCGGCACAGATGACGATGTTGTCCACCGGCAGCACCTGGGGTTCGCCGGCCTCACCGATACGGATATGCAAGCCGGCATCGTCGATCTTCAGGTACTCGACGCTGTTGAGCATCTGCACCTGCTTGTTCTTCAGACCGGTGCGATGGATCCAGCCGGTGGTCTTGCCCAGGCCGTCGCCGACCTTGGTCTTCTTGCGCTGCAAGAGGAACACCTGCCGCGCTGGTGCATGGGGCTCGGGCTTGATCCCGGCCACGCCGCCACGGGCCTGGAGCTGGGTGTCGATGCCCCATTCCTTCCAGAACGCCTGGCGATCCTGGCTGGTGGCCACACCCTGGTGCACGAGGAATTCGGAAACATCGAAGCCGATGCCGCCGGCACCGATCACCGCCACGCTCTTGCCCACCGGCTTGCGCTCGAGCAGCACGTCCAGGTAACTGAGGACCTTGGCGTGCTCCACCCCGGGAATCGCCGGCACGCGAGGGGCAATGCCGGTGGCCAGGATGATTTCGTCAAAGCCGCCGGCCACCAGTTGCTGTACATCGACGCGGGTGTTGAGGCACAGCTCGACATGGCTGGTCTGCAACTTGCGCTTGAAGTAGCGCAGGGTCTCGAAGAACTCTTCCTTGCCCGGCACTCGCTTGGCGATGTTGAACTGGCCGCCGATCTCGCTGGCGGAATCGAACAGGGTCACCTGATGCCCACGCTCGGCGGCCACGGTAGCGGCGGACAGGCCCGCCGGGCCGGCACCGACCACGGCGATCTTCTTGATCTGCTTGACCGGCAGGTAGTTCAGCTCGGTCTCGTGGCAGGCGCGCGGGTTGACCAGGCAACTGGTGAGCTTGCCGCCGAACGTGTGGTCCAGGCACGCCTGGTTGCAGCCGATGCAGGTATTGATTTCGTCGGCGCGGCCTTCGGCGGCCTTGTTGACGAAGTCCGGGTCGGCCAGGAATGGCCGCGCCATGGAGACCATGTCGGCATCGCCCTCGGCGAGGATCTGCTCGGCGACTTCCGGGGTGTTGATGCGGTTGGTGGTGATCAGCGGAATGCTCACCGAACCGCGCAGCTTGGCCGTCACCTTGCTGAATGCGGCACGCGGCACCTTGGTGGCGATGGTGGGGATCCGCGCTTCGTGCCAGCCGATCCCGGTGTTGATCAGGGTGGCGCCGGCCTGCTCGATGGCCTGGGCCAGTTGCACGATCTCTTCCCAGGTGCTGCCGCCTTCCACCAGGTCGAGCATCGACAGGCGGAAGATGATGATGAAGTTCGGGCCCACCGCCTCACGTACCCGACGGACGATTTCCACCGGCAGGCGCATGCGGTTTTCATAGCTGCCGCCCCAACGATCGGTGCGGTGGTTGGTGTGGGCGGCCAGGAACTGGTTAATGAAATAACCTTCCGAGCCCATGATCTCGACACCGTCGTATTCGGCCTTCTGGGCCAGGGTCGAGCAGGTGACGAAATCGCGAATCTGCTTCTCGATGCCTTCCTCGTCCAGCTCCTTTGGCTTGAACGGGTTGATCGGTGCCTGGATGGCGCTGGGAGCCACCTGCTTGGGGCTGTAGGCATAACGCCCGGCATGAAGGATCTGCATGCAGATCTTGCCGCCGGCCTCGTGCACCGCACGGGTCACGATCTGGTGCTTGAGTGCCTCTTCTTCGGTGGTCAGCTTGGCGGCGCCGGAATACACCCCGCCCTCATCGTTGGGGCCGATGCCGCCGGTGACCATCAGGCCCACGCCGCCCCGGGCACGCTCGGCAAAGTACGCCGCCATGCGCTCGAAGCCGCCGGGCTTTTCTTCCAGACCGGTGTGCATCGACCCCATCAGGGTGCGGTTGCGCAGGGTGGTGAAACCCAGGTCGAGGGGGGCCAGCAAATGCGGGTAAGGTGCTCCAGCCATGGTGTCACTCCAGATCGGGCAATCACGGAAAAATGCGGAAGCTCTGCGGCTTCCATCAGTAGTGCTGCACAGACTAAGAGCAGAACATCGGGCACTCAATGACCGTAACTGACAACTTAATGATCAGAACGCACACCCTTTTTCCATTCCCCCTTCCACTTAAAGTGCCGCGTAGGCCAGCGCGGCAAGTTGCTGCGGGCGGGGATCGATCATGGTGTGCCGGCCCGAGGTGGTGGTGACAAAGCCGAAGCTCACCTCGCGTTCGGGGTCGGCAAAACTGATCGGGCCGCCCAGGCCGATATGACCGAAAGTCTCGGGCCCCATGCCGAGGGAGGCAGCCGGATCGGCCGGTTGCTCCATCATGCAGCCCAGGCCATAGCGCATGGGGCGTCGCCAGATGCGATCCATGTCATTGCTGTGCTCGCGGGTGAACTCACTCAACAGGTCGGGCCCGATCAGGCGGCCCCCCAGCAATGCACTGTAAAAGCCGGCCAGGCCATGGGCGGTGCTGTGGCCGTTGACCCCCGGCTGCCGATAGGCCCACCAGCGGGGGTCGCAGGTGCGCCGGGGGACCATGCCCGGGTTGGTAAAGGCCAGGGTCGCGACATGCTCCGGCTCGGCAATGATCACCTTGCGCAGGTCCTCCGAGTAGTAGTCGCCCACCCGCCCCTCGGCGGCATCGAAATGCGCGATACGCTCAAAATCCTGTTCCTCGACCCCCAGGTAAACCTCCAGGTCATGGGGCCGGGTGATCCGCTCGTGGATGAAGGTGCAAGGCTCTCGACCGTCAACCCGGCGAATCAACTCACCGATGACCCAGCCAAAGATAGTGGTGGCATACCCCAACCCGGTTCCTGGCTGCCACCACAATGGCTCGGCAGCCAGGATCTCAACCATGTGCTCCCAGTCATACATCATGGCGTTGTGATTGGGCCCGCGCAGCGCCGGTATGCCGGAGGTGTGGGTCATGACCTGGCGCACGGTGACCCGCCCCTTGCCGCCCTGGGCAAACTCGGGCCAGTAGCGGGCCACCGGCGCGTCGAGCTCCAGCTTGCCCTCCTCCACCAGCATCAGGGCAGCCACTGCGGCCAAGGGCTTGATGGTGCAGAAGGTATTGGCCAGGGTGCCGTGGTGCCACGGCTTGTTGCCCTCCAGGTCCGCCACGCCGGCCCACAGGTCGACCACGGTCTGGCCGCCGACCTGCACACAGAGCCCGGCGCCGCGCTCCTGGGGATCATCGAACATTGCCTCGAAGGCGTGCAGCACGGCTTCGAAACCCTTCGCACATGTTCCTTGCGCTTCCATTCTCAAAACTCCCATCCATCGTCATGCCGCCCTGGCGAGAGTCGGCCAGGGTCAGCATGAGTTAAAAACCGAAACCAAGAGGCCGGTTGCATTCGTCAACGGCAATGCAAACCTGTGATAACAAGAACAATAAAGGTGCAAAGGACCTTCAGCCTCTGGACTGAAAGTGGACCGTATCCAACTTGAAACGATTTGCCCGCTTGTAGGTACCGAAGTCATTGAAACGAACTCCGGCCTTCGCCATGACTTCATGGGCATAGGGCGCCGTCATCTGTCGAAGATAAAAAGGATCTTTCACGACAAAATGGTGAATACTGTGAGTACTGCCAAAGTTGAAACAGAACAACTGGAACGGCCACAACAGCCAATGGTTCATTACTTGGGTTTGCTGTAGAGCATTGCGTGGCGCAACATCACCATAATAATGCATATTGGAACTGATGAAATACAGGCAGAACTGTCGAATCATATTCGGCGCAACAACAATGACCACTACACAATCAATCACGTTCATCACTTGCAGCACTAACGGCGAACTTGGTGGCGGCACTCCTGCCAGGCCGCCCAGCCAGGTAGACAAGTGATAACCCAGGAACACATACCAGCTGCCCCAGTACAGGAGCCCGAAAGGGGTATTGAGGCGAATGATCCTGGCCAGCAGTTTCATTTTCTGCCGCCAGCCCGGCGCGCAGACCGCATTTACAAAGCCGAACAGGAAGCCATCCATCAGCTTCAGCAGCCTGAGAATGCCCCAGGGGTTGCCGCTGGTGGTGATCCAGGCCTCGACATCGGTGGCGGTTCCGGATTCCTTGTGATGATGAAAGTGCAGGCCGCGCCTGAGCCAGGGGCTGGGCATTCCCGGGCGCGTCAGCCAGCACAGCAGCATCATGAAGTTATGGGCCAGAGGCTGTTTCCGGAAATACAGACGGTGAATCAGGTCATGTTCAAGTTCATGAATGATCGAGGTCGACAGCGCGTTTACCAAGATGCACAACCACGCGGGCATGATGCCCTTCACATACAACACACCAGTCACCACCATAACTGTCACCGAAACAGCCATGGCACTTGCACCCAGGGCGTTCTGATAGTTCAGGACAGGATAGCGTCTGCGTAGTTCGTTACCATGCTCGGTAATTTGGCGGGTGACTTCTTCGATCTTTTGCTGGTCAGTTACGGAGCGACCGCAATCAAGTTCCTTTTCTATGGAGTTCATCACTTCATCCTTGGAAGAAAATGAGTGGAGGCGAACTTTAATAGAAAGACATACTTCGATAGCAAAACAACCAATTGGGCCGAAACGGCGGCTACAACTGATAAGTGGCCCCCTGGACCGCTGGTTTTTTTAACAACTGTTATGAATGACCCAGCAGTCCACTTTGGAACTATTAGTTAGCCACTACTGAGCCTCTTCGGATAAGTCCCGAAGAACTTTCAAGATTGCTTCATTGTCGAACAACCCATCAACCTGCAAAACCTCAAACTTCAACGAAAGTAGGGGCAACTGCACTAAACCTGACGCGCTCGACGCAGGCCCGCAGCACCCTGCCAGCCCTCTCTCCCCTGAGGCGACATCGCAGGCGCAGCCTAGGGAAAAGCCCGAAACGCCACGGAAAATGACCCATTTCATGCAAAAAAACGCTCTAACACACTGTTTTCCTGTACCTTTGGCCCAAATATCCGAGAAATGTCACGATCCAGCACACGGCCGCTGACTGTTTTCCCATGCGCAAACTTCTCTACATCACCCTCACCCTGGCCCTGCTTGCCGCCATCACCAGCTACGCCATCTGGACCCGTGATCGTCCAGGGGCGCACTACCTGTCGGACCTGCGTATCCAGCTCGCGGTGGACCAGGGTGTGCCTGCCGACCACGGCAACCTGCTGGCAATCCAGCCCGAGCTGTTCCCCACCGACTACCAGAGCATCGAGCGCCTGCATCGCAAGCTTGCGGCCTACATGCAGCAAGCCCGTGACAAGGGCCTGGTCAATGACAAGACCATCGTCGTGCTGCCCGAGCATGTCGGCACCTGGCTGATGGTCAGTGGTGAAAAGAATGAGCTGTATCAGGCCACCTCTCTGAAAGAGGCAATGAACTGGCTGGCGGTGAGCAACCCGCTGCCGTTTCTCAAGGCACTGATCAGCGCCAGGGGTGACAGCCGCCTGGACGATGCGTACCTGCGCATGAAGGCCAAGAGGATGGCTCGGGACTATCAGTCGTTGTTCGGCGGCCTGGCCAAGGAGTTTCATGTGACCCTGGTGGCCGGCAGCATCATTCTTCCAGAACCCAGTGTCAGCCAGGGCAACCTGCAGATCGGCAGCGGCGCCCTGTACAACAGCAGCCTGGTGTTTGGCAGCGATGGCCTGCCCATGGGCCAGCCCCAGCGGCAGATCTACCCGACCTACGCCGAAAGCGGCTACGTGAAGGGCGATGCCGACAAAGCGCTGGAGGTTATCGACACCCCGGCCGGGCGCCTCGGTGTGCTGATCGGCAGCGACAGCTGGTACCCCGACAACTACCGCAAGCTCAATGACCAGCACGCCCAACTGGTGGCGGTCCCGGCCTTTGTCATGGGCCGTGATGGCTGGGACAAACCCTGGCGCGGATACAAGAGCATCGCCACCCCCAGCGAAGTCAGCCTCAAGCCCGAGGAAGTCAGCGAGGGGGAGGCCTGGCATCGCCTGACACTGACTGCGCGTGCACCCAGCAGCCTGGCTAGCGCCGGGGTCAGCGTGTTCCTGCGCGGCCAGTTCTGGGACCAACGCAGCAGTGGCCAGAGTTTCATCAACAGCAACGGCCAGACCTTTGCCGACGACGGCAACCGCGGCGCTCGCCTGCTGAACATCTGGTTGTAGGCCAATGAAAACCCCACCGATGCGCCTGGGCGACTTGTCGGTGGGCTTCGTCCATAGCCTGGTGGACGCGGTCCTCAGCTACGGGCAGGACCCCACCCCCCTGCTGGAACAGTACGCCCTGGACGCCGCGCGCCTGGCCGAAGCCGGAGCGCGGCTGTCAATCCCGCGCTACATGCGCCTGGGCCACGGGGCGATCCAGCTGACCGGAGACCCGGCCCTGGGCTTGCGCATGGGCCGCCTGAGCCGGCTGAGCCAGGCCGGCCTGGCCGGAGTGACCGCAGCCCAGGCCCCCACCGTGCGCGAAGCCGCGCGCTGCCTGACCCGCTTCGAAGCTCTGTATGGCTCCAACTATCGCGGCCAGTCGAGCTTTCACGAGGATGCCAGCGGCGCCTGGCTGTGCTTCTACTCCATCAGCCCGTACAACGCCTACAACCGCTTCGTGGTGGACTCGATCATCTCCGGCTGGCTGCAGCAGTTGTCCAGCGTCGCCGACCAGGCGATCCACGCCGAACAGATCGATATCGAATTCCAGCGCCCGGACTACCACGAGGCCTATGCGGTGCTCGGCCCCACACCTATCCAGTTCGGCGCCGAACAGAACCAGCTGCGCCTGAGCCAGGCCAGCCTGGGCCTGCGCAACCCGCAGCATTGCCCAAGCACCTGGCGGCATCTGGTGCAGTTGTGCGAGAGAGAACTGGAACAACTGACCCGCACCCGCAGCCTGCGCGAACGCATCATTCAGATGCTGGGGCCTTTGCTCAATGGCGGCCGCGAGCCCGACCTGGAAGAAGTGGCGATGCGCCTGAAGCTGCCGACCTGGACCCTGCGGCGCAAGCTGGCGGAAGAAGGGACGCAGTTCCGGGCGATTCTCAATGACACCCGCCGCGACCTGGCCATGACCTACATTCGCGATACTGAACTGGCGTTCGGGGAGATTGCCTATCTGCTGGGCTTTGCCTCAGCCGAGGCGTTTCAACGGGCCTTCAAGCGCTGGAATGGCCAGACCCCCGGGGATTTTCGCCGCAGCCACCGACAATTCGGCTAGAGAAACGGTAAAAAAAACGCCACCGGCGTTACAGCTCGGTGGCGTCTTCTGCAGGTTCCAGAGGATCCAGCTCGAAAGCCTGATACTCCAGCAGTTCCTCTTGGTATTCGTCCATGGCGGACTCCTTTTTCCGTTGTTGAAAGACCTTGTTCAATAGCCCTGTGCCTAATGACCATCGGGATCAGCATAAAGTGCCGGGATGACAGAAAAAATACTACCCCCCAGGTCAGGATTTCTATCATTAAAACGTAACAGCCCGTGAGGAATTTAACCCTCGAACACAGATGCAACTGCAACGATTGCAATTGCAATCATATTTGCCAATCCGTTAGGGTAGCCGCTCTCCCCCCTTGCGGACGGCGCCGAGCATGAACCCATCCTCACTTTTTCCCACTCGCCACAAGGCCCTCGCGCAACAGGCGGCCCAGGCCTGCCTGGACCTGCTCAGGAGCGCCCGCCCCCCTGGCGGTTCGCCACTCAACACCGTGCTGGAGATGGCCAATACCCTGGAGCTGGACCGGCGCACCGCACGCCAGTCCTTTGTGGTGCGCAGCCACAGCGCACCACAAAGGAGTACCCGGATCAGCGCCTGGCCATTGTGGTTCTCCACCGACAGCGCGGAAAAACCCCTGCTCTATCTGCACCGCTGCAGTTCTTCGGCGCAGTTGTGCGCGGTCAGCGCCGAGACCGCGGCGCGAGGCATCCTGTGCAACGACAGTGAGACCCAAACCTCCCCATGGCCCAAGGGTGCCGACCCGTCACTGGCGTTGTGGCTGGCCCACAACCCGCACTGCCTGCCATTCGACCCGGCCACTGGCGCAGAGGCCGAGGCGATTGTCCTGGAGGCCCTGCAACGCCTGTATATCGAGGGCCAGCCAGGCTTCTACTACCTGGCCCTGCATGACCATGAGCTGCAACTGGAACTGACGCCCGAGCAACGGCAAGCCGCATTGCAGGGCATGTACAAGGTGACGGACACCACTGCCCACCCAGCGGCGGGGCGCGTGCGCCTGCTGGGCGCCGGCCGGGCGTTTGCCCAGGTCAGGGCCGCGGCGGATCTGCTGCAGCGTGATTGGAAGGTGGCCAGCCAGCTCTGGAGTTGCCCCAGCTACACCCGCCTGGCGCGGGAAGCGGCTGCGGCGCAGCATTGGAATCGCCTGCATCCTGGGCAGGAGAGGCGCGGCTCACACCTGCAGCGCTGCCTGGCGGATGACTCGGCGCCCGTGATTGCAGTGACTGGCTACGGCCAGGCGGTGGCCGAACAGCTACGCCCTCACCTCAAGGCCGAGCTGGTGGCCCTGGGCACCGACTCCTTCGATGCCGCCCGCGACCCGCGACGCGGCCGCTGCCCCGAGGCTCGCTGGATCGCCGTGCTGGCGCTCAAGAGCCTGGCAGACGCTGGGCAATTGCCCATGCAATGCGTGGAACAGGCCATGGCGACCTATGGCCTGCCCTGACGGTACCGGGCTCAGCCCCTGGAGCCTGTGTCGCCACCATTGGCCGCCGCCCGAGCCAGGGTCGCGGTGCGTTCCAGGGCATCGGCAAAGGCGTGTTTCTGCTCGCTGTCCAGTTGCGAGAGAAACAGCTCGGCCACTGTCGCCTCGTAGATTTTCCACATCTTCTTGCGCAGCTTTCGGCCTTCGTCGGTGATGCTGACAAAGGCCGCGCGACCATCGCCCTCACAGCGCGAGCGCTGCACCAGGCCGTCTTTTTCCAGGCGATCCACCAGGCGTGTGAGGTTGTAGCGCTCGATGGCCAGCACATCGGCCAATTCGTGCATGCGCCGGGTACCTTCGGCGCCGCTTTCCAGGCCCCAGAGGGCGTCGTACCAGGCGTACGCCGGCAAGCCGGCCTGGGCCAGGCGGCGCTCGATTTCGCGAATCACCGTCCGGTGAGCCCTGACAAAACGGAACCAGACATCGGGCTCTTTTGAAGACATGCCACACCATCCGAAGGTTTGAAGAAGGGTTGCAATAGTAGCGCATGCCGGGATAGATTCGGCCATGTAGTTGCAATTGCAATTACTTTTCCCGGCGCCGAATACCCTCCGATTCCACAAGAATCCGCGCGCTGGAACCCCGCCCAACACGGAGCCAGGTATGACCCAGAACAACAGTGCAACCCTCGATAACGATCCCCAGGAAACCCGCGAGTGGCTCGACTCTCTGGAGTCGGTGCTGACGGTGGAAGGTCGCCCGCGGGCCCATTACCTGATCGACCAGTTGCTGGATTTCGACGTGGCACGCCACGGCGACTTCCATGGCCGGGTGACCACGCCCTACATCAACACCATTGCCCCCGAGCGGCAGCTGCCCTACCCCGGCGACCTGGAGACCGAGCGCAAGCTCAACGCGATGATCCGCTGGAACGCCATGGCCATGGTGCTGCGCGCCGGCAAGCATTCGGGCGTGGGCGGCCACATCGCCACCTATGCTTCGGCAGCCGTGCTCTACGACGTGGGTTTCGATCATTTCTTCCGCGGCCGCAGCGACAGCTTCGACGGTGACATGGTGTACATCCAGGGCCACTCCTCCCCAGGCATCTACGGCCGCGCCTACCTGGAAGGCCGGATCAACGCCGCCCAGCTCGACAACTTCCGCCGCGAGGCCGATGGCCAGGGCATTTCCTCCTATCCGCACCCCAGGCTGATGCCGGACTTCTGGCAGTTCCCCACTGTGTCCATGGGCCTGGGGCCGATCACCGCGGCCTATCAGGCGCGTTTCATGCGCTACCTGGAACTGCGCGGGCTCAAGCAGCACCAGGGGCGCAAGGTCTGGGCCTTCCTCGGCGACGGCGAAATGGACCAGCCCGAATCCCTGGCGGCGATTTCCCTGGCCGGGCGGGAGAAACTCGACAACCTGATCTTCGTCGTCAACTGCAACCTGCAACGCCTCGATGGCCCGGTACGGGGCAACGCCAAGGTCATCCAGGAGTTCGAAAGCCTGTATCGCGCCGCCGGCTGGAACGTGATCAAGGTGATCTGGGGCAGCGGCTGGGACGCGCTGCTGGAGAAGGACCGCAGCGGCCTGCTGCGCCAGCGCATGATGGAGTGCGTGGATGGCGACTATCAGAACTACAAGTCGCAGAACGGCGCCTATGTGCGCGAGCATTTCTTCGGCAAGTACCCGCAATTGCTGGAGCTGGTGGCCGATCTCTCGGACGAGCAGATCTGGAAGCTCTCCCGGGGCGGCCACGACCCGATCAAGGTCTACAACGCCTATGCCGCCGCAGTACGCCACAGCGGCCGTCCCACGGTGATCCTGGCGAAAACCGTCAAGGGCTTCGGCATGGGCGAGGCCGGCGAAGGCCAGAACATCAACCACCAGTTGAAGAAGATGGGGGCCGAGGCAGTGAAGGCCTTCCGTGATCGCTTCGAACTGCCGGTCAGCGATGAGCAACTGGCTGAAATGCCCTACCTCAAGCCCGCGGCGGACAGCACGGAAGGCCGTTACTTCGCAGCCTGTCGCAGCCGCCTGGGGGGCTATGTGCCGGCTCGCTACAACGACTGCGCACCGCTGCAGATCCCGGCCCTGGAAGCCTTCGCCACCCAGCTCAAGGACACCGGCGACCGGGCGATCTCCACCACCATGGCCTTCGTGCGCATCCTCGGCACCCTGCTCAAGGACCCGCAGATCGGCAAGCGGGTGGTGCCGATCGTGCCTGACGAGTCGCGCACCTTCGGCATGGAAAGCCTGTTCCGCCAGATCGGCATCCACTCGGCGGTGGGCCAGCTCTATACCCCACAGGATGCCGGGCAACTGAGCTACTACAAGGAGAGCAAGGACGGCCAGATCATGCAGGAGGGCCTGAACGAATCCGGGGCGATTTCCTCATGGATCGCCGCCAGTACCTCCTACAGCAACCACCAGGTCATGACCCTGCCCTTCTACATCTTCTATTCGATGTTCGGCTTCCAAAGGATTGGTGACCTGGCCTGGGCCGCCGGCGATGCGCGGGCCCGGGGCTTCCTGCTGGGCGCCACGTCCGGGCGCACCACGCTGATGGGCGAAGGCCTGCAGCACGACGACGGCCACAGCCATATCCTCGCCTCGGTGATTCCCTGCTGCATCTCCTACGACCCGACCTTCGCCTATGAACTGGCGGTGATCATCCATGAAGGCATGCAGCGCATGTATGTGCAGCAGGAGGATGTGTATTACTACATCACCCTGCTCAACGAAAACTACCCGCAACCGGCCATGCCCGAAGGTGCTCGCGAAGGCATTCTCAAGGGCTTGTACCGCTTCAGCTCAAGCACCGCCCAGGGCGCCAAAGCCCCGCGGGTGCAACTGATGGGCAGCGGCTCGATCCTGCGCGAGGTGATCGCCGCCGGGCAGCTGCTGGAGAAGGACTTCGGGGTGCAGAGCGACATCTGGAGTGCCACCAGCCTCACCGAACTGCGCCGCCAGGGCCTGGCGGCGGAGCGCTGGAACCTGCTGCATCCGCAGCAGCCTCGGCGAGCGGCCTATGTCGAGCAATGCCTGGAAGGCCATCAAGGCCCGCTGGTGGTGGCCACCGACTACATGAAACTGTTCGCCGACCAGATCCGCCCCTTCGTCGAGGGTCGGCGCTTCGTCGCCCTGGGCACCGACGGCTTCGGCCAGTCCGATACCCGGGAAAACCTGCGGCAGTTGTTCGAGGTGGACCGGCATTTCATCGCCCTGGCGGCGTTGAAAGCCCTGGCCGATGACGGGGAGATACCCTACAGCCAGGTCGGCGAAGCCTTGAGCCGCTATCGGATCGACGCTGAAAAAGTCGACCCGAGCTCGGTCTAGGAGCCTTAGTGCCCGCTGCTCGGCAGGGCCGGAATCGGCTCGCTGGGCGGCGGCAGGTTGCTGGCCGGTGGCGGCGTGACGGTTTGTGTGGCGGGCGCTGGCTCGCTGCTGGCTGCCGGCACTATCGGCGCCGCCTCGACCGGAGGAGCCAGGGGTTGCGAGACCGCAGGCTCAGGCTCGGTGGCGGGTGCCGGCGCGGCCACAGGGGCAGGCTCGACCACTGGCTGCGCCTTGGGCTCGGGCTTGGCTGGCGCCTCGGGCTTGTTCTCGGGAACCCCGAGGTCGGCCTTGGGTTTCTCTTCGATATGCGCCGCCTTCTTCGCTTCCTGGGGCAGGAACAACTCCACCAGGGCGAAATAGCGGTCATAGAACTTGGCCGAGGACACGGTTTCGCTGGCCACCTTGACCATCGAATCATCGGTAGAGCCGATCGGCATCGACACCGAGCCCAGCACGCCCACGCCGAGGCTGGCCGAGTTGTTCACCTTCTTCAGCGCATAGCGATCCTGCAGGGCGTTGGCGAACATCGTCGAACGCTGGTCGCCGCTGCCGTCCTGGGCACAAACCACGTTGAAGCTGATTTCCAGGTGGGTCTCGCCGGTCTGCTGGAAGCTCTTGTGGCCGCTGACCAGCTTCGGATCGTTGCTGGTGATGATGTAGCCCTGGCTGAGCAGGGCACGCCGCGCGGCCTCACAGGAGGCGGCATCGCTCACCGGGTAATTGCGCGAAAACGTGCCGGAATCATCGAAGCTTTCGTGCTCGTAGATGGCGGTCTTGTGCGACGAACAGCCGGCCACCGCAGACAGCAGCAACACCCCGGCCGTGGCGCGCAGATGAAATGATTTAAACATCGAGAATCCTGAGGAAAACGCTCCGGCGCGTATTGTGCAACAGATCAGCGTCCCGCAGCGCGGGTAATTGGTGCCTTAAATTTCTCATCAGTTTACTGACCACTGTTTGCCGGAAAAAGTCGCTCGCTCAAGTGCTCGATCAACACCCGCAGCTTGGCCGCTGCATGTCGGCTCGAGGGCCACAACACCCAGAAGGCGCCGTTGTGCTCCAGGTATGGGTCGAGCACGGTTTGCAACTCGCCACGGCGCACCGCGGCCTGGACCATGAAGTCCGGCAGGCAGGCAATGCCCAGCCCGCTGCGCGCCGCGTGCTCCACCGCCTCGATGGAGCTGCTGGTCAGGCGAGTGGGCAGCACCGGCTCCGGCGCATCCGCTTGAACCTTGAAGGGCCAGGCCTCGAGCTTGCCAGTGTGGTGAAAGGTATGCCGCAGGCAGGAGTGACTGCGCAATTCCTGCGGGGTCTGCGGCACGCCGCGCTGCTGGAAATAGCCGGGGCTGCCCACCAGCACCATGCGAAAGCGCCCCAGCTGCCGGGCCAGCAACCGCGAGTCCTTGGGGTTGCCGGTGCGCACTACCAGGTCGAAACCCTCTTCCACCACATCCACCATGCGATCGGAGAGGTCGATATCCAGCTCGATCTGCGGATAGCGTTGCATGAACTCGGCCAGTACCGGCATCAACAACCCATGGACCTGCGGCGCGCTGACCCGCAGCTTGCCCACCGGCGCGCTGGAAGAGTCACATAGCTGGAACTCCGCCGCCTCGACTTCGGCGGCGATCCTGCGGCAGCGTTCGAGGAATCCGGCGCCTTCGGCGGTGAGGCTGATGCTGCGGGTGGTGCGATGAAACAGACGAGTCTCCAGGCGCTCCTCCAGACGGGCAATACTTTTGCCAACCGCCGAGGAAGAGACTCCCAGAAGGCGCCCCGCTTCGGTGAAGCTGCGGGTTTCCGCCACCTGCATAAACACCGGGATACTGCCGAGCCAGTCCATCGCGTCGCTCCGAAATTAAGGACACCTGTGTCCGATAAGTTCGGAACCTTAGCCTATTTTTCCGCCATGAACAGCGCCCTACCCTAGGCCCCTCACTTCCGAACCCACCCATCGGGGCCTTTCCATGAGCAATTGCGTCAATGCCTGCGAACCCTTGCAAGTACCTGCCACAACCCACGAACGCCTGCCTGTCGGCGGCCTGCTGGCCCTGGCCACTGCCGGGTTCATCACCCTGATGACCGAAACCCTGCCCGCCGGCCTGCTACCGCAGATGAGTGCCGACCTGGGCGTGTCTGCAGCGCTGATCGGCCAACTGGTGACCGTCTACGCCCTGGGCTCACTGCTGGCGGCCATTCCGCTGATCCTCCTCACCCAGGGCTGGCGGCGCCGGCCCCTGCTGCTGATCGCCATCGGCGGTTTCGCCGTGGTCAACAGCATCACGGCCCTCTCCACCGAATACAGCCTGATCCTGGTGGCGCGCTTCTTTGCCGGAGTCTTCGCCGGCTTGCTCTGGGCCCTAGTGGCAGGTTATGCCAGCCGCATGGTGGCGCCACACTTGCAGGGCCGGGCGATTACCCTGGCCATGCTCGGCGCGCCGCTGGCGCTGTCGGTGGGCATGCCCGCCGGGACCTGGCTGGGCGCCCTGCTGGGCTGGCGCATGAGTTTCGCCGTGATGACTGTGCTGACCCTGGGCCTGATCGGCTGGGTACTGGTGCAAGTGCCGGACTTCCCCGGGCTGCGGGCGCAGAAGCGCCTGTCGCTGAGTCGTGTCCTGACCCTGCCGGGGATCCGGCCGGTGCTGTTCGTGACCTTCGCCTATGTGCTGGGCCACAACATTCTCTACACCTACATCGCGCCTTTTCTTGAGCCGGCCGGGCTTGGCGGGGAAATCGAGCGGGTGTTGCTGGTGTTCGGCCTGGCCGCCTTGCTGAGCATCTGGCTGGTGGGCCTGCTGATCGACCGCTGGCTGCGTGAGCTGGTACTGGCCAGCTGTCTGCTGTTTATCGGCTCGACCCTGCTGCTGGGCCTGCTCGGCGACCGGCCACTGGCAATCTATGGGGCAATCGCTATCTGGGGGCTGTCCTTTGGCGGCATGGCCACCTTGCTGCAGACTGCGCTGGCCAAGGCCGCCGGCGAGCACGCCGATACCGCGCAGTCGATGCTGGTGACCCTGTGGAACCTGGCAATCGCCGGTGGCGGCCTGGGCGGCGCGTTGCTGCTGCAGGGGCCGGGCGTGGCCACCTTCCCCTGGGTGATTGCCGCCCTGTTGCTGGTGACCCTGCTGGTGGCGATGAACGCCCGGCGCCAGGGCTTCCCTGCCCGAGCTTAAAATCCGGCTCCCGGCTCGGGTGGCCGGGGCTCCAGCACCAGGGCTCGTGAAAGAATGCCTAGCCTTGCGAAGCAGGGTTCGCCGGCAAGGCGCCCTCTACCTTCGCCCCTGCACTGGAGCGGGCTTTACGGCTGCGTACCAGCGGCCAGAACAACTCTTGCGTCCAGCTCACGGGTGCCAAGTGTTCGATGCCATAGGCAACGGGCCGGCGCCGAGTGATCTTCGCCGTACCAAACAGCACATCCCAGAGGAACAGCAGGTTGCCGAAGTTGCCCTTGTAATGGGTCACACCATCCTCGGCGCTCAGGCCGTGGTGCGCCGAATGGGTGGACGGCGTAGAAAAGACCCGCTCCAGCAACCACATCAGCGGCCGCAGAAAACCGATGCGGTACAGCTTGTCATCCCAGGCCACACTGCTGTGAGCGGCGAAGATCACCGTCATCTTGAGAATCAGGTAACCGTAGTAGACCGGCGCCAGCCCCAGATAAATCAGCACTCCCGAGAACCAGATGCCGGGCATCAGCAGGTAATAGAAGCTGTTGTTGCGGTAGACGATGCGAATGCTCATGTAGGGCGCCGAATGGTGCGCGCGATGCAACGCGTACAGCGCCGGTACGCGGTGGGTCAAGCGGTGCCACCAGTACTGGGTCATGTCATCGAAGACCAGGAACAGCAGCAGGCCGAGTACCCAGGGGATCTGTGCCAGTGCTCCCTTTGCTTCGGGCAGCGATAGCTGCATGAGCGCGCCGCTGGCCCACATCACCAGGGGAAAGGTCACACCGAGCAACAGGCTTGAGCCCACCGCCTCGATCAACACATCACGGCGCTGGCCGCGAGGTTGGCCAAAGGCCGAACAGGCGATTTCCAGGAGGATGAAAAACACAAAGATCGCCGAAACGATCAGCAGCGGGTTGTTGGTCAGCAGGTCGTGGTTCATGGCATTCTCGCTCTTATCCTTGTGGGCATCGCCCCACCATTAGAGATCAGCAAGGCAGCCCGCTCTATGCGCGAACTGGACAGAATTCCGCGAGATCCGGCCAAGGGCATGACCCCGCGCTTCCATCGCGGGCGCCTGGGTGAAGTCCTGCAACGCTTTCTCGATGACCAGAACACCGGCCCCCAGCAGGACTACAACCTGCTGCAGCTGGAGCAGCTGTGGCGCGCCGCGGCAGCGCTGGAGCCGGCCATCGGCCTCAAGCTGTTCGAACGCTTCCCCCCCCAGGACTGGCACGTGATCGCCCACGCCAGCCTGTACTGTCCGGATGTCACCGCGTCCATGGCGTTCTGGGTGCGCTACGCGCCCTTGGGTTCGGATACCGACCGGGTACAGCTGGTGACGGATACCCGGGGGGCCGGTGTCGAGGTTGATATCGACACATCGGCGCAACTCGGCCGCTACCTGATCGAGCACTATGGCGTCATGTCCATCACTCAGTTGCGCCGTGGCACCGGCCTTGCGGTGCAGCCGGTACTGGCCTGCTTCAGCCATCCACGCCCGGCCTATCACGCGCAGTACCATCACTGGTTCGGCGAGCGGATCGAATTCGATTGCCCGGCCAACCGTTTCTACTTCGACCCGCAAACCCTGCAACTGCCGCTGCAAACCCGCCACGCCGGCATGCTGGAACTGCTGAGCGAGGAGCTGGATCGACGGGTGGCCCTGCACCGGCGACAGAGCGGTTGGGCCGCCAAGGTGGCAGCGGCTTGTCGCCGGGCCCTGGCCGCCGGCCACTCACCAACCCTGGAAAGCCTTTGCGCGCAACTGCATCAAACCCCGCGAACGCTTCGGCGACGCCTGGACGAACAGGGGTTGAGCTTTCGCGAATTGCTCGACCAGACCCGCGCCGAGCTGGAAATGCACCTGCAACTGCAAGGCGAATCCCGGGCCCAGATTGCCCTGCAGTTGGGCTACAACGATCAGGCGGCCTACCTGCATGCACGCAAACGCTGGAAGAACGCCCTTGGCTGAAGTTTTTTCCAGCCCAAAAAAAGACCCCGGCATTGCGGCCGGGGTCTTTTCAACACTGTGGGTCAGACATCAGTAACGCTTGATGTCCGCCTGGTTTTCCAGCTGCTTGCGGTAGGCGGCAAAGTCTTGCTGCCCTACCCGCGAGGCCAGGAAGCGACGGTATTGAGCCTTCTCTTCCTCGGTCGGCGCAGCGGCTTCGTTGACACCATTGAGCTGCAGCACCAACAGGTTGCCATTAGGCAGGGTCACGCTGGTGAAGGTCGGTTTGTCCTTGGACTCAGGCTTGGTCATGCGGAACAGCGCCTGCAGCACGGTCGGATCGATCCCTTCCTGGCCACGGGTCACGGCGTGCGCGACTTTCCAGTCCTGGCCATCCACCGGCTTGTTCAGCGCGGTCTTGCCGTCGCGCAGGCTGGCGATCAGCTCTTCAGCCTTGGTCTTGGCCGCGGCACTGGCGTGCTCTTTGGCCAATTGCGTGCGAATGGCACTGGCAACGCTTTCCAGTGGCAGTTGCTCAGGTTTGCGGTGCTCCTTGGCACGCAGCACTACCACGGTTTCCGGGTCCAGTTCGATGGCGGTGCTATTGGCACCCTCATCGAGGACTTCGGTGCTGAACGCCGCTTGTATCACGGCGCGGTTGGCTGCGATGCCGTCACCACCTTCACGGCCGAATGGCGCGGAGGTGTGGACAGTCAGCTTCAGGTCCTGGGCCGGTTGTGCCAGATCGGACGCTTCGAACGACGAGTCTTCCAGTTGCTTGGTGGCCTCGACGAAACGCTGCTCGACCTGCTGGGTCTTCAGATCCCGGGTCAGCTTGCCCTTGAGGCTGGCGAAGCTCGGCACTTCCGGCGCTTCGACACCCAGCAGCTTGATCAGGTGGAAACCGAAGTCGGTACGTACCGGCGCCGATACCTGGTCCTTGTTCAAGGCGTACAGGGCTTTCTCGAAGGTTGGGTCATAGACGCCAGGACCTGCGAAACCCAGGTCGCCGCCGTTGCTGGCCGAACCCGGGTCCTGGGAGAACTCCTTGGCCAGTGCCTCGAAGCTTTCGCCCTTGGCCAGACGTGCCTGGATCTCTTCGATCTTGGCCTTGGCCTGGGCCTCATTCACCTTGTCATTGACTTCGATGAGGATGTGCGCCGCGCGGCGTTGCTCGGACAGGTTGGCAATTTCCTTCTGATACAGCGCTTGCAGGTCCTCGTCCTTGACGCTGACCTGATCGAAGAAGGCGGCCTTCTTCAATTCGATGTAATCAATCACCACCTGGTCCGGAGTCATGAACTCCTTGGCGTGCTGGTCGTAGTACGCCTTGACCTCGTCGTCGGTCAACTTGACCGCTGCCGGGTCGGCCTTGATGGTCAGGGAAGCGAAGTCACGGGTCTGCTTTTCCAGACGGGCGAATGCCAGCACCTGGGCGTCGGTGACAAAACCGCTGCCTGCCAGACCGGCGCGTACCTGGCCGATCAGCATTTCCTGAGTCAGCATCTGGCGAAATTGCAGGCGGGTGTAACCCAGTTGACGGATCACCTGGTCGAAGCGCTCGGGGCTGAACTTGCCATCAACCTGGAACTCCGGCGTTTGCAGAATGACCTGGTCCAGCGCACCTTCGGAGAACGCGAACTTGGAATCCTGCGCACCTTGCAGCAACAGCTTGCGGTCGATCAGCCCTTTGAGGGCAGCTTCGCGCAGCATCTTCTCGTCCAGCAGGGAGGCATCGAAGTCTTTGCCCAGCTGCTGCATCAACTGACGACGTTGCATGTCGACGGCCTGGCTCAACTCGTTCTGAGTGATTTCCTCACCGTTGACCTTGGCCGCGTCCTGATTGTGGGTAGTGGCCTTGAAAATGGCATCGAATCCCGTCAACGCCAACAGCGCGACGATAACCCCGATGATGGTTTTGGCAATCCAGCCTTGTGAATTGTCCCTGATATTCTGCAGCATGCGTCCCCCAGAAACGGTTGTACTTCAATTTGAGCAACCGTGGAGCGTGGGTAGAGTCCGGATAGAAGAAAGGCGCATCCGAGGATGCGCCTTCTCGTAACTGGCGGAGCGGACGAAGGTTAAACCCGCGACCCTCGGCGTGAACCGGTGGTAGACCGGTTGACTAGCGCCCCGCTGCCAGATCAGGCATGACCCCGACCCGGATGGGCAAAGACCCTGAAGAAACTTAGTTAACGGCTTCTTTCAGTGCTTTACCGGCTTTGAAACCTGGCTTTTTAGCAGCAGCGATTTCCAGAGTCTTACCGGTCTGTGGGTTACGACCGATACGCGCTGGACGATCAGTTACGGAGAAAGTACCGAAACCAACCAGCACCACAGAGTCACCGGCCTTCAGAGCGCCAGTAACGGATTCGATTACTGCGTCCAGCGCACGGCCAGCAGCAGCTTTCGGGAGATCAGCAGATGCAGCGATAGCATCAATCAGTTCCGACTTGTTCACTCTAAGTCCCCTTATATATCTATGAGTATGATTCTAAGTTT
>Ga0308159_1000481_pt1 | contig 90316 bp, 99 predicted proteins | sample PhyCR1_FD_201040 | JGI IMG/M metagenome (GOLD analysis project Ga0308159, IMG submission 201040) | Phyllosphere microbial communities from UC Gill Tract Community Farm, Albany, California, United States - DLSLC.R1 | ecosystem: Host-associated > Plants > Phyllosphere > Unclassified | place: USA...
AGTCCGTCGTCACGCACGCTCAGAGCCAGTGCCGCCGCTTGAACACCGCCCACAGCACGACCGCCAACAGCACCATCGCGACGATCGCCGCCGGGTACCCCCACACCCACCGCAGCTCGGGCATGTGCTCGAAGTTCATGCCGTAGATCGACGCGACCAACGTGGGTGCGAACAGGATCGCCGCCCACGACGAGATCTTCTTCACCTCTTCGCCCTGCTCCATCGACGCCCGCGCCAGCCGCCGGCCCTCCTCCCCCTGTGCCAGGCTCGCGCTGGTCATCCGGCGCATCGCGTCGTTCTGCTCCTGGGTCACCAGGGTCGAGTGCAGCGTGAGGGCGTTCTCGAGCAGCGTCCGGAACGTGTCCACGCGCTCGGTGACGCGGATCGCGTGGTCGAGGACGTTCCGCAGCTGGTTCTGCACCTCGATGTCGGTGCCGTACTTCTCGGCGCCGCGCAGCAATGCGTTGAGCATCCCGGGAAGCGGGCCGATGGCGCGCTGGAACCCGATGACCTCGCTGAGCAGCTGGTAGATCCGCCGCGAGGACGCCGGGTCGACGTCCCCGTCGAACAGGTCGTCCTCGATGTCGTCGATGTCGTCCTGCAGCCCGGCGACGACCGGGGCGTAGCTGTCGATGACCTCGTCGAGGACCGCGCAGAGCACCGCCTCGGACCCGCGCCCCAGGGCGTCCGGATCGGCTTCGAGTCGTTTCCGCACGTCGGCGAGGTTCGGCTGCTCCGCATGCCGGACGGTCACGACGAAGTCGCGCCCGGTGAACAGGTGCACCTCACCGAACTCGACGGTCTCCTCGTCCTCGTCGTACCAGGCGGGTCGCAGCACCACGAACAGGGTGTCGCCGTAGCGCTCGAGCTTCGCCCGCTGGTGTCCCTTGTGCGCGTCCTCGACCGCGAGCGGGTGCAGCCCGAACTCGTCCGCGACCGAGGCCAGTTCGTTGGCGGTCGGTCGGAACAGCCCGATCCAGGCCATCGCGCCGCTTCCCGCGGCGTCGAGCGCCTCGTCGGTCAGGCTGAGGTCCTGCGGCGACTCCGTTCGGGTTCCGTTGACGTAGATGCCGTTGTCGATGAGGGCCACCGGTGTCCTCCTGGTTCCGTGGTGCATGCGGGCAACCTGCCGAGCATGCCGGACCTCCGACGGCGCGGGCGCTTCCCTGACGGACCCCTCACGCTTCGCGCCGGATTCCTGTCGGAGTCCTGACACGCCCTGGGCGCGACCCCAGGACGGACTGGAGGCACGGTGCCAGCTGGCACCGTGCCTCCAGTCCGTCACGTGGCAGACGAGACGACGTGGATCTGACGGAACGTCGGCACGACAGCGAAGATGGCGAGGTGAATCGCACCGATCGGCTCTACGGCCTCGTGGAGGAGTTGCGCGCCGTCTCCCCGCAGCCGCGGAGCGCGCGTCGTCTCGCGGAGCGGTTCGAGGTGTCGGTCCGGACCATCGAACGGGACATCTCCGCGCTGCAGCAGTCGGGTCTGCCCATCTGGGCGGAGCCCGGCCGGACCGGCGGGTACGTCATCGACGCGTCCGCGACGCTCGGCCCGGCGGGCTTCACGCCGGACGAGGCCCTCGCGGTGCTGATCGGGCTCGGCTCGCTGGGGTGTAGTCCGTTCCGGCAGGCGGCGCAGACCGCGGCCAGGAAGACGCTCGCGGTGATGCCCGCCGGGGACGCCGCACGAGCCAGCGCACTGGCATCCCGGGTGCACTTCTTGGAGAACGACGAGGACACGGCCGTCCCGGCCGAGTTCGCGGCGGCCCTGCGCGCGGATCGGGTCGTGCGACTCCGGTACCGGGACGCTGGCGGAGCGGAGTCCGTCCGCGACGTCGAACCGCTGGGGTCGATCGGGAAGGACGGTCAGTGGTACCTGATCGCCTGGTGCCGGACCCGCGACGGGGTGCGGGCGTTCCGGGGCGACCGGATGCTGTCGGTCGAGGTCACCGACGAGCGGCCGGCGCAGCGCGTCCTGCGATCCGAGGACCTCGCGATCCAGTACGGACGACTCCGGCCGGTCCTCGACGACTAGCGCGGTCGGTCCCCGGAAACGCGGTCGGTTTCCGGAAACACCGACAGGACGGTGTCGCGGCGGCCGGTGAAGCTGGTCGCTCCGAGTCAGCAGCACCACCGTGAGGAACCCCATGTCGTTCGCATCCGTCCGCATCATCACCGACGACCTCGAGGGCATGGTCGCCTTCTACGAACGGGTCACCGGCCAGCCGGCCGAGCGCCCTGCGCCGGTCTTCGCGCAGTTCAGCGGTCCGGGCGGGACCCTCGCGATCGCCAGCACCGCCACGGTCGCCATGCTCGGCGGCGCGGTGACGCCCGCGACGAACCGTTCCGTGTTCATCGAGTTCGAGGTCGCCGACGTCGACGGCGACTTCGCCGGACTGCAGCTCGGCAGCGACGACGTCGTCCTGGAGCCGACCACGATGCCGTGGGGCAACCGTTCCGCACTGGTCCGCGACCCGGACGGCAACGTCGTCAACCTGTTCAGCAGGCCCGCCGCCAGCTCGGTGTGATGGCCAGGCAGGTTGTTGAGCCTGCTGATGGGTGAGGCTCAGTGAAGCCGTACCCGGCGGCGGGGCAGATGCGCACGTCCGAGGAGCGGGGCGAAGGTTCCTCAGCTGACGACGGCCCGCAGGACCGGCAACTCGCGATCGGTCTCGGCGACCTGGGTGAGCTTCATGGCGACTGGTCGGAGCGGCCGCGACATCAACACCTTGTTGAGGAGCCCGCGGAGTGCGAGCGCGAGTCCGGACTGCGGGTACGCCAGGGCCTTGAGTCCGCGAGGGAGGTCCTGCACATCGTCGACCAGAGGACGCATCCACTTCTCGTACGCGGTCAGCGCTGCTGCCTGGTCCTGCGTCACGTCGGCAAGCTCGGCGGCAAGGACGTACCCGGCGGTGAGCGCGAGTGAGGCGCCGCCACCGCCCATCGGTGTGACGCACCATCCGGCGTCACCGGCCATCACGACGTGGCCGCGGTGCCAGGTCCGCATCCGGATCTGCTGGAGCTGGTCGATGTAGACGTCCGGGGACGTGTCGAGCGCGTCCAGGACCCGTGGCGCCTCCCACCCGACTCCGTCGTACCTGCGCCGCACCGCCGCCAGTGTCTGCTCAGGAGTCAGACCGATGACGTCGTCCCCGGGAGAGTAGGCGAGGATCGCGCGGGTGGTGCCGTACGGGTCGGGTCGCAGGTGGACCTGGCGTCCGCGAACGGCGTTGTGCCACCGCCAACGGTCGTCATCGCTGTCGGTCCGCGGGATGGTCCCGAACACCATGGTGACGTCGAGGTCGCGCTGGTCGACGTCGCCCTCGGCGAAGACCATCGCACGGGTCCGGGACCGCACACCCTCGGCGATGACGAACAGGTCCGCGCTCAGGCGCTGTCCCTTCGCGGTCGTCACGGTGACTCCCGCAGCGTCGTCGGCGACGTCCGACACGGTGTCCCCGTAGATGAAGGAGACGCCGACCGGCAGGTTGTCGAGGATCGTCCGAGCGAGGTCGCCGCGCAGGATCTCGAGTTCCGCTGTCGCACCGCCGGCCCCGTCGGAGGGCAGTTCGGCGGTGACGGCCCCTCGCCCGTCGACGAGGACGGTGCCCGTCTCGGTGGTGTTCCATGCCTTCACGGCGTCGAACAAGCCCATCCTGCGAAGCACGTCGCGCGCGACGCCTCGGACGTCGACGTTCTGTCCGCCGTCACGGAACGCAGCGGCGCGTTCGATGACGGTCACGTCCCATCCGGTCCGTCGGAGCCAGTAGGCGGTCGAGAGTCCAGCGATACTGGCTCCTGAGATGACAGCGGTGCGGTTTGCCATGGTGTTCCTCCGTTGTGAGCTTTACAGTAAAGATACTACACAGTAAAGGAATCTGATGGACGACGTGTTCGGGATGGAGTGGGACGCGCCCCAGGTCGAGGTGATGGAGGCGCTCCAGACATGGGCGGTGGCGTTCGCGGAGCTCAACCAGCTGATGTCCTCCTGGCTCGACCTGCCGACCACGGATGCGAACGCCCTCGGACAGGTGCTCTGGGCCGACTCGTCCGGGGAACCGCTGTCGCCCGCACGGCTCGGACAGCGGATCGGTATGACCTCCGGCTCCGTGACGGTGCTGCTGAACCGCTTGGAAGCGGCCGGTCTGCTCGCACGCAGCCGCGAGCACACCGACCGGCGTCGGGTGACGCTCCGTCCGACACCGGCGGCACGGGAACGTGCGCGGGCGTTCACGGAGCGGTCGACCGCCGAGATCGCTGCCGCCCTGCAACAGGTGCCTGCAGCGGAGCTGGAGCACCACGCCGCGTTCATCCGTCGCATGGTCGGTGCCGCGTCGGACGCCGCGGACCGGCTCCGCGGATAGACGCCATCGAGGTTGCCCGGCCGATCACCAGGGTTCTCGTTGGCCGATCGCCAGCTGCTTATTCACCGTTGATCTCTCATCTTGAGCGCTGCTAGCGTTCGTTCAACTGGTCCGATGATGGCGAAGGGTGGCAACGATGCCGTTCTGTGCCCCTCGTCGACTGTTCTCCACCAAGCCTGCGCCCGAGTTCGTCGGACCGCGGCCGATCCCTCCCGGAGTCATGGCAACGCAGAACTGAGCTGACCACGAAGGTCGGCCCCTCCCCGCCGCGAGCGTTCTACTCGCGTGCTTCTGCTTGCCCGCGCCGTCGTGCGACGACGGCGCGACGACTTCACGGGACCACATCCATGTTCTTCACCCCTGCCCGGTTTCGGGCCGCACTCGCGAGCTTGCGCGAACACCGTTTCGTCACCTTCGCAGTCTTGACCGACACCATCGGCGCCGGCCTCACGCTGCCACTGACGATCGTCTACTTCACCATCACCACCGACGTGCCGCTTGCAGTGCTCGGGGCCGTCTCCACCGTCGCGACACTGGTTGCTCTCCCGATCGGACTGGTCGGTGGCGTCCTCACCGATCGATTCGGCGCGAAGGCGTCGATGATCCTCAACAACCTCCTCTCGGCAGCGGGCTTCACGCTCTACCTGTTCGCCCATGACCCGATGATGATCTTCGCGGCGATCTTCCTCGCCAACGGCTCCGAGCGGCTCTACTGGACCTCATGGACCGCGTACGTCCACGACCTCGCTGAAGGTCGCCCGTTCGAGCGGTGGTTCGCGTTCCTCGAAGCGACGAAGGCCGCAGCGCTCGGCGCTGGCGCGATCATCGCCGCGGTCACCCTCGCGAACGGCCACCAAGACGGGTTGCGGTGGCTGGTCCTCGCCAACGTCGTCACCAGCGTTGTGGCGGCCGGCGTGTTCGCGACGCAACCCACCGGGCATCGATCCACGCCGACGTCCGCCCTCGCCGTTGCGGAAAGGGCGGACACGACCGGGTCACTTCGTTCCTTCATCGCCGACCGGTCGATGCGACTCATCACCCTCGGACAGTTCCTCATCGGTCCCGCGATGGTGCTGCCGAACGTCGCGTTCAGCGTTCTCTTCGTCGAGCGGTGGGGCATGTCCCCAGCGGTCGCGCCCGTCCAGTTCGCTGTCGCTACGGGCCTGTGCGCGTTGCTCCAGACCTCCGTGACCCGCTGGGTTGCTGGTCAGCAGCGTGGAACGCTCATCGCGCTCGGTGCAGTCTTGACTGCCGCGACCGCAGCACCGCTCATCGTTCTTCCTCCGCTGCACGGGCTGGCGGCGTGGTCCTTCGTCATCGTGGTCGCGATCCTGCTGGCAGCTGCGGACATGATCTACCTCCCGGCCGCCAACGCGGTCATGGCCGAAGCTCCACACCCTCGAATCCGCGGCCGAGCGATCGGGGTGTTCCAGACCGCGAGCTCGATCGGCATGGCACTGTTCCCGCTCACTCTCGGGCTCTTGGACTCGCGCACGCCCTGGCTGCTCTGGCTCATCGCCACGGGTGTGTTCCTCGCCGCCGCCTGGGCTTGGCACAGAGCGGTCCGGGGTTTGCCGGGACGCGTACAGGTCGCCGAGCCGACCGACATCGACGCTTGAACAGTGTCTTGGGCGAACTGCCTTGCTCGCAGCGTCGCGGTCTGCAAGCGTTGGCGCATGGGCGAGGACGCGACCACGCTGCGTGGAGTGCCCGGGTTCCGCCCGTACTGGTCCGCTGCGACCGTCTCATCGTTCGGATCAGCAGTCAGCGCGGTCGCCGTACCGGTTCTCGTGGTGACCGTGCTGCACGCCAGCCCGTTCGAGGTGGGGCTGGTGAACGCTGCCCAGTTCCTCCCGTACGCGCTGTTCGGGCTGATCGTCGGCGCGTACGTCGATCGATTCCGGCGCAAGCCACTCCTGATCTGGGCGAGTGTCGGTCGTGGCGTGTGCCTGGGCGCGATCCCGGTGCTCTGGTTCACCGGGCTCTTGAACCTCTGGGTGACGGCGGCGGCGTTGTTCGTGTTCGGCATCCTGTCCGTCATCGGATTCGCCGCGACGCAGTCCCTCCTCCCTCGAATCGTCCCTCGCCCGCTCCTCCTGGCGGCGAATGCGCGGGTCGACCAGAGTGATGCGGCAGCGCAGACGGTGGGCCCGGCTCTCGGAGGTGTCCTGGTCAGCATCGTGACAGCGCCGGTCGCGATCGCCCTCGACGCGGTGAGCTACTTCGTCGACGCCGTCCTCATCGCGCGCGTCCGCGTCGACGAGCAGACGCCAGCGCGCACGGCGGGTGCGCGGTTGCGGAGGGACATCGCCGACGGTCTGCGGTGGACGTACGGTCATGCGACGCTCGCACCGCTGGCGCTGTCGACACATCTCTGGTTCCTCGCCAACGCCGCCGGACTGACGGTGTTCACGACACTCGCGCTCCGCACCCTCGTGCTCCCAGCGGCCGTGTACGGGGGCATCCTCGCCGTCAGCGGTGTCGCGATGCTCCTCGGCGCCACTGCGGCGCCGCGCCTCGGCACCCGCTTCGGTGCCGGCCGGACGATCATCGCCGCTCGAGCCGGGTACCCGATCGCCTGGGCCGCCATCACGCTCACGACGGTCGGCACCGGCACCGCAGGAACACCGGCGACCGTCGCGGTGTTGTTCGGCGCCTTCGCCGTGCACGGCGCTGCAGCGGGCTGCGAGAACGCGAACGAGATGAGTCTCCGCCAGACCGTCACACCCGACGCGCTGCTCGGTCGGATGAACGGCACGATGCGCAGCGCGAACAGAACTCTCGCGGCTGCAGGAGCAGTGGGTGGCGGCGCGCTCATGACCGTCGCTGGAGATGGCGTCGCGCTGCTCGCGGTGACCCTCGTGTTCGCCGGCGCCGTCGTCGTGGCGATGTGCTCACCACTCAGGACGATCGCCGTTCGGTAACGGATCGACCACCGAACGAGCCTGTCAGCGACTCAGGTTCGCTTCGTCCGGTCACGCTCGGATCGGGCGGACCCGTGGAGTGCGAAGCCGATCGCGCCGACGATCGCAGCCAGCAGCCCCATCGTCGCGATGACCAGCCCTCCGGCCACGAGCCCGACGTACTGGACGCCCGCACCGAGAAGCGCCATCACGAGCCCCGCGACCAGAGCCCCGAGGCCGAACGCAAGGCCGAACACACGAGGCGGAATGCGAGGGAACATGCGTCCATCTAACTCTCGACTCTCCGCGATCCGCGCGCGCTGGCGAAGTGAAGTCCGTGCCGGGATGTGGCGGCCACACCCAGTCCGTCACCGGCTGCGCTCCGGACCTCCTCGACGACGACCGCGGGTCACGCCCGAACACTCGACCGCGGTGCAGTCTCGACTGGAGAACTCGGCGAACTCCCCCGCGAACAGCGTCGGTGACGGAAATGGGTTGCGATCTGCCAAGCGTCCTCGGTCTGCATCCATGCACCTTGCCAACGGACGCCGCTGCCGCCCGAGGCTGCGCGCGCATCACCGTAGCGATCAGGGCACGTCCTCGCCGAACCCGAGCAGCATCCACGGTTCCAGGTCGCTCACTCCCCCGATGCGCATCTGCGACAACGGGTGGGCTCTCGAGGGCGTTCAACGGTGACCGTTCAGCCGAGTGCCGGCGGGAGCGCCCCGATCTGCCCGAGGATGCTGAGCACGTCCGGCTGACCGACCTCGTCGACGATCAGTCCCTCGTCGAAACGGTAGAAGTTGCTCGCGTTCGCAACCACCGTCCTCCCCGTAGCGGGGACACAGAGGAACTCGCCGTCGTGCGTGCCGCGCAGTTCGAAACGTGCTGCGACCGTGTCGCCCTCGACGACGATCCGGTCGATGCTCCACTGGATGTCGGAGAACGCGCCCCGCATGATCGTCAGGATCTGCAGGTACCCCGGCAGCCCGCGCAGCGGCTCGGGCGAGAACGGCGTCAAGAACGCCGCCTCCGGTGCGATGACCGTCTCACCGATGGACGGGTCGGCGCTGTTGATGAAGTCGACGAATCGCAGGAACGAGAGGCGTGTGTCTGTGGTCATGGGCAACTACTTTACATAGCAAGTAGATGCCGTAGAGTCGAAGCATGAGCACGGACCTCGCCCCCCTCCCTGGAATCGACGCCGCGGATGACCGGACCGGGCGAGCGGCGCGTCTGCACGAGTACTTCGCCGCGCTGGTGCGGCACGAGACCGACGTGTGGAACGCGGTCGAGAAGCGGATGCGGGGCGAGGGCGTGCTGAGCCTGGCCCGACTGGAAGTGTTGCGGATCGTCCAGGCAGCCCCATCGGGCGCCCGGGTGCAGGACGTCGCGACCGGCGTCGGGACGTCGATCGCTGCAGCCAGTCGCTTGCTCGACCGGCTCGCCGCCGATGGTTTCCTCGAGCGTTCGACGGACCCGGACGATCGGCGCAGCGTCCGCAGTGTGCTCTCACCCCAGGGGAGAGACGCCTTCGCCCTCGCGGACGAGCGGTTCGACCAAGCGCTGGACGCCGTGCTCTCGGATGCCGATGCCACGGCGATCGCAGACGGCATCGCGGCACTCGAGCGCCTGCAGTCGACGTTGGAGGCAAGGCGATGACGGCCACCATGCGGGCCGTCGTGATCGACGCACCCGGTGGCCCCGACGTGTTGCACCTCCGTGAGCTGCCGATCCCGATCCCAGGCCCGGGCCAGGTGCTGATCCGTGTGGAAGCGTTCGGGCTCAACCGGTCCGAGCTGCACTTCCGCCGCGGCATGGGCCATTTCGGGACCTTCCCACGGGTGCCCGGGATCGAAGCCGTCGGGACCGTGGAGGCAGCCCCAGGTGGAGAGTTCCCCGCCGGTACCCAAGTAGCTGGGCTGATGGGCGGGATGGGTCGCGACTTCGACGGGGGCTACGCCGAGTACACCGTCGTTCCGGCCAGCAGCGTCGTGCCGTTCCGGAGCGGCCTCGACTGGTCCGTGCTCGGCGCCGTCCCCGAGATGCTGCAGACCGCACACGGGTCGCTCACCGTGGGCGTCGGTGCCCGCCGGGGCGACACGATCCTGATCCGCGGTGGCACGTCGTCGATCGGCCTGGCGTGCATCGTGCTGGCGAAGCAGCAGGGCATGACCGTCATCGCCACCACGCGCAACCCGGACCGCTCCGAGCGACTGCACGCCACTGGTGCGGACCACGTCGTGGTGGACTCGGGCCGGATCGCCGACGCGGTCCGTCGAATCGTGCCGGACGGCGTCAACGGAGCGGTCGAGTTGATCGGCACCGACACGCTGCCCGACACGCTCCGGGCGACAGCCGTCCACGGCACCGTGTCGTTCAGCGGGATGCTCTCCGACGTCTGGACCATCCCCGACTTCTACCCGATGGCGGTGATCCCCAACGGGGTGCGCCTCACCGCGTACTCCGGCGAAGCGAGCGACCTGCCGGCATCGGTGCTGCAGACGTACCTCGACACCGTCGCAACCGGCACCGTGCAGGTCCCGATCGCGAAGGTGTATCCGCTCGAGGAGATCGTGCAGGCCCACCGCGACATGGAGGACGGGACCCGGTCAGGCAAGCTCGTCGTCACCATCCGATGATGGGTACGGGCTCTCCGGAACCCCGCTCTCGGGGTGGAACCCGTTCGTCCTCGACAAGGGCGCCAGCCAGTGCAAGGAAGGAAGGTCTCATGTCTCCTCGCAGCTACAAGCAGATTTCGATGGCCCGCAACTGACGGACTGGAGGCCCGGTACCAGCTGGCACCGGGCCTCCAGTCCGTCAGTGGCACGCGTCCAGGGACTGCGCTCCTGTTGTCGCGTCCCACGCGCGCCGCCGTGCCCGGCAGCACCGTCCGGTCACCCCCAGGTCAAGGGCTGTTCACCCGCTGCCGCTACCTCTGCTTGTCGGACCGCCGCCCGAGGGTCCCGATACCGGAGGACCCATGAACACCCGCACCGCACTGTCCTGCGTTGCCGTCGCTGCCCTCGCCTCGCTGGTGTTCGCGGTGCCGGCGCACGCCGACGAGGCCAGCTTCTACAGCAGCAAACAGCCCTACATCGCCCCCAGCCAGTCGGACATCGACGCCTACTCGCCGGCCCCGACGGGCTACTCCCCCGTCGCCACGGAGTCGGTCGCCCGGCACGGATCCCGGGGGCTCTCCGCGTACAAGTACGACGCGCTGCTGCACCGTCTCGCCGCGACCGCGCAGGCCGAGAACGGGTTCCTGACGCCGGAGATCGGGAAGGAGTTCTCCGCGAACCTCGACGCCATCACCGCGGCGAACGTCGCGAACGGCTACGGCATGCTCACCGGTCAGGGCGCCGCCCAGCACCAGGGCATCGGAGCGCGAGCCGCGCAGCGCAACAAGCAGCTGTTCGCAGCCGCGGCGAAGACGGGCGGGCGTGTCGTCGCCGAGACGTCGGGTGAGTCTCGCGCGACGGAGTCGGGCGAGAACTTCTTGCGGGGCTTCGGGGCCACGGGTGTCAAGCTCGAACCGCGCCCTGACCTGCTCTACTTCCACGACGTCGAGAACCCGGACGGCACCGACAAGGCCGAAGGGTCGCCCGAGCGGGAGCGCGCCCAGGCGTACGAGGACTACGTCGCCGCACAGACCGGTGACGGCGGCACGATCGCGGCGGCCTTGCAGTACATCGAGGCGAAGCCGCGATCCGTCGAAGCAGCGAACGACTTGCTCTCCGGCATCTTCACGCCCGGATTCATCGCCGCGATCGGCACGGACAAGGCACACACCTGGTACAACACCGCCGACGGTTCCAAGGGCGGCGCGGTGGCGTGCGCGCCCGGTGCCGACACCAAGGCCGATCCCGATGCTTGCGGCGATCCGAAGAAGTCGATCAAGAGCACCGTCGATGCAGCGATGTCGCTGTACAACCTGTACATCATCGCGGCCGACATGCAAGAGGAGAACGTCGCTCCGCACCAGTTCGACTTCGCGCAGTACTTCGCTGGCCGGCCGGCGGATGCCGAGTGGTTCGCCTACCTGCTCGACGCCGAGGACTTCTACGAGAAGGGCCCGAGCCTCGCCGGGCACGACGAGACCTACTCGATCGCCGAGCCCCTGCTCGACGACTTCTTCGCCACGATCGACGCCCGCGTCGCCGGCGGTGACGTGGTCGCGACCTTCCGCTTCGCGCACGCCGAGACGATCATCCCGTTCGCTGCGCTGCTGCGTCTGCCGGGCTCCACCGTCGCCGCGCCGGACAACGCTGCTCCGGCATCGGATGCCGACGTCTACGGGTACGCCACCAACCCGTGGCGAGGCTCCCAGGTGACGCCGATGGCTGCGAACGTGCAGTGGGACGTCGTCTCGCGAGCAGGCATCGACCCCGCCACCGGATCGGCCTACACACCGCTCGTGCGCATGCTCTACAACGAACGGGAGATCGCGTTCGCCTCCGGGTGCCGTGCGGTCGCCGCAGGGTCGCACTGGGTCAAGGAGACCGAGCTCAAGCACTGCCTGACCGGCACGGGGATGACCGAGAGCCCGCTGATCGCTGCAGCCGTGCCAGGACCGGCCGCGACGCCCACCGCGGAGCCCACGCCGACCCCGACCGTGACACCAGCGGCGCAGGGCGCCGGCGCACCGACGACCCCGGCGACGACCACACCGACGACCCCGGCGACGGCGACGGGCACGCTGGCCGCGACCGGAGCGGAGTCACCTGTCGGACCGGCGTTGCTCGCGACGCTGCTCCTCCTGGCGGGTGCCGGGACCCTGGTGCTGGGTCGCCGGCGTCGCCGGCGACCCACCGAGTGACACCGACGCGGATCCGCGGCTTCTCGAAATGACCAGCCGGTACCGGCGCACCGCGCCAACGAGGTAACGGCCGGACTGGAGGCACGGTGCCAGCTGGCACCGCGCCTCCAGTCCGGCCGTGGTCGCGCTCCAGATCCCCGATCACGCGTCCGCAGGACGGTTGCGACTGAAGACAAACTTCCTAGACAAAACTTTCTACGTCTGACATGTTAACGGCAGAACGTCGCTATCAGAGAAGGAGCAGTCGATGAGCAAGATCGGTCAACAGGCTCGGCGCATCACCGCCGGCTTCGCGGCAGCAGCCGTCGGGGGGATTGTGTTCCTCGGCACGACCCCCGCGCATGCGCAGGACGATGCCGGGAGCCAGGGAGTCATCGGCGGATGGTCGGAGAGCACCGGGACCGTCGAGGGCGCAGAAACCGGGATGACGGTGTTCGCGGTGAACCACCGTGGCGCAGCGGAGAAGAAGACCATCAGCGGGACGACGCACAAGCGCTCGCACGGTTGGACGACCTGGGCAGGGGTGCAGCACTACACGCGCGCGCGGCTCGAGCACGGCAGCAGGATCATCGCTGACTCCGGCCGGAAGTGGGGCAAGTCCGGCACGGAAGCAGTGACCGCGTGGAAGCCGTACCGACCGAACCAGCCCGGCAACGGTGTCGGTAGCGCGAAGACCTACTACGGCAGGTGACACATCGCAGCGGGTGCGAGCCGACGGCTCGCACCCGCTGCTGCGTGAGGAGAAGACGTGACGAAGCAACAGATCACGGCAATCGCGGGCCTGCTCCTGCTGGCCATGCTGTTGACGGTCTTGATCGGGGTGTTCGACGCTCGCCGACGTGTCATCGCCGCGGAGGGCAACGACCTCCGCACAGGCCAGAGCGCGTGGGTGACCGCGACACTCGACGAGCTCGAGTGTGCGCGGAGCGCGTTCGAGCCGGGAACCAAGGTGTTCGTGGAACTCGAGGATGGTGTCCGCGCCGTTGCGATCCTGTCCGGACGGTGGACAGACGTCCCACTGCACGACGGGCACGCACTGACCGGGCGCCCCGGCGAAGCCCTCGCCGGCGCTGACGTTGCCGTCCGCGGCGACGACATCGCGGTCGATGGCAAGCCGTACAACGTGGTTGGACGTCTCGGCGTCAGGGCCGCCAGTCTGCTGTCCGATGACGTCATCGTCGCCGATCCGTCGCGGTTCTCGACGTCACCACAGCGGCTCCTCCTGGACGGCCCGAACAGTGTCCGCCACTACAGCGCACAGTTCCCTGGCCGAAGCGTCGAGATCATCGACGACGGCACGAACCGCAGGACGAACGTCGACGCCGTGTCGCCGGTCCTGGTCACGCTCGGCGCGCTCGTCGTCACGCTCATCGCCCTGATCGCTGGCTTGCAAGCTGGACGATGGGAACTCCGCGCTGCCGCCGTCCGCTTCACCGCGGGGATCCGACCGCTGACCACCCTCCACAGCGCGGCCGCCAGAGTCGCTGTGATCGGCACCGCCGCCTGTACGACAGCCATCGCGGGCGCGGCAGTCGTGAGGCAGACCACCATCCTCGACCTCGACGTCACTCCCGCAGTCGTCGCGGTCGGAACCGTCGTGCTTGCCGTGTCCGTCGCTTCGCTCTTGCAGGGAACCCGGCGATGGAACTGCTGAACGATCTTCGATCCAACTGGACGATCATCTCCGCCAAGATCGTCCTGCTCGTGCTGCTCGCACTCTGCTGGTACAACGTGGCGTCGTTCACCCAGTCCACCTCGCAGGCCGTGGCCCAGGGCCTGTCCGCTGATGCCGACGTCGACCTCTACACGGTGGTCGACGATCTCGACCCGGATGCCTTCGAGGCGATCCGGCGGGACCAGCACGCGCTCGACGCAGTCGCCTCGTTCGCCGACCGCATCGACGACCAGCCCGGATTCGACTTCATCTCCTCGTACGACCAGCCCGTCACCGTCCAGGACTTCCGCGGCGACGACCGCTTCGACGTCGGCTACGGCACCGAGTACACGCTCAGGGGGAAGTACCAGGACGAGTCCGGCCGGAGCGTCCAGGACATCAAGTCCATCCAGCTCAACGAGACCGCGTACGAGTTCGCGGGGCTCTCCGTGCAGGATGGCGTGCCGATCGAGTGGGACGGAGTCGACTGGGGATCCGGCCGGATCCCGGTGCTGCTCGGCAACGAGTACCGCGGCGTGTACGAGGTCGGAGCGCGATTCACCGGAGCGGTCATCCTGCGGGAGCAGGAGCTCGAGGTCGTCGGTTTCCTCGAACCGGACAGTGCCATGTACTTCCGCGGTGAAGCCAACCACTACCTCGACGACACCGTCATCGTTCCCTACCCGCCGACACTCACCGGACTCGACCGAGCAGCGCTCGACCGGCTGGATCCCGAGCTGTTCGGACGCCTGGTGTTCCAGGTGCTCAACGCCGACCTCGCCGTCGATCACAGCCTCGATTTCGGGGACGTCGTCGCGCGTCTCGACGCGATCGGAGACGACACCGGCTTCCGGTCGTACACGTTGCTCGGAGTTCCGACCTACCTCGTGCAGCTCTCCCTCGTTCGCCAGCTCATCCAGGACAACCTGGTGCTCGTCACCGCGCTGCTCGTCGTCCTCACCGCGGGCGTGGGCATCATCACGGCGTTCCTCCACCGGCTCCTGCATCACCGTCGAGCGCCAGTGGCGCGGGTGCACCATCTCCTCGGGAGGAGCCCGGATGCCACGAACCGACTGTTCCGCGCAAGCCGCCTGACCGAGTACACCGCCGCGCTCGGGCTGTTCCTCGCAATCAGCGCACTGCTCCCCAACGACAGCGCGATGGCTCGACTCGGAGCCGGCACCGCCCTGCTCCTCTGGTGTGTGGCAGACAGCGCACTCGGTCGACGAGCCGTCCGCATCGAACTGACCACCCAACGCCGAAGAGGTACCCCACGATGATCGTGCTGCGCGACGTCTCCAAGACCATCACCGAACCCGACGGATCGACCCGAGCACTGTTCGACCGACTCGACTTCGACCTTCGCGAAGACGATCGCTCAGTAGCCATCACCGGGCGCAGCGGATCCGGCAAGAGCACACTGCTCCGGATCCTCGCCGGCCTCGACACCGACTTCGGCGGGACCTACGAGCACGACGGGCACGTGCTCGAGCGCACCGCACGGAGGATGGCGGCGCACCGACTCCGACACATCGGCATCGTCACCCAGGACCACAGCCTGCTCGACGACCGCAGCGTGCTCGACAACGTCCGGCTAGGAGTTCCTGCTCGCGCTGACTCCGCCGACCGAGCGCACGACGCCCTCGAGGCGGTCGGCATCAGTCACCTCGCTGGCAAGCGCCCACGACGACTGTCAGGAGGAGAAGCGCAGCGCGTCGCGATCGCTCGAGCCATCGCGAAGCGCCCTGCCGTCGTCCTCGCCGATGAGCCCACCGGCGCACTGGACGAGGCGACCGAAGACGACGTGCTCGCCCTCTTCGATCGGCTGAAGCAAGCGGGAACCAAGTTCGTGATCGTCACCCACAGCGAGCGCGTTGCACAGCGATGTGGACGTCGACTGCAGCTACAACACGAGCAGCTCATCGCGCGCGGCACGTGACGGACTGGAGGCACGGTGCCAGCTGGCACCGTGCCTCCAGTCCGTCAGCGGTTGCGCTCCAGATCCCCGATCACGCGTGCGCAGAACGGTCGCGGCTGAAGAACTCGGCGAACATCTCCCGTTTCGCCGCGTGCGAATCGGGCTCGAGCTCGAGTCCCGCCATGTTGAGGTCGGTGCCGAACAGTCGCAGGATCCCAGGACCACTCGGCTCCGCGGTCTCGAGGGACACCGAGAACAGTGTCGGCAACACCTCGCCTGCGGCGATCCGCCGGGCCTCGGAAAACGCCGCACGGTACGTCGCGTCGGTGACGCGAATCACACTGACCGACCAACTCGTGGCGTCCCAGTCGGGCGCGACCGTCTCGCCGCTCGGGCCATGGAAGAAGTGCACGACGAACGTGTCGCGCTCGCCCGCCGGTACCATCTCGGCATGGCTGAAGCAGGTCTGCTCGCAGCGAGCATCGCAGTCCTGGTGGGTTCGGTCGCGATCCTCGTGAATCGTGTGCGGACCCCGGCCTGGGTGCGTGACGCGCAGCTCACCTTCAATGCCAGCCCCGTGACCAGCCTGCTGCTGTTCCTGGCCGGTGCGCTCCTGGTCGCCCTCGTCCTCGCCTTCGGGATCTTCTTGCTCGCCACCCGGCACAGCGTCATCGGGTGGGCAATGGTCTCTCTCGCTGCGACCGGCATCGCTCACCTCGGGGTGACCGTGTGGATCCGGCGACAGCCGCTCTCGTGATCAGGTGCGGAGTCAGGCCGTGGTCAGTGTGGATGTTGCATGGGGCACTCCACGCCGTTCGCGATCTGCAAGGCTCAGGACATGTCGTGGCCACAGGCTGATCCCCTGCACTCGGATCGTCTCGCCCTGGAACCGCTTGCCGTTGACCACGCAGCCGAGATGCTGACCGCCCTGGCTCCACCAGAGCTCTACCGGTTCACTGGCGGCGAGCCACCGACCCCGGACGAACTGGTCGCACGGTACGGCCGTCTGTCCCGGGGCCAGCCTGAGGACGGCAGCGCGGGTTGGCTGAACTGGATCGTCCGTTTTGCCTGCGGCGGACCGGCGATCGGATTCGTGCAGGCCTCCCTAGAACGCAAGGAAGACGGCCTCGTCGCGGATCTCGCCTGGCTGGTCACGCCCGAGGCACAGGGCCGAGGGATCGCAGTCGAGGCAGCATCCACCGGCGTGATGTGGTTGCGTTCGGTCGACGTCGGGCACATCCGGGCTTTCATCCATCCCGATCACACCGCCTCGATGCAGGTAGCGCGACGGACCGGGCTTGCACCCACGAGCGCTCTGATCGACGGCGAGCTCCTTTGGGAAGCCTTCTTGCCTACGGCCGCTGAGCACTGATCCCATCCGATAGCCGATCGTTCATCGGGCAGTTGGCTCGGACAGGCCCTACTGGGAGAGATGCCCGATGGCTCGCAGGATGTCGCCTAGCCAGACGAGTTCCCAAACCAGTGGGGAGTCGGCAGCTGAGTTCCGCGTCAAGTTGTCCCACGACTCGGTCAGCTGCCCGATCGTGGGCTCTGGTGGATCATCCAGCACGTCGTAGAGGTCAGGCGAAGGCAGCGAGTAGAAGTAATCCTCTCCCAGGGTGACAGCGCCGCCGTTGGTCTGCTCAACGTGTGACAGAACTCGCTCGAACACGAGCCGCAAGTCGGCGGTGGTGATTTGCAAGCCATTCCACTCGGACATGTGGACAAGCTAGCCGCTGCACGAAGAGGAAGTCCCGTCAGCCGATCGTCTACCGGTCGCTGGAACGACGCTCGGCTCGAGCTCGACGTCGCTCGTCACGCCTCGCCCGCCACTCGGCGTCCTGCTGATCCTGCAGCGGGCTTCGACTCATGCTCCCGCGGGCCGCGAGGAAAATGAGCACGGCGACGACAACCAGGACTACCGGCACGAGCAACTGCAGAATCAACATTGCTACCCCTATCGATCGGTCGTGCCAATCCAGATGTGGGTGGAGCTTAGCGAGCCGTTGGCGACAGAGGTGCCGTCCGGTTGCCGATCGGTCTGCGGGACGATCAGCGCCCGAACCTGCCGGTGGTTCGCTTGGACTCCCATCGATCGAGCTGATGCAGCTCATTCCGAGAGTGCCCCACCGCGGCCATAGCCTCTTTGATGCGTGCGAGCGACAGGTCTGCGGCGGCCGCCTGTGCCAACAGCCGCGGCATCATCTCGTCGCTCTGCCCGTTACGATCCCACCCGTTGTTGCCGATGAAGTGCAGCGTCTCGAGAATGTCGTGTTGTTCCTTGGTGAATCCGATCCAAGAGAGATCGGCAGGAGGGGAAGCCATGACTCGATTCTGCTGGTCGAATCTCGTGTTCGGTAGCCGATCCCTGACCGGTCGAGCTACGGGACCAGGTGCTGCATGATCGAGCCGTCCGCCCCGTTGAGTCGAACTTCCGCCAGGGCGCCGTTCACGAGTGGCATCTGCGGCGGCTGGTGCCCGGTGTCGAAATCGAGGAGTACCGGCACGTCGAGGTCGCCCAGCACCCGACGCACGGCTTCTTCCTGGGTCAGTTCGGGCACGGCCGCGCCGTCGGTCCGGCCGATCAGAACACCGTTCGCGTCATCGAACCAGCCCGCGAGGCGCAGCGAGGTGAGCATCCGAAGGACGGTGATCGCGTTGGACTCGGCCGCTTCGAGGTAAACGATCGTGCCCTCCGGGGCATACTTCCGCGCGAATCCAGGCACGTCGCCATAGGGCGTTCCGGCGAGCAGCGACACGGTTTCGAGGCACCCGCCGATCAGACGGCCGCGCATCGTCACGTCGTTCGCACCGTCGAGGGACCGCCACCTCGTGGGCGCTTCGTACGCGTGCTCACGATCCAACGGCTCATCAGCCCACGCTCCCCACGGGCGGCTGCGCCGGCGAGGTGCGCTGTACTGCTCGAAGGTGCTCCCTGGCGGAAGCGCCACGACGTCGGTCCATCGCTCGAACTCGGTAGGCAGCTCGTACGGCTCGTCCATGAGGTTGGCGCCGTGGAGGGTCGCGAGCCCGGTCCGCGTGGTCAGCGGCAACAGCAACGTCGAGATGTCCGACCACCCCACGAACCACGGGCGAGCTTCAACAAGGGCGTCCCAGTCGATCTTCTCGACCAATTCGATAGCAAGCTCCCCGCCCCACGGTGGAAGTACCGCGTCGGCTGCCTCGAACGCAGCGTGCAGTTCCTCGGCGCGGGCAGCGGCAGGCGCCGGCGTGAGACCAGCCGTGGACGTGTGCGGGCGCACATGAGTCTCGAACCCGAGTGCCGTGAGCGCTTCGACCGCAGTCTGCAAGCGCTCGAGCAGATGCGCGGGAACCCCCATCGACGGTGCCGGAACCTCGATCCGCCCGCCTGGTTGGAGCGGCGTTGGGTAGGTGATGCTCGCCATGATTCGACCGTAGCGGCATCCGAAGCATGTCCCGCAAGCCGGTCCATCAACGGTCTCCTCGCCCGAGTGAGCCGACATTTCTGCGTGTGCCTGCGAGACTCGCACGATGCACCTCGACGAGCTCGGTCAACGGATCTGCATTCTCGGGCCGTCCAACAGTGGCAAGTCGACCCTTGCGGCTGCTGTCGGCCGAGCCCGCTCGCTGCCGGTCGTGCACCTGGACCAGTACCGACACCTACCCGGAACAGACTGGCGCGAGCGACCGGACCTCGATTTCGAGTCCATGCACAACGAAGCGATGAGCACCGATCAGTGGGTCATCGAGGGCAACTATTCGCGGTGGTTGCCAGCCCGGTTGCGGCGAGCAACCGGTCTGGTGCTGCTGGACGTCTCGACCGCCGTGGGCATCGTCCGCTACTTTCGGCGCACCTTCTTCGAGCCCGACCGTGCTGGACGCTTGGAAGGCACTCGTGACCGAGTCCGCGTCGAGATGCTGCGCTTCATGCTCGGGCCCGCCAGGAGGAACCGGCTCCGTTATCAGCATGCCTTCGACGAGTTCGAGGGGCCGAAGGTGTTCCTGTCGGACCGCGCTGCCGTGGAGACCTTCTACCGCCGCAACGGACTGGCCCGTCGAAGCCGATGACGCTGTCCGACAACCGATCGGCTACCGGTCGTAAGTCACTCCAGGAGCGATTGCACCGCGTTCCAGAGGTCCATCTGCTTCCCGCCGGCGAAGAGCGCTCCAGCCTTCTTGAATCGGTAGGTCGTAGCGCCCGACATGCCCGCCCCGAGCAGACGCACATGACCCACCGGGCGGCCATCCTCTGCGCTGGACACATCCCAGTCCGACGGTGAGCCAACAGGAGGGCCCTGACACACGACGAGGTACCTGTGGCCAGCGTCCGTCTCAACCTCGAACTGTTGCACATGGTCCAGGTCCGCATCGCGGCCCTGCTGCTCGCCATGGACGGACACCAGCCGGATGTTCGCCTGCAGACCGGAAGCATCCCACCAATCCCCATGCGCGCCCGGTCAACGACCGCGGTGCGAGACGAGGCGGAATCGGGAAGTCGGCGGATCCTCGCGCCATGAACGCTCTACTCATCGGGTACGCCCGCGTCTCAACCTACGAACAGGACCTCACCGCCCAGCGCGTCGCGCTGGAACGGCTTGGAGTCCTCCCGCCCGACATCCACACCGATCATGGCCTAACTGGCACGAACAGATCACGACCAGGGCTGCGCGAAGCGCTTGCCTCCTGTCGTGACGGGGACACACTCGTCATCGCCAAGCTCGACCGGCTCGCACGAAGCCTCCGCGATGCGAAGGACATCGTCGACGAACTCACCGCCAAAAACGTCAAGCTCAACATCGGCGGCTCCGTCCACGACCCGAACGACCCCATCGGCCAACTGCTGTTCAACGTCCTCGCGATGGTGGCCGAGTTCGAGTCCGACCTCATCCGCGCCCGAACGCGCGAAGGAATGCAGATCGCGAAAGCGAAAGGCCACCTCCGCGGCCGGCAACCCAAACTCAGCCCCGCGCAACAACGCCACCTCCTCGAGGTCCACGAAGCTGGCACGCATTCGGTCGCCGAACTCGCCGAGCTGTTCGGCATCGGACGCGCAACCGTCTACCGCTGCGTCAACCGACAAGCGCACCCCAACCGCTAAATCCTCAGCTCCGCTCTCAGACGTAGGCGTCCGAGAGCGGAGCCCCACCCGGGACCAGAACCATCGAGGGTCCCCGCCTGGCGGCTTCGAGCAAGCACGTCCGTTGAACGACTCGTCAGCGAGACAGATTGCTACGCCAGCGGTGGCCGGAGTGCGGCTGCTTGGGCCGCGGCGAGACCTTGCTCGGCTGAGGCGAGAAGAGCGGTGTCGTGTCCGCGTCGGAGCTCGACCGCTTGACGGAAGTCCTCGATTGCTCGGTCCGCGCGGCCGGCGGCGAGCAACGCCTTCGCTCGGTGTTGCCGCATGACGGCCTCCCGGGCTGTTCCAGCGCACTCCGCAACGAGTCGGTCATACTCCCGGACCGCGCTGAGGTGATCACCCAGATCACGTTTGCAGTCTGCGATCAGTGCTCGCACGCGCATGCTCTCTGGGAGTCGTTCGAGGCGCTCGAGGGCGTTCTGCGCGTGACCGGTCCACAACAGTTCAATGACTGCAACCAGCGGGTCACCTGCCATGCCGTCACGGAACTTCGCGAGATCGGTGATCGCTGGCCGAAGGTCAGCGCCCCGAATGACCCAGCCAGGTCCGCCCTCGACGTCACTCGTCATTGCAACACCGTAGAACGGATTGCCCGTGATCCCTCATCTGCTCGCCAAGACGACCCCGGCCCGCCGGTAGCCGATCGGTTTCCGGGACGCTGCTCATTGCTACCGTGGCTGCATGGCCCAGCTGTTCCTGATCCGCACCACCACCGAAGATGACTGGGAGCGGGTTCGTGAGCTTCGCATCGAGAATGCGACCGACAATCCGATCTCCTACGGGGCCAGCCTGGAGTACACGCTCCACATGACGGAGAGCGACTGGCGGCTGCGCGCGAAGCGCGGGGACGGCCCCGACTCGACAAGCGTGGCCGCGATCGAGCGCACGTCAGGACGCTGGGTGGGAATGATGAGCGCCGAGCACGGTGATGTCGACGGGATGGCCCCGGTACTCACCGGGGTGTACGTCAGCCCCGACTTCCGAGGCCGTCGTCATGGCATCGCAGACGCGCTCCTGAAAAACGTCGTTGACTGGGCTGCCAGACGCGGCCCAACTCTGCGGCTGTACGTCTACGAGCACGCGGTACCAGCGATGCGCTTCTACTCGCGGCAAGGCTTCCATCCCACCGGCCGATACCGTCCCCTACAGCTCCTCGGCGACCGCCGTCCCGGCAATCAGACGATGCGGCTGCTTGAGATGAGTCGCGCACTGCAGCCCTGACGACGATCGGCGCCCTCAAAGTCGTTCCGAAAGCCGATGGCTGACCGGACGGCCCGGCGACGCCGCGAAGTCGACGGCCGCCATTTGGGTGTCAGCATGTACCCCGGTCCGGCACGGAGTGCACATCGCCTCGGCGTTCGGTGGGGTGAGTGAGCAACAATATTCGACTCCGCGGCGCTGTGCGCGGTGGTGCTCTCCGGAACGACGGCGGCCCTGCGAACGAGGTGTTCCTGGAGCAGTACTGGGCGCACGTCGTCGCGCACGCCGGGTTCGTGCTCGACCTGCCGGGCGCCTCGTCGAACCCGGGGGTGCGCGAGGAGACGGAGCAGTACCTGGAGGCCGTGCGACGGCTCGTCCCGTCCGCGCACCGGATCGCACAGGTCGATGCCGAGCTGCCACCGATGGTGCAGCGCGCGTCGGCGTTCATCCGCGACAACCTGCACCGGCCGGTCTCCGCCACCGAGATCGCCGAGGCCGCGGGCTCCTCATTGCGTGCCGTGCAGGGCGCGTTCAAGATCACGCTCGGCATCACGCCGATGCAGTACCTCCTCAACGCGCGGATCGAGGCGGCACACGCGCAGCTGCTGGCCGACCCCACGCTCTCGGTCGGCTCCCTGGCTCGACGGTGGGGCTTCTCCAACCACGGCCGCTTCAGCATGCGGTACCGCGAGGTCTACGGCGAGTCGCCGACCGAGACCCGGCGCCGCCTGGAGTCCGCCGGGGCGATCCCGTCGGGGGCCTCGCTCAGCACTCCCCCGGCCGCGTCTGCAGGAGCCTCCGGATCGGATCGGTGATCCTCGGCGGGCGACCGAGGACGTTCGCCCGACCGCGGACGGTCGTCACGACCGCGGCGTCCGCTCGCCCAGGACCGCGTCGACGGCGAGTCGGAGTGAGCGTCCTTCGAAGGGGACACGGGAACGCGCCCCGGGAAGCGCACGTTCGAGCGCGAGGCCGTTGACGACGGTGAGCAGGAACCGCGCCGGCTCCTCGAGGTCGTCGGGAAGCCCGACGCCCTCCTGACGGAGCGTGTCCAGCCAGCGCTCGACACGGCTGACGCCCAAGCGCTCCATCGCGAGGAACGTGTTGCCGGACTCGTCAGGCGCGCGGGAAGCGATGTAGGCATCGTGCATCGCGATCCAGTTCTCGCGGGCGGCCGCGCCGGTGCCGACGCTCGTGAGGAGCAGCTGCAGGCAGGCTTCGAGACGATCCGCCGGACTCCTCGACGGGTCGGCCATCGGGTCGTCCGCTATCTCGACCGTCTGCAGGCCTTCCACGACCGTGTCGAGCAACTGCTGCTGCGTCGGGAAGAAGTGCCGGAGTGATCCCGTGCTCACACCCGCCCGCGCCGCCACCGCGCGGACGGTGAGACGCGCCGTCGGGTCCTCACCGAGCATCGTCGCCGCAGCGATCAGGATCTTCGACCTCGTGTCCGTGCTGGGCGAATCCGTCATCCGCGATCACTTCTCTTCCATCTGACTAACACGCTGTGCTAGCGTCCCAAACGAACTATTACATCGTACTAGCCCGCAGTGGGCACCCGGACAAGGAGCATGACAGGTGACGCAGCCACCAGACCGAACACCCCGGATGCCGGCCCGCACGACTGCGGACCCGTCGGCGACGGACACCGTGCCGCTCTGGCGGCGCCCCGTGCAGGTCGTCCGGGAGAACGCGCGGGTCTACCTCGTCCTGAACGTCGCGACGTACGGGCTGTTCGTGCTCGGGTTCGTGGCGGGGCTGCTGTTCCCCGGGCTCAGCCAGGCGCGCGCGACCGCACTGGAGGACGACGGCACGGCGGCGCTCGTCGGAGCCGTGGTGCGCACGCCGCCGCTGTTCGCCCTGCTGATCCTCGCCGTGAACGTCTTCCGCCTCAGCCTGCTCACCATCGTCGTGCCGTCGCTGATCGTCCCGTTCGCCGGTCTGGCGTTCTTCGGGTACTGGCTCGTCCAGACCGGGGTCACGCTCGTGCCCGGCAGCCCCGAGGGGTGGGTGGCGCTGATCCCGCATTCGCTGACCCTCGTGATCGAGCTGCAGGCGTACGTCGTCGTCGCCCTCGGCGTGTTCCTCATCGGGAAGTACTGGACCCGCCCGAACGCCGCCCGGGTGTCACGGCGACGGCAGGGCTACCTGGTCGGGCTACGGAAGACGGGCCTCCTCGCCCTGCCAGCCCTGGCACTGCTGGTCGTGGGAGCCCTCTGGGAGGCGTACTCCCTCCGGTACTTCGTGTACCCGCTCGGCCAGTGGCTGCTCTGACCGGGCCGAGCTCCGCCCCGCACCGTCCCGGGTCCACCCCACTCGACTCCACGGCCATCGCGCCCCGAACAGCACCAGTGAGGAAAGCATGTCGACCGCACACACGTCGCCGCGGGACGGTTCCCGCGTCACTCGCCCGTCGAGGGTTACCTGGGCGGACTTCTGGATCGCCGCAGCAGGGACCGTCGCGCTCTACGCGGTGGGGATCGCGCTCTACCGCTTGATCCCCGACGACGCCGGGCTGTCCCGGGGCCTGGCGCTGTACGCGGTGTCCGGGCTGGCGCCGCTCGGCGGCACACTGATCGCCATCGCACTCCGTCGTCGAGACCGCGGGCTGTTCGGACTGCGCGGGGTCGCACCGAAGTGGCTCCTCATCGGGTTCGCCATCGGGCTCGGGGTCGTCGCGCTGAACATCGGCATCAGCAGCATCGTCGCCGCAGCCACTCCGGCGCAGGACGTGCAGACGGACTACCGGTCCGCCGCCACGAGCGGCGTACTCGGTTTCCTCGGCACCATCCTCCTCGGCGCCGTCCTCACGCCGATCGGCGAGGAGTTCTTCTTCCGGGGAGTCGTGTACAACCTCCTCGCCCGGTACGGTGCGTGGATCGCGACGCTGCTGAGCACCCTCGTCTTCGCCCTGACCCACGGCATCAACCTCACGACGCCCGTCGCGTTCATCGTCGGCGTCTCGGCAGCGCTCCTCGTGCGACGGACCGGGTCGGTGTGGCCGGGTGTCGTCGTGCACGCGGTGAACAACGCGTCCTCGTCGGTGATCTCCGTGATCGCCCTCCAGGTCACGACCACCTGATGCTGCCCGGAACGATCACGCCGCCGACCTCGTGGTCCGGCTCGTTGCTCGTCGCGGACGGCGCCGGACCGGAGCGGGACGCCTCCGGCGGCTTCGCGCACGGCCCGGGCTCTGCGCCCTGCACGCCGGACACGCGGTTCCAGGTCGGCTCGATCAGCAAGCAGGTGATGTCCGTCGTGGCGCTCGCGCTCACCGAGCGCGGGCTGCTGCAGCTCGACCGACCGGTCGGCACGTGGCTGCCGCAACTGCCCCCGACCTTCCGTCCGGTCACGCTGCACCATCTCCTCAGCCACACGTCCGGCATAGGGCACTGGGGCGACATCCCAGGGCTGCCCGCCGTCCTGGAGGAGCCCCCGGAACGCGCAACCCTGGTCCAGATGATCCTCGACACACCACCCGTCGGAAGCCCAGGCGAGTCCTGGCGCTACAGCGGACCGGGGTTCGTCGTCGTCGCCCTCGTGATCGAGGCGGTGACCGGCCGGCCGTACGGCGAGGTCGCCGCGGACATCGTATTCACCGGCGTCGGGATGCGGTCCACGAGCTCTGGCAGGTATCCGGTGGGCGATGCTGACGTCGCGGTCGGTCACCGGGACAGGCAGCCGATCAGTGTCCAGCGGACGTTCACGGACATCCCGGGGACCGGCGACCTCTGGACGACGGCCCGTGACCTCGTCCGGTACGTCCGCGCACTCCGTGGCGGAGCGCTGCTGACCGAGACCGCTGCGAGCCGGTTGCTGACCCCGCAGGCGCACCTGGCGCCTCCGGCCCCGGGCGACGACCTCGCCGCCGTCTCGTACGGCTACGGGACCTTCCTCGGTCGGGTCCTGTCACGGGATGCGTGGTTCGTGCCCGGCGACAACCCCGGGTACCAGTCGCTCCTCGCGTCCTTCCCCGCGACGGACACCGATCTCGTCATCCTCAGCAACGACGTCGAGGGCGTCCAGGTCGGCCTGCACCAGCTCAGGCGACTACATCCCTGAACGGCCCACCGACACCGAAGGCGACGTCGCTGAAGCGTTCGCCCATGGTCCGGTGCGACGTCGCACTCGGGTGCAGGGCGTCGGGCAGCGGATCCGACTCGGCGTCGTCCGGGCCGTAGAGCATCCGTCCGTCGAGGGAGTGCAGGGCACCGTCGGAGCGGGCGGCGACGATCTCCTCCAGCTGGTCCCGGATGATCCGCAGCGTCAGGCGCCCCTGACCGGTGTCCGCAGGGTTCCCGGTGGCGGTGAACCGCACGGTCCCCCGGGCGAGCGCGTCCTGGTCGAACGCGCCGGGTCCGGGCGTGTCCTCGTGGATGGCGCAGTGGATCGGCGAGACCAGGAGCAGCGGCGTCGTCGGGTGTCCGTCCCGGATCGTGTCGAGGAACCCGTGGACCGCGGGCACGAAGCTCCGCAGTCGCATCGCGTCGAGGTTGACCACGTTGATGCCGAGTTTCAGGCTGATGACGTCCGCCGGGGTGTCGCGGATCAGGCGCGCCGTGAACGGGTCGACGAGGGCGCTGCCGCTGAAGCCGAGGTTGGCGAGTTCCACCCCGGCTCGGCGGGCGGCGACGACCGGCCAGACACCGGTCGGGCGCACCGCGTTCGACCCGTGACTGATCGAGCTGCCGTGGTGCACCCAGACTCGCCCCTCCGGGTGAGCGGCTTCCACGGGTTCATCCGAGTGGAGCGCGATCAGTTCGACCTGTTCGTTGTGGGGCAGCCAGAACTCGATGCGCTTCACACCGGGATCGAGGTCGGTCACGGCGAGCACGTCGGTGCCCCCGGCACGTGTGGTGCCCGCGCCGGTGGAGAGGTCGACCTCGACGCTGTCGCCGTGTTCGAGCGTGTGTCCGCGGGCGGGACCCCCGTCGACGACGACGTCGACGACCCCGCGAGGGCGCTGCACTCCGCGGTACGTGACCCTGCTGGCTCGGAGCTCGAGGGAGACCCGACGGGCCGTCGTGGTGACGACGACACGGACACCGGACGGTTGCGCCTCCGCTGCGAGCAACTGTGCGTCCGCGTCACGCGACCGGATCCCGACCGGGAGCCGGTGCGGGCGGACGCCCGATCGCGTCTCCTCGACGTCGAGCGCTCCGTGGATGTACTCCGCGGTGAGTGGGGTCCTGATCATCTGCGTGCTCCGTCTGGTCGCCGTCCGGGTGCGCGCCGGGAAGTCGCACCCGACGCACCGCCTGTCTATCACAATGTGCTAGTTTCCCAGCATGCGCTATCACGGCGTACTAGCAACGAGGGAAGCGGGAACGGGATGCGGTTCGCGAGTTGGCGGAGTCGTCGTGCACGGACCGGCTCCGGTGAGCCCCTCCGTCGGTTCCGCTGGTGGCAGGTGTTCAGCCGGTCGCTGCGCTCGATCACGATCGCCGGCCCGGACGGAACGGCCTCGGTCTACACGGTCGACGTCCGCCACGGCGGTGACGCCGGCGACGGTGCGGTGCGCGCGAGGCTCTTCGTCGACGGATCGCTGCGGTCGTACTCGACGATGCCGGCCGTCTTCACCGTGCCGGGTGGTCGCATCGAGGTCGCGATCACCGGTTTCGGGCTGAAGCGCTGCCACTACGTCGGGTCGGACGGGACCGAGCAGCAGCTCGCACCGGATCCACTGTCAGCGGAGGGCCGCCGCGCTCGTCTGCACCGAGAGCACCCCGCCGTGAGCCGTGTCATCGGCCTCGTCTCGATCGCGCTCGTGGCCGTCGGTCTCGGTGTCACGGTCCCCCAGCTCGTCGAGACGATCTCCCAGATCCCGCCCGTCGCGGACTCGATCGGGACGTTCACCTCGCCGGTGCAGCTGCCGCTGCCCCTCAACCTGCTCGTCGGTCTCGGCGCGGTCGTCGGGAGCACCGAGCGTGCCCTCCGGATGCGGTCGAGCTGGATCGACGAGCTCGCCAGTTGACCGCCGTCGCCGGACGGACGCGTCGGCCGAACCCCGACAGGAAGACGACCATGCAGACCACCTCCACCTCCACGTCCGCGACCCGGAGCTGGCTCCTCGAGACCGACGCGCCCGCCGTACTCGCCGACGTCCCCGCCGGCGTCGAGTACCACCGTGTCCTCGCTGCCGACGACCGCCGGGTGGTCCGGGGGATCGTCGCGATCGTCCTGCTGTTCGCCGGCCTGGTCGGGTCCGCCCGGCTGTTCCTGTTCCTGGCGACCCTCATCGACACCGAACTCCTCGGCCGGACCGGGTTCACGCCGCTGCAGCAGGCGGCCGGCGCACTCTCGCTGGGCCTGCTGATCCCGTACTGCATGCTGCTGCAACGCGCGATCTACGGCGTCCCGTTCCGCTCGCTCCACTCGGTGGCCGGGCGGTTCCGGTTCGGCGTCTTCGGCCGGGCCCTGCTCGTGTTCGCCCCGCTGGTCCTCATCGCGATGTCCGTCCTGTCGATGACGGGAGCGAGTGAGCCGATCCCGTGGACGACGGCCGACCTCGTCGCGTTCTTCGTGATCGGGATGGTGCTGACGCCGCTCGCCGCCGCGGGCGAGGAGTACGGCTTCCGGGGGTTCATGTTCCGCGTCGTCGGGGGATGGAGCAGACGTGCGGGCATCGGCGCGGTCGCCGGCATCACCACGACGACCGTGGTCTTCTCGCTCGTCCACGGCTCGCTCGACCCGTACATCCTCGCCTCGTACCTGGTGCTCTTCGCGTCCCTCGGGATCATCACCTGGCGCACCGGAGGGCTCGAGGTCGCCGTCGCCCTCCACGGCGTCTACAACCTCACCGCACTCGTGCTCGGTACCACCCTCCACGTCGATCTCGGCGGCGAGCTCAGCAGCCGGTCCGACGCGTCAGGGTCGATCGCGAACCTCATTCCCAGCGCAGCGCTGGTCCTCGTCACCGCCGCAGCCTGGTGGACCACACGACGGACGGGCCCGGCGCGCACGCCGTCCGCCCAGAACTAGCCCCGGACAGCGATTCGCGACGCCCTCCCCGCAGCCCCGGTCGAGCTGCGACCTCCGCGAGCGCCACGAGGAACGTGTCGACATCGGTCATCCTGTGACCAACGTTGCCCCGCAGCACCCCAAGGCGTACTGATCGAACCGCGACGAGACCGATGCCTGATCACTCACCGGCCGCGGAAGCTCGTCGCGCTGGTGCGAGCGCCGACCAAGGTCGCCCAGCTCACTTGCCGATCCTCATACGGCGATTGGGCGCTTCCTGCGGCCCTTGGTGACCGTATCCACTTAGCGGTGAGAGGGGCGGCCGTGTTAGCCACAGCCAGACGCCGCCAACAGCGCCAGCCACGAAATGCTTATGCCGTCCTATGGAGGATCCGTGCTTCGGCTTCGTTTTTCCCGATCACGCTGGCGACGTGCGCGACGCCGAGAACGGCGTTCATCCGTGAGTACTGCCGCCCACGCCCCACGGCGTGAGCGCTTCCGTGTCGGTTGAAAGTTGATGGGACGGGACCGTCCCAGAAGCTTTCGTAGATGCTTTGCAGTTGTGTGAGGTGGAAGAAGTTCCGGAACCCGCCTGGTTGGTCGTCGGCGCCAGGCTTGTGAACCCAACGACGCTGCTCCTTCTGGGTGTAGGTCTTCTGGACGATGGAGTCGAGGATGCTGGCGGCATAGGACTGTCCGAGGTCGGCGTAGCCGTTCCTGATGCCGTCGATCGCGCGTCGAGTGGGCTGAACGAAGTTGTTCATCTCACTTGAGGTGACGTCGCTGAGGAGGTCCTCGCACGCGTTGAGGACGTGCGTCCAACGTCGACCGTAAACAGCCCGGCGCTGGGCAGGTGTTCCAGCAGCAGCGACTAGCTCGAGAGTTCGCGGGTCAGGCACCCACGCGATCGGAAGACCCTCCTGCATCCAGAGGTTCCATGCTTCGAGGTCGTACTCGATGTCAGCGTCAGCGATGTTGGGCGGTAGCGCAGCTCGCCGGAGCTGTGCGATGTCGGGGAGCGAGATGCGCGTGCTCGCACGCAGCGCCTCGAAAAAGCTGCCCATCTTCCACTGCAGACCGGCTCCGATGGGCAGCTTGAGTGGGCCGAGAGTTGGTGGCTTGAGCGCGGTTGCAAGAACCTCCTGGCGTGCGGCGTTCAGCGCATTGTTGTAGACCGCCGATCGAATAGTGACGGCAGGCAGCGAGGACATGGCTTGGGTCAGGTTCAGCTTCGCTGGCTTCACCATGTCGAGCCACGTCTGCGACCGCAACGGGACTGACCATGACCAGGGCTGGTTGTTCGACATACTCGAACGGTACCGATGTACGGACGCGACGATTCATGGTCGTGAGCAGCGCGCGATCTGTTCAACACGACTACCGGGCCTGTAAGCAGTCGCGCTCGGTCAACGATCGACCAACGAGACGCACCTCGACCAACGCGCCCGTAGTCTGAACTAGTGCGAGATGTCCTGTTCCCGGTGGCGAGTGTGGCGGTGCTCGTGCTCACCGCCGCAGGAATCGTCTGGCGTGCTCGGAACAAGCGATGGTTCCATGACGCGCAGCTCGCATTCAACGCTCAACCTCGTCTTAGCCTGATCCTGCCCGTGTTCCTCGTACTGGGCGCTGGAGTAACCGTCATCCTCGGAGTTGGGTCGCTCGAAGCCGGCTTCGCACTCGGATGGGGCTACTTTGTCCTCGCTCTCGATGCGCTCCTCATCGTTGGTTTCACTGTGTGGATCGCACGTCGTCCGTTCCCCATGGACTGACACGGCGCGCCGCCCGGTAGAGGATCGCCTACCGGCCGGTGGCGGCCGCGATTGCCTCGGCGGTGGTTGCGATGGTCGCTGGGTCACTCGTCGAAGTCGCGTCGATGACCAACGGGTCTTCCTCCACCGGTGCTTCGAAGCTCGCGCTGTGTTCTGCGAGCACCGCGTCTGTGACGTCGGGCCGCACCTGCGCTGCCCTGTTGGCTAGGACTCGTTGACGCTGCAACCCCGGGCTGACCTGCACCCACACCAGCACGAAGGAAACCCCTGCCGCTGACGCGGTCGCCCGCCACTGATCACGGATGAAGCGCGGCGATCCAGTGTCATCAACGACGACGTGGCGGCCAGCGGCAAGGAGCCCCCCGGCACGCTCGTGCGCGATCCGGTTCGTAGTCGCCCACTCCTCCAACGGAATGCCCTGCCCGCCGTGAAGACCGCGCTCCTCGTTGATCCGGTCGAGGCTCAGTAGCTCGGCATCTAATGCATGGGACAACCCGGCAGCGAACGTGCTCTTTCCCGAGAACGACAACCCACACGTCAGCACCAGCGCCATGCTCCGGACACTACAACTGTCGATGCCGGTGAGCGCGACGAAGCTAAGCGCATACGCCCGCGCGCGCCGTTCTCAGGTGTCCGGTTGCCGGTCCTTCTACGGACCTCGGTGTCCAACTCGGAACTGGATGATCTGTGAGCAGCTTCGCTTGGTGTCGTCGTTTTCGCGGTACTCGTTGTCGTGTGCTGCGGACGCTAAAGGATGAACTGTCCGAGAATGCCGGCACCGATGACGACGGCCCAGGGTGGGGCTGCCCAGCGGGTGAGGGCGATGAGGGCGGCGATCGCGACGGCGAGGGCGGTAGGTGAGTTGATGCCTTCGGTGAAGACGGGGTTGTAGAGGGCTGCGGCGAGGAGCCCGACGACGCCGGCGTTCAGTCCCATGAGCGCTCGTTGCGCGCCGGGGAGGTTCCGGAGTGCCTGCCAGAACGGGAGGGCCCCGATGACGAGGAGGGCGGCGGGGAGGAAGATCGCGATGGTCGCGATGCTCGCGCCGAGGAGTCCGGTCGGGCTGCCGTTGTTGATGGCGCCGAGGAAGGCAGCGAATGTGAACAGCGGGCCGGGGACGGCTTGGGCGGCCCCGTACCCGGCGAGGAAGTCGTCGTGTCCGACCAGGTGGGTGGGGACGGTTTGGGTTTCGAGGAGTGGCAGGACGACGTGGCCGCCGCCGAAGACGAGGGCGCCGGCTTGGTAGAAGATCCCGAACAGGCGCACGCTGCCGTCACTGGTGAGCGCGGCGACGGCTGGAAGTCCCGCGAGCAGTGCCCCGTAGGTGACGAGCGCGCTGACGGCGAGTGGTCTTGGGATGCGGACGGTGAAGCTGGTGTCGTTCCGAGGTGTGTCAGCAGGTCGGAGCCAGAAGTAGCCGACGATCCCGGCCGCGGCGATGACGGCGACTTGCAGAGCTGGGTTCGGCGCGAGGAGCACGGCAATCGCTGCGGCGCCGGCAACGGTCGCGCGGCGGCGGTCGGGAGTGAGGGTGCGGGCCATACCGAGCACGGCTTGTGCGACGACGGCCACGGCTGCTGCTTTCAACCCCAGCACCCACGCGGCCTCCGACAGGTCACCGAGCGCGGTGACCGTGTAGGCGAAGGCGACGAGGAGCAGCGCGGATGGCAGCGTGAACGCGCACCATGCGGCGAGCATGCCGAGCAGTCCGGCGCGTTGCAGCCCGATCGCCATGCCGACCTGACTTGACGCGGGACCCGGGAGGAACTGACACAGGGCGACGAGGTCCGCGTACGTCGTCTCGGTGAGCCACCGCCGGCGGGTGACGAACGCGGTGCGGAAGTACCCGAGGTGCGCGATCGGTCCGCCGAAGGACGTCAGTCCGAGGCGGAGGAACACCAGGAACACCTCTGCGACTGAGCCGGGGTGTTTCGTCGGGGTGGACTGTTCCGCGATCACGTGGGACATCTTCTTGGGTTCTGGGTGCGCTGGCGACCGACTCAGGGCAGCAGGTCCTGCTGGATTCGGTTTGAGACAGCGTCGCGCAGGGGACGGACGTCATCGGGTGACCAGGAGCTGGGGTCGGGGAAGGACCACTGGAGGACCTTCCCGCGGGGTGCGGCAGGGAGCTCGAGGCCCGGCTTCATGAGGACGACGACGTCTGCCGCGTCGAGGAGTTCCGGCGTCACGTTCCGCGGCACCCGGTCGGTGATGTCGAGGCCAAGTTCCGCGACGGTCGCAGCGATCGACGGGTTGACTTCCGCAGCGGGAGCGATGCCGGCAGAGACCGCGGTGAACTGGTCCGCGGCGGTGAGTTCGAGCAGGGCAGCGCCGAGTTGTGAGCGGCCAGCGTTGTGCTTGCAGATGAACAAGACGGTGGGCTTGTCGGTCATCGGTTTCTTCCCGTCAGGTGGTGCAGCACGCGTTGGTGTCGGTAGTGGGTGTCGGTTCTGGCGTCGAGCAGCATGGCGCGGCGATGTGAACGGTTGTGGTCGGAGCCGTGGTCGTCGTGGCGTCGTCGGGTGACGTTGTGCAGCAGGACGTTCCGCCGAGGTCGGTGGAGCACACACCGGTTTCCGGGAGGACGAGTTCGACCAGGCGTGCAGCGGCGTGGTCGCCAGCGAGGTCCGCGGCGATGGAGCGGACCTGCTCGTAGCCCGTGAGGAGCAGGAACGTGGGTGCGCGGCCGTAGGACTTCATCCCGGCGATGAAGAAGTTCGGCTCCGGGTGGGCAAGCTCTGCAACACCGTGGGGTGGCACGGAGCCGCAGGAGTGCAGGTTCGGGTCGATCAGTGGTGCGAGGGCTCGGGGTGCTTCGACGATGTCGTCGAGGCCGAGCCGGATCTCGCGGAGCATGTCGAGGTCGGGCCGGAACCCGGTCGCGTTCACGATCACATCGACCGTCACCGCGAAGGGCCCTCCGGCGCAGCGGCCACTGATGGTGACCTGGTCACTGGCGGGCCGGACGTCGTCGATCTCGTACGACGCGATCTGTTGCACCTGCCCGGACTCGACGAGCCCGTGGACGGTAGAGCCGAGCTGCCCGCGGGCGGCGAGCCCGTCAGCGGCGTCCGCGCCGAGCCGGGCGGTGCCGGCGTTCCGGACAGCCCACAGCACCTCGGTACCCGGCGCGGTCTTGGCAAGGCTGGCGAGCTTGATGAGCGTGTTCGCCGCGGAGTGGCCGGCACCGACAACGAGGACCCGCTTCCCCGCGAAACTGGCACGGTCGGCGCCGAGGACGTCAGGGAGCGCGTGGACCACCCGGTCGCCGAGGTCCGCGGCGGGTGCGAGCCCAGCAGCAGTGAGCGGGTTCGGGGACGTGTAGGTGCCGGAGGTGTCGACGACCGCACGCGCAGTCACGTCCGTGACGCCATCGGCGGTGTGGAGGCGGAGCAGGAACGGGGTGTCGGCGCGGCCGGTGGAGCGGGTCCGGTCCATCCCCTGCCGGGACACCGCCTCCACGCGGGTGCCGTACTGGATCACCGGCGCGAGCTGCGGGGTCGCTGCCAGGGGCGCCAGGTAGGTGTCGACGAGGTCGTGGCCGGTGGGCAGCGATGACGCACGGGGTGCTTCCCAGCCGGTGGCTTCCAGGAGCCGCTGGGCGGCGGGGTCGATGACGTACTGCCACGGGGAAAACAGGCGAGTGTGCCCCCAGGCCCGGACGCTCGTCCCAACCGTCGGGCCAGCTTCGTAGACCACGACGTCGAGCCCCTGCTCGAGGAGGTGCGCGGCTGCGGCGAGGCCGACGGGGCCGCCACCAATGATCGCAACGGGGAGCCCGGCGAGGCGGTCCGCGTCAGTCCGTGGTGGGGCGGTGAGGGTGAGCGTCATGATCCTGGTCCTGTCAGTTAGGCGGTTGCTTCGGCGGGCAGCAGCTCGGCGAGGAGCGTCTGGACACGGTGCTTGATGTCGTCCCGGATGGGGCGAACGTCCTCGATGCCGCGGCCAGCGGGGTCCGTGAGGTCCCAGTCCTCGTACCGCTTGCCGGGGAAGACCGGGCACGCGTCACCGCAGCCCATCGTGATGACGGCGTCGGAGTCGCGGACGGCGTCGGTGGTGAGGACCTTCGGCTGGTTGCCGGCGATGTCGATGCCTTCCTCGGCCATCGCCTGGATCGCGATCGGGTTGATCTGGTCCTTCGGCTCGGAGCCGGCGGAGAGGACCTCGACGCGGTCACCGCCGAGAGCCTGGGCGTAGCCAGCGGCCATCTGGGAGCGTCCGGCGTTGTGGACGCAGACGAACAGGATCGTGGGCTTGTCACTCATGGGTGTGTCTTTCCGGGTTCAGTGGATGAGGGTGAGCCAGCCGGCGAGAGCGGCGAGGGTGACGGCGAGCACGGGAACGGTGAGGACGATGCCGGTGCGGAAGTACTGCCCCCAGCCGATGTGGATGCCCTTCTTCTCCAGCACGTGCAACCACAGCAGCGTCGCGAGGGAGCCGATGGGCGTGATCTTCGGGCCGAGGTCGGAGCCGATGACGTTCGCGTAGACCATCACCTCGTGCGTGAGCCCGGTCGCGCCGGCTCCGCCGATCGCGAGTGCGGCGATGAGGACGGTGGGCATGTTGTTCATCAGCGACGCGAGGATCGCGATGGTGAACCCCACGCCGAGCGCCGTGACGAGGACCCCGTGGTCACCGAACACGTCGAACAGCTTCGCGAGGTGATCGGTGAGGCCCTGGTTCTGCAGACCGTAGACGACGAGGTACATGCCGATGGAGAACAGCACGATCTGCCACGGCGCCTCCCGGATCGTCTTCCACACCGGAATCACCCGCCCCGACGGTGTACCCGGTCCAGTACCGCCGGCGGTGACGGTGGCAGTGCCGCCGGTCGTGACCAGGACCGGCGCAGCCTCGGCACGGGCGAAGAGGAACGCGGGCTGCCGGGCCGCCACGGCGACGATCACGACCGCGCCGACGCCAGCGACGGCTGCGAGCGGGACGCCGAGCGGGTCGGCGGCGAAGTAGCCGACCAGCAGCAGCGCCAGGACGACCCACCCGGCGCGGAACGTCGCACGGTCCTTCACGGCGGCGGCAGGGCTGGTGAGGGCGAGGACGTCGTACCGCTTCGGGATGCTCCTGCCGAAGTAGGCCAGCAGCATGCCGAGGGAGGCCAGGACGGAGACGATGCCGACGGGGATCATGACGGCGGCGTACTCGGCGAAGCCGAGGTGGAAGTAGTCAGCGGAGACGATGTTGACCAGGTTCGACACCACCAGCGGCAGGCTGCCGGTGTCCGCGATGAACCCCGTGGCGAGGATGAACCCGAGCGCTGCCTTCTGCGGCATCTTCAACGCCCGGAGCATCCCGACGACGATCGGGGTGAGGATCAGCGCGGCACCGTCGTTGGCGAACACGGCCGCGATGACGGCTCCGAGGCCCACGATGAGGACGAACAGCAGCCGTCCGTTCCCGCGGCCCCAGCGGGCAACGTGGAGGGCCGCCCACTCGAAGAACCCGGCCTCGTCGAGGATCAACGAGATCAGCACCACCGCGACGAACGTCAGCGTCGCGTTCCACACGATCCCGACGACGGTCGGGATGTCGGAGAGGCCGACGACGGTGGTGGCGAGGGCGATGACGGCGCCGATGAGCGCGGTGTATCCGATCGGGAAGCCCTTGGGCTGCCAGATCACCACCACGAGCGTCGCGACGAAGATCGCCGCAGCGACCACAGCCATCACCATCAGGCAGTCACCGCAGCCTGGTTCGCCGTTGCGGCGGCGCGCTCCCAGCCCTGCGCGGCGACCTGCACGGCGTCCCACGGGGACCCGAGCGGCGGCGTGTAGCTGAGGTCAAGATCGATCACGTCGTCCACGGTGAACTCCGCGTGGAGCGCGGTGGCGAACGTGTCGATGCGCTTGCTGATCTCCGCCGTGCGCTGCCCGACGATCTGCGCCCCGAGCAGCCGACCGGTGCTCTGGTCGCCGGTGACGCTGATCGTCAGCGGGACGGCGCCCGGGTAGTACCGTTTGTGGTCATCCGCCACCGTCACCCGCGTCAACGGAGACACCTCGAGCGGGCCGGTCTCGTGCTGGCGGAGGCCGGTACGGGCGGCGACCAGGTCGAACACCTTCACCACCTGCGTCCCCACCGAGCCAGCGAAGACCTTGCTACCACCGAGCATGTTCTCCCCAGCGACACGACCCTGCTTGTGCGCCGTCGTCCCAAGCGGCAACCACGTCGTACCGAGGAGCCGGTGCTGCGTCACGACGCAGTCACCGGCAGCCCAAACGTGCGGCACCCCCGTGCGCATGGACGCGTCGACGACGATCGCGCCGCCCTGCCCGAGCTGCGCTCCAGCGGCGACGGCGAGGTCGGTGACCGGGCGGACGCCGACGCACACCACGACGAGCGCGAACGTGCCCTCCGCGTCACCGGACGTGGACCGGGTGGTGACGCGCCACTGCCCACCGCCTGCCGGGGTGATCCCGGTGAGGGTGGAACCGGTCAGGACGGTGGCGCCGTGGCGGCGGACCTCGGCGGTCACGAGGGACCCGAGCTCCGGGTCGAGGGTGGAGAGCACTTCGGCGCCGCGCTGAATGAGTGTCGTGTCGAACCCGCGCGCGACGAGCCCTTCGGTCATCTCCAAGCCGATGTAGCCGGCACCAACGACCGCCACCCGGCTGCCCGCCGGCAGGAGCTCGAGGGCAGCGACGACCTGCTCGGCGTCGGTCATGGAGTGCAGCAGGTGGATGCCCGGCTCCCCGAACGGCACCCCAGCCGGGCGCACCGGCTCGGCGCCGGTCCCGATCAGCAGCTCGTCGTAAGCGATCTGCTCTTCCCCGGCGGGGCCGGTGACGGTCAGCCGGCGGCGGTCGACGTCGACCGCGGAAGCCCAGGTGGAGGAGCGGACAGTCATGCCTGCGGCCTCGAGGTCGGCGCGGGTGCGGTGCGCGAGGGACGCTTCCGTGGCGACGTCGCCGGACACCCAGTACGGGATGCCGCAGATGGAGAAGTTCGGGAACTCGTCGGCGAGCACCACCGTCACATCCGTCGACGGGTCGAGTTCGCGGGCGCGGAGTGCGGCGGCGATGCCGGCGTCGCTGCCGCCAACGGCGAGGAGGTGAGTCATCAGGCTGGTCCTTCACGGATCGAGCGGGAGCCGAAAGCCGGCACATACATCGAAGCACGTCGATATCGATGAACGCAAATATAGACGCGCGTCGAAGTCCGTGGGAGGATGAGCCCATGACGATCGAGCTGCTTCCCATCCAGGACGTCACCGCGTGCTGCTCGCCCGTCACCACCGAGGCGATGGACCAGGCATCCGCCGAGGTCCTCGCGAAGTCATTGAAGGCGATCGCCGACCCGGCCCGACTCCGGCTGATCTCGATGGTCGCCGCGCACGACGGCGCCGAAGCATGCGTGTGCGACCTGCAAGAACCGCTCGGCCTGTCGCAGCCGACCGTGTCGCACCACCTCAAGGTCCTCGTCGACGCGGGAATCCTGCACCGCGAGAAGCGCGGCACGTGGGCGTACTTCTCGCTGGTCCCCGGCGCCCTCGACACCCTCGCCGGCCTCATCACCGCACCGACGAAGTAGCCCGCTGCCGTCTCGCGGACCGGACTGGTGTGCTGAGCACTCCAGAAACCCACCGCGCTGAGGTGACGGTCTGGGTGCATACTGATGGTGTCATCAGACCCGGCAGTGGGGCTTGCCGGACCCAACCTCGACATCCGTCGACAACAGTCCCTATCTCAGATGGTTGCGCTTTCGCGCGCCTGAGGTAGGGAGTGAGATGGCTGAGGCATCTGAGCCGGTCGTCGTTGTCGGTCTGCAGTCCGGGCACGTTGCGGCCGTGGTTGAGGTGGCAGCGCAGATGGCGCACCGGTTCAACGGCTCGTTGGTCTGCGTGACGACCGATCCGTCGTTGCTGTCCGTCGGTACCCGCTCGGACGGGTCGGAGATGATCGAGGCGATCGACCCGGACACGGGCGAAAGCACCCCGCAGGGCCTGTCCGAAGCCGACGTCGCTGCCGTCCACGATCTGGCTGCCCGATCCCACATCGAGGTAGAACACCTCACGCGAGTGGGGGATCCAGCGCGTGTGCTGGCGAGCATCGCGGAAGAGCGGCACGCGGAACTGATCGTCGTCGGCACACGTACGGGCCGGCACCGGGTGGCGGAGTTCTTCAACGGATCCGTCGCTGCACGGTTGACACACCAGCAACATCGGCCCGTCCTCGTCGTTCCGACTGACCCCGTCGGGTTTGATGACCCATTGCCGTGGGATGCCGCATGAACGGCCGGTTAGTGCTGCTCCGGCATGGGCAGAGCACCGCGAACGCGGCCGGAGTCTTCATGGGACTGCTCGATGTTGCCCTCACCGATGCCGGTGAGCAGCAGGCGCTCCAGGCCGGCGCGCTGCTGCGTGCGCGCGGGGTCATCCCGGACCTGGTCCTCACCTCGACGCTGCAGCGCAGCATGCGGACCGCGGAGCTTGTGACCGAGGCGATCGGTCAGGACCTTCCGATCGAGAGTGCGTGGCAGCTGAATGAACGCAACTACGGTGCGCTGACCGGGCACAGCAAACATGCCGCCCAGGCGACGCTCGGGGAAGTGGCGTTCACACGGATCCGACGTTCCCTGAACGAGCCGCCGCCGCGGATGCCGCTGCGGCAGTGGTGGGCACTTCGGCGCAGTCGCGCCCTCCGCGATCTCCCATGGTCGGCAGTACGTCGAACCGAGACGCTCTCCGACGTCATCGACCGAGTGCGCCCCGTCCTGACCGGTCGGATCATGCCGGCATTGGTCGCCGGGTCCACGGTGCTCATCGTCGCGCACGGCAACTCACTCCGCGCGGTGTGCGCCGTCATCGATGGCCTCTCCGAGGTGGAGCTCGCGGGATTGAACCTCCCGACCGGGCAGCCGCTGCTCTACCGGCTCGACGAGGACCGCCGGTTCCGTCCGCGCGGCGGCACGTACCCGGACCCGACAGCTCTCACGGCTGCGGCGCTAGTCGCGGCAGAAGGCGGAACATGACTTCCCGAACGGACACCACGATGCCCGACGATCAACTCCCAACCGACCCGGACGTGCAGGTCGGCGACCCGGCCCGCACCACGCGGCCGGTACACCTGCGATGGCGCTACCTCGGCCTCGTCGCGCTCGGCGGCGCGGCCGGCACCGCGCTCCGCGACCTGATCAGCACCGCGTTCCCCGCACACCACGGGGTGAGCTGGGCGATCTTCTGGATCAACATCACCGGCGCGCTCCTGCTCGGGGTGCTCCTCGAAGCGCTCGCTCACCGCGGCCCCGACGCCGGCCACCGACGCACCCTCCGGCTGCTGGTCGGGACCGGGGTCCTCGGCGGGTTCACCACCTACAGCACCCTCGCCGTCTCCACCGCGGCACTGTTCCTCGACGGCCGCGCCCTTGCCGGCACCGGGTACGCCCTCCTGACAGTGCTGGCCGGGGCGATCGCCACCGCAATCGGATTGACCGTCGCCGGCTGGATCCGGCCCCGCCCCGACCGGACGGAGCAGACCGCATGAGCGCCATCACGGTCCTCCTGGTCGCCGCCGGCGGTGGCGTCGGCGCGTCGCTGCGGTTCCTGCTCGATGGCACCATCAACGCCGGCCGGCAGTTCCGGATCCCCGTCGGCACCCTCACCATCAACATCACCGGCTCACTGGCCCTCGGGCTGATCACCGGCGCCGCCACCCACCTCGGCGTCCTCCCCTTCGCGATCCTCGGCACCGGGGTGATGGGCGGCTACACCACGTTCAGCACCGCCAGCTTCGAAACAGTCCGCCTCGCCCGTGGCGGCCGCATCAACGCCGCCGCCGTCAACGGGCTCGGAATGCTCGCCGTCTCCGTCGCCGCCGCGACCGCCGGCATCCTCCTCGGCGGCGCCCTATGACCACACCAACTCCCGAACCGGAGGCCCTGATGCACTTCGACGTCACGATCGAGATTCCCCGCGGCAGCGGCAACAAGTACGAAGTCGACCACACCACCGGTCGCATCCGGTTGGACCGGGCCGTGTTCACCAGCATGGTGTTCCCGCAGGACTACGGCTCCATCGACAACACCCTCGGCGAAGACGGCGACCCCCTGGACGCCCTCGTGCTCCTGCCCCGTCCCACATTCCCCGGCGTCGTCATCGACGTCCGTCCGGTCGGGATGCTCCGCATGGTCGACGAGAACGGCGGCGACGACAAGATCCTCACCGTCCCCAACGGCGACAACCGGTTCGACCACGTGCAGGACGTTGTCGACGTTCCCGAGCACACCCGGGCCGAGATCGAGCACTTCTTCTCCCACTACAAGGAGATCGAGCACGGCAAGCACGTCACCACCAACGGGTGGGCCGACCGGGCTGCCGCGGAAACAGTCATCCGCGCCGCGCAAGAAACCCACACCCGGCACCCCTGACCGCGGTGCCTCACAGACCGCCGCGGGGAGGCAACTGGCGCCCAGTGATCGCCAGGAGGTCGTCCCTCCGCCTCCCCACGGCCCACCCCACACCAGCACATCTCGACGCACGACCCGAACGAAGGAGCGTCACCATGAACGATTACATCAGCGGCACCCACCACCACGGCACACAGCAGGGCGAGTACGTCACCCACCACAACCACCCGGTCAGCATTGAATCGGTGCACGGCAGCCGTATCCTCGACTCCCGCGGCTACCCAACCGTTCGCGTGTCCCTCGAGCTCGAAGACGGCCGCACCGTCACCGGCGACGCCCCCGCCGGCGCATCCACCGGCGCACACGAAGCCCGCGAGCTCCGCGACGGCGGCACCGCGTTCGGAGGCCGCGACATCACCCAAGCCCTCGACCTGATCGACACCGAGATCGCCGGGCTCCTCACTGGCCGATCCTGGGCAGCAATCGGGCAGCTCGACGCAGCCCTCGCGGAGCTCGACGGGACCACCGGGTACAGCCGGCTTGGGGCGAACAGTGTCGTTGCGACGTCCATCGCCGCGTCCCGTGCTCTCGCGCACGCTGCGGATCTGCCGCTGTGGCGGTGGATCGCCGACGTCGCCGGCACCACTTCGCGGATGCCGGTACCGCACTTCAACGTTCTCAACGGTGGTGCGCATGCCGCGAACGCGCTCGACTTCCAAGAGTTCATGATCGCCCCCGTCGCAGCGACGACGATGGCTGACGCGGTCCGCATCGGCGCCGACGTCTACCACGCCCTCGCCAGCCTGGTCCGGGAACAGTTCGGCAGTGTCGGGCTCGGTGACGAGGGCGGCTTCGCCCCGTCCATCGCGGCGCCGGAGGAAGCCCTCGACCTGCTCGTCACCGCGATCCGAACCGCCGGGTACGACGCCGACGTCGACGGTGTCGCGATCGCTCTCGACCCAGCTGCCAATGAGTTCCACCTCGGCGGCGGCTCCTACCGGATCGTGGACCGCACGCTTGACCAGGATGGCCTGGTCGACTACTACCGACAGCTGATCGACGCATACCCGATCCGGAGCATCGAGGACGGCTTCGCCGAGGACGACCACGACGGGTTCCACCGCATGCAAGCAGCGCTCGGCGACCGGATCGAGATCGTCGGTGACGACCTCTACGTCACCGACCCGCAGCGCATCCGCGACGGCGGCGAACAGCAGCTCAGCAACGCTGCACTGATCAAGCCGAACCAGATCGGAACCGTCTCTCAGACGCTCGGCGCGATCGCCACCGCGAGCAGCCTCGCCATGGCCAGTATGGTTTCGCACCGTTCCGGGGAAACCACGGACACCTTCATCGCGGACCTCGTCGTCGGGACCGGAACCGGACAGATCAAGTCCGGCGCACCCGCCCGCGGGGAACGCGTCGCCAAGTACAACCGGCTCACCGAAATCGCGTCAACGAATCCCGAGCTGCCCTACGGTCTTGGGTAAGCCCACCCCGTGCGATGAGTCCAACGGCTGCCGATCCTGCCCAGACGAGGACCTGCACTGGGTCCTCGACGGGATCGACGCCGTGGAGCCCGGCGGGAGGGGTTGCGGAGCAGACAACTGTCGAGGAGAGCACCGTAAGCAGCGGCGGGGCGAGCACGGAACAATGGGTCCGTGACCTCGCACATCGCCGATACGGCTGATCGTCTGCTTCGCCGGGGCCGACTGCTGGAGTGGGCGACCCTTCTCTGGAACGTCGTGGCGGTTGTGGTCCTCGCGGTCCTGGCGTTGAGAGCGTCGTCGGTCGCGCTGGCAGGTTTCGGCCTCGACAGTCTCATTGAGATCGGGGCGAGCAGTGTCGTGCTGTGGGAACTCGCCGGCACGGGCGAGCAACGACAGCGAACGGCACTCCGCCTCATCGGCGTCGCCTTCACCGCGCTCGGTGTCTACCTCCTCGTCCAGTCGACCACTGCACTGGTATCCGCGCACCACGCGCAGACGAGTGTGGGCGGAATCATCTGGACCACCGCGACAGCCGTCGTGATGTTCTGTCTTGCCGCAGGCAAACACCAGACCGGTCGTGCCCTCGGGAACCCCGTCCTGGAGACCGAGGGCCGAGTGACGTTCGTGGACGGGCTTCTGGCCGTCGCGGTCCTGGTTGGCATCAGCTTGAACGCGCTGGTCGGCTGGTGGTGGGCAGACCCGATCGCCGGCTACGTCATCGTGTTCTACGCCTTCCGGGAAGCGATGCATATCTTCCGGCCGAGTCATCACTAGCGCATGACTGGTGGAGGTACCGCCGCACCACCGTTCGGACAGTTGCCGAAAGTCCGGAGACTGTGTCAGAATCGTCCCGCGTTCATAGTGCGCGCAACCAGCCGGCCTAGAGCCGGTTTTTTTGTGCCCAGATGTCTCGCCGCAACCCCCGCAGTCTGATCGCCGGTCGCACCCGCGAGTCCGACTCGCGTCCCTCCTCACGGAGGCCCTAGTCCTCGGACGTGCACGGTGCACGAACCGAGAGTCAGCCAGTTGGCTGACAGATCGAACGGTGGAGGTTCCATGCTCCAGCTGTCGATTGAGATCCCTGCCCCCGCTGCCTACGCGGTCGGCTTCGCTCTCGCGATGCTCTTCGTCGCGATCGCGATCCGTCAGGTGTGGCCAATCCTGAACGACAAGGCTGCTCGCCGCGTCGCTCGGGTGCAGCGGGCGAAGGCACTTCGCAAGAAGTAGCCGGGCTCAAAAAACACGCCCCCTCCATCGGCGGGGAGAACTCTGTCTTCCAAACGTATCAAAAACCTCCGGTTTCGCTACAACAGAACGAATGCGCCGTGAGACATGCGCCGTAGCGGCGTGTCTTGTAGCGAAACCCAGTCCCAGAATCTACGTCCCGGTACTATCCATGCCAGTCGAGTTTCGCTACGTTTTTCGCATGGGTCACCTCCTGGGGTACGCGCGCGTGTCCACCACCGACCAGGACGCGTCGCTGCAGATCGACGCGCTCAACGCCGCCGGCTGCTACCGCGTGTTCGTCGACACCATGTCCGGGTCGCTCCAACACCGACCCGAGCTCGACAAGCTCCTCGACCAGCTGCGCCCCGGAGACACCCTCGTCGTCTGGCGACTCGACCGGCTCGGTCGATCCATTCGGCACCTCATCGACCAGCTGCACGGCCTCGCCGAGCGCGGGATCGGGTTCCGGTCGCTGCAGGAGACCATCGACACCACCTCGCCAGGTGGGCGGCTCGTGTTCCACGTCTTCGCCGCGCTGGCGGAGTTCGAACGGGACCTCATCAAGGAACGCACCAACGCAGGCCTCACCGCCGCCCGAGCGCGCGGCCGGACCGGAGGCCGACCGTCCCGCCTCTCAGCGGACCAGGTGCGCACCGCACGCCGGCTCTACGAACAGCAAGACATGACCGTCGCGCAGATCGGCGACGTCCTGGGAGTCAGCCGTACCACCATCTACCGGGCCATCGCCCGCCACACCGAGCCGGTCACTGCCAGGCGGCCGAAACCCTCCCCGACGATGTAGCCAGTCATGGACGCGAGCGAGCGGTGGCGGATCCTTCGACTGCACGTCGACGATGCCATCCCGCTCGCCGCTCTCGCCCGCAGCACGGGCATCGCCGAGCGCACCCTGCAACGCTGGCTCAACCGCTACCGCACCGGCGGGTACGTCGCCCTCGCCGACGGGACCCGGACCGATCACGGCGTCCGACGGACGGCACCGGATCTCGTCCGCCTGGTTGAGGGTCTCGCGCTCACCAGGCCGAGACCGTCGATCGCCACTATTCACCGTCAGGTCAGCGTCCACAGCGCTGAACGGGGACTGCCGGCGCCGTCGTACTCCGTCGTGCGGTCGATCGTGAACGGGCTCGATCCCGGGATGGTGACACTCGCGCTCGAGGGACCGGCCTCGTACCGGGACAAGCACGAGCTGCTGCTCCGACGTCGCGCCGACCGTCCCAATGCGATCTGGCAGGCGGACCATACGATGCTGGACCTGCTCATCGTCGGCCCCGACGGGAAGCCCGCACGGCCCTGGGTGACGGTGATCCTCGACGACTACTCCCGCGCCATCTGCGGGTACATGGTGTTTTTCGGCGCCCCGTCAGCGGCGAACACTGCGCTCGCGCTGCGACAGGCGATCTGGCACAAGCCTGAGCCGGACTGGCCTGTCTGCGGGATCCCGGACGTGCTCTACACGGACCACGGGTCCGACTTCACTAGCCACCGCCTCGGCGACACTGCCGCCGTGCTGCACCTCCGGATCATCCACTCCCAGGTCGCCCGACCGCAGGGGCGAGGGAAGATCGAGCGGTTCTTCGGCACGATCAACACCGAGCTGCTGCCAACGCTCCCCGGCCACCTCACACGCGGATCGGCCGCGCCGGTGCCGGCTCTGGATCTTGCTGGCATCGACAGCGCTATCAACACCTTCATCCGCCGCTACAACGCGCGCACCCACCGCGAGCTCCGGACGACCCCACTGCAAGCGTGGATCGCAGACGGGTGGCTGCCACGACTCCCGGATTCCCTCGAACAGCTCGACGGATTCCTGCTCACCGTCCCAGCCACGCGGGTCGTTCAGCGTGATGGCATCCACTTCGAGGGCCTCCGCTACACCGCTGCCACCCTCGCACCGTTTGTCGGCAGCACCGTCAGCATCCGGTACGACCCCCGCGACGTCACCGAGATCCGCGTCTTCCACCGAGACGCGTTCCTCTGCACCGCGATCAGCACCGAGCACCAGACCGAAACCATCAGCCTCAAGCAGATCCAAGCCGCCCGAAACGCTCAGCGCCGGGCTCTTCGCGGGCAGATCCGCGAACGCATCGCGATCGTCAGCCCCACACTCGACGACACCACCCCACCAGCCGCCGAGACGAATCAGCCGCGATTGAAGACCTACGAGGAGGACCGGCAATGACGAGCCAGTTCATCATCACCAAGGAACACCGCCGGTTCGCGGAGTTCGCCGACGCGGTCCGAAAGCAGAACACCATCGGCGTCTGTTTCGGCCCTGCCGGCGTCGGCAAGACCCTCTCAGCCCGCCGCTACGCCCACTGGGACAGCATCGGCCCGTTCATCGCCAGGTGGGCCGCACGAAGCGAAGACGACACCAAGATCTACGCCGCCGCCCACCGCGCCCGGACCGTCTTCTACACGCCTGAAGTCTCCGCAACGATGCGCGCCCTGCAGGACGACCTCCGGCACGACATGCTCCGCACCGAACGCTGCATCGAGGAACACCTCCTCCTCCACGGCGGCCACGTCGACCACATGCACGGCCCCAACCCGTCCCTGCTCGAGCTCATCATCATCGACGAGTCCGAACGCCTCACCGGCAACGCAATCGAGTGGCTCCGCGACCAGTACGACCGAACCGGCATCGCGATGATCCTCATCGGCATGCCCGGCATCGAGAAGCAGTTCACCCACTACCCGCAGCTCTACAGCCGCCTCGGGTTCGCCCATCAGTACCGTTCGCTCGGCCACGACGAGCTGCTGTTCGTCCTCGAACGTCAATGGCGCAAGCTCGGCAAGACACTCGACCCCGATGACTTCACCGACGCGCAAGCCATCGCCGCCGTCGAGCGCATCACCCGCGGCAACTTCCGGCTCCTCGAACGCCTGCTCCCACAGATCCAACGCGTCCTGAAGATCAACGAGCTCGACGTCATCACCAACGACGTCGTCGAAGCCGCCCGCAGCACCCTCGTCATCGGCACCACTTGACCCGACACAGACCGCAGCGAAAGCGACGACACAGAGCGAAGCTGCTCACAGGATGATCCGCGAGCAGACTCGTGTCGCACATAGGTGGTCCGCTCATCGTCGCAATGAGGGAGCCCTATGCGGACGACCCAACGACACCCGCCGGAACGACAGAAGCCCACCGAGATCCTCGGTGGGCTTCTGTCGTCGTGTCAGACACGTTTCGGTCGGGCTGACAGGATTTGAACCTGCGACCCCTTGACCCCCAGTCAAGTGCGCTACCAAGCTGCGCCACAGCCCGCGAGTTCCGGAGAACTCAGGATCCCGGAGGATCCTCGCCCACGTCCGACCGGAGCGCGAGCGACCGGTCCAGCATAGCGGACGTCAGACCCGCTCCGTGCCACGGCGAGTCGGAGCAACGCGACCCGAACGACACGCTCAGCGCGGCCGCACCACCTCGCGCCGCGCCGCCAACCACGGCAACCCGAGCCCGACGAGCAACCCGCCGGACCCGTCCGCCGCCAGGTCCCCGATCGTGTCGTCGTACCCGACGAAGATCTTCGAGTCGACGAAGTTGTGCCCGAGCCACTCCCCCATCTCCCAGACGGCCCCGACCGCGAGTCCCGCACACAGCGCGAGCACCGCGACGACCACCCGGCGCTCGGCGTGCGGGGCCGGTACCGCCCGCAGATCGGCACCGATGACGTAGAGCACCGCCGCGAGCAGCCCCGTCAGCACGACGTGCATGAACTTGTCCCACAGGAAGACCGTCGTGTACCACTCGAGCACGCTCGACCACCCGGCGAGGAGCACGAGCACGCACACCGCCACGTCGAACGCCGGCCGCAGTCCGAGCATCCGCGGCACCACGACCCCGAGCAGCGCCAGCGCCATGACCGGGAACGCCGTCCCGCCCCACCCGACAGTCGCCACGACGACGCTCACGAGCGTCAGCGCCCGCACCACGTCGGCCACCAGGAACCGCGGCCGCAGGAACGTCGGTCCGAGCGTGGCGATCACGACGCCCACCGCACGACCGCGTGCACGGCGGCGTGGTCGGACGGCCAGACGCCGCCCGGCCGCCGCACGTCGACCGCGACGCGGTCCACCTCTGCCTCGGAGGTCACGAGCACCCCGTCGATCCGCCGGCCACCAACACGCGGACTCCCGTAGTGCGGGTACGTCCCGTAGGGCTCACCCACCTGCCTGGAGGCCCGCCCCCAGCTGTCCTCGGCCCCCGCCTCCGCCAGGGCTCGCCATGGTGCGGAACCGGCGGGGCTGTTCCAGTCGGCCATGACCACGGCGGGCAGGCCGCGCTGCCGGACGATCCGGCCGAGCAGTTCGGCGGACCGCAGTCGGGCCCACGGCGAGGCGACGTCGAGGTGGGTGGCGACGGCCAGGAACCTGATGCCGGTCTCGCGGTCGTCGACCACGGCTCCGACGGCGTGCCGGGGGAAGGACGTCGCCCACGACCGCGAGCCGGGGCGGTGCGGCGTACGGGAGAGCGCCCAGGTACGGCGCTCGACGACGTCGAGGCGGGAGCGGTCGAGGAACAGGCCGACCTGTTCGCCACCGCCATGCGCTCCTCGCCCGGCCAGGACGGACTCCCAACCCGACCCGAGGCCGGCGGTCAGGTCGTCTGCCTGCGTGGGCAGGGCCTCCTGGACGGCGAGGACGGTCGGCGCTTCGGACGTGACGAGCGCGAGCACGGCCTCTCGGCGACGATCCCAGGCGTCCGGGTGTGTCGGCTGTCGCGGCACGCGGCGACGCACGTTGAGCGTCATGCAGTGCACCTCGGGCGACCGGACCGGTCCGATGAGCGGGCGGTCGTCGGGGTGGTGGGGCATACCTCCCTTCTACGAGACGACACCCGTCGGATTCCCAGGGACCTCTCCGTCTGGCTCGTATGGTGGCTCGATGCGTTCTCGTTCCACCCCTCGTCTCCTGGTCGCGATCGCGGTCTCCGGCCTGCTGCTCGGAGCCGCCGGGTGCACGTCGAGCGGACCGGACACGAGCCGCCCGACCCTGGCGAAGGCCTCGGCCGACACCGTCACGGTGGCCGACGCCTCGGACGCCGCCGCCCGGTCGGTCCGCGTCAGCAAGGCGCTGTTCGCGAGTGCCCCGGGAGCGGTCGTCGCCCGGGCCGGCGACACCGACGGCATCCGCGATGCGGCGAAGGCTGCGGCGAGCGCCCACGTCCCGGTGCTGCTGACCGCAAAGAACACGAGCGCTGCCGTCGCCCGCGAGCTCGACCGGCTCGGTGCCGACTGGTACCAGGCCGAGGGCGACGTGTCGGTCGACACGGACGTCGAACAGCGGCAGGCGCCGGACGGTGGTGACGCGCCGGAGCCGAACCGGGCCTCCCGGCAGGCGACCGTGGTGGTGGCGGACGCGAGTGCGGACGCTGCTGCCGTGGCGACCGCGAAGGCCGCCGGCGCCCGCGTCGTGACCATGCCGGAGGGCGTGACCGACCCGGCTGCCGCACCCGACGTGGTGACGGCGCTGCACGAGCGGGCGAAGCACCCGACCGTCCTGGTCGGTGCGACGTTCGACGCCCTTCCGGACCCGGAGTGGACGGTCCGGGCGGCCGAGGGCGGGTTCCAGCTGCGGAACGGCGGCCAGCGACCGTTCGACGGGCACCGGTACGTCGCGCTGTACGGGGCTCCCGGGGCGCCGGCGCTGGGCGTGCTCGGCGAGCAGGGGCCGAAGGAGACCGTGCAGCGTGCCGAGCAGGTCGCGAAGCCGTACCGGGCGGAATCCGATGAGCTCGTGACGCCCGCGATGGAGGTCATCGCGACCGTCGCCGCCGGGGACGCCGGAGCCGACGGCGACTACTCGACGGAGCTGCCGGTGTCGACGCTCGAGCCCTACGTCGACGCCGCGCACGACGCGGACATGCCGGTCATCATCGACCTGCAGCCCGGGCGGTCGGACTTCCTGTCGCAGGCCAAGAAGTACGAATCGCTGCTCAAGAAGCCCGGCGTCTGGCTGGCGCTCGACCCGGAGTGGCGGCTGACGAAGGACCAGGTGCCCCTCGAGCAGATCGGGAGCGTCTCGGCGTCCGAGGTGAACGAGGTCTCCTCGTGGCTGGCTGGACTCGTGCGCGACGAGGGGCTGCCGCCGAAGGCCCTGGTGCTGCACCAGTTCCGGCTGTCGATGATCCAGGACCGCTCAGCGCTGCAGACCCACCCGGAGCTCGACATGCTCGTGCACGTCGACGGGCAGGGGTCGCAGCCGGACAAGCAGGCGACGTGGAAGGCGCTGCACCAGGGCGCGCCGGAGGGGTTGCACTGGGGCTGGAAGAACTTCTACGACGAGGACACGCCCATGCTGACGCCTGCGCAGACCATGCAGGACGTGACGCCGACGCCGTCGTTGGTCACCTACCAGTAGGGAGCTTCTCCACAGCCTGGAGGCGCGACCTGCGTTACGTCGGTCGGTGCTGACAGCATGGGGGCATGGAAACCACCGCCCCGCCTTCTGCAGACATCGCCGCCGAGGCGCAGCAGGCGCTCGCTGCGCTCACCGGGCGCCCCGACGCGGTGTTCCACCCCGGCCAGCTCGAGGCGATCTCGGCGCTGGTCGAGCACCGGCAGCGCGCCCTGGTCGTGCAGCGCACCGGGTGGGGCAAGTCCGCGGTGTACTTCCTCGCGACGCTGCTGCTGCGCCGACGCGGGGGCGGCCCGACGGCGCTCGTGTCGCCGCTGCTCGCCCTGATGCGCGACCAGGTCGCCGCCGCCGCGCGGGCCGGGGTCCGCGCGGTGTCGATCAACTCCGCGAACGCCCACGAGTGGGGCGAGACCCAGGCAGCCCTCGCCCGTGACGAGGTCGACGTGCTCCTCGTCTCCCCCGAGCGCCTGAACAACCCGAAGTTCCGCGACGAGCAGATGCCGACCCTGATCGCCCGGATGGGCATGCTCGTGGTCGACGAAGCGCACTGCATCTCGGACTGGGGCCACGACTTCCGGCCGGACTACCGCCGTCTGGCCGAGCTCATCCGGTCGCTCCCCCACGGCGTCCCCGTCCTGGCCACCACCGCGACGGCGAACGAGCGCGTGGTCGAGGACGTCGCCGAGCAGCTCACCGCCGGTCCGGCCGATCCGGTGTTCACGATCCGCGGGTCCCTGGCACGCAAGTCCCTGCGCCTCGGCGTCCTGACGCTGCCCGATGCCCGGCAGCGGCTGGGGTGGCTCCTCGCCCATCTGGGTGACCTGCCCGGCAGCGGCATCATCTACACGCTCACCGTCTCGGCGGCCGAGGACATCGCCCGGCTGCTGCGCGACAACGGGTACGCCGTCCGCGCCTACACGGGGCGCACCGACACCGACGAGCGCGAGCAGCTCGAACAGCAGCTCAAGGGCAACGAGCTGAAGGCCCTGGTCGCCACGAGCGCGCTCGGCATGGGGTTCGACAAGCCCGACCTCGGGTTCGTCGTGCACGTCGGCGCTCCGTCGTCGCCCGTCGCCTACTACCAGCAGATCGGTCGTGCGGGTCGTGCGACCGACAACGCCGACGTCCTGCTCCTGCCCGGGCGTGAGGACCGCGAGATCTGGCAGTACTTCGCCAGCGCCTCGATGCCGACCGAGGCCCGCGCTGCCGCCGTGCTCGGCGCCCTGTCCACCGACACCGCGATGTCGACCGTGGCGCTCGAGGGCCTGGTCGACATCAAGCGCTCCACCCTCGAACTCCTGCTCAAGGTGCTCGACGTCGACGGCGCCGTCCGACGCGTCACCGGTGGCTGGGTGTCGACCGGGCAGCCGTGGGAGTACGACGCGCCCCGGTACGAGCGGGTCGCCGCGGCCCGCGCTGCCGAGGCCGCGTCGATGCTCGACTACGAGTCCACCTCGGCCTGCCGCATGCAGCTGCTGCAGCAAGACCTCGACGACCCCTCGGCCGAGCCCTGCGGCCGGTGCGACAACTGCGCCGGGGCGTGGTTCCCGACCGCCGTGTCCGACACCGACTCGTCCGGAGCCGCGGCCGCGCTCGACAAGGTCGGTGTCGAGATCGCTCCGCGTGCCCAGTGGCCCTCGGGGATGTCGTCGCTCGGGGTCTCGGTGCGGGGGAAGATCGGGCCGGACGAGCTCGTGCAGCCCGGTCGTGCGGTGGCGCGTCTGACCGACCTCGGCTGGGGTGGCCCTCTGCGTGCACTGTTCTCGCCGTCCACGCCCGATGCCCCGATCTCGCGCGAGCTCGTCGACGGTTGTGTCCGGGCGCTCAAGGACTGGCCGTGGGAGACCCGGCCGACCGGTGTCGTGGCGATGTCGTCGCGGTCACGGCCCGAGCTCGTGGGTTCCCTCGCCCAGGCGCTGTCCACGATCGGGCGGTTGCAGTTCCTCGGCACGCTCGGCCGTGCCGGCGGGACCCCTCGTGGCGACGGTGCGACGAACAGCGCCTACCGACTGTCCGGCGTGTGGGACACCTTCGTGGTCGATCCGTCGCTCGCCACCGCCCTGCAGGCACACGAGGGCCCGGTGCTGCTCGTCGACGACCTGGTCGACAGCCGGTGGACGATGACCGTCGCCGGTCGGGAGCTCCGGCGCGCCGGCGCCTCCGCCGTGCTCCCGTTCGCCCTGGCCACGGTCGCGTAGCCCCCGCACCTGTTTTGCGACAGTCCACGTGTCGATCGACGCGTGTTCTGTCGCGGAGCCGGTCCGCCGCCCGCCTGAGCCCTACCGCCGCGCCGGCTTCGGGAACGTCGCCCGCATGTGGTCGCTCGTCAGCACGTCGCCGATGCCGACCATGAGCACCGAGAACAGGATCTGCTCGATGACCATCCAGAACGGGTAGAGCCCGGGGATCGCCGCGACGATCAGCGTCACGATCGGGAAGATCCGGCTGAACAACCGCAGCCGCTGGTACGCCCAGTAGTACCCGAGCTGTGCCCGCCAGGCGAACACGTAGAGCGTCAGGGTGATGAGCAGCACCACGGTGGAGCGGAACCACACCGCCCACGACAGGGACTCCCCCGAGCGGGTCAACAGCACAGCGACCACGATGGCGGTGAGCCCGACGACGGTCTCCGCGACGAGCAGCCACCGGATCCACCGGAACGAGCGGACGGTGTCGGGGTGTTCGAGCATGTCCTCGCGGATCACGTAGCCGGCCTGTCGACCTCCGGCCAACCGGTCGAGTCGCAGACGGCACCACACGCGGTCGGCGAGCACACCGAGTCCGTCGTTCTGCTGCGTCACCAGTACATCGTGCCCCATCCCGGCGGTGGCGGCGGACGCGGCACAGGCACGAGCACCGATGCGGAACGACACTGTCGACGTCGGACGACCACGACAGTGTCGTTCGGCGTCGGCGCAGCGCACCCCAACCCCGCCCACCCGCGCCCCGCTCAGTCCGACGGGACGAGTGCCGCGCCGCCCAGCACGGTGCCGGTGTCGGCGTCCAGCAGGACCAGAGAGCGGACCTCGTCGGGCAGTGACCACGGGTCGCTGAGCACGACGGTCAGCCCCTGTTCGACCCCGGCGGCCTGGAACAGGTCGTAGGACTCCCCGGCGGGGGTCCACACCGGCTTCGAGCCGCCCCGGACCGTCCCCGCGGACAGCACGACGTCGACCGGGCCGTCCCCGCCGGTCTCCAGGTGGTCGATCTCCACCGCGAGGGTCTCGTCGCCCGTGTTCCCGGCGATCCGGACGTGCCCGGAGGCCGCAGCCCCGATGCCGACGATGTCACCGGAGACCGGCGGGACGCGGCGCCACCACGGGTCGATGGGCGATCCGTCGACCGGACGGACGGGTTCGGGCTCGATCGGTTCCTCGAGGCCGTCGGACGGCGGCAGTCGGACGTCGGGCGACTGCGCCGGCTCGGAGGCCACGGGGTCGGCACGGGTGACCGAGTCGCCGTCGTCCGGTGCGTGCGAGATCGCCCACAGGGACACCGAACCCACGACGACCACACCGACGAGGACACTCACCAGGGCGAGCCGACGTCGGCCCGCTGCCCACGGCCCGGTACGCACACCCCCAATGATGCCGCACCGGCGTGCCGGACCGGCTCCGGGCCTCCAGGCCGATCACGAACGCAGAACGCGCCCCGACGGATCGAGGCGCGTTCTGCGTGACGGGTGGGCGCTCTCAGCGCTTCCGGCGCTCGCGCACCCGCATGTTGACGTTGATCGGCGTGCCGGAGAAGCCCCAGACCTCGCGGAGGCGACGCGTGATGAAGCGTCGGTACTGCGGGTCGAGGAACGCCGACGTGAAGAGCACGAAGGTCGGCGGCTGGCTCGACGCCTGGGTCCCGAACAGGATGCGGGGCTGCTTGCCGCCGCGCACGGGGTGCGGGTGTTCCTGCACGAGCTCGGCGATGAAGGCGTTGACCTTGCCGGTCGGGATGCGTGTGTCCCACGACTCGAGGGCGGTCTCGAGCGCCGGCACGAGCTTCTCGAGGTGGCGGCCGGTGCGGGCGGAGATGTTCACGCGCGGGGCCCAGGCGACGTGCGCCAGGTCCTGCTCGATCTCGCGCTCCAGGTAGCGGCGGCGCTCGTCGTCGAGCAGGTCCCACTTGTTGTAGGCCAGCACGAGGGCACGGCCCGACTCGAGGACGAGGTCGATGATGCGGAGGTCCTGCACGGACACCGGCTCGGTGACGTCGAGGACGACGACGGCGACCTCGGCCTTCTCGAGCGCGGCCGTGGTGCGGAGCGACGCGTAGAAGTCGGCGCCCTGCTGCATGTGGACGCGCTTGCGGATGCCGGCCGTGTCGACGAAGCGCCACACCTTGCCGCCGAGCTCGATCTGCTCGTCCACCGGGTCGCGGGTGGTGCCGGCGATGTCGTTCACGACGACCCGCTCTTCACCGGCGGCCTTGTTGAGCAGCGAGCTCTTGCCGACGTTCGGGCGGCCGAGGATGGCCACGCGGCGGGGGCCACCAACCTCCTGCTTGGCGACGGCCGAGGTGTCGGGCAGCGTCTTGATGATCAGGTCGAGCAGGTCCGCGACGCCGCGACCGTGCAGGGCCGACACCGGGTGCGGCTCGCCGAGCCCCAGGTTCCAGAGTTCGTAGGCGTCGAGTTCACGGCGCTCGTCGTCGGCCTTGTTCGCGACGACGATGACGGGGCGGTCGGTGCCGCGGAGCATCTTGACGACGTGCTCGTCGGTGGCGGTGATCCCGACCGTGACGTCCACGACGAACAGCACGGCGTCGGCGAGGTCGATCGCGACCTCGGCCTGCGCGGCGACGGAGGCGTTGATGCCCTCGGCGCCGGGCTCCCAGCCGCCGGTGTCGACGAGCGTGAAGCGCTTGTCGTTCCAGTCGGCCTTGTAGCTGACACGGTCGCGGGTGACGCCGGGGACGTCCTGCACGACCGCTTCACGACGACCGAGGATGCGGTTCACGAGCGCGGACTTGCCGACGTTCGGGCGGCCGACGATCGCGAGCACCGGGTAGGCGGGCAGGTAGTGGACGCCGTCCTCGCCGACCTGACCGGCCTCGAGCAGGGCGAGGTCCTCGTCCTCGAGGTCGTACTCCTCGAGTCCGGCGCGGAGCGCGGTCGCGCGCTGCTCGGCCTCGGCCTCGTCGAGTCCGGCGAGCCGCTCGCCGAGGGCGTCGTCGTACCGGGGGAAGTCGTCGTTGTCCGGGTTGTCCAGCTGAGCCATCTTGGGTTCCTCGCGAGCGGCCGGGGCCGCGGTGTCGGTGGCCGTTGCCGGCCGGGGCCGGGGGTCCGGCCGTGGTGTGACCAGGCGGCCGAGGCCGTCCGGTCGTGCGTCAGTGCGTGGCCGCGCGGGCCAGGTCGACGACCGCCTGCACGGTCTGGTCGAAGTCGAGGTCGGTGGAGTCGAGCGTCGTGACGCCGTCGGCGGCGTTCATGAAGTCGACGACCTTCGCGTCCGCCGCGTCGCGACGAGCGAGTGCTGCGGAGGTCTCGGCGGCCGACTGGGTCGTGACCTCTGCCGAGCGTCGGGCCATTCTAACGGACTCGTCGGCCGTCAGCAGGATCCGGACCTCGGCGTCGGGTGCGACGACCGTGGTGATGTCCCGGCCCTCGGTGATGATGCCCGGGGCGTCGGTCTTCCGCATGACGGTGCGGAACAGCTGGACCAGGCGCTTCCGGACGTCCGGGAGCTTCGCGATGTGGGCGACCGCGCCGGTGACGTCGGGGGTGCGGATGGCCTCGGTCACGTCGGTCTCCCCCACCTTGACGTAGTAGTCGTCGGGGTCGGTGCCGATGGCGTAGTCGAAGGTGTCCCAGCTCGCCAGGATCGCCGCGGCGTCGTCGAGGTCGACCTGCTGCTGCAGGGCGTGCCACGCGAGTGCACGGTAGGCGGCGCCGGTGTCCTGGTAGCCGTAGCCCAGGGCGCGGGCGGCCGCACGGGAGACGCTCGACTTGCCGCTGCCGGCGGGGCCGTCGACCGCGATGACGATCTTCGCCACGTAGGCGCCGTCGGCCAGGCCGGACGGCATCGGGGCGCTGGTCGAGCCGGGCTCCCCGCCGGGTTCGCCGAGGCCGCCGGCCGGGCCCCCGAGTGCGCCGCCGTCGCCGCTGCCGCTGAGCGGGCCGCCGGCACCGCCCTGGCCCGGGGTCGGGAGGCCGGTGTCGGGCCCGTCCGGTCCGCCGGTCACACCGGATTCGTTCGTCGCTGCGTTCGTGTCGTCGTTCAGGCCCATGCTGCTGCGATCCTCCATCCGCGCCCCTCGAGTTCCTCGACGAGTCGCTGTTCCTGCTCGGGCAGCACCGACACCTCGACGATGCCGATCTGTGCGCCCGGTGAGTGCTCGAGGCGCATGTCCTCGAGGTTGATGCCGATCTCCCCGATGAACGTCAGGAGTGCGGCGATCTGCCCGGGGGTGTCGTCGACCAGGACGACCACCTGGGCGAAGCGCTTGGTGGTGCCGTGCTTGCCGGGGAGCCGTTCGACCCCGCGGTTGCCGTCGGCGATGGTCTCGGCGATGGTGCGCGGCGAACCGGCACCGTCCGGGTCGCCGAGGGCGTCGATCACGCGGGAAAGGTCGTCGCGCAGGTCGGTGAGCACCGGCCGGATGTGCCCGGCGTTCGCCCCGATGATCTGCACCCAGAGCCCCGGGTCGCTCGCGGCGATCCGGGTGACGTCGCGCACGCCGCCGCCGGCCAGGCCGAGCGACCCGTCGGGGGCGTCCCGCAGGCGCGAGGCCATCAGCGTCGACACGAGCTGCGGCGCGTGCGAGACGTACGCCACGGCGAGGTCGTGCGACTCGGGGTCCATCGGCACCACGGTGGCGCCGACGTCGAGCGCGAGGTCCTCGACCACCGCGGCACGCTGGTACGTGATGCCGTCGTGCCCGGCGATCACCCACGGGCGACCGACGAACAGGTCGGCGCGGGCGGCGGTCGGACCGCTGCGCTCGCGTCCGGCCATCGGGTGCGACCCGATGTAGCGGGAGACGTCGGCCCCGGCTGCCACCAGGGCGGCGAGCGGCCCGGACTTCACACTGGCGACGTCGGTCACCACGGCGTCGGGGTGGGCGGCGAGCTCACGCTCGACCACCGTCGCGACGACGTCCGGCGGCACCGCGACGACGATGAGCTCCGGCTGGTCGCCGGCGGCCGGTCGACGCCCGGCACCGTAGTCCACGGCGAGCGCCAGCGCGGCGGGCGAGACGTCGTCGAGGACGACGTCCACGCCCTTCTCACGCAGGGCGAGACCGATCGAGGCACCGAGCAACCCGGCACCGACGATCCGGACCGGGCCGCGCAGACGGCGGTCGATGTCGGTCGGGGTCACGTCGGTCACCGGGCAAGCCTACCGATCGGGGCCCGGGCCTCGGTCGATGCCCGGGCCCCGGGGTCGGTCAGTCCGCCGACTCGTCCTCGTACTCGTCGTCGTCCTGGTCGAGCGCGACGTCGCGGTCGTCCCGAGCGGACGGCTTCGCGTCACGGACGGTGCTGAGCAGCTTGCCGACCTCGACCGTGCCGAGCTCGCGCATCTTGCCCGGCGGCAGGCTGCCCAGGTGCAGCGGTCCGAACGACCGGCGGACGAGTTCGAGGACCGGGTGGTCGACGGCCTCGAGCATGCGACGGACGATGCGGTTGCGGCCGGAGTGCAGCGTGATCTCGACGAGCGACTCACCCCGCGAGGACTCGAGCAAGCGCACCTTGTCGGCCTTGATCGGACCGTCCTCGAGCTCGACGCCCTCGGTCAGGCGCTGCACCACGGCGGGGTTCACGTTGCCGTGGACCTTCGCGATGTACGTCTTCTGCACGCCGAACGACGGGTGCGCGAGCACGTGTGCCAGGTCGCCGTCGTTCGTCAGGACGAGCAGCCCGGAGGTCTCGGCGTCGAGACGGCCGACGTTGAACAGACGCTCCTCGTAGCGGTCCACGAACTCGGTCAGGTCGCGGCGACCGCGCTCGTCCTGCAGGCTCGAGACGACGCCGGTCGGCTTGTTCAGCACGATGTAGCGCCGCGACGAGTCGATCTGCACGGGCACGCCGTCGACGCTGATCGCGTCCTTCTCGGGGTCGACGCGACGCCCGAGGGCGTCCACGACCTCGCCGTTGACCGTCACGCGGCCCTCGACGATCAGGTTCTCCGCGACCCGGCGGGATGCGACGCCGGCAGCGGCGATCACCTTCTGCAGGCGCTCACCGTCTGCCTGGAGGCTCGGCTCGGCCCCGGCAGGAGCCGTTCCGTCCGCCGCGTCCCAGTCCTCGATGATCGGCCGTTCGGGCGTGCCCTCGGCCGGGTTGCCCCGGTCGTCGCGCTGCCCGCTCGGCTTCGGCGTGGTCCGGTCGCTGTTGCGGACGCTCGTGGTGCCGCCGACGTAGCGGCGGCCGTTGTGCCAGACGCGGCTCTGCTGGCCGTCCGGGGTGCGGCGGTCGTCGCGGCCGCGGTCGTCGCGCCGGTCGTCGCGGGGAGCGGAGCTGCCACGGTCGTCGCGACCCCGGTACCCACCGCGGTCGTCGCGGGGAGCGGAGCTGCCACGGTCGTCACGGCCCCGGTACCCACCACGGTCGTCGCGGGGAGCGGAGCTGCCACGGTCGTCGCGACCCCGGTACCCACCACGGTCATCGCGCGGAGCGGAGCTGCCACGGTACCCACCACGGTCACCGCCACCGGAACGGTCATCGCGACCCCGGTAGCCGCCACGGTCATCGCGCGGGGCCGAAGCCCCACGGTCGTCACGGCCGCGGTAGCCACCACGGTCGTCACGCGGAGCCGAGTTGCCGCGGTACCCACCACGGTCGTCACGCGGAGCCGAAGCGCCACGGTCGTCACGACCCCGGTAGCCACCACGGTCGCCGCCACCGGAACGGTCATCGCGACCGCGGTAGCCGCCACGGTCATCACGCGGTGCCGAAGCCCCACGGTCGTCGCGGCCGCGGTACCCACCGCGGTCGTCACGCGGAGCCGAGTTGCCGCGGTAGCCACCACGGTCGCCGCCACCGGCGCGGTCGTCGCGACCGCGGTACCCACCACGGTCGTCACGCGGCGCCGGAGCCCCGCGGTACCCACCACGGTCGCCGCCGCGGTCGTCACGCGACGGGTACCCGCCACGACGGTCGTCGTCACGCGGCGGGCGTGCGCCCCCGCGGTCGTCGCGACCGTACCCGCCGGAGCGGCCACCGGCACTGGAGCCGGCCCCACCGCGTCCGCCGGCCGGGCGGCCGGAGCGATCCGGGCCTCCCGAGCGTCCGTTGCGGTCGTCTCGGTCTCGGGGCGCGCCGCGCCCCCGGTCGTCAAACCCTGCCATCGGGGATCCCTTCGTTCTGCTCGAAGCCGTCCGCACCGTCGTCCAGGAGGGGCGAGATGAGCGGCAGCTCGTCGAGCGAGTTGATGCCGAGCTGCTGCAGGAGCAGGTCGGACGTGACGTAGTTGATGGCGCCGGTCTCGGCGTCGGTGAACGACTCCTCGATGAGGCCGCGTGCCACCAGGGTTCGGACGACGCCGTCGACGTTGACGGCGCGGATCGCAGCGATCTGCGAGCGGGTGATCGGCTGCTTGTAGGCGACGACCGCGAGGGTCTCGAGTGCGGCCTGCGACAGCCGCGAGGGGCGCTCGGCCTCGACGAACTGCTCGACCACGGGGTCCAGGTCGGCGCGGACGTAGAAGCGCCAGCCGCCACCGACCTCGCGCAGTTCGAAGCCACGGCGGATTGTGCCGTCGACACCGTCGAAGTCGGCGACCAGGCGTTCGATCGCCTGGCGGACGGCGGGGACGGGCGAACCGACCGCGGCACCGAGGGCGACGAGCGACTGCGGCTGGTCGGCGATCATCAGGATGGCCTCGAGCTGCCGGTCGATGGGGATGGTGGGGTGGGACTGCGTTGCGGCGCGCTCGTGGATCTCGTGCTCGATCGCGCGGGCGTCGGCCATTTCGTCGGCGCCGCCGGGTTCGGCGCTGGACGTGTCGTGCACGTCATCCGTCATAGTCGGCTCCCAGGTTCGCGAGGCTCTCGTCGGACCAGTCCTCGGCGGTCCACCGCAGTGTCAGCTCCCCGAGCGGCTCGAGCTGCTCGAACGAGATCGACGCGTTCCGGTACAGCTCGAGGATCGCGAGGAAGCGAGCCACCACGATACCCGTCTGGTCGACGCCCGCGACCAGTTCACGGAACGAGACGCCCTCACCATCGCGGGTGCGGAGGATCGAGACGACGATCGCGGCCTGCTCGCGGATGCTGATGAGCGGGGCGTGCAGGTGGTCGAGGCCGACGGTCGGGATCTCCCGCGGGGCGAAGGCCAGCGCGGCCAGTGCGGCGAAGTCCTGCACTGACAGGGTCCAGACGAGCTCCGGCGTCCGCGCGCGGAACCGCTCCTCGAGCCGGACGCTGCGGACGTGCCGGCGCGACTCGGCGCCCCAGCGCTCCCCGAACCAGTCGGCGGCCTGCTTGAACGCCCGGTACTGCAGCAGTCGGGCGAACAGCAGGTCGCGGGCCTCGAGCAGGGCGACGTCCTCGGCGTCCACGAGCTCACCCTGGGGCAGCAGCCCGACGATCTTCAGGTCGAGCAGGGTCGCCGCGACGACCAGGAACTCGCTGGCCTCGTCGAGCTCGTCGGCGGACTCGGCCTGCCGGACGTACTGGATGAACTCCCCCGTCACGGCACCGAGGGACACCTCGGTGATGTCGAGCTCGTGCTTCGTGATGAGCGACAGCAGGAGGTCGAACGGTCCGTCGAAGTTGGCGAGCCGGACCCGGAACCCCGCGTCAGGCGACGGCGCCACGCTGGACGAGCTCTCGTGCGAGCTGCCGGTAGGCGTGGGCGGCAGGGTGGTCCGGCGCGGTCTGCGTGATCGGGCGTGCGGACACCGTGGCGTCCGGGAACTTCACGGTGCGGCCGATGACGGTGTCGAGCACGCGGTCGTCGAAGGTGTCGACGACCCGCTCCATGACCTCGCGCGAGTGCAGCGTGCGCGAGTCGTACATGGTCGCCAGGATGCCGTCGAGCTTGAGCGCCGGGTTGAGACGGTCGCGCACCTTGTCGATCGTCTCGATGAGCAGGGCGACACCGCGGAGCGCGAAGAACTCGCACTCGAGCGGGATGAGGACGCCGTGCGCCGCCGTGAGGGCGTTCACGGTGAGCAGGCCGAGCGACGGCTGGCAGTCGACCAGGATCACGTCGTAGTCGTTCGCGACCTTGCGCAGCACGCTCGCCAGGATCTGCTCGCGGGCGACCTCGTTCACCAGGTGCACCTCGGCCGCGGACAGGTCGATGTTCGCCGGGATGACGTCGAGGCCGGGGGTGTTCGTCGGCTGGATGACCTGGTTCGGGTCCTTCACGGCACCCATGAGCAGGTCGTACACGGTGTGGATGTCGTGCGTCCGGACGCCGAGGCCCGCGGACAGCGCACCCTGCGGGTCGAAGTCCACGGCCAGGACCTTGCGGCCGTACTCGGCGAGCGCGGCGCCCAGGTTGATGGCGGTCGTGGTCTTGCCGACGCCGCCCTTCTGGTTGCAGAGCGCGATGATGCGGGCGGGTCCGGTGCTGTCGAGTTCCTCGGGCACGGGGAAGTCCCGGACGGGACGCCCCGTCGGACCGTGGGTGGTCGCGCCGGTGGGGTTGGTCGTCGGGTTCGGGCTCACCCCGTCATCGTACCGGCGACCTCGGGCTGGGCCGGGTCGCACCGCCGCGGGACCGACGCGCTGCTGCTCGTCAGGCAGCGCGCAGGGCGACGCGCATGCTGTCGACCCGCTCCGCGATCACGGGGTCGGTCGACCACCGCTGCTGTAGTCGGCCCACGAGCTCGCCGACCTGCTCGCGGTCGAGCCCCGGGTGCAGCGCCAGTCCCACCGTCAGCTCCGGCCCGGCGAACCGGCCGACCGGGTCGCCCGGCGCGAGTTCGACACGGGCGACGCTGGACTCCCCCTCGACCGAGGCCGCGAAGGCCCGAGCCACCTCGGGGTCCTCGAAGCACGGGGTCCACGGCAGGTCCTGCCCGAGCGCCCACACCGCCGGACGACGCAGCACGAACTCGGTCGGCGACTTCGGGTCGAGCACGACGAGCTGGGTGTCCTCGCTCGCCGCGGCCATCGCCACACGGCGGGACTCCACCGGCACCGGGCGCGCGTCCGGGTCCCACGCGTGCATGGCGTCGACCGAGGTGAACGCCGGCATCACGCTGCGACCGTCCGGACCGGCGACCGTCACGATCGAGAGTTCCTGGGTCTTGTCGACGAGCTTGCCCTGATCGGTCTCCCCCACGTCACCGGCCTCGGCGATGAGCGGGATGAGTAGGCGGGCGGTCCGGAGCGCCTCGACGATCGCCGCCTGGGACGCACCCGCGGCGATCGCACCGATGGCCGCGACCACCGCGGGGTCGGCGAGTCCGTCGTCGTCGGCGAACGCGGTGTCGTGGTGGTCGAACGTGCGGCCTTCCCACGAGAAGCCCGCCGAGTCCGCCGCCCCGCCGGGGGTGTGCGCGTCGTCGGCGTCCGGCCCGGTGCCACGGCCGTTCGAGATGCCCGCCACGGGGCTACTCGGAGGCGATGTCGAGTGCGGCCGGCAGCGTGAACGCCCCGGAGTACAGCGCCTTGCCGATGATCGCGCCCTCGAGCCCGTACGGCACGAGTTCGCGGAGCGCACGGAGGTCGTCGAGCGTCGAGATCCCGCCGGAGGCCACCACGGGCTGGTCGGTCCGGTCGCACACCTGGCGGAGCAGTTCGACGTTGGGGCCCTGCAGCGTGCCGTCCTTCGTGACGTCGGTCACCACGTAGCGGGCGCACCCGGCGGCCTCGAGCCGGTCGAGCACCTCCCACAGGTCACCGGCGTCCTCGGTCCAGCCGCGGCTCGACAGCGTGGTGCCGCGGACGTCCAGCCCGACGGCGATCTGCTCGCCGTACTCACCGATCACCCGCGCGGCCCAGTCCGGGTTCTCGAGCGCAGCGGTGCCGAGGTTCACGCGCGCCGCACCGGTCGCCAGTGCCGCTTCGAGCGAGGCGTCGTCGCGGATGCCGCCGGACAGCTCGACCGAGACACCCTCGACCTCGCGGACGGCGTGCGCGATCACCCGGCGGTTGTCGCCACGACCGAACGCTGCGTCGAGGTCGACGAGGTGGATCCACTCGGCACCCTGGTCACGCCAGGTCCGGGCAGCGGCGACGGGGTCGCCGTAGCCGGTCTCGCTCCCCGCCTCACCCTGGGTGAGTCGCACGGCCTGTCCGTCGACGACGTCGACAGCCGGCAGCAGGACGAGGGGCGGGGTGTCGGTGAGGTCGGTCATGGTCCTGTCGGTTTCGTTACGGTGGAGAAGGGGCTGCGGACATCCGGGAGGCCCGGTGCGCGTCCGGCACGGCCGTCGCGCCCGGCACCGGCCGGGTTCAGAGCGAACGCACCCAGTTGGAGAGCAGGCGGATGCCCGGCTCGCCGGACTTCTCGGGGTGGAACTGCGTGGCGGTGAGCGGCCCGTTCTCGACCGCGGCGATGAAGGGCTGCCCGTGCTCGGCCCAGGTCAGACGGGGCGCGCGGAACGGCCCGTACGCCTCGAGCGGGAAGTCGGTCACGCCGTAGGAGTGCACGAAGTAGAAGCGCTCGTCGTGCAGCCCGTCGAACAGCACGGAGTCCTCGGGCGCCTGCACGGTGTTCCAGCCCATGTGCGGCAGCACCTCGGCCTGGATCTCCTGCACGGTGCCGGGCCACTGGCCGAGCCCTTCGACGTCGGCACCACGCTCGATGCCCCGCGAGAACAGGACCTGCATGCCGACGCAGATGCCGAGCACGGGTCGGCCGCCGGCCAGACGGTGGTCGACGATCTCGCCGCCCTGCACGCCCTCGAGCTGGTCGATCACGGCGGCGAACGCCCCGACGCCGGGGACGAGCAGGCCGTCGGCCTTGAGTGCCGCCTGCTTGTCCGAGGTCAGGGTGACCTCGGCGCCGGCGCGCTCGAGTGCCTTGGCGGCGGAGTGGACGTTCCCCGACCCGTAGTCGAGGACGACGACGTTCGGCTTGGCGGTTGTCACAGGGCGCCCTTCGTGGAGGGGATGCCGTCGACGCGCGGGTCCAGCTCGACCGCCTTGCGCATGGCTCGGGCGAACGCCTTGAACTCGGCTTCGGCGATGTGGTGGGGGTCGCGGCCCTCGAGCACGCGGACGTGGACGGTGATGCCGGCGTTGAACGTGATCGCCTCGAACACGTGGCGGACCATCGAGCCGGTGAAGTGGCCACCGATGCGGTGGAACTCGAAGCCCGCGGGCTCGCCGGAGTGCACCAGGAACGGGCGCCCGGAGACGTCGACGACGGCCTGGGCCAGCGCTTCGTCCAACGGGACCAGGGCGTCGCCGTACCGGCCGATGCCGGAGCGGTCGCCGAGGGCCTGCTTGATCGCCTGACCGAGCACGATGCCGGTGTCCTCGACCGTGTGGTGCACGTCGATGTCGGTGTCACCCGTCGAACGCACCCGCAGGTCGATCAGGGAGTGCTTGCTGAACGCGGTCAGCATGTGGTCGAAGAACGGGACGGAGGTCGAGATCGACGAGGTCCCGGTGCCGTCCAGGTCGAGCTCGAGTTCGACACTCGATTCGCTCGTCGAGCGGCTGATCGAGGCGGTGCGGGCGGTCATGCCTCAACCCTAACCGGCGGCTGCTCGGCGGCGACCTGCCGCATGGCGTCGAGGAACGCGGTCGTCTCGGCTTCGGTCCCCGCACTCACCCGCAGGTGGTTCGGGATGCCGAGGTCGCGCACGATGACGTCACGCTCGAGCAGCGCCTCGAACGCGGCGTTCGGGTCGGCGACACCACCGAAGAGGACGAAGTTCGACCAGGTCTCGTAGGTGCGGTACCCCATGGCCTGGAGCTCGGTGACCATGCGGTCACGCTGCCCCTTGATGTCGTCGACCATCGCGAGCATCTCTGGGGCGTGCCGGAGTGCCGCGATCGCCGCCGCCTGGGTCAGCGCGGACAGGTGGTACGGCAACCGGACCAACCGGACGGCGTCGACGACGGCGGGGTGCGCGGCCATGTACCCGACCCGGGCACCGGCGAACGCGAACGCCTTGCTCATCGTGCGGGAGACCACCAGGCGCTCACGACCGGGCAGCAGCGTGAGGGCGCTCGGGGCGTCGGACGGCATGAACTCGGCGTACGCCTCGTCCACCATCACGATGCCGTCGGTCGCGTCGTAGGCGGCCGCGATCGTCTCGATGTCGAGGGGGGTTCCCGTCGGGTTGTTCGGCCCGCAGAGGAACACGATGTCCGGCTGGTGCTCTCGGATCGCCGCCACGACGGTCTCGGGCGAGATGCGGAACTCGTCGTCGCGCTGGGCAGGGATCCACCTGGTGCCGGTGCCCGACGCGAGGATCGAGTGCATCGAGTAGGTGGGCGGGAACCCGAGCACCGAGCGACCGGGTCCGCCGAACGCCTGGAGGAGCTGCTGCAACACCTCGTTCGACCCGTTCGCCGCCCAGAGTTGCTCGGCGGTCAGGTCGTGTCCGAGGTAGTCGGCGAGCGACTGCCGGAGCTCGGTGAACTCGCGGTCCGGGTAGCGGTTGACCGTCAGCAGGGCCTGCCGGATCGACTCGACGATGTCGGCAGCGACGTCGTCCGGAACGGGATGTGTGTTCTCGTTGACGTTGAGCTGCACGCGGACGTGCTTCTGCGGAGCGCCGTAGGGGCTCTGCCCGCACAGGTCGTCTCGGATCGGGAGGTCTTCGAGCGTGAATGCCACCGATCCATCGTAGGCCGCTGTCACCGTGCGACGACCAGCCGTCTGGACGGCGCTGCCCGAGTGGCTACTCGCCGTCGGTGTACTTGGTGGGGATGGCGATCTCTTCGCCGGCCTGCAGCGCGGAGCCGTCGAGCGCGTTGAGGCTCACGACGTCCTGCACGAAGTCACGCGGGTCCGAGTTCGGCGCGGTCTGCTCGGCGAGCTGCCAGAGCGTCTCGCCCGGCTGGATCGTCACGGTCTCGAACTGGGTGCGTGCGCCGCCGGCGGTGGCGTCTCCGGCGGAGGCCTGCCCGCCGTTCAGCACGCCGAGGGCGACGACGATGAGGAGCGGGAGCGCGGCGAGCGTCGTGAAGACGATGCGGCCGCGACGCGTCAGACGCAGGCGGGTACGCACGGCGGGCGCCGCGGTGCGCTGGATGTCAGCGATGGCGATGGTGCTCATGTCGTTCTTGCCTTCCCGTTCGGTGGAACCGAAGTCGTGTACCGAACATAGTTTCGAATCAGACGACGCACAAGTCCTGGGAGTGGATTTCTGCGGGGTTTTCTTGCGACACGCTCGAACAGGTGTTTGTCCGGCCCTGGCTGGTCGGATACTCTTTCGATCGACTGGGACAAGCCTGACGGGGACCACCGACATTCCCGCCGCGGCCGGACCGGCACCGACGAAAGCGAGACGACGTGGTGGACGAACTGCGGGGCCAGAAGCCGCTGACGCCGAAGCAGCAGGCGATCTTCGACGCGATCCGTGCGTCGATCGCCTCACGGGGCTACCCGCCGAGCATGCGCGAGATCGGCGACGCCGCCGGGCTCTCCTCGCTCTCCAGCGTCTCCCACCAGCTCGGCCAGCTCGAGCTCGGTGGCTGGATCCGCCGCGACCCGAACCGCCCGCGCGCGCTCGAGGTCCTGGTCGACGAGCCGTCGTCCGAGGTCGGCGGACCGGACATCGACGCCACCACGCTCGTGCCGCTCGTCGGCCGGATCGCCGCCGGTGTCCCGATCACCGCCGAGCAGCACGTCGACGAGATCATCCCGCTCCCCCGACAGCTCGTCGGCACCGGCGAGCTCTTCATGCTCAAGGTCGTCGGTGAGTCGATGATCGACGCCGCGATCTGCGACGGGGACTGGGTCGTCGTCCGGTCGCAGCAGACCGCCGAGAACGGTGACATCGTCGCGGCCATGCTCGACGAAGAGGCGACGGTCAAGGTCTTCCGCCAGCGCGACGGTCACACGTGGCTGCTGCCGCGCAACTCCGCCTTCGAGCCGATCCTCGGCGACGCGGCCTCGGTGCTCGGCAAGGTCGTCGCGGTCCTCCGCTCCCTCTGACCGCGGCTCGCGCTGCACCGACGCGAGACGCCGTCGTCACCGCACGACGCCCTGCACGACGAAACGCCGCCGGATCCGGCGGCGTTTCGTGTGTTCGGGGGCGTCTCGGCGACGTGACGGCGTCCGGCGGACCCGTCACGGGCCTCCAGGCCGCGCGGCAGCGCACCCCGGCGCCAGCGACTGTCGGAGGTGACCGTCAGACGGTGGGGACCGGCGTGACCACGTAGGGCTCGAGCTCGGAGACCTGCCGCTGGAAGACGCGCACCCGCAGGCGCGTGCCGTCCTCGACGTAGCCGACGGACTCGACCGAGCCGGTGTCGTGCAGCGACGACACCAGGTCGCCGCGGTCGTACGGCACCACGATCGTCAGGTCGACGTCGGGCTCCGGCAGGCGGTCCTCGATGACGCTGAGGAGCTCCGGGATACCCTCGCCCGTGCGCGCCGACACGAACACCGCGTCCGGTGCGAGTCCGATGAGCACGAGGCGCTGCGCGTCGTCGATCAGATCGGCCTTGTTGAAGACGACGATCTCCGGGATGTCACCCGCACCGACGTCGCCGATGACCTCGCGCACGGTGGACAGCTGCGCACCGGGGTCGGGGTGCGAGCCGTCGACCACGTGCACGATGACGTCGGCGTCGCCGACCTCTTCGAGGGTGGAGCGGAAGGCCTCGACGAGCTGGTGCGGCAGGTTGCGGACGAAGCCGACCGTGTCGACGAACGTGAACTCCCGGCCCTTGGCGCTCTCGGTCCGACGGACGGTGGCGTCCAGCGTCGCGAACAGCTGGTTCTGCACCAGCACGCCCGCGCTCGTCAGCCGGTTGAGGAGCGACGACTTGCCGGCGTTGGTGTAGCCCGCGATCGCGACGCTCGGCACCTCGTTGCGGTTGCGCTCGGCACGTTTGGCCTCACGGGCCGGGGTGAACCCGGCGATCTGCCGGCGGAGCTTCGCCATCCGCGTGTGGATCTTGCGGCGGTCGAGCTCCATCTTCGTCTCACCGGGGCCACGAGAGCCCATGCCAGCACCTCCGGAGACCTGGCCACCGGCCTGCCGGGACATCGAGTCACCCCAACCGCGCAGTCGCGGCAGCAGGTACTGCAGCTGGGCGAGTTCGACCTGCGCCTTCCCCTCGCGGGTCTTCGCGTGCTGGCTGAAGATGTCGAGGATCACGGCCGTGCGGTCGATGACCTTCACCTTCACGACGTCCTCGAGCGCACGACGCTGCGAGGGTGCCAGTTCGGTGTCGGCGATGACGGTGTCGGCGCCGGTGGCCTTGACGACCATCGCGAGCTCCTGGGCTTTGCCCTTGCCCAGGTAGGTGGCCGGGTCCGGGTTCGGCCGGCGCTGGAGGAGCCCGTCGAGCACCACGGCGCCCGCGGTCTCGGCGAGTGCCGCGAGCTCGCGGAGGGAGTTCTCGGCGTCCGAGGCGTCGCCCTGGGGGTACACGCCGATCAGGACGACCTGCTCGAGCCGCAGCTGGCGGTACTCGACCTCGGTGACGTCCTCGAGCTCGGTGGAGAGGCCGGCGACACGGCGCAGCGCCGCTCGGTCCTCACGGTCGTACTGGTCGCCGTCGCCGGTCCAGCTGCGGTCGTCGACCGACTGCGTCTGGATGGCCTGGGCGGGTGCGAAGATGGACGATGCTGCGCGGTGGTCTGCGTTGCGCAACACCCTCTCGACGACACCGTCTGCGCTGTCGTCGTTGGTCTGGTGGTTCTGCTGATGGGTATCCGTCATCCTGTGCACAGGCTACCTCTGGAGGCCCTCCGACACACTCGGTTGCCGGTACGGTTCATCCATGGCGAACGACCACTACTTCTCGGCCAGCCCCGAGAGCGAACTCCGGCCGCGCCAGGTGCACGTCACGCTCGCCGGTCAGCCCCTCACCCTGTCGACCGCGGCGGGGGTCTTCAGCCCCGACGGCGTCGACCGCGGCACGAAGGTCCTGCTCGGTTCGGTGCCCGCACCCGCTGCCGACGGAGCGCTGCTCGACATCGGCTGTGGCTGGGGCCCGATCGCGATCACGATGGCCCTGCAGTCCCCCGACGCCCAGGTGTGGGGCGTCGACGTCAACGAGCGGGTGCTCGGGCTCGCGCGCGCCAACGCTGCTGCCGCGGGGGCATCGAACGTCACGGTCGCGCTGCCCGACGACGTGCCGGCCGACCTGCGCTTCCGCACGATCTGGTCGAACCCGCCGATCCGTGTCGGCAAGGACGAGCTGCACCAGATCCTGCTGACGTGGCTGCCCCGGCTCGAGGTCGGGGGCGACGCCTGGCTCGTCGTGTCGAAGGACCTCGGGGGCGACTCGTTGCAGAAGTGGCTCGTCGGGGCGCTCGGGTCGGGGTTCGCGGTCACGCGCGAGTCGACGGCGAAGGGGTTCCGCGTCATCCGGGTGCAGCGCAGCGCGTAGGGCGCGTGCGCACTTCGTGTGCGTGCACTTCGTGTGCAGAAATGGTCGGGTGCCCAGCGGCAACCCGACCATTTCTGCTCACGAAGCGCCACGGGGCGAAGCGCCGCCCCGCATCCGCGCGAGCGGGGCGCCCGCGCGCCCGCGCCGCGTCAGACCGTCAGGTCGCCGGAGAACACGAGCTCGGCGGGACCGGACAGCGAGACGTGCTTGCCGTCCTCGGTCGCCGTCATCCGCACCGTCAGCAGCCCGCCCGGCACCCGCACGCGCCAGGTGTCCGGCGCCCCCGCACCGACCCAGTAGCGCGTGGCGAGGGCAGCGGCGACGGCCCCGGTGCCGCACGACAGCGTCTCGCCGCTCCCCCGCTCGTGCACCCGCATCGTGATCTCGCCGACGCCGTCCTTGATGAGGGGGTCGCCGGGCAGCACGAACTCGACGTTCGCCCCGTGCTCCGGTGCCGGGTCGAGCACCGGCAGGAACGTCAGGTCGAGGTCGGCCAGTTCGTCCTCGGTCTCGACGGCGACGACCACGTGCGGGTTGCCCACGTCGATCCCGATGCCGGGCCGCGCGCCGTCGAGGTTCTTCGCCCGGACGAGCACGTCGTCGGAGCCCCCGCCCTCGATGCCCAGGCCCCAGCGGCCGAGGTCGGCGGCGAACCCGTTCGTGGTGCGCTGGATGTCGACCAGCCCCTTGCGACTGCCGACGGTGAGCGTCTCGCCGGGTGCGAGCTCGACCAGGCCCGACTCGGTCAGGTACCGGGCGAACACGCGGATGCCGTTGCCGCACATCTCCGCGACCGTGCCGTCGGCGTTGTGGTAGTCCATGAACCAGGTCGCCTCGGGCTCGACGGCCACGAGCGCCCGCCCCTCGGGGATCGCCTCGGACCGCACCGCGCGGATCACGCCGTCGCCGCCCACGCCGAAGCGTCGGTCCGCGATGGCGCGGATCCGCTCGGGGGTCAGGTCGACGGTGGCGTCGGGGTCGGCGAACAGGACGAAGTCGTTGCCGGTCCCCTGGCCCTTGGTGAAGTGCAGCTCGGTCACGGCACGATCCTACGGGCCAGTTCCGACAGGTCGCCGCGGTCCGCGCCCGTGACGTCGAGCGTCTCGGCATCGGCGTACCGGCGGAACCACGACACCTGCCGCCGGGCGTACTTGCGGGTCGCGATGCCGGTCGCCTCGACCGCCTGATCGCGGGTCGCCGTGCCGGCGAGCACCTCGAGCGCCTGCGAGTACCCGATGGCACCCCGCGCGGTCTTGCCCTGCTCGAGTCCCTGCTCGCGGAGCGCCGCGACCTCATCGACGAGTCCGGCCTCGAACATCCGCGCGGCCCGCTCGTGCAGCGCCGACACGAGCTGCTCGCGGTCACGCCGCAGGTGCAGGATCCGGGACGGTCGCCAGGCGCGGGGCGCGGCCGGGAGGCTCGGGGTCACGACCTCGGATCGGCTCGCGATCTCGAGTGCACGGATCAACCGCCGTGGGTTGCGCGCGTCGATCGTCGCGGCGGCCGCCGGGTCGAGGGCGCGGAGTCGCTCGAGCAGGATGCCCGGGCCGAGCTCCTCGTGCTCGCGCTCGAGCTGCGCACGGAGCGCGGGGTCGGTGCCCGGGAACGCCAGGTCGAACAGCACCGCGGAGACGTACAGGCCGCTGCCGCCGACGAGGACGGCCACGCCACCGTCGGCCTGGATCCGGTCGACGTCGGCTCGGGCGGCGACCTGGTAGGCGGCGACGCTCGCCTCGTCGGTGACCTCGAGCACGTCGAGCTGGTGGTGCGCGATGCCGTGCCGTTCCGCCGGCGGGAGCTTCGCAGTGCCGATGTCCATTCCCCGGTACAGCTGCATGGCATCCGCGTTGATGATCTCCGCGCGACGGCCGGCAGCGCGCAGCCGTTCCGCGATCGCGATGCCGAGGTCGGACTTCCCGGTGCCCGTCGCCCCGACGACTGCGATCAGGTCCGCGGCGTCACCGGGTGCGGGCGACGCGGCGCTCGTCGGCACAGCCCCGGGGAGCTCAGCGCCCGACACGGAGCGTCGGCAGCCCGAGCGAGACCGGACGGGGCCCGTCGCCCGTGGCGGCAGCGGGCGTGGGCACGCCGCAGCTCTCGGCCTGCGCGCGGTCCCAGGCGTCGCCGGCCCGGGTGCGTCGGATGCGCAGCGGAGCGTCGTCGTCGGCGAGCAGGAAGTGCGGTGCGGCACGGGTGATGTCCACAGTCACGACGTCGCCCGGGCGCGGGACCTCGGACCCGGCGGGCACGGTGAAGTGCACGAGCCGGGAGTCCTCGGCGCGACCGGAGAGCCGGCGGGTGGCATCATCTTTGCGGCCTTCGCCCGAGGCGACGAGCACCTCGACGCTCCGGCCGACCTGCAGCGCGTTCTCTTCCGCGGTGATGCGTTCCTGCAGGGCGACGAGTCGCTCGTAGCGCTCCTGCACGATGTGCTTCGGCAGCTGGTCGTCCATCGTCGCCGCCGGCGTACCCGGGCGGATCGAGTACTGGAACGTGAACGCCGAGGCGAACCGCGCCTGCTCGACGACGCGCAGGGTGTCCTCGAAGTCGGCGTCGGTCTCGCCGGGGAACCCGACGATGATGTCGGTGGAGAGCGCCGCGTGCGGGATCTTCGCGCGGACGCGGTCGAGGATGCCGAGGAACCGCTCGCTGCGGTAGCTCCGGCGCATGGCCTTGAGCACCCGGTCGGAACCCGACTGCAACGGCATGTGCAGCTGGGGCATCACGTTCGGGGTCTCGGCCATCGCATCGATGACGTCGTCGGTGAACGCCGCCGGGTGCGGGCTGGTGAAGCGGACGCGCTCGAGCCCCTCGATGGCCCCGGTGGCCCGCAACAGCTTGCCGAACGCCTGTCGGTCGCCGAACTCGACCCCGTAGGAGTTCACGTTCTGCCCGAGCAGCGTGACCTCGATCGCGCCGTCGTCGACGAGCGCCTGGATCTCAGCCAGGACGTCACCGGGACGGCGGTCCTTCTCCTTGCCGCGGAGCGACGGCACGATGCAGAACGTGCAGGTGTTGTTGCAGCCGACGGAGATGGAGACCCAGCCGCTGTGCGTCGAGTCGCGCTTGGTGGGCAGCGTCGACGGGAAGACGTCGAGCGCCTCGAGGATCTCGATCTGCGCCTCGTCGTTGTGCCGCGCCCGCTCGAGCAGGGTCGGCAGCGACCCCATGTTGTGCGTGCCGAAGACGACGTCGACCCACGGCGCCTTCTCGAGGATGACGTTCTTGTCCTTCTGCGCCAGGCACCCGCCGACGGCGATCTGCATGCCGGGGTGCTCGCGCTTGATGCCCGCGAGCTGCCCGAGGTTGCCGTACAGCCGGTTGTCCGCGTTCTCGCGCACCGCGCAGGTGTTGATGACGACGACGTCGGCCTGCGCACCGTCCGCCGCGGTGTAGCCCGCGGCCTGCAGTGAGCCGCTCAACCGCTCGGAGTCGTGGACGTTCATCTGGCACCCGTAGGTGCGGACTTCGTAGGTGCGGGGGCGCGCTTCGACGGTGGCCATGGTCGTCCCAGTGTAGGTCGGAGTGGCTACTCGAACCGGACGGTCCCGCGGCCGGAAGGCGGCCGCTTCCCGCCACCGTCGAGGGCACGTGCCACAGCGATCCGGACGACGCCGGAGCTGTAGCCCTTGCGCATCAGGAAGCCGGACAGCCGGCGTTCCGCGGTGGCCCGGTCGAGGCCGCGCATCTGCGGTGCCCGCTTGTCGGCGAGTTCCTGCGCACGGAGGAACTCGTCGTCCTCGTCGTCGGCGGCCTCGTCGAGTGCGGTGTCGATCGCCACCTGGTCGATGCCCCGGCGACGGAGCTCCGTCACGACACCCTGTCGACCGAGGCCCTTGCGGGCGTGCAGTCGATCCACCAGGTCGGTGGCGAGGGCGACGTCGTCGAGGAGCCCGACACGGGTCAACCGTTCGATCTCGTGCTCGACCACGTCGGGGTCGAGGTCCTGCTGCAGCAGCAGGGTCCGCATCTCGGACTCGCTCACGCCCTTGCGCCCGAGGGCACGAAGACTGAGCCGTTCGGCGTCCGCGCGCTGTTCGTCGAGCGGACGGGGTGCGTCGGCCGGGTCGATCTCCTCGCCGCCGGCGATGGAGAACACCGACGCCGTGGTGGCGTCAGCCGTCTCGGAGTCGTAGCCGTCTTGCTCCGCACGGCTCGAGCGCCCGCTGCCGTCACCGATGACGGGCGACACCCATGCTGCCGGCCCGCGGGCACCGTGCAGGGGCACCGGGGAATCGGCGTCGAACGATGCGGGGAACTCGTCCGCACGACCTTCGTCCGACTCGGGCAGCGCCCAGCCGTCGGTGTCGCGCGGTTCGTCCGGTGACACCGGGGGCTCGGGGATCGCCGGCGTCACCGGAGTGACGGGGGCACGGCGACGCGACCTCGCACCGAACAGGTCGGTGACCGGTGCGAGGCCGTCGTCGTCGTGATCGGTGCTCACGCGCCCTTGCGCTCCGCGAGCTTCGGCGCGATCGACTCGACCGGGGCGTCCTCGGCCTTGGCGCCGCCGACGCCGAGCTTGGCGAGGATCTTGCCTTCGATGTCGGCAGCGATCTCGGGGTTCTGGATCAGGAAGGAACGCGAGTTCTCCTTGCCCTGCCCGAGCTGGTCCCCGTCGTAGGTGTACCAGGCGCCCGACTTCTTGACGATGCCGTGGTCGACACCGAAGTCGAGCAGCGAGCCTTCGCGCGAGATGCCGACGCCGTACAGGATGTCGAACTCGGCCTGCTTGAAGGGCGGCGCCATCTTGTTCTTGACGACCTTGACGCGCGTGCGGTTGCCCACCGCGTCGGTGCCGCTCTTGAGCGTCTCGATGCGGCGGATGTCGAGGCGGACGGACGCGTAGAACTTCAGCGCCTTACCGCCCGAGGTGGTCTCGGGCGAACCGAAGAACACGCCGATCTTCTCGCGCAGCTGGTTGATGAAGATCATCGTGGTCTGCGTCTGGTTCAGGCCACCGGCGAGCTTCCGCAGGGCCTGGGACATGAGGCGGGCCTGCAGACCGACGTGCGAGTCACCCATCTCGCCCTCGATCTCGGCACGGGGCACGAGGGCCGCGACGGAGTCGATGACGATGAGGTCGATGGAACCGGAGCGGACCAGCATGTCCGCGATCTCGAGCGCCTGCTCGGCGGTGTCGGGCTGCGACACGAGCAGGGCATCGATGTCGACACCGAGCTTCTTGGCGTACTCGGGGTCGAGCGCGTGCTCGGCGTCGATGAAGGCCGCGATGCCACCGGCGCGCTGGGCGTTGGCGATGGCGTGGATGGTGAGGGTCGTCTTACCCGACGACTCCGGGCCGTAGATCTCGACGATGCGGCCGCGGGGCAGGCCACCGATGCCGAGCGCGACGTCCAGCGCCACCGACCCGGTCTGGATGACGTTGACGGGGGCGCGTTCGTCCGAACCGAGGCGCATGATCGCACCCTTGCCGAACTGCCTGTCGATCTGTGCGAGTGCGGTCTCGAGGGCCTTCTCGCGGTCTGCCGGTGATGGCATGGGGTGCTCCTTCGTGCTCGTGTTCGGCCGCCTGTAGGCTGTCGCGTCCACGCCGGCCGATGGTGCAAGGCCGATGGTTCTGCGACAAGGCTTCGGGCTGTTCCCGATGTCCATCAACCTATGGCGAGCCACCGACATCACTGCCGACGGTCACGCGATCTGTGGATGGAACATCCGGGCGACGCCGCTGTGGAGGAAGCTACCACCGATCGAACACGCGTTCGAGCAACACGCCGAACACAGTTTCGGGTGCGCCGCCCCGCGGAACCCGCTCAGTCCTGGGGTTCGGCGAGGCCCTTGCCGTGCCGACGGTCCATCGGGACGTCCTGCGAGTCGCACAGTGCGTCCCACACCCGGCGGGCGTCGATGCCGGCGGCGAGGGCGTCCACGGCGGAGCGACCACCGAGCCCTTCGAGCACGACGTCACGGGTGACCACGGAACCGTAGGCCTCGCCGAACACCTGGTCGACGGCTCGCCAGAACTCACTCACGCGCATCCGACCAGCCTAGGCGCGTGGTCGTGGGCCGGAACGCAGAACGCCCCCGCCGGGAAGGACCGGCGAGGGCGTTCGGTGCGGTGCGCTCAGCGAACCGCGAGGTCGTTGTCGAACTCGGCGACGAGGTCGTCCGGGAGCGTGTCGGGGACGGGGGTCAGCCCCTCGACGATCGCGAGGCGGTCGCCCACTTCGCGCATGATGGTCGAGATGGGCGTGTCCAGAGCATCCGCGACGGACGCGAGGATCTCCGAGCTGGCTTCCTTCTGCCCGCGCTCGACCTCACTGAGGTACCCGAGCGCGACACTGGCCTTGGACGCGACCTGACGGAGGGTCCGGCCCTTCTGCAAGCGGAAGTCCCGGAGCACATCGCCGATTTCCTGACGAACGAGAACCATGAGAACTCCTCCTCTCTGTCGTCTCCGCGCCCGCTCGGTCCGGTGGATCGAGTTCGGGTTCAGCAACAATAGCGTTGCCGGTTGCAGCATGTTAGCCAGCCTGGCTGCCGTACTGCTGGAGATTTCGTGAGATGTAACCCAGTGGAAACGGGACCTATTCCCGGCCCCGGATCTCGGACGACATCCGTGCAAGGAGTTCGGAGACGGTGGCGTGCCGGATTGCTCCCCGGTCACCGTCGAGGTGCAGCTCGAAGGCCTCAGCCCCCGCGGCGGACGCGATCCCCACGTACACGGTGCCGACGGGCTTGCCGTCCTGCGGGTCCGGGCCGGCGACGCCCGTCGTGCTGATCCCCCACGTCGCGGGTTCCCCGTCGACCGACAGCGCGATCCGGACACCGGCGGCCATCTGCCGAGCGACCTCGGGGTGCACGGCACCCTCGGCCTCGAGCAGCTCCGCCGAGACCCCGAGCACCGAGTGCTTCACGGGCGTCGCATAGGCCACGACGCCGCCGCGGACGACGGCGCTCGCGCCCGGCACGTCGACGAGCGTCGCGACGACGAGTCCGCCGGTCAGCGACTCCGCCACGGCGAGGGTCTCGCCCCGCGCCGTCAGCTCGGCGATGAGCCCCGGTGCGACCGGGACGGGAGGCGCGGCCTGCGTCGAGCGGTCGGGCTCGGTCATGCGGTGGTGCGGTTGTGCTTCCATGCCTGCCAGAGGTAGTCGATCCCGCTCAGGATCGTTGCCAGGAAGGCGGCCGTCATCAGGATGCCGTTGACCCAGTGCGCCCAGTCGCCGACGAGGTTCCACCACGGGAACAGCGCGGCCGTCAGGGCGACGGCCTGCAGCACGGTCTTGATCTTGCCGCCGCGGCTGGCCGGGATCACCCGGTCGGAGAGCACCGCGAACCGGAAGACCGTGATGCCGATCTCGCGCACCATGATCAGCACGGTCACGTACCAGGGCAGCTCCTGCAGGATCGACAGCGCGACGAGCGCCCCACCGATGAGCACCTTGTCGGCGATCGGGTCGACGAGCTTGCCGAAGTCCGTGACCAGGTTCTGCCGACGGGCAATGATGCCGTCGGCGCTGTCCGTGACGATCGCCACGACGAAGACGACCGCGGCCCAGATGCGCAGGGGGCCGTCGTTGCCGGCGTCGGTGAGCAGCAGGACGAAGAACAGCGGCGCCATGAGGATGCGCACCACCGTGATGATGTTCGCGACGTTCGCGGTCGACGCCGGGCCGGGGCCCTTGCGCAGCAGCCGCCCGCGCCACGGGAACCGTGCGCCGTGCGTGGTGTTCGTGCTGTCCGAGGCGGTCATCGCCGTCACTCCCTGCCCGTCAGTCCCCACGCGTCCTCATCGGGCTCGTCGTGGACTTCATCGTACCCGCGGGTCATGTCCCCGACGGGGTCTGCTCCGTAGCGGTCACCGTCGCCGGACGGCGTCGGGGCCGGCGCTGCCGGAGCAGCCGCGGCGGGCGGCTCCTCGCCACGGAGCTTCGCGAGCACCGCGGGCAGCTGGTCGGCGGTCACCAGGACGTCGCGGGCCTTCGAGCCCTCGGACGGCCCGACGATGTCGCGCGACTCCATCAGGTCCATCAGGCGACCGGCCTTGGCGAAGCCGACGCGGAGCTTGCGCTGCAGCATCGACGTCGAGCCGAACTGGGTCGACACGACCTGCTCGACGGCGGCGAGCAGGAGTTCGAGGTCGTCACCGATGTCGGCGTCGATCTCCTTGCGCTCGACCACGGCCTGGACGTCCTGGCGGTACTCGGGCTGCGCCTGCCGCGTCACGTGCTGGACGACCTCGGCGACCTCGCCCTCCTGCACCCAGGCGCCCTGAACGCGGAGCGACTTGGACGAGCCCATCGGCAGGAAGAGCGCGTCGCCCTGACCGATGAGCTTGTCGGCGCCCGGCTGGTCGAGGATGACGCGGGAGTCCGTGACGCTCGTCACCGCGAACGCGATGCGCGACGGCACGTTCGCCTTGATCAGGCCGGTGATGACGTCGACCGAGGGGCGCTGCGTCGCGAGCACCAGGTGGATGCCGGCGGCACGGGCGAGCTGGGTGATGCGGACGATCGACTCCTCGACGTCACGCGGCGCCACGAGCATGAGGTCGGCGAGCTCGTCGACGACGACGAGCAGGTACGGGTACGGCTTGAGCTTCCGCTCGCTGCCCGCCGGCAGGACGATCTCGTTGTTCTCGATCGCCTTGTTGAAGTCATCGACGTGGCGGAACCCGAACGACGCCAGGTCGTCGTACCGCATGTCCATCTCCTTCACGACCCACTGCAGCGCTTCGGCCGCCTTCTTCGGGTTCGTGATGATGGGGGTGATGAGGTGCGGGACACCCGCGTAGATCGACAGTTCGACGCGCTTCGGGTCGACCAGGACCATGCGGACCTCGGACGGCTTCGCGCGCATCAGCAGCGACGTGATCATCGAGTTGATGAACACCGACTTGCCGGAACCGGTGGAGCCGGCGACGAGCAGGTGCGGCATCTTCGCGAGGTTCGCGACGACGAAGCCGCCCTCGACGTCCTTGCCGACGCCGATCGTCATCGGGTGCTTCGACTTGCGGGCGGCGTTCGAGCGCAGCACGTCACCGAGCGAGACGATCTCGCGGTCGGTGTTCGGGATCTCGACGCCGATGGCACTCTTGCCCGGGATCGGCGACAGGATGCGGACCTCGTTCGAGGCGACCGCGTACGACAGGTTCTTCGACAGGGCCGTGACCCGCTCGACCTTGACGCCCGGGCCGAGCTCGATCTCGTACCGGGTCACCGTCGGCCCGCGGGAGAACCCGGTGACCTTCGCGTCGACCTTGAACTCGGTGAGCACCCCGGTGATGGCGGCGACGATGTCGTCGTTCGCCTGGCTCCGCGCCACCGAGGGCGTTCCGGAACTCAGCGTCGTGGCGGCGGGCAGTCGGTAGGGCTTCGACGGATCGTCGTCGGAACCGGCGGCGGCTGCGCTCAGCTCGGCGGCGGCGTCGATGTCCTCTGGCTCGTCGACGATCTCGGGCTCGGACAGCACCTCGGGCACCGCGGGACGGATGTCGGCGGTCGGCTCCGGTCGCGCGGGGACGTCGGTGCCGAACGCGCGGAGCGCCTGCTCGGCGTCCTGCAGGTCCTGCTCGACGGAGTCGTTGAGGTTGACCGACGCGGGCTCGGCCGGCGTGAGGTCGACGAGCCCGGCGGCGGCACCGGCGTTCGGGCTCACGGCGGGCGCAGCGGGCACGACGGGGGCAGCTGGTGCGACGGCAGCGGCAGCCGGGGCGACCCCGGTGGCCGGGGGCAGCACGGGGCTGTCGTACGCCGGGTCCTCTTCGCGCCCGGACTTGTTCCGGCGCCACCACGGCACGTTGTCGCCACCGGCTTCGGCGTCGGCAGCGGCCTGCTCGTCACCGAACCCGAGGTCGTCGAACAGCTGGAAGTCGGTGTCGCCCTTCTTGCCGCGCTTCGACGTGCGGGCGCGGGCAGCGGGCTCCGCCACGGCGGCGGCATCGGCCTCGGGTTCTGCTGCGGGGGCCGGGGCGCCGAACAGGTAGGCGTAGAGCTCGTGCAGGCGCCGCCCGAGCTTGTTCGGCGGTGTCTTGGTGATGATGAAGAGCGAGAGCACCAGCAGCACGATCGCCACGGGGACGGCCACCCAGGCCGTCGCGATCGTGACGAGCCAGCCGATGACCACCCAGCCGAGCACCCCACCGGCGGCAGCGAGCGCGGGCATGCCGTCGGCCGCGCTCGGACGGCCGCCGAAGACGTGGCAGAGCGAGGCGATCGACACGATCAGGATGCCCAGGCCGATGCCGATCCGGGTGTTGTCGTGCACCGAGGCCGGGTGCCGGAACAACCACCCGGCGAACACGATCATGATGACGGGCAGGGCGAACGCCAGGCGGCCGAACAGCCCACCGAACGTGTACGCGTCGAGTGCGACGGAGACGCTGTTGGTCGGGTTGAGCCACTCGACGACCCCGCCGGCGATGGCCAGCAGGAACAGCAGGAACGGGAACCCGTCGCGCCGCTGGTCCTTCTCGAGGGTCTCCTTGCCGAGCAGCCGGAACATCGCGCCGACGCCGTGCGCCATCGCGAGCCAGAAGGTCACGAGCGGGTTCTGCTCGCGGAACACCGGCGTGGGTGCGGCCTGCGGCAGCTTCTTCGTCGTGGCCTGGGTGCGCGACGAACCGCGCGTCCCGTTGCCACGGGACGACGTGGACGCGCGCGAGCGCGTGGTCGACTTGGTGCCTCCGGCCATGGGCAGAACCCTAACGCCCGCTCAGGACAAACGCAGGAAGGCCCGCCGCAGCGTCCGTGACGGACGCTGGACGGGCCTCCAGGGCGGGGACGGACCCTACGCCTCGATGACCACCGGGACGATCATCGGACGACGACGGTGCTTGGTGTTCACCCAGCGACCGACCGTGCGACGGACGACCTGCGCGAAGGCGTGCGAGTCACGCGTGCCGTTGGCCGCGGCCTCGGAGATCGCCTTGGCGATCTGCGGGCGGACGTCGTCGAAGACGGAGTCGTCCTCGGCGAAGCCGCGCGACTGGATCTCCGGGCCGATCACGCACTGCCCGGTGGTGAAGTCCACCGCGCAGAAGACCGAGATGAAGCCCTCTTCCGCCAGGACGCGGCGGTCCTTCAGGTCGGCGTCGGTGATCTCGCCGACGGTGGAGCCGTCGACGTAGACGTAGCCGATGTCGAGCTGGCCGGCGACCGTCGCGACGCCGTCCTTCAGGTCGACGACGATGCCGTCCTGCCCGAGGATCACGTTGCGCGGCGGGACACCCGTCTGGATCGCCAGGTCGGCGTTCGCGTACAGGTGGCGGTGCTCGCCGTGGACGGGGAGCACGTTGCGCGGCCGCAGGATGTTGTAGCAGTAGAGCAGCTCGCCGGCGGAGGCGTGTCCGGAGACGTGCACCTTCGCGTTGCCCTTGTGCACGACCTTCGCACCGAGCTTGGTCAGCCCGTCGATGACGCGGTACACAGCGTTCTCGTTGCCCGGGATGAGCGACGACGCGAGGATGACGGTGTCGCCCTCGCCGATCTCGATCTGGTGCTCGAGGTTCGCCATGCGGGCCAGGACGGCCATCGGCTCACCCTGCGACCCGGTCGACATGTAGACGATCTGGTCGTCGGGGACGTTCTTCGCCTTCTTCGTGTCGATGAGCACGTTCTCCGGCACCCGCAGGTACCCGAGGTCGGCGGCGATCGTCATGTTGCGGATCATCGAGCGGCCCATGAACGCGACCTTGCGGTTCGCGGCCGCGGCGGCGTCGAGGACCTGCTGCACGCGGTGCACGTGCGACGAGAAGCTCGCCACGACGACCTTCTTGCGGGCGCGCATGATGATGTTCTCGAGCACCGGGCCGATGTCGCGCTCCGGAGCGGTGAAGCCCGGCACGTCGGCGTTCGTGGAGTCCGGCAGGAACAGGTCCACGCCGGCCTCGCCCAGACGGGCGAACGCGCGGAGGTCGGTGATGCGGTCGTCCAGCGGGAGCTGGTCCATCTTGAAGTCACCCGTGTGCAGCACACGACCGGCGGGGGTCGTGATCGCGACGGCGAGGGCGTCCGGGATGGAGTGGTTCACGGCGACGAACTCGAGGTGGAACGGGCCGATCTGCTCGGTCTGGTCCTCGGCCACGACGAGCGTGTACGGCTTGATCCGGTGTTCCTTGAGCTTCGCCTCGACGAGCGCGAGGGTCAGCGTGGAGCCGATCAGCGGGATGTCGTCGCGGAGCTTGAGCAGGTACGGGACGGCGCCGATGTGGTCTTCGTGGCCGTGCGTGAGCACGACACCGAGGACGTCGTCGAGGCGGTCACGGATCGGCGAGAAGTCCGGCAGGATCAGGTCGACACCGGGCTGGTGCTCCTCGGGGAACAGCACGCCGGCGTCGACGATGAGCAGCTTGCCCTCGTACTCGTAGACGGTCATGTTGCGACCGATCTCGCCGAGGCCCCCGATGGGGACGACGCGGAGGGTGCCGGCTTCGAGCGGCTGCGGTTCGGAGATCTGTGTGGGCATTCGGTCCTACGGATTCGGGCGACGCGCGTGCTGCGCGCCGCGGTGTTCGCTAGCGGGTGGTGCCTGGCACCTTCGGTAGTGCACCGCCGGCCGCCGCGTTGCGGTCGGGGCGGAAGTTCGAGAAGTCGGCGCCGGGCACGTCGCGCACGGCTTCGAGTGAGGTCTCGATGGCGTACGCCTCGGAGTCCTCGGGGCCGACGAGCGGCAGTCGGACGCGCGGGCTGCCGATGCGGCCGAGCCCGTGCAGGATGTACTTGGCGGCCACGGTACCGGGAACGTGCGTCATCACGGCGCGGACGAGCGGCTCGAGTCGCTTGTGCTCGGCCGTCGCGGTGGCCAGGTCGCCCCGGTTCACGGCGTCGACGATGGTGCGGTACGGCGCGCTCGTGATGTTCGCGGTCACGCCGATCAGGCCGGTGGCGCCGATCGACAGGTGCGGGAGCACGTTCGTGTCGTCGCCGGAGAAGTACATGAGGTCGGTGTTGTTCAGCACCCGCGAGACCTCGGCGAAGTCGCCCTTGGCGTCCTTCACGGCGAGGATGTTCGGGTGCTTCGACGCACGCAGGATCGTGTCGTACGTGATCGGGATGCCGGTGCGGCCCGGGATGTCGTACAGGATCACCGGCAGGTCGGTGGCGTCCGCGATCATCCGGAAGTGGGTGAGGACACCCGACTGCGTCGGCTTGTTGTAGTACGGCGTGACGATCATCACGCCGTCCGCGCCGGCCTTCTCGCTCTGCTTGTACAGGTGGATCGCGTGCGCGGTCTCGTTCGAGCCACCGCCCGTGATGATCTTCGCGCGGCCGGCGGCGACGGACTTGCCGACCTCGACCAGACGGAGCTTCTCCGGGTCGGTCAGCGTCGACGTCTCGCCGGTCGTGCCGGTGACGACGATGCCGTCGGCGCCGGCGGTGATGCAGTCGTCGATGTGCTGCTCGACGCCGGGCCAGTCGACCTCGCCGTCGGCCGTGAACGGGGTCACGAGGGCGACGAGGACCTGACCGAAGGGATTCTCACGCGGGGACACGGGCACCAGCGTACCGGGGATGCGCGCGAGGACCGCCGTCCGTGTGGACGGTGGACCGCCTGCGGCGCGGCCGGGAGGCCCGGATCACATCGGTCCCGCCGGTCACGCCCGCCCTGTGCGGGCGCTCAGGCGCGGCGCTGCCACTCCAGGAACCGGTAGCGGGTGCCGCCGTTCCGGGACTCCTGCCAGGGGCCCTCGTCGGCGAGCGTCCAGCCGGCGGCCGCGTCGAGCGTGGGTGCGACGGTGTCGCCGGGCACGTCGACGTCGATCAGCGTCTCGGAGACGCGGTCGGCCGCGTCGAGTGCGGCGGCGTAGACCTGACCGCCGCCGATCACCCACACGGTCTCGTCGGCGCCCTCGGCACGCTCGAGTTCGGCCTGCAGGTCGTGCACGACCTCGGCGCCGTCGGCCGTCCACGACGTGTCCCGGGTGAGCACGACGTTGCGCCGACCGGGCAGCGGCCGGAAGCGCTCGGGCAGGGACTCCCAGGTGCGCCGGCCCATCAGCACGGTCACGTCGCCGGTGACCTGCTTGAAGTGCGCCAGGTCCTCGGGCACGTGCCAGGGCATGCCGCCGTCGGCACCGATGACGCCGGTGGTCGAGCGGGCCCAGACCATGCCGATCATCAGACGGCGACCGCGGCCTTGATCGCCGGGTGGTGCTCGTAACCGACGACGGTGAAGTCCTCGTACTCGTAGTCGTCGATCGAGTCGCGCGGAGCGAGTTCGAGCGTCGGCATCGGGTACGCCGTGCGGGACAGCTGCTCCTCGACCTGTTCGACGTGGTTGTCGTAGATGTGGCAGTCGCCGCCGGTCCAGACGAAGTCGCCGACCTCGAGCCCGGTCTGCGCCGCGATCATGTGGGTCAGCAGCGCGTACGAGGCGATGTTGAACGGGACGCCGAGGAACATGTCGGCGCTCCGCTGGTAGAGCTGGCACGAGAGCTTGCCGTCGTTCACGGAGAACTGGAAGAAGGCGTGGCACGGGGCGAGCGCCATGTCCGGCACGTCGGCGACGTTCCACGCCGAGACGATGAGCCGGCGGCTGTCCGGGTTGGTCTTGATCTGCTCGATGACCTGGGCGATCTGGTCGACGTGCTCGCCCGAGGGGGTCGGCCACGAGCGCCACTGCACGCCGTACACCGGGCCGAGGTCGCCGTCGGCGTCCGCCCACTCGTTCCAGATCCGGACACCGTGCTGCTGCAGCCAGGTGGCGTTGCCCTCGCCACGGAGGAACCAGAGGAGCTCGTACGCGATCGACTTGAAGTGCACGCGCTTGGTGCTGACGAGGGGGAAGCCCTTCGACAGGTCGTAGCGGAGCTGTGCGCCGAACAGGCTCCGGGTGCCGGTGCCGGTGCGGTCACCCTTCGGCGAGCCCTCCGTCAGGACCCGGCGGAGCAGGTCTTCGTAGGGCGTCGGGACGGAGGCGTCGGGCTGTACGGTCTCGCTGTCGGTCACACGCAGAATCCTACGTCGGTGTGAGTAGCGTTGCGGGCATGCCCGACACGACGGAACAACCGCTCTCGATCCTGGTGGCCGGCTCGTCCGGGTTCATCGGGACGCCCCTCGTCCGCGCCCTGCGCGAGGCGGGGCACCACGTCACCACGCTCGTCCGCCGCGAAGCACGCTCCGCGACCGAGTTCCGCTGGGCACCGGGGCGGCGTCCGCTCGACCCGGCGATCCTGGACGGTGCCGACGTGGTGATCAACCTGGCCGGCGCGAACATCGGCAAGCTGCCGTGGACGGACGCGTACCGCAAGGAGATCCGCAGCTCGCGCATCGACGCCACCGACACCCTGGTCGAGGCGATGCGGCACGCCGCCACTCCCCCGGCGCTGTTCCTGTCGGGCTCGGCCTCGGGCGTGTACGGCGACCGCCCGGCCGACGTGCTGCAGGACGACGCCGCCCCGGGCACGGGCTTCCTCGCCGACGTCTGCACCGCGTGGGAAGCCGCCGCGAACGCCGCTCCCGCCGGGGTCCGGGTCGTCACGCTCCGGACCGGCATCGTCATCGGCAAGGGCGGCGGTGCACTCGCGCCGCTCGTCCCGCTCACGAAGCTCGGCGTCGGCAGCCGGCTCGGCACCGGTGGCCAGCACTGGCCGTGGATCGCGCTCGAGGACGAGGTCGGCGCGATCGTGCACCTGGCGACCGCGGCACCGGACGTGTCCGGTCCGGTGAACCTGGCGGGCCCCGAGCCCGTCGTCGCCGACCGCATCACGAAGCACGTCGCCGAGGTCCTGCACCGCCCGTACCTCTTCCGGATCCCCGAGTTCGCCCTGCGCCTCGCGCTGCGGGACGCCGCCGACGACATGCTCCTGTCGAGCCAGCGGATGGTCCCCACGAAGCTGCTCGAGTCCGGCTACACGTTCCGGTACACGCAGGCGGCGGACGCGATCGACGCCGTCTTCTGATCCGCGGATCAGCCCGCGGTCAGCGGTCGGTGGCGCGCGCCAGGGCGGTGCGCATCGCCGACCGTGCGCGCTTGCGGTCACCGGCGGCGTCGTAGACCACACCGAGCCGGTACCAGGCACGCCAGTCGGCCGGGTCCTGCTCGACCGCGTCGCGGTACCGCGGGAACAGCTCGTCGGCGGCGTCGCGGATCGGCCGTCCCGACGGGCGCACCGGGACGACGTCGTCCGGGGTGCCGCCCTCGGCCTCGAGCCGCGCGCCGAGCCGGGTGATGCGGATGCCGAAGCGGAACTCCAGCACGAGCAGGAGCGCTCCGATCGCGGCGACGACGAACAGCGCGACGCCGATGCCGATGCCGATCGGGATCCCGGTCGCGATGAAGGCGACGGCGCGCTGCCCGACGAGCACGATGTACAGGGCGAGCAGCACCGCCATCAGCGCCGCACCCCAGAACGGCGAGCGGATCGTGCGTCCGGCCCGCTCCATCCGACCCACGGCGGTCAGCCGATGCCGAGGACGCTGCCGAGGCCCACGGTGAGGCCGCGCGCCGACACCACGTTCGCCAGCGCCGCACGGATGCCCGCGACGTAGGCGACGTCGTCGTTGGTGTCGTGCCGGATCGTCAGCGTCTCACCGGGGCCGCTCAGCACGACGTCCTGCACGGCCTTCACCCCGGGGAGCCGGAGCGAGTGGACGGGCACGCTGGCGACCTGCTGGCCGCGGGCGCGCTGGTCGACGTGCGGGGCGTCCACGGGACCGACCTCGCGCCGCGCGTCGGCCATCAGCTCGGCGGTGCGCACCGCGGTGCCCGAGGGCGAGTCGATCTTGCCGGCGTGGTGGGTCTCGACGATCTCGGCCGCGGGGAACCACGGTGCCGCGATCGTCGCCAGGTGCGTGCCGAGCACGGAGCCGATCGAGAAGTTCGGGACCACGAGCACCCCCTGGTCCGGGCGTTCCCGCAGTCCGGTGCGGAGCTTCGCGAGCCGGTCGAGCGACCAGCCGGAGGTGCCGACGAGCACGTTCGCGCCGCTCGAGAGCGCGTTCTCCACGATCGCCGGGCTGAGCGACGGGACCGTCACGTCGACCACCAGGGCCGCGCCGCCGAAGACCGACGGCGGCGCCTCGTGCGCGCCGTCCTTCGACGACAGACGGGCGACGAGCTCGAACTCCGGGAGTTCCTCGACGACGGACGCCACGAGGCCCCCGAGACGACCGGTGGCGCCGACGACGGCGACGGGAGTGACCATGCGGTCCATCCTAGGATCGACGCATGTCAGTCGAGGTCAGGACCGTGCCGGCCGATCTGCCCGAGGTCGACGTGCTGCTCGACGCGTACCTGGACGAGCGCGAGGCGACGTTCCCGAGCGCGCAGGGCACGTACTCGCGGAAGCGCACCCCCGCGGCCGAGTTCACGCCGCCGAACGGGGTGTTCGCAGTGGCCTACGACGACGGCGTCGCGGTCGGCTGCGGCGGCATCCGTCGGATCGCGGACGGGGTCGACGCGACCGGCGCCGTCGACGTCCGGTTCGAGGTCAAGCACGTCTTCGTGGCGCCGGCCGGGCGCGGCACGGGCGTCGCGACGGCCGTGATGGACCTGCTCGAGCGGGCCGCGGCGGACCTCGGCGCGACGAGCATCGTCCTCGACACGAACGACTCGCTCGTGGCGGCCGGCGCGATGTACCGCGGCCGCGGGTACCAGCGGGTCGAGCCGTTCAACGACAACCCGAACGCGACCGCCTGGTACCGCAAGCCGATCGTCTGAGCCGCCACGGGCCTCCCGGCCGCGCCACCGCCGACCGGACGGGCAGCCGCTAGACGGGCTGGTCGACGGGCAGACCCGTGCGCAGCTCCACCGGCAGGTGGGCCAGGTCGTTCAGCGTGACGACCTCGGCGGGCTTCGCCGAACGGATCCGGATGATCGTGAGCGCGGTGTGGGCGACGTTCGTGCCCATCCAGCGCCACTCCGGGGCCTGGAACGCCTCGCGCACGAACCAGCCGATCACGGCGTTGTGGGTGATCAGCAGGTCGTGCCGGTCCTCGCGCGCCGGGGTGAACCACTCCGACACCGCGTCGCCCATCTGGGCCTGCCCGGCGACGATCTCCTCTTCGGTGATGCCGCCGTACCAGCCCTGGTAGGCGTGCGGCATGTCCGGGGTCGGGCCCGAGGGGATGCAGTCGAACAGCAGGGTCGAGGGCTCGGGCTGGATCGACGGCAGGCGCTGCGACAGGAACGCGGCGGTCTCGCTCGGGGCCTCGAGCGGCGAGTGGTACACGCCGTCGAAGGGCACACCGCCGAGACGGTCCGCGATCAGGGTCGCCTGGCGCTTGCCGCGTTCGGAGAGCTTGCCGTCCCGCAGGCCGTGTTCGGCGTCCTGGTGTTCGCCGTGCCGGACGAGGTACAGGTAGTGCGACATGTCCGTGCTCAGCTGCCGATCCCGATGGCCGCGGCGAGTTCGTCCTGCTGCACGGCACCGACGACCGAGGTGATCGTCGGCCGGGTGAGCAGGTCACGCGCGAGTTCGAGCACGCCGTCGGTCGTGACGCCGTCGACACGCTCGAGCGCCGTCGACAGGTCGGTGTACTCGCCGGTGCCGAGCTCGGAACGGCCGAGCCGGGTCATGCGGGCGTCGGAGTCCTCGAGCGAGAGCGTCAGCGCGCCCTCGATCTGGCCCTTGGCACGTCGGAGCTCGTCGTCGGTGATGCCGTGGTCGACCATCCGGCGGAACTCGGCGTCGACGATGTCGACGACACCGGCGACGTTGTCCGGCGCGCACCCGGCGTAGACACCGAAGGCGCCGTTGTCCAGGTAGGCCGGGGCGAACGACGACACCGCGTAGGCCAGACCGCGGCGCTCACGGACCTCCTGGAACAGGCGTGAGCTCATGCCCCCACCGAGCACGGCGTTCAGGACGCTGAGCGAGGGACGGCGGTCGTCACGCAGGTCGAGGCCCTGCGAGCCGCGGAGCATGCTGACCTGCTCGGTCGGGCGGTGCACCACGGTCAGCTTCGCCTCGACCGGGTCGGCCACGGTCTCGGGGGTGCGGCGCGGCAGCGGGTCGGCGTCGGGGGCGTCGTGGAAGACGCCGGCGACGAGGTCGCAGAACCGGTCGTGGTCGACGGCGCCGGCAGCAGTGACGACGATGCCGTTCGGCGCGTAGTGCTCGCGGTAGTGGGCCAGTACCTCGTCCCGCTGGACCGCACGGATGCTGTCCGGGGTGCCGCCGATCGGACGGCCGAGGGGATGTCCGCCGAAGGCCGCGGCGAAGAACGCTTCGCCCGCGACGTCGGCCGGGTCGTCGGCGGCCATCGCGAGCTCTTCGAGGATGACCCCGCGCTCGACGGCGAAGGCGTCCGGTTCGAGCACGGAACCGGTGACCATGTCACCGATGACGTTCACGGCCATCGGGACGTCGGTGTCCCGGACCCGTGCGTAGTAGCAGGTGTACTCCTTGGCGGTCGCGGCGTTGTGCTCACCGCCGACCGAGTCGAACGCGATGGCGATGTCGAGCGCCGATCGGGTCTCGGTGCCCTTGAAGAGCAGGTGTTCGAGGAAGTGCGTCGACCCGAACTGCCCGTCGCGCTCGTCCCGCGAACCGACGCCGACCCAGAACCCGATGCTCGTCGACGCGGCACCCGGCACCGCCTCGGTCAGCACACGGACGCCCGAGGGCAGCACGGTGCGACGGACGAAGGCCCCGCCGGACGTCAGGAACGACGTGTCCGGGGCCCCGAGCGGCAGTGGCACTGGCTGGTTCATCGCAGACGAGCCTACTGATCCGGCGATGCCTCCCGCCCAGTTTCCCGGTCTCGGTCGCGTGCCACTCGAAGTGGGGTACAGAAAATGTGGACAGACCGACTCGTCTGTCTGTCCTCCTTGTGCTACTGTTGGCCACGCCGGATCGAAAGCCCCCCTAAGTTCCGATCCGGCGGCTCGGGGCATCAGTCCTGCGCGACCACCGAGTCCCCCCACTCCGGTCGCGGAGCCGATGAGTCCGAGGAGTACACGCTGTGACGGTCGATTCCCCCCAACCGGCCGTCCAGCGTCTCCCCGGCCCGAGCACGAACCTCGCGTCGCCGGACGGGTCGAGCGTCCCCCCGACTCCCCGCTCCGGCGGCGCGAAGGTCCGTGTCCTCGAGACCGCCACGCGACTCTTCTACGAAGAGGGCATCCACAGCGTGGGCGTCGACCGTCTCATCTCCGAGGCGAGCGTCACGAAGGCGACGTTCTACAAGCACTACGGGTCGAAGGACAACCTGATCCTGGCCTACATCCGCACCCAGCACGAGCGCGTGCAGGAGCGGATGGAGCAGCTCATCGCCGACGCCGGCTCCCCCGAGCGGGCCGTCCGTGCGTGGGTCGCCGCGCTGGCCGACGACGTCAACGACCCGGCGTTCCGCGGCTGTGCGTTCCTGCACGCCGCCGCCGAGTACCACGACCCGCGCGACCCGGTCCGCCAGGTCGTCGCCGTGCACCGCGACTGGTACACCGAGCGACTCGCGACCCTGCTGCAGGAGGCCGGACACCCCCTGCCCGGCGACGGCGCCGACGAGCTCATGCTCGCGCGCGACGGCGCGATGGCCGGCGCGTACGCCGGTGACGCGATCGCCGCCACCGCCGCGCTCAACCGCGTGGTCGACCGGGTGCTCGCGGGCTGACGCCCGGCTCGCCGCCAGCGCTGTCGCTTTCGGCTGTCGGCTGTCGGCTGTCACTGTCGCTCTCGCGAAAGCGACAGATCACCGCGAACAGTTCGCGGCATCCTGTCGCCTTCGCGGCACGGGCGCACCCGCGCGACGCACATCTGTCGCTTCCGCGGGGCGGTCGAGGCGACCGCGGCCGGACGGGAGGCCCGTGGCGGGCCCGCACCG
>Ga0308159_1000482_pt1 | contig 90305 bp, 86 predicted proteins | sample PhyCR1_FD_201040 | JGI IMG/M metagenome (GOLD analysis project Ga0308159, IMG submission 201040) | Phyllosphere microbial communities from UC Gill Tract Community Farm, Albany, California, United States - DLSLC.R1 | ecosystem: Host-associated > Plants > Phyllosphere > Unclassified | place: USA...
CGATCGAATGGCACAAGTACGACGACGACGGCCAAGACCGGCACTACATCGTCGGTCGAGGCGGTGACCACTCCGGGGAACCAACCGCTGAGATTCCCTACTTCGACGGAAAGTACACGGCGACCGTCTACCCCGACGAGGTGTTCGCGCTCGACGAAGCGACCGACATCTTCTTCCATTACTTCGAGACCGGCGAGATCCCGCCCGGGTACGAGTTGCGCTGGTACGACTTGACCTGGCCGAAGCCGCAGACATGACCATCCGTTTCGACGGCGACCGCCACGCACAGCTGGTCGATACACTCCGCGACGCCACCGTGGCCATCGAGCGACACCTCGACGACCTCGAGGCTGCCGTCACGGCGGGGCGTGCCGAATGGGCAGGGGCCGCACGAAGCGCCTACGACTCAGCCCAGCGACAGTGGTCGGAATCGCTCACGCGGATGAACGCGGGCCTGGCGGACACCGCATCCAGACTGGACGCGGCGAGATCGGCTTTCGAGACCACCGAGTCGTTGGCCACTCGCCTCTGGACCTGAACCGGATCGCGGTGGTGTGTCACCGTGTGACGCCACCCCACCGGCCCCCGACGCGACGCGTGGCACCGTGGGGAGCACACATCCACGCCGCCGGGAGGCACCATGTCCGAGTACTTCGACCGCACCGCCGACAAGACCTTCACGAAGGTCTATAAGGCCGAGACGCCCGACATCCTCGCCGCATTCGCCGCGTTCGATCAGGCCGTCTTCGCGCCCGAGGGTCGCGCGATCCCGCTGAAGTACCGCGAGCTCATCGCCCTGGCCGTCGGCATCACGACCCAGTGCGTGTACTGCATCGACGGGCACTCGCAGAACGCCGTCAAGGCCGGCGCCACCGAGGCCGAGCTCGCCGAGGCCGCCTGGGTCGCGACCGCCATCCGCGCGGGCGGCGGCTACGCGCACGGACGTCTCGCCTTCAAGCTCGCCGACGACGCCCGCCCGCACGAGCACTGACCCCGTGACCGACGCGCCCTCGCCCCAGCCCGACGGGCACGAACCGCCAGAACCAGGCCCCCTCGAGACCGAGGCGCTCGAGCACATCCGCGCGCTCATCCGGATCGACAGCGTCAACACGGGCGACGCGGCCACGATCGGCGACGGCGAAATGCGCGCCGCGCTCTACGTCAAGGAGCACCTCGACGAGGTCGGGTACGAGACGGTCCTGGTCGAACCCCGGCCGGGTCGTGCGAGCGTCATCGCGCGGTTGCCCGGTTCGGATCCGGATGCCGGAGCCCTCGTCGCCCACGCGCACCTCGACGTCGTACCGGTCGATGCCGACGACTGGACGCACCCGCCCTTCGGCGCCGAGATCCACGACGGCCTGCTCTACGGTCGCGGGGCCGTCGACATGAAGGACTTCGCCGGCATGCTGCTGGCCATCGCCAGGGCGTTCCGTCGCGACGGGACCGTGCCGCGGCGCGACCTGATCTTCGCGTTCTTCGCCGACGAAGAGGCCGGGGGTGTCTGGGGCGCGCGATGGCTCGTCGAGAACCGCCCCGAGCTCTTCGCCGGAGCCACCGAGGCGCTCAGCGAGGTCGGCGGCTTCTCGATCCCGCTCCCCGATGACCGCCGCGCGTACCTAGTCGCCACCGCAGAGAAGGGCGTGACGGTCGCCACGCTGACGGCCCGCGGAGCCGCGGCGCACGGCTCACGCCCCACCGCCGACAACGCGGTCGTGCGCCTCGCGCGGGCCGTGGCTGCGGTCGGCGCGCATCGCTTCCCCGTCGTGCGGACCGCGACGCTCGACCGCTTCTTCGAGGTCTACGGACGCGCCAGCGGCGAGCCCCTCGATGGCGACGATCTGTCTCGGCTGGGGTTCTCGGCATCCGTCATCGATGCGGGAGCGCGCCACACGGTCTCGCCGACCGTGCTCGCGGCCGGGGGCAAGATCAACGTCATCCCCGCCTCGGCGAGCGCGACGCTCGACGTGCGCGTGGTGCCCGGGCAGGCGGACGCGCTGCGCGAAGAGCTCGCGGCCGTGGTCGGCGACGACATCGAGATCGCGTGGGCGCGCTACATCCCGGCGATCGAGGCTCCGGCCGAGGGGCGACTGATGGACGTGCTGCAGGATGCCGTGACCGCCGAAGACCCAAACGGCACCGTCGTGCCGTACCTGCTGCCCGCCAGCACCGACAACAAGCACCTCAGTCGTCTCGGCATCCGGGGCTACGGCTTCGTGCCGCTGCGCGTGCCCGCCGATTTCGACGTGTTCGGGCAGTTCCACACGGCCGACGAATCCGTGCCGGTGGAGGCCCTGTTCTTCGGGACCCGGGTGACGGCGCGGATCCTGCGCGACGCGTAGCGGCTCCCGGCCCTCCGGGAGCCCAGGGCGTGTACCGAACTCCGGAGATCCCGCGGCAGAAAAGCCGTAGGCGGACCTCACACCGCCGGCGCCCGAAATCCTTCCGGAGTTCGGCACACGGCCATGGCGCGAGCGCTCGGCCGCGGCATCCCCGACCGGCCGCGCGTCGAACTCCTGAGATTCCACGCGAGAAGGCCCCTTTCCGAACCCAAAGCCGCCGCAGCGCGTCGTTTCTCAGGAGTTCGGCACGGCCCCGCGCCCGAGCCGGTGACGGTAACGCCCCGAGCCGTCGCGCGTCCAGCGTGTTACCGCGCGTGGCGGTGGGTTTCGGCGCGTGGCGGGGCGTTTCGACGTGTGAAACGCCCGCTCGGCGGTGCGCGCGGGCCGTCATAGCGTTTCGGTCACCCACCGGCACCCCGTGCCGTTTCGGAAAGCCCGAGGAGCACGTCATGACCACCACCGCGCCGGCCCCCGCCGACCGCTCGACAGCGCCCGCGACGGCGCCACGGTCGACCGCCAAGGTCGATCTCGGCACCATCGCGGTCGTGCCCACCCGTCACTGGTGGCGCTGGATCCTCAGCGCCCTGTTGCTGTTCGTCGTCGCCCAGTTCGCCTGGAGCCTCGTGACGAACGACCGCTACATGTGGGGCACCTTCGCGCAGTACTTCTTCTCGGAGCCGGTGCTGATCGGCATCGGCTACACGCTCTCGCTCACCGCGATCTCGGCCGTCGTCGGTTTCTCGCTCGGCACGCTGTTGGCCCTCGGCCGGCTGTCGGCTTCTCCGTTGCTGAGCTCGGTGGCGTGGGGCTACATCTGGTTCTTCCGGTCGGTGCCCCTCGTCGTGCAGATCATCGTCTGGTACAACCTGGGCTACCTGTACCCGACCCTGGGCCTGGGCACCCCGTTCACGACCGATTTCTGGGTCGTGGAGTTCCCGACGGTCCAGCTGGTCAGCGCCTTCGCCGCCGCGATCCTCGGGCTCGGGCTGCACCAGGCGGCGTACTCGGCCGAGATCATCCGCGGCGGCCTCGTCTCGGTCGACCCCGGTCAGCACGAGGCGGCTGCGGCGCTCGGCATCCCGGCATCCCGTCGGCTGTTCCGCATCATCCTGCCGCAGGCGATGCGTTCGATCGTGCCCAACGCGACGAACGAGATCATCGGCCTGGTCAAGGGCGCGTCGGTGGTGTTCGTCATCGCGATCCCCGAGCTGTTCTACGCGGTGCAGGTCATCTACAACCGCAACAGCCGCGTGATCCCGCTGCTGCTCGTCGCGGTCGTCTGGTACACGCTGATCACGACGATTCTGAGCATCGCGCAGTACTACATCGAGCGGTACTACGCCCGCGGGTCCGCCCGGGCGCTTCCGCCGACTCCCGTGCAGCGCGCCCGCACCTGGGTGAGCACGCAGTGGGCGCGCCTCGGCGACTCCCCCGCTCCGCCGGGAGGGACGGATGCCGCGGCACCCGCCGCCCCGAAGGGAGGCCGGGCATGAGCTCGATCACCGCCACCCGCGGGCTCGTCGAGGTGCACAACGTGCGCAAGAGCTTCCACGGGGTCGAGGTGCTGAAGGGCATCGACCTGACCGTGCAGCCCGGGGAGGTCGTGGCCCTGCTCGGCCCGAGCGGTTCGGGAAAGTCGACGCTGCTGCGCACCATCAACCACCTCGAGACGGTGGATGCCGGCTCTGTCACGGTCGACGGCGAGTTCATCGGTTACGAGCTGCGCCACGGCAAGCTGCACGAGCTGCGCGAGCGCGAGATCCTGCAGCGGCGGACCCAGGTGGGGATCGTGTTCCAGAACTTCCACCTCTTTCCGCACCTCACCGCCCTCGAGAACATCACCGAGGCGCCGCTCGCGCTCAAGCGTTTGAGAAAGAGCGAAGCGCGCGAGCTCGCCCTCGGCCTGCTCGACCGGGTGGGCCTCGCCGAGAAGGCCGACGCCTACCCTCGCCAACTTTCGGGCGGTCAGCAGCAACGCGTCGCGATCGCCCGCGCCCTCGCGCTGCAGCCGAAGGTGCTGCTGTTCGACGAACCGACGAGCGCCCTCGACCCCGAGCTCGTGGGCGAGGTGCTCGATGTCATCCGCGACCTCGCGAAGCTCGGCACGACCCTCGTCATCGTCACGCACGAGATCGGCTTCGCCCGCGAGGTCGCCGACCGGGTGGTCTTCCTCGACCAGGGACGCATCGTCGAGCAGGGGACGCCCGACGAAGTGCTCGCGAGACCCCAGCACCCGCGCACCCGCGAGTTCCTCGCGAAGGTGCTCGGCTGACCCGACCCCCTCGGGCCTCGCCACGCGCGGGCCCGCTCCCACCCGTACCCGAAACCGCGGTGCGACACCGACGCCGCGGCATCCACACCCTCACAAGGAGACACAGCATGGCCCTCAGCAAGAAGCAGGGGATCGCCCTCGGCGTGATCGCCGCAGCCCTCGTCGCCGTCGTCGGCGTCGGCGTCACCATCGGCCTCACCCGCCCGGCCGACGCGGTCGCGGCGCCCGAGCCCTCGGCATCCGCCTCGAACGCCCCGGCGGAGTGGGTGCACACCGACGCCGTTCCCGAGGCCGTCGCCGCGCTCAAGGCGAGCGGGTTCACTCCCATCGAACCCGGCAAGCTGACGGTCGCCGTCGGCGCGTTCGTGCCGCCGCTGAGCTACGTGTCCGAGGGAGAGACCCTGCCCTCGGGCACCGAGCCCAACATCGGCTCGCTCATCGCCGAGGGTCTCGGCCTCGAGTACAACCCCGTCGTGGTGGCGTGGGCGGACTGGCCGCTCGGCATCCAGTCGGGGAAGTACGACCTCATCACCTCCAATGTCACGGTGACCGAGGAGCGGAAAGAGCTGTACGACTTCGCCAGCTACCGCCAGGATCTGTTGGGCTTCGCCGTCCGCGCCGACAGCTCGATCGCGAAGATCGAGACCGCCGACGACATCTCGGGCCTGAAGATCGTGGTCGGCTCGGGCACCAATCAAGAGAAGGTGCTGCTGAACTGGAACGAAGAGCTCGTCGCGGCCGGCAAGGCCCCCGCCGACCTGCAGTACTACGACGACACCGCCGCCGCGACCCTCGCCCTGCTGTCGGGTCGCGTCGACGCGACCTTCGGCCCGAACGCCACGGCCGCGTGGGCCGCGCGCGACACGGGTGAGACCAAGATCGTGGGCGTCGTCCCGGGCGGCTACCCGCTGCAGGCCGACATCGCCGCCGGCACCAAGAAGGGCAACGGACTCGTCGAGCCCGTGCAGATCGTGCTGAACGACCTGATCGCGAACGGGAAGTACGCCGAGGTTCTGAAGGCGTGGAACCTCACGTCCGAGGGAATCGAGACCTCGCAGATCAACCCCCCGGGACTCCCGAAGTCCTGAATCCTCGAGGGGCCCGGTCTTCCGAGACCGGGCCCCTCGCACGCCTGATGGAATGGATGCCATGACCACCTCGCCCGTCTCGTCACTGACCATCAGGCTCGTCGCCCCGCACGAGCACACCGAGGCCGGCCGCGTCACCGCGGAGGCGTACCGGCAGAGCTACGACGGGCTCACCGATAGCTACCTCTCGTCGCTCGCCGACGTCGACGGGCGCGTCGCGCTGGGCGAGGTCTGGGTTGCGCTCGACGGTGAAGAGATCGTCGGCACGGTGTGGACGCCGCGCCCCGGCGAGCGCCTCTCCGAGCTCGCCGAGGAGGGCGAGCTCGATTTCCGTCAGCTCGCGGTCGCGCCCTCGGCAAGAGGGCGCGGCGTCGGAGAGGCGCTCACCCGGCACGTGATCGCTCTCGCTCGCGAGAGAGGGGCGCTCCGTGTCGTCATGAACAGCGGACCCGAGATGCTCGGCGCGCACGCGCTCTACCTGAAGCTCGGCTTCCGCCGCCTCACCGAGCGCGAGCACCCGGTCGAGGTGGAACCGGGCCGGTTCCTCGATCTGCGGGCATTCGGCCTCGACCTCTGACGGGCGCGGGGCGCGGCGGTCGCTCGGGAAGATCCGATCGAAACGGGGGGCGCGCAAGCCTTACCCGCCCTCGTCGCGGCGGGCATACGGTGGCATCCGTGACGGGGAAATCAGTTCGCGACCATACGGTGCACGGGCTCGCGTTCCGGTCGTTCTCCAGCCGCCGCGAAGGACGCCCGGTCTTCGTGCTCATCCACGGCATCGGAATGTCGCACCGCTACCTGACCCGCCTGCACGACGAACTGGCGCGGGATGCCGAGGTGCACACCATCGATCTCCCCGGCTTCGGCGGGCTGCCCAAACCGCGTCGGGCCGCCGACATCGCCGACGTCGCGCGGGCGCTGGGCCACGTGCTCGACGCTCTCGGCGTCCGATCCGCGGTGCTCGTGGGCCATTCGATGGGTGCGCAGTGGGTCGTGGAGCTGGGGGTGCAGCGGCCGGAGCTCGCGCGTGCGGTCGTCGCGATCGGACCCGTCACCGATGATCGGAGGCGCAACGCCCTGGCCCAGGCCCTGCTGCTGGCCCGGGACTCCGTCCTCGAACCGCCCCGGCCCAATGCCCTCGTGTTCACCGACTACCTGCGCTGCGGCCCCCTCTGGTACGCCCGCCAGGCGCGGCACATGCTGGGCTACCCGATCGAGGACCGGATTCCCCTCCTCGCGGCGCCCCTGCTCGTCGTGCGCGGCGCCGACGACCCGATCGCGCAACAGTCGTGGGCGCAGCGCTTGGGCACCCTCGCCGCCGACGGCACGGTCGACGCCGTCCCCGGCCACCGCCACCTCGTGCAGTTCACCGCGGCGCCCGAGGTCGCCCGACGGATCCTCGCCTTCGTGGCGCGCCACCGAAGCACCCGCTGAGTCGGTCCCGTCAGAGGAGGGATGCCGCGGAGCGTGGCATCCCTCGATCTGCTGTCGTACACGACAGGGCTCGGCGGTCACCGCGTGGAAGCCGCGCGGGCAGGGCCGTAGCCGAGTCGGCGGGGCGGGACGGCGAAGCCGCGCTGCCGTCGACCAGCGCACGGTCCGCCGGCGGACGGCGAAACGCTTACGAGGAGAGCGGCTTCGCGAAGCAGCGCGACGCGGGGAAGCGGACGTACGGCGGGAAGGTCTCGATCGCGCGGTAACCGATGCGCTCGTACAGCGCGATCGCCTCGGGCTGACGATCGCCGGTCTGCAGGATCAGTCGCGACGCCCCGCGCGCGAGGGCGAGACGCTCGAGCTCCGACATGAGCGCTCGGCTGGCGCCCCGCCCCCGGGCACGCCGATCGACGAAGACGCGCTTGACCTCGAGATCGGTCCCGAGCGTGCGCAGGGCCGCGTGGCCCACCGGCTGCCCGGCGGCATCGTGCACGAGGATCGCGTCGACGATCGTCGCCGGATCGACCGCGAAGTCCTCCGCCAGGATCGCCTGGGTCTCGTCGTCGAAGGCGGCGAAGACCGGGGCGTAGCGGGGGCCGATCTCGTCGTCCATCGCTTCACGCAGAGCGACGGCGCGTTCGTCGTGCCAGTCGACGCGTTCGATGGTCCACGTGGGGTGCGCCGCCGTCATGACGCCAGTATCGCGGGGGTCACGCGCGTGCCGAGAGCAGGCGGACACGTCGGGTAATACGGGGCGTGCGCCCCTCAGCGATCCATGCGGGCGAGCCACTCGCGGAAGAGCGCCCCGGTGACATCAGGTTGTTCGAGGTGCACGTTGTGACCGGCCCCGTCGAGGACGACGAAGCTCCCGCGGGGGTAGTGCTCCCGCAGGGCGAGACCGTCCTCGTACCCGACGACGTCGTCCTGACGGCCGAACACGTGCAGGGCCGGCGCGGTGAACGGTTCGGGATGCCGCTCCTCCGGCACGCCATCGAGCGCGTAGTCGGCGGCGATGCGGTCCATGACCGCGGCGTCGGCCCCGCGCAGACCCGGCAGGACGTACCGCTGGAAGGCGGCGAACGACGCGGCATCCTGGATGACGCTGATCTCTTCGAAGGCCTCACGAGCATCGCCCGCGGCGTCGAGGACCGACGACTCGGCGTGGATCACGGCGCGTTCGGGGACATTTCGCTCGTGATGCGCCGGGCGGAACACGCCCGCCAGGGTGGCCAGGCCCCGCACCCGCGGACGACGTTCGTGCGCGACGTGGCGGGCGAGCATCGCCCCGTAGGAGTTGCCGATGACGGCGAAGGGCTCATCGCCCAGATGATCGTCGATCTCGGCGAGGACGTCGTGCGCCACCTCCCGGGTACTCGACGCCGTCGCTCCCCGCGCTGCCGACTCCGCCCAGGGGAGGTCGAGCAGCACCAGGCGCCACGGCGCGTTTCCGATCCACTCGGCGAGCGGCAGCATGATCCGATGGTCCACACCGAATCCGTGCAGGGCGACGAGCGGGCGACCCGAACCGATTTCACGCGCGATCACGAAGGGGATCGTACGCGATCACGGCGCACCGGCGATCGCTCGTGGGACAGCGCCGACAGCAGGGCCACTGTGAGGGCGACCAGCATCGCCGCCGCGCCGATCGCGATGGCCACCCGCAGCGACACCGTCGACGGCGCACCGCCGACGCCGAGCAGGATCCCCGTCGTGAGCGCGACGAAGAACGTCGCCGACAGACGGTTCCGCCGTGCTTCGCTGACTCGGCCAGATGCTCGAGGGTCGGGGGTTCGCAGCGACGGGCGCAGCGAGCGGACTCAGCCCCCGAACCGTTCGGCGAGCGCCGAACGCCGTACCTTCCCGGCGTCGTTGCGTAAGGGAGTCGTCGACACGTGGAGCGCGACGGGCGCGCGACGCCCGAGGTGCGCCCGGGCGTGCGCCATCACCCCCGCGGATGCCGCGGAGTCGGTGAGCCGGACGGCGGCATGCACCACCTGGCCCAGGTCGTCGTCCGCGACGCCGAAGGCGACCGCTTCTTCGACGGCGGGGTGCTCCTCGAGCACCGCCTCGACCGTCGCGGGAGCGATCTTGTCGCCGCCGCGGTTGATGAGGTCGTCAGCGCGGTCCTGCAGGAAGAGGTAGCCCTCGGCATCCACGTGTCCGACGTCGCCGAGCGTGTCCCACCCCTCGTCGTCGCGGCGGGAGGTCGCACCGACGTACGCGTACGCGGCGGTGTCGCCGCGGCGCATCCACACCAGTCCATACTCGCCCGTGGGCAGATCGCGACCGCCGTCGTCACGGATGCGGATCTCGGTGCCGCCGATCGGCCGCCCGACACTCCCGGGGCGTTCGAGCCACTCCGTCCCCGTGAGGCGGGTCAGGCCGTTCGACTCGCTGCCGGCGTAGACCTCGTCGACGCGCTCCGGTCCGAGCCAGTCGAGGAAGGCGCGCTTCAGCGCGGGGGCGCACGGCGCCCCCATGTGCAGCACGCTCTCGATGCTCGCGACCCGCTCGGGTCTCCGCGCCTCGGCGGGCACGCGGAGCAGGCGCGCCATCATCGCCGGTACGAGCAGCCCCCAGGTGGCGCCGTGCTCCTCGACGGCATCGAGCCATGCGTGCGCGTCGAAGCGATCCAGGATCACGAGCCGGTGCCCGGTGAGGAGCCCCCGGAACGCGTAGGTGAACACCGCGGAATGCCACAGCGGACCGGCGACGATCTGCGTCGCCGCGCGCGGAAGGAACGCCGCGACCGGACGCATCGGGTCGAGGGTCGCCGGGGCGGCCGCACGCACGATCTTGGGTCGCCCGGTGGAGCCCGAGGTCGCCGGCGCCTTCCAGCAGGATGCCGCGACGTCGGGCAGGTCGCCCTCCCGCGCTGCGACACACACGTCGGGCAGCCACGGGATGCCGGGGGATGCGGGCTGCGCGCCGAGGGCAGCCGCGGGCGGCGCGATGGCCTCCAGCGCGCCCCGCTCCGACGCGGTCAGGTCGGTCGACAGGGGCTGCGGGGTCGCCCCCGCGCGCCAGACCCCGAAGCACGCCGTCACGAAATCCCGGCCGTTGGGCAGCGACACGGCGACGAGGTCATCGCGACGCACCCCGCGATCCACGAGCTCGTGTGCGAGCGCCGAGGCCGCGGCATCCAGTTCCCCCGCCGTCATCACGCCCGCGGTGTCGACCACGACCGGCTCGTCGGGGTCGGCCCGGGCACGCTCGGCGAGAAGTGCCGAGAAGGTGCGCTCGGTCACCGCGCGCTCCGCAGCGGCACGCGCGCGTAGAACCGCTCGTGCGCCTCGGCGGCCCGCGCCCACGTGTGCGCGCGAGCGAGCGCGAGCCCCGCAGTCGTGTCGGTCGCGTCCGCGCCGCGCAGCACCACGTCGAGCTGTGCGGCGATCTCGGCCGGCGTCGACGCGTACAGCACGGCGTCGCCGAACACCTCGCGGATCACGGGCAGATCGCGCGCCACCACGGGCGTCGAGGCCGCCAGCGCCTCCATCGCGGCGAGACCGAAGCCCTCTTTGGTCGAGACGAACGCCAGCGCGCGTGCCTCGGCGACGAGTGCCGGAAGCGCGTCGTCGTCGACAGGTCCGAGGATTATCGGCTGGATGCCGAGCTCTCGGGCGCGCGCCTCGAACAGCTCGCGGTACTCGCGGTAGTCGAAGAGCGTCTCGCCACCGCCGAAGACGAGGCGGACGCCCGGGTGATCCTCGCGCAGACGGGCATAGCCCTCGAGCAGGTCGATCGAGCCCTTCCTCGGCTCGATGCCCCCGAGCGCCAGCACGTAGGCTCCGAGCTGCGCGCGCCAAACGGCCCGCGCAGCGGTGGCGTCGACCGCCACGGCGAACCGCTCGGCATCCACCCCGTTCGCGATCACCTCGGGTCGCACGCCGTACCCCTGCTCGACCTCGCGAGAGACGGCATCCGAGACGCACAGCCGGGCGACCGGCTCGACAACCGCGCGGTCGTGGCAGGCCACGAGCTGCGGGGTCGTGAACGCGTCGAGGTGGTGGATGGTGCGGACGACCGGGATTCCACGGCGCAGCGCCGCGTTCGCCGTGATGCAGTCCTGCGCGTGCACGACGTCGGCGTCGGCGTCGAGGGCCGCCGCCATCAGCTCGATCGAGCGTTCGATGCGCTCGCCCACTCCTTCGCCCTCAAGCGGCGGGAACGGCACGACGCGCACACGCACGCGCGGATCGACCGGCCGGAAGAACGCCGTGTCATCGCCGCGACCGAGCGTCCACACCTCGACCTCGTGGCCGCGCTCGACGAGCGCCTCGGCGAGCGCGAGGGTGTGCACGACCCCGCCGCGGGGTTTGGTGGAGTACGTCAGCTGCGCGATGCGCATCGGCATCCTTTCCACGGGGGTACGGGCTACACCGGGGCGGTGAGCCGGTAGGCGTGCTCGGCGCGCTGCGCCAGGTGGTTGAGCTTGCGCCGCGCGCGGGCGACGTGGGCGGCGACGTCGGCCTCCGCGACGGCCAGGCCGCCCTTCGCCCAGGTCTTGGCGATGATCTCGCCCGCCGGGTCGACGACCTTCGCCTGCCCGAGGAAGCGCAGACCGCCGAGCACGCCCGTCTGATTCGACGACACGAGGTACACCTGGTTCTCGGCGGCGCGCGCGCAGTCGTAGAGGTCGAAGAGGTGCGCCTGGCGGTCGTTGCGGATGCGGTCGGAGCGGTCGGTGACGCTCGCCGGCCACGCGCTCAGGCACGCGATGATCTGCGCGCCGTCGAGGGCCACCGAGCGCGCGGCTTCGGGGAACGTCTTGTCGAAGTCGATGAGCATGCCGAGCCGCCCGACCGGGGTGTCGAACGCGCGGAAGTCGGTCCCCGCGGCGTAGACCTCCGACTCGCCGAGCGGCAGGTGCACCTTGCGGTGCGTGCCGAGCACACCGCCGCCGGTCACGCAGACCGCCGTGTTGTAGCGCCGCTCCTCGCCGTTCTCGATCGCACGCTCGGCAATGCCGAAGCACACCGTCATGTCACCCGCGAGCTCGATGATCGCGGCCACTTCCGGCCCGTCGATCTCGACCGAGTGCGGGATGCCGTCGCCCTCCTCCACCGGGTGGTGCAGGTCGAGCAGGTACCCGCCGATCGTGGCATCCGGCAGCACGAGCAGGTCGACTCCGCGTCCGCGCGCGTCCTCGACGATGCCGGGGAGCTTGGCGAGCGTGCGCTCGACGTCGCGGCCGAAGTGGGCCGCCACCGCAGCCATCGTCACGGATGCCATTCCCCGAGAGTACGCGGTGGCCGTTCAGCGCACCGCGAGGACATCACGCGCCGCCGCCACGATCGAGGCGGCGACGTGCTCGGCATCCCGGGCGATCGCGTGGAATCGTCCCGACCCCCACGTGTGGAGCCACGGGAGCCCCACGAAAGAGAAGCCCGGTTCGGCCGTCGCGCCGCGCTCGTGCACGGGGTGCCCGCTCGCGTCGAGCACGTCGAGGTCGCCGAGCCACGACCAGTCGGCACGGAAGCCGATGGCCCAGACCACCGCGTCGATCTCGTCGAGGTCGAGCCGCGTCGGACCCGCGTCGGGAGTCCACACCGGTCGGTAGCGCTCCTCGACGGGGGCGCCGATCCCCTCGCGGGCGATGTACGCGTCGATGTCGTTCTTGATCGACTCGGCGACCGAGTCGGCGTGGTCGAGGTTGGCCGCGAGCGTGTCGTCGAATGCCAGGACACCGTCGTCGATCCCGACCGCCCGCCCGTGCAGGCGCATCCCCTGCGCGGCGAAAGCGCGCAGGTCGATGTCGCGACCGCCGTCGCGCCCGGTGACGTAGTGGTTGGTCGCGGCGCGCTTGGCCGCGGCCTGCGCACCCGCCGGCACGTCGTAGACCCCCATGTCGGCGAGCCAGGTCATGCAGTCGCGACCGCGGTAGAACCGCGCCACGCGGGGGGCACGGCCCACGGCGAGGTGCACCTGACGCCCCTCGAGGTGCAGGTCCTCGGCGATCTGGGTGCCCGACTGACCCGTGCCCACCACGAGCACCGACCCCGGCAGCTGCCCCGCGTTGCGGTAGTGGTGCGAGTGCAGCTGCACGATGCGCTCGGGCAGGTCGTCGGCCCACAACGGGGTGATCGGGCGGTGGTAGCCCCCGGTCGCCGAGGTCACCGTGTCGGCGGTGATCGTCCCCGCACTCGTCTGGACGACGAAGACCCCGTCGTCGCGGCGGTCGACACGGTGCACCTCGACGCCCTCGGCGAGAGGGGCGTCGAAGCTGTCGGCGTACCCGCGCACCCAGGCGTAGACCTCGTCGCGGGTCATGAACCCGTCGGGGTCGGGGCCGTCGTAGGCGTAGCCGGGCAGGCGGCAGTGCCAGTTCGGGGTGACGAGGGTGAAATTGTCCCAGCGGCCGTCGCGCCACTCGTGCGCCGCGGACTCGCGCTCGATCACCACGTGCTCGACACCCGCCTGCGCGAGGTGCCAGCTGACCGAGAGGCCCGCCTGTCCGCCGCCGACGACGACCGCGGGGTAGTGAGCGCCCGGCCGCAGGTCGACGGCGATCACGACGCCCCCACCGGGAGGGGCGGCTCCATGCGGAGCACCATGACCTCGCCGCCCGCGTAGGCCGCAGCCGCCCGGACGATCTCGTCACGGGATGCCATGGCCGAGGTGCACGCGAAACCGTAGGCGGCCCGCACGCGTTCGCCCGCGGCATCCAGTGCCTCGCTCGATCGCGCGACGAAGTCGGCGACGCCGTAGCTCTCGCCCGTCGAGAGGTAGTCGTGCATGACGAGGCTCGGCGAGTAGTGCGACGACTCGACGCCGTCGGGCCAGCGGACGGCGAAACGCATCTCAGGCACGGGCCAACTCCTTCCACCCCTCGACGTGGGCACCCGTGGTCTCGGCGACGGGGCCGTAGACGTCGGGGCGACGGTCGCGCAGGTGGAACATGCCCCCGCGCATCGCCCGGAAGGTTCCCTCGATGTCGATCTGGGCGATTGCCAGCCCTGTGCCGAGCAGCGTCGTCGCGAGGATGTTGCCACCCGGGTCGACGACCTTCGCGTTACCGACGTAGCGGAGCGACCCGAACGTGCCCGACTGATTCGATGCCATCCAGAACACCTGGTTGTCGAGGGCCCGCGCGATGTCGAACTGATTGAACCGGTAGGTCCACCGGTCGTCCTGCAGGTTCTCGGCGGTCGCCGTGCGTGCGGCCGGCCACGCGGACATGCTCACGACGATCTCGGCGCCGTCGAGGGCGAGCATGCGCGCGGCCTCCGGGAACGCCTTGTCATAGCAGATCTGCATGCCGACGCGACCGACGGGGGTGTCGAACGCCGCGTAGGTGTCGCCGGCCGAGTACGACATGTTCTCGCCTAGCGGCTGGTGCACCTTGCGGTACGAGCCGTAGATGTTCTCGCCGTCCAGGCACACCGCGGCGTTGTACCGCGTCTCGCCGTCGTCGGCCAGCTCGCAGAAGCCGATCGTGACGATCATGTCGCCCACCAGCTCCTGCACACGAGCGATCTCGGGGCCGTCGAGGCGGATGGCCGGCGGCATCGACCGGGTGGTCGTCTTGACGGTGTCGCCGTGGTTTCCGAGCGACGAGAGGTACCCGCCGATCGCGGCCTCGGGGAACGCCAGGAACGACACCCCCGCGCCCCGCGCCTCGGCCACCAGCTCGGCGATGAGCGCGTAGTTCTGCTCCAGGTCTCGCGTGAAGTTGGCCGAGACGGAGGCAACGGTGATCGACATGGCGAGCCTCAGAGGTTGTAGACGGAGTTGATGATCGCGCCCTTGCGCGCGTAGTAGATGACCGCGTCCTGCACGTCGAGCGGGTGCGCGGGGATGACGCCCTCGATGATGTCCTCTTCACGGATGCCGTGCAGCGCCAGGCCGAAGCGGCAGCAGTAGACCGTGCCGCCTTCCTTGATGAAGGTCTCGAGCGAGTTGTTCATGTTCAGCTCGCCCGGGAACCCGGCGTCGCCCGTGGTGGGGAAGCCGCGGTTCGCGGCGGCCGCGAGGGTGCCAGGGCCGTAGAGGTAGATGGCCGATTCGAAGCCCTTGCGAAGGGCGCGGGTCGCCTGGAGGATCGCGACGAAGCTCACCGACGACTCGTGCGGGATGCCGTGGATGAGCGTGAAGTACGACTCCCCGTTCTCGGCCTGGAAGTCGGGGAACAGCTTGGTGGAGCCGTAGATGTTGCTGCCCTTGGGGAGCGAGGGGTGCGGAACCTCGCCGAGGGACTTGGCGATGTTCTCTGCGATCTGGGCGTCGAGGTCGGTGGTCATTGTCGTGTCCTTCGCGTCGGGTGGAGCCGGGATGGAGCGCGTGCCTGACATCCAGGCTCGTGGCTTTGTGTTTCGAATTGGTTTCAGCCGGAATGAGCTTGCGTTACGCCTTGCCCAGCCCGGTGGCGCCGGTCTCGACGGCGACGGTCTCGACGCCGTCGGGCCACCGCAGCACGACACCGGTCGACGCCGTGAGCTCGCCGATGGTCGAGGTGGCGGCCAGCGGTGACGACATGTCCGGGGCATCGGCGGTCACCATGCCGAAGCCGGGGAAGCAGGTCAGCCAGTCGCCGAAAGCCACGTCGGGCGGCGCCGGGATGTCGGCGACGTCGATGCGCGCACCGGCGCCCGAGGCCTCGGCGAGCATCGCCGCGGTGCCGACGATGCCGGCCATGCTGACGTCCTTCGCCGCCGCGGGCCGGTGCTCCGGGATGATGCCGGCGAGATGGCGGAGCTCAGCACCCGTGCGCGTGGAGGTCGAGTCCCACTGGCGCCCCTCGAATCCGCGACGCCACCGGCCGTGCAGGTCGACGGTGAGGCCGAGCGGCTGCCCCGGTCGCCCCCCGCCCCCGGGAACGGGGTGGGCGGCGCGGCCGAGGGCCGTCACCGCGAGCGACGACGCACCGCCCCACTGCGTGTGGCCGCCGAGGATGGGCACGCCCCACGCCACCGCGGCGCTGCGCAACCCCGAGACGATGCGGCGCACCGCCGACGCGGTGGGTGCCGACACGGCATCCATGAGTCCGACCGCGTGCGCGCCCATCGCGGAGAGGTCGTTGACGTTGACCAGCACGCCGCACCATCCGGCCCACTCGGGGTCTTTGTCGATGAGGGCGGGCAGGATCGCGTCGGTGGCGACCACGACGTCGGTGCCCGCGACGAGCGCGCCGTCGTCGCCGACCCATCCGGGTCCGCCGAGTCCCTCGGGATGATCGTCGCGGATGCCGGAGAGCACGTCCCCGAGCGGGATCTTCGTCGCCCGCACGAGGGCGGCGAACCGGTCGATCGGCCAGCGCATGCGCACGTGGGGCGCGCCCGCGATCGTGGTGGACCCCCACCGCTCCCAACCGAGGTGCCGGAAGAGCGGCTCGTTGCGCTCCTGCACCGTCGCCTCGAAGCGCACGACCCCGCGCGCGACGGCCTCGCGGCAGGCCGCCCGCACGAGGGCGGAACCGATGCCGCCGGCCTGACGGGCGCCGCGGCGAACCACGAGGCGGCCGCCGGTCCACCAGCCGATGTCGCGGGCGGTGGCCGGGGCGAGTCGCACCCCGCCGAGGACGTCGCCCGCGGCGGTGGCCGCGACGAGCACCACCGTGCGCGGGTCGTCGTCGACGTCGTCGTGGTCCGTGCCGGCGAACAGCCCCTGCTCGCCGACGAACACCTCGCGCCGGATGGAGCGATACGCGAGGAGGTCCGCGGCATCCGCCACCCGGATCGCCCACGCGGGCGCCTCCTGCACGCGAGGCGCCCCGGTCAGCACCGGCACGTCGAACATCACGCGCCCGCCGTCTTGAGGATGCTGCACGCGCCGCAGGCGGCGCACCCGGCGCGCTGGTCTTCGCCCCGCATGCCCGCCGCGTGCATGAGGGCGGCGACGCGGGAGGTGATGTCGTCGACGACCGCTCGATGCGGTGCCTGCACCTTGTCGACGTCGGTGGCGAGCGTTCCCTTGAGCGGGCGGAACGGCACGACGAAGGGGTACACACCCATCTCGATGAGCTCGCGCGCCCCCTCGACCGCCTCGTCGGGGTCTTCACCCATCCCCACGATGAGGTAGGTCGACACCTGGTTCCAGCCGAAGACCCGCACGGCCTCGCGCCACGCGGCACGGTACTCGTCCATGCTCACGCGCGACTTTCCCGGCATCCATCGCCGGCGCACGTCGTCGTCCATCGACTCGACATGGATGCCGATGGAGCGGGCACCCGCGTCGTAGAGGTCGGTGATGGCCTGGAGATCGGCGGGCGGCTCGCACTGCACCTGGATCTCGAGGTGCGGAACCGCGGCCTTGACCGCCCGGACGCAGCGGGCCAGATGCTTGGCGCCGCGGTCCCAGCCGTTCGAGGTGCCCGTGGTCATGACCATGTGCGTCACTCCGTCGAGCCGCACCGCGGCCTCGGCCACCTCGGCGAGCATCGCGGGCGTCTTGACAGCGATGGTGGTGCCGGCGTCCAGCGACGCCTCGATCGCGCAGAAGCGGCAGCGCTCGCTCTCGTCGTAGCGCACGCACGTCTGCACGACGGTGGTCGCGAGCACGTTTTTGCCGTGCAGCTTCGCGATCTTGTCGTACGCCACGCCCTCGGCCGTCTCGAGGTCGTAGAACCTCGGCCGCACGACCGGCGCCACATCGAAGCCGAGGTCGGCGCCGTCGCGGGTCAGACGCCCCGAGGCGGTGACGACATACGGACTGTTCGGGTTGAGGGGGATGGCCGCCCCCTCGCCGTCGACGACGAAGTGGCCGTCGTCGCTGGGTCCGGCGCCGCCGGTACGTCGGACGGGGGCGTCGCTGCGAACGCCGAGCAGGGCTAGGCTGACACGGGTCGAGACCTTCTCACGGTCCACCGGTGCGAGCGCTGAAGCGTTGTCCATGCATCCCAGTAGAACGACGGGGCGTTTCGAAACGACGTCGAACGGATAGCGGTTCTGTTTCGAAGTCCCGCGGGTTTCGCAGACTCCCTACGCCCGGGTTCGTCGAGCGCCATCCGGTGGCGGGCGTATCCGCCCCTCCCGTGCGTGCCGGTCTCACCGACGACGGATGCCCTCTCGAGCCGCGGCATCCGACCGCTCCCGCCCCCGCTCGGCCCGGCGATGACGGACCGTGACAATGCGGGCTCGATCGGTCGCCGGCGCCGTTAGCGTGGCGGGGTGACCCGCGCTCTCCGCTCCCTCGGCTTCCTCACCATCGGCCTCTTCGATCGCGAGAACCCGCGCGCCGGGCACGAGACCACGCTGTCGATCATCGAGCGCGGCGAACGTCTCGGGTTCGACAGTGCGTGGCTGCGCGACCGGCACCTGCAGTACGGCATCTCCTCGCCCGTGGCCGTGCTCGCCGCGGCCTCCCAGCGCACGAGCCGCATCCGCCTGGGCACCGCCGTCATCCCGCTCGGGTGGGAGAACGCACTGCGCCTCGCCGAAGACCTCGCCACCGTCGACGTACTGACGGGCGGGCGCCTCGAACCCGGCTTCTCGGTCGGGCCGCCCCGCCGCCTGGACGAGATCGCGCCCGCGCTGTACCCCGACACGGCCGACGACGAAGACTTCGGCTACGAGCGCCTCTCGCGCCTGCGCCGCTTCCTCGCCGGCGAGCGCGTCAGCCCGTTCTCGGGCACCGAGGGGATCGAGGAGTACTCGGAGCGCGTCGAACCCCACTCCCCCGGTCTCTCGGACCGGCTCTGGTACGGCGCCGGCAGCCCGACCTCGACGACCTGGGCGGCCGAGAACGGCTTCCATCTGCTCACCAGCAGCGTGATCCAGTCGGTGCACTCGACCGACTTCGACGCCGAGCAGGACGCGCAGATCCAGCTCTACCGCGAGACGCACCCCGACGGCGAGACCGCCCGGGTCTCGCAGGGGCTCGTCGTCGTGCCGACCGACTCGGCGACGCCCGAGCAACGTCGGCGGTACGCGGCCTACGCCGAGTCGCGGCGCGGGCGCGTCGGCATCCCCCAGGGCCCGAAGGGGCTGCTGTTCGCCGAAGATCTCGTGGGCACGTCGGAGCAGATCGCCGAGCGGCTGCTGTCGTCGCGGTCGTTCCCGCGGGTCGACGAGGTCGCGTTCGCGCTGCCCTTCGCCTTCGAGCCCGACGACTACGTGCAGATCCTCGAAGACATCGCGGGCCGGCTCGGGCCCTCGCTCGGGTGGACGGCGGCCGAATCGCCCCGATGAGGGGGCGCGCGCTCAGGCAGGCAGCCTGGTTCGACGGAGGGCGGAAGCGTCTGCCGTCAGGCGAACTCTCGCAGCTCGGCGGTCATCTCGCCGCCCGCATCGCCCGTGTTGACGGTGCCCTGGGGTTCGAACAGCAGGGCGTGAACTTCTTCGGTGGCTTTGGGGCAGTGCTCGACGCCGCGCGGGACGACGAAGACGTCGTTCGGTCCCAGGACGACGTCGCGGTCGCGCAGCTGAATGGTCAGCTCGCCACTGACCACCAGGAACATCTCGTCGGTGTCGGGATGCGTGTGCCAGACGAACTCGCCCTGCAGCTTGACGACCTTCACGTCGTAGTCGTTGATGCTCGTCAGCCGGTGGGGCTGCCAGTGCGCGCTGATCGTGGAAAGAGCCTGCTCGATGTTTCGCACGTCATCCGCCATGTGGCGAGCCTATCGACCTCGATCGAGCGGATTCCTCGCGCTATCCCGCACCCCCCGACACAGGTCGAGTGTCCACAACACGCGGACGAATTCTCGAGACGTCCGGGTGTTTTGGACACTCGACGCCTGCGGGAGGGCGACGCGGCGCGTCAGCGCTGCCGCGCCACGGCCCGCACCAGCCGCGCCGCCGCCTCCACCAACCGCTCGTCGGACGTGTCGCCGTAGGCCAGCCGCAGGTGCCGGTCGGCATCGGTGCCCGGCCCCGAGGGGAAGAACGACCCGCGCTGGTACTCGACCCCCTCCGCGCTCGCGTCGGCGGCGAGCCGGTCGGCGTCCACGGAGTCGTCGGTCAGGCGCGGCCAGAGGAACAGGCCTCCGTCCGGGACGGTGACGTCGAAGAGGCCGGATGCCGAGAGCGCGTCGGCGAGGGCGTGCGCCCGCGTCCGGTACAGGGCGCGAGCACCGCTGAGAACGCGGTCGAAGACACCCGCGTCGCTGGTCAGCAGCTCGGCGACGACCGCCTGCACGAAGGTCGAGGAGTGCGAGTCCTGGCGGCTGCGGAGGGCGACGGCATCCGGGATCAGACGCTCCGGGAGAACGACCCAGCCGAGCCGCAGGCCCGGGCCCAGCGTCTTCGTGAAGGTGTTGACGTGGATGACGTGATCGGAGTCGTGGAACGGCGCGAGCGACTCGGGCTCGCCGTGGAAGCGCAGTTCACGATACGGGTCGTCGGCGAAGACGACGAAGCCGTACTTCTCGGCCAGATCCACGAGCTCTCGACGCCGGGCGGTCGGCAGCGACGACTGCGAGGGGTTGTGGAACTCGGGCACCGTGTACACCGCGGCCGGGCGGGCGCCGGCGCGCAGCTCGGCGGCGAGGGCGTCGATGTCGAGCCCCTCGGCCCCGACGCGGATGGGCAGCACGCGGGCATCGGCGAGCTCGAGCCCGCGCAGGAACAGGGGGAACACGGGGTTGTCGACGGCTACGAGGTCGCCCCGCTCGAGCACCGTCTGCACCGCGATCGCGAGGCCGTGGAACCCGCCGTTGGTGATGAGCACGCGCTCGACGGCGACGCCCTCGCGCGCGGCGATCCACTCGCGCAGCGCCGGGATGCCCTCGGTGCGCGAGTACTGCAGCGACGGCGCCTCGGGCCGGGCGAGCACGCGCGCGGTCGCCTCGGCGAGCTCCACGGTGGGCAGGACGGAGGGATCCGGGATGCCGCCGAGCAACTCGATCGCGTCGGGCCGGCGGTCCCGCAGGGTCTGGTCGCCGAAGCCCTTCGGGGCGGTGAACGCCTCGATGAGGGCGGGGCGCGATCGCGGCGGGGAGAGGAGGGTCATGAAGGGCTCCGGAGGTCGGGGGTGGGGATGGCGTCGACGAGGGCGCGCGTGTACTCCTCGCGCGGGTGCGAGAGCACGTCAGCGACGCGGCCGGCCTCGATGACGCGGCCGTTCTTCAGCACCGAGACGGTGTCGGCGATCTGACGGACCAGGGCGAGGTCGTGCGAGACGAAGAGGTAGGTGAGCCCGCGTTCGCGCTGCAGACGCAGCAGCACCTCGAACACGCCGGCCTGCACGGTCACGTCGAGAGCGGAGGTCGGCTCGTCGAGCACGATCACGTCGGGCTCGAGCACGAGGGCTCGCGCGATGGCGACGCGCTGACGCTGGCCGCCCGACAGCGCGTCGGGGCGACGGCGGGCGAGCTGCGGCGACAGGCCCACGGCATCCAGGGCCTCGGCGACCTTCGCCGAACGCTCGGCGCGCGTGCCGACCCGGTACTGGTCGAGCGGTTCGCGGACGATGCGTCCGACGCTCCACGTGGGATCCAGCGAGGTGAAGGGGTTCTGGTACACGAGCTGCAGGTGGCGACGGATGCCGCGCAGCTCCGCCTCGGACCGGCCGGTCACGGTCTCGCCGTCGACGACGATGTCCCCCGCGTCGGGGGCCTCGAGCCCGAGCAGCAGGCGGACCGTGGTGGTCTTGCCCGAGCCCGACTCCCCCACGAGCGCGTGGGTGGTGCCCGGCGGCACGCGGAACGACACCCCCGACACCGCCGCATGCGCGGTGCCGTCGACCACGAAGCTCTTCGACACGTCATGGACGTCGATGCGGGTGGACGTGGTGTCCGTGGTCCACGCGTCGACACCGCGTTCGTCGGCGCGGCGGTAGCGGTCGGGGTTCAGCGCGGGTGCGTCGGCCTGCAACTGCACCGTGTACGGCGACACGGGCGCCGCGAAGACCTCGCGGGTGGGGCCGGCCTCTTGCACGCGCCCGTCCTTCAGCACGACGATCTCGTCGGTGCGCTCGGCCGCGATCGCCAGGTCGTGCGTGATGAGCAGCAGACCGATACCGAGCTCGTCGCGCAGGTCGCCGAGCAGGTCGAGGATGCGCTTCTGAATCGTGACGTCGAGGGCGCTCGTCGGCTCGTCGGCGACGAGCAGCTCGGGCCGCGGCAGCACCGCGAGCCCGATGAGCACGCGCTGCAGCATCCCGCCCGAGAGCTGGTGCGGGTATGAGTCGTAGACCCGGCGCGGGTCGGGCAGACCCACGCGGGCGAAGACGTCGAGGATCGCGTCGCGCTGCGCGCCGGCATCCGTGATCCCCGACAACGCGGCGGCCTCCCGCGCCTGCGCGCCGATGGTGCGCACCGGGTTCAGTGCGTTCGACGGGTCCTGGGGAACGAAGCCGAGGCGCCTTCCGCGGAACGGGCGGAACCGCGCTTCGCTCAACCCGAGCAGGTCGTCGCCGGCGAACTCCACGCGTCCGTTCGCCCGGCCGGCGCCCCGTGGCAGCAGGCGCAGCACGGATCGCGCGATCGTCGACTTACCCGACCCGGATTCGCCGATGAGGGCGAGGCTGCCGCCGCGCGGGATCGAGAACGACACGTCGTGCACCACGGGGGTGCGTCCGTACGCCACCGAGAGATCCTGCACGCTCAGGAGAGGGGCCGCCTCGGCGGGTGTCTGTTCGCGCGAGGGGAGAGTGAGGGTCATGACGTCCTCCGAAGCCAGCGGCTGATGCGGTTGATCGACAGCACGGTCGCCACCGTGACCAGCGCCGGCCACACGACGAGCCACGGCGCGCGCGGGTAGTCCTTGCCGGCCGAGATGAGCAGACCCCAGTCGGATGCCGGCGGCGGATCGCCGTAACCGAGGAAGGCGAGTCCCGCGATGACGAGGATCGACAGGCCGAACTGCAGCACCGCGAGGGGCACGAGCGAGCGCGAGGCGTTGGGCAGCACGTGCCGGAACAGCACGTGCAGGCTCGAGCCGCCCTGCAACCGCGCCGCCTCGACGAACACCGACGAGCGCACGCGCAGCACCTCGGAGCGCATGACCCGGGCGAAGACCGCCACGGCCGAGACACCGGTGGCGATCGCGGCGTTGATGGTCTGGAAACCGAGCGAGCTGACGATGACGACGGCGAGCAAAAACGCCGGGATCGCCAGCAGCACGTCGACGAAGCGCGCGAGCACGGTGTCGGTCCACGACCCGAGGAACCCCGCGAGCAGGCCGATGAGCCCGCCCACGACCACGCCGATCACGACGGCGACGAGGGCGCTCGTCACCGACGACTGCGCACCGAAGACGATGCGCGCGAACAGGTCGCGGCCCAGGTGATCGGTGCCGAGCAGGTGTGCGGCGCTCGGCGGTTGCAGCTTGTCGGCCGGCACGCCCTGCGCCGGGTTCTGCAACGTGAACAGGGTCGGCGCGAGAGAGAACGCCAGCACCACGGCCACGACGAGGAACGACACGATGACACCGACCGGAACGGCGAGACGGATGCCGCGGACCCGGGCGATCGCGGGGCGCGACGGCGAGACGAGGGCGGTCATACGACGCTCACCTCCTCGCGAAGCAGCGGTGCCGGCTCCTCGCGCGGAGCCGCGGTGACCGCGCGCCCGCGCGAGCCGATGGACACGCGGGGGTCGAGCAGCGGGTACGCGAGGTCGGCGAGCAGGTTGACGACGACGAACACGATGGCGGCGAGCGACACCACGGCCTGCAGAACGGGGAGGTCTTGACTCGCCACCGACGACTCGACCAGGGTGCCGATTCCGACGCGGCCGAAGATCGCCTCGGTGATGAGCGCCCCGCCGAGGAGCTCCCCCACGATGAGCGCGAGAACGGTGACCGTCGGCAAAGCGGAAGGCTTCACGAGGTGACGCAGGAACAACGCCCCCTGGCGGAGGCCCCGCGAGCGAGCGACGGCGACGTACTCCTGCCGCGACTCGTGATCGAGCGAGGCGATGAGCACCTCGGCGAGCTGCGCCGAGACCGGGATGCCGAGGGCCACCGCCGCGAAGAACGTGCCCCAGGGCGTCTCGGTGTCGATCATGCTGAACAGCCCGAGACCGAACGCGAACACGTGGATCAGCAGCAGACCGATGACGAAGTTCGGGACCGACAGGAACAGCGACGGCAGCGAGCGCAGCACGCCCTGGCCGAAGCGTGCGGGCAGGAACTGCGTGCCGTACGCGATCGCGACGGAGAGCACGACGGCGACCAGCAGGGCGGCGGCCGCGAGGCTCAGCGTCGATCCGAGGGCGTCGAGCACGAGGGTGCTCACGGGCAGGTTCGACCGCAGCGAGACACCGAGGTCGCCGACCACGAAGCGCCCGAGCGACGAGCCGAGCTGCACCCACCAGGGCTGGTCGAGGCCGTAGTAGGCCACGATGCGGGCGATGTCGTCTTCGGTGAAGCCGTTGTCGGGATTGCGCAGGGTGCTCGTGATGGGGTCGCCCGGCAGGATGCTGATCACGAAGAACGTGAACAGGTACGCCAGCAGCACGACGACGAGTGCCTGACCCGTGCGCCGCAGGGCGAAGCGGCCGTAGGTGCGGAACATGCTCTCCTCCTCTCGTCTCGGTAGAACGGATGCGGGGACGGATGCCGCGGCATCCGTCCCCTGTCCGACGTCAGCTGTTGAGCCAGGCGTCCAGGTAGTACGCGTAGGCGAGGCCGTTGTAGGTCACGCCACTGACGTCGGGGGCCTGCACGTACACGCGCTGGACGATCTGCGTGAGCGGCACGAAGTAGCCCTGATCGAGCACGTAGCCCTGCAGCTCGTCGGCGACCTTCGCGCGGGCGTCACGGTCGGTGGCCGTGGCGATGCGCGTCGACAGGTCGTTGAGCGTGGCATCCGAGGTGCCGACCTTGAACCAGTCCTCGTCGCCCTTCTTCTGCGAGGTGAGCACGCCCGCGACGGTGCCGACATCGACGAAGCTGCGGGTGACCTCGGTCGCCGGCACCCTCGCGTTGCCGATGACCTTCTGGCCGTAGGTCGGCACGTCGTAGGTCTCGAGGTTCACCTCGAAGCCGAGGCCGGTCAGCTGCTGGTCGACGAGCTCGTCGACCGACTGCGAGGCCTGCAGGTACGGGTTGGGGTAGAGCGTGAACGACAGCTTCTGGCCGTTCTTCGTGCGGACGCCGTCGGCGCCCTTCGCCCAGCCGGCCTCGTCGAGCAGGGCGGCGGCCTCGTCGGGGTCGTAGGCGAAGTCGGCGGTGTGGTCGGTGGCCTCGGGCACCGTGCTCTGGAAGAGCGACTGGGCTGCGAACCAGTCGGGGGTGTACACGGTCGAGAGGATCTCGTCGCGGTCGATGCCGTGCTGGACGGCCTGGCGCACCTTGATGTCGTCGAAGGGGGCCACCGAGGTGTTGAGCGCGTAGCCGTTGACGAAACCGAGGTAGCGGGGCGTCTCGACGGTCAGCCCCTCCTGCTTCAGGGCCTCGAGGTCTTGCGGGCTGGCGTTGTAGGCCACCTGCGCCTGGCCCGACTCCACCGAAGCGGTGCGGAGCGTGGGCTCGGCGACCTGCTTGTACGTGATCGTGTCGAGGTACGCCGGGCCCTCATGACCGACGGCCTCGGGGCCCCAGTCGTAGTCGTCGCGCTTCTTCAGCACGACGCTGTCGCCCTCGGCGACCTTCTCGACGACGAACGGGCCGCTGCCGATGTCTTTCGTGAGGTCGGCCTGTTGAGCGGCGGGCAGGGCGAGGGTGGCCGGCGAGATGAGGATCGAGCCGTGGTAAGCCAGCGTCGGGATGAAGCTCAGCGTGGGAGCGGAGAACGACACCTTCACCGTCGTGGCATCCACCGCTTCGGCGCCGGCGTAGTTCGCCGAGGGGAACAGACCGATGCGGTTGATGCCGTCGTCGGGTCTCCCCTTCGCCCAGATGTCGATGTTCGCCACGACCGCGGCGGCATCCAGCGGCGTGCCGTCCGAGAAGGTGACGCCCTCCTTCAGGTGCAGGGTGAATTCGGTCTTGTCGGCGTTCTCGTCCCAGCTCTCGGCGATCCACGGGCTGAGGTTCCCCTCGGCGTCGACGTAGACGAGCTTGTCGGTGAGGTTGCCCCAGATCTGACCCTGGTAGCTCGAGATCGCGCTGTTGTTGGGAATCCAGGTGGCGCCGAGCGAATCGATGAGGAAGACGAGGTCACCACCGGGCTTCGGCGTGGACCCCTCCGCCGGGGCGGCGGAGGAACCGACGCCGCACCCGCTGAGCAGGACGGCGCCGACGGTGAGCGCGGAGGCGACGCCGAGGAGGCGTCGAAGGCGAAGGGTCATGGGGGTCCTTGTGCTGTGCGGAACGGGTTAGAGGGCTTTTCCGGGGTTGAACAGTCCGGCCGGGTCGAGCGCGTCCTTGATCGCGAGCTGCGCGACGCGTACGCGCTCGGCGAGCTCCTCGGCGGCGAGGTCGCGCTTGACCGTGCCGATGCCGTGCTCGCCGCTGACCGTGCCGCCGACGGCGAGCGCGGCGCGCACCACGGCATCGGCCGCCTCGTGCAGCACCGCGGGAACGGCGGTCGGGTCGGCGTCCGCGGGGATGGGCACGGTGAGCACCGGATGCAGGTTGCCGTCGCCGGCGTGCGCGACGGCGCTGACGGCGACGCCGTACCGGGCCTCGATGGCGGGGAAGCCCGCGAAGATCTCGGCGATGCGCGACTTGGGCACCGCGACGTCGCCGCCCGCGAACCACCGGCCCTCGTCGAAGCGGCGGCCGGAGCGTCGGAGCTCCCAGAGCACCTCGGCGTCCTCGTCGTTCTCGACCCGCACGCGCGCACCGATGGCCTCAAGCGCGGCCGTCAGCTCGGCGGTCTGCTCGTCGATGCCGAAGCCGTCGAGCTCGATGAGCAGCAGAGCCGCGCCGCGAGCGCGCAGGCCCGAGGCGTTGGCGGCGTCGATCCCGTCGAGCGTGGGTTCGTCGAGGAACTCGATGACGCTCGGACGCACGCGCGACGCCGTGATCGCCCCGATTCCCGCGACGCCCTCGGCCGTCGACGCGAAGAACGCGGTCACCGTGCGGCGCGCGACCGGAAGCGGACGGATGCGCACCGTCGCGCGCACCACGATGCCGAGGACACCCTCTGAACCGACGAACAGCGAGACCAGGTCGAGACCCGTCACGCCCTTGATCGAGCGGTGGCCCACCGACACGAGGCTGCCATCGGCGAGCACGACGTCGAGAGCCAGGACCGATTCGCGCGTGACGCCGTACTTGGCGCAGCGCAAGCCCCCGGCGTTGGTGGCGATGTTGCCGCCGATCGTCGAGATGCGCCAGCTGGCGGGGTCGGGGGCGTAGAACAGGCCGAAGGGGGCGAGGTGCTCGTTGAGCGCGGCATTGAGAACGCCCGGTTCGACGACGGCGACCTCGTCGGCGGGCGAGACCTCGACGATGCGGTCGAGGCGTTCGGTCGAGATGACGAGCTGGTCGGCCCGGGCCGATGCTCCGCCGGAGAGGCCCGTACCCGCCCCGCGCGGCACGACGCTGACACCGTGACGAGCGGCGAGACGCACGAGCTGCTGCACCTCCCCCACGGTCGCGGGGAAGGCCACCGTCGGCCCGTCAAGCGTCGGACCGCTGCGTCGCGGTGCGGTCCCCGCGTCGAACGCGAACACGGCCGTCTCGGACGACGATTCCCGCACCTCGACCTCGGGCGCCTCGCGGCGCAGGTCGTCGAGAAGGGCGGACACTCCCGTGAACGGGGCGATGGCGGAGGGTGCGCTCATGGGGAGACCTCTCTCGACGGGAACGGGAATGACGCCGAACGTAGGCGCGCGAGGCGGCGCTCTCACCTCGAGCGACACCGACCGTCGCGAGACGTCACCGTCCGACACCGTGCGTCGCAGGGCGTCACAGTCGAGCGACCGCCGAGCGCGCGCGCTAGATTGCCCTCCCTCCACCGGTTCGTGACGCTGCGAGACGTTGCGTTACGTCACGCATTGAGACCCGCCTCGCTCCGGGCGACAGTCGTCAGCACGTCGCCTGATCGAAGGAGCCCCGATGCCCGACCGCATCCATCTGGCCGTCGCCCTGGACGGCGCCGGCTGGCACCCGGCCGCGTGGCGCGAGCCCACGGCCCGGCCCACCGAGCTCACCTCGGCCGCCTACTGGCGCGGCCTCGCCCGTACGGCCGACGCCGCGGGTCTCGTGCTCGCGACGATCGAAGACGCGCTGAGCCTGGGCGGACGATCGTTCGAGCCGGATGCCGAGACCCGCCGCGACCGCGCCCGCGGGCGTCTCGATGCGGTGCTGCTGGCGTCTTTCCTGGCCCCGGCCACGAAGCGGATCGGTCTCGTGCCGACCGCGACGACGACCCATCCCGAGCCCTTCCACCTCGCCACCGGCCTGCAGACCCTCGACCATGTCAGCCGCGGGCGCGCGGGCGTCCGGCTCGTCGCGGGTTCGACGGCGCAGGAGCGGAAGAACTTCGGTCGCCGCGCCGACGGACCGACCGGCTTGCCGGCATCCGGTCGCGTCGAAGACGACCCCGCGCTTCTCGCCGCCTTCCGCGAGGCGGGGGAGGTCGCCGACGTCATCCGGCGTCTGGCCGACTCGTGGGAGGACGACGCGATCGTCCGCGACCTCGAGTCGGGCAAGTTCCTCGACCGCGAGCGGGTGCACAACGTCGCGTTCGAGGGGGAGTTCTTCTCGATCACGGGCGCGTCGATCGTGCCGCGATCGCCGCAGGGGCAACCCCTCGTCACCGCTCTCGCGCACCAGACGGTCCCCTACCGTTTCGCGGCGGAGCACGCCGACCTCGTCTTCGTCACTCCCGCCGATGCGGGCGCGGTCGGTGGCATCCTCGGCGAAGTCGACGGGGGCGACGATCTTCGGGTCTTCGCCGACCTGCTCGTGCTCGTCGAGGATTCGCGTGCCGAAGCCGAGGCCGTGTGGGCCCGCCTGCAGGAGCGCGCGCCGCTCGCGACCGACGCCCGGGTGGTGGTGGGGACCGCCGCCGACGTCGTGGACGAGATCCGAGCCCTCGCCGCGGCCGGCGTCGACGGGGTCCGCCTGCGACCCGCCCGTCTGCCCGCCGACCTCGACGCCATCGCCGACCGGGTCGTGCCACAGGCGGCGGTCGCCGGCATCCTGCTCCCCGACGACGGCTCCCCCACGCTCCGCGAGCGTCTCGGACTCCCCCGTCTCGCCAGTCGCTACGCCCGTCAGGAGGTCGGCGCATGACCCGTCGGCAGATCCACCTCGCCGCCCACTTCCCGGGCGTGAACAACACCACGGTGTGGACCGACCCGAGCGCGGGCAGCCAGATCGACTTCTCGTCGTTCGAGCACTTCGCGCGCACCGCCGAGCGTGGCTTCTTCGACTACCTCTTCCTCGCCGAGGGGTTGCGCCTGCGCGAGCACCGCGGGCAGCTGCACGACCTCGACGTCGCGGGACGCCCGAACACCCTCGCGATCCTCACGGCCCTGGCCGCGGTCACCGAGCACATCGGCCTGGTCGGCACGCTCAACACGACCTTCAACGAGCCGTACGAGCTCGCGCGGCAGCTCGGCACCCTCGACCTCTTGTCGAACGGCCGCGCGGGGTGGAATGCCGTGACCAGTTCCGACGCGTTCCACGGTGCGAACTTCCGCCGTGGCGGCTATCTCGATCACGCCGACCGGTACGCGCGGGCCGCGGAGTTCGCCGCCCTGTCGAAGGCGCTGTGGTCGTCGTGGCGCGAAGACGCGATCGAGGCCGATGCCGAGACCGGCATATATCTGCGCGCCGACGCCATCGAGCGCGTCCGACACGAGTCGCGGTTGTTCGACGTGGACGCGGTGTTCGACGTGCCGCGGTCGCCGCAGGGGCGACCGGTCATCGTGCAGGCGGGCGACTCGCCCGACGGTCGAGACTTCGCCACGCAGCACGCCGACGTGATCTTCTCGCTGCACACCGCGTTCGACGACGCGCAGCAGTTCTACCGCGACGTGAAGGGCCGACTGGCCGCGAACGGTCGCGACGAGGACTCGCTCAAGATCCTGCCGGCCGCGACCTTCGTGCTCGGCGACACCGCCGACGAGGCCCGCGAGCGCTCGCGAGAAATCGCCCTGGCCCAGGTGCGGCCGCAGACGGCGATCACCTACCTCGAGCAGATCTGGAACCGCGACCTGAGCGGCTACGACGCCGACGGCCCTCTCCCCGACCTCGAGCCCGATACGGGCGTCGAGACGGCACAGGGCTTCGCCGGTCGTCACGCCGCGATCCGTGCCCGCGTGGGCAAGCTGCGCGAGCAGGCCGCGGCCGAGGGCCTCAGCATCCGCGAGCTCGTCATCCGCCTGACCGCGACGCACACCTTCGTCGGGACGCCGGAGCACGTGGCATCCGAGATCGACCGTTGCGTGCAGGAACGCGCCACCGACGGGTTCACCGTGGTCGGTCACGTGACCCCGCACGGCCTCGACGAGTTCGCCGAGAAGGTCGTGCCGCTGCTGCAGGAGCGCGGGTCGTTCCGCCGTTCGTACGACGAGGGCGCCACGCTGCACGATCTGCTCGGGCTGCCACCGGTCCGCTCGAGCGCCGGGGTGCGATGACCGAGCTCGTGATCGTCGGGGCGGGGCCGCGCGCGGTCATGCTCGTCGAGCGCCTGCTCGCGCGGCGGGCACCCGCTCCGCTGCGCATCACCCTCGTCGACCCGTTCCCCCCGGGGGCGGGGCGCATTTGGCGGCGCGAGCAGTCGCCCCTGTTGAAGCTGAACTCGATGGCGCGCGACGTGACCGTCTTCACCGACGAGTCCTGCACGATCGCGGGACCGATCCGTTCGGGGCCGTCGCTCATCGAGTGGGCCGAGCGGGTGCGCGCGGGCGCCCTCCCCGACGTCGCGATCGACGATCCGGAGGTGGATGCCGAGCTGCGCAGCCTCCGCCCCGACTCCTTTCCCACGCGACGACTGCAGAGTGCGTACCTCGACTGGTTCTGGCGTCGTACGGTCGCGATCGCCCCGCCCGGGGTCGAGGTGCGGTGGCACGAGGGAACGGTGCAGTGGGTCGACGACACCGTCGACGGGTACGAGATCGCCCTCGCCGACGGCATCCGTCTGCCCGCCGACGTGCTCGTCTATGCGATGGGCCACAACGCGCGCGAGCCCGAGGACGCGGTGGTCTCTCTCCGGGACGCCGCAGCGGGCGCGGGGCTGGCCTACGTCCCGCCGGCGTTCACCGCCGATGCCGATCTCGACGTCTTCACCCCCGGCGACGACGTGATCGTCCGCGGGATGGGGTTGGCCGCGGTCGACGCCGTGGTGCTACTCACCGCCGGCCGGGGCGGGGTCTTCACCCGGCAGGAGGACGGGCGCCTGCGCTACGAACCCTCAGGGCTCGAGCCGCGGCTGCACCTCGGATCCCGCCGCGGCGTGCCCTACCGCTCCAAGGTGTCGTCGCAGCTGCGCGGCGACCCGCCCGTGCGCGAGGTGCTGACCCCCGCCGCGGTCGCGACACTGCTCGCCCGCCCGGGCACCATCGACTTCCTCGACGACGTGTGGCCGCTCATCGCACGCGAGCTCGTGTGGGGCCACTACCGGGAGCTGTTCACCGGCCATCCCGAGCGCGTCACGACGACCTGGGAGGCGTTCCGCGAAACCCTTCGAGAAGTGGATGCCGACACCGCGGCCCTTCGCCGTGCCGCGGCCGCGGTGGTCCCCGATCCCCTCGACCGCTTCGACGTGCGCGCGCTCGACGTACCGCTCGGCGACGAGAGCTTCTCGGGTCCCGCCGAGGTGCACGAGCGGGTGCGCCGGCACATCGTCGACGATCTGCGTCTGCGCACGACCGAGGAGCACAGCGCCACGCAGGCGCTGTTCCTCACGATCCTCTCGTCGTTCCTGGGACTCTCGGACATCCCGATCGAACGGTGGAGCGCGCGGTCCCGCGCCATCGACCTCCCGGTGACCTGGCACGCCTTCTTCAGCTACGTCGCCTCGGGGCCGCCCGCGCACCGGCTGGAGGAGTTCCTCGCTCTCGCCGAGGCCGGGATCGTGCGTTTCCTCGGGCCCGACATCACCGTGCGCGTCGACGCGGACCAGGGCTTCGTCGCGTCGTCGCCACGGACCGCGGGTGAAGTGTGCGCCCGCGGATTGATCGACGCGTGGCTGCCCGCGGCCACCGCCTCGGCGAGCGAGAACCCGGCGCTCCGCGAACTCGCGAGCCGCCACGGCCGCGAGGTGCACGTGTCGGACGAGACGTTCACCGGCTCGTTGGGGCGCATCGACGTCGACGCCGACGGCCACGTCGTCGCACGGGACGGGCACGCGCGCGCGGCGATGTTCGCGATCGGGCCCTTCACCTCGTCGATGGAGGCCGGTGCTTTCACCCGCCCGCGCTCCGACTCGCTGTCGCTGCGACAGACCGACCGGATCGCCGGGGCCGTCGCCGCCGCCCTCGCCGCGCGGGCCCCCGCCGGGGTGCGCTGAGGCCCCGTGGAATGCGCAGCGCCTGACGCTGTTGTCTTACGTGCACCTCCCCCAGAACGGATGCCCATGACCCCTACCTCCGCCCTCCCCGTTCCGCACGCCGACGCCACCGTGCTCGACAACGCCGCGTGGCATGCCCTCGCCGGCCCGCACGCGCACTTCGCGATCGGCGGCGACCTCGTCAAGCGCTATCCCGAAGACGTCGCCCCCTTCGTGGCCGTGCGCACCTGGGACGACCCGGACGTGTGGGAGGCCCTGCGCGACCTCGTCGGGCCCGGCGCCGACGTGGGCCTCTCGGGCGTCGAGGGCGAGATTCCGACCGACTGGGAGTGGGTCGGCGGGGGCGAGGGCGTGCAGCTCGTCGAGACGGACGCCCTTCGCACCCGTCCCGACGACGAGGCCGTCGAGCTGGGAGCCGACGACGCCGCGGACATGATCGACATCGTCGCGCGGAACCAGCCCGGCCCCTTCCGGCCCCGCACGTACGAGCTCGGCCGCTACATCGGCATCCGTCGCGAGGGCCGACTCGTCGCGATGGCGGGCGAGCGCCTGCACCCCGCCGGCTGGACCGAGATCAGCGCGGTCGCCGTCGACGCCGACCACCGCCGCCAGGGACTCGCCTCGCGGCTCGTCCTCGACGTCGCGTTCCACATCCAGCAGCGCGGAGACCGCGCGATGATGCACGCCGCCGCGAGCAATGTCGGCGCGATCGCCGCGTACGAGCGTCTGGGCTTCGCCCTGCGTCGTCGCAACCGCTTCGCGGCGGTGCGCACGCCCGCGTGATCGGGGTCAGTGCGCGAGCGGTGTCGCCGTCCCGCTGACGCGCACTCCGCCGCTCGCCGGGACGTCGACGCGCAGTTCGCTCGGCCGCCCCACGTGCCGCCCCTGACGGACGGTGAACGAGAAGGGTGCCGGGCGTCGCACGCGGTCGCGCAGGTACGCCCCCAGCGAGGCCGCCGCCGACCCCGTCGCCGGGTCCTCGGTGATGTCGCCCACGGGGAACAGGTTGCGGGCCTCGAACACCTCGGCATCCGGGCTCTCCGCGTGCACGACCGTCACGGTTCCCGCCCATCCGCGCTCGTCCATCAGTGCCCGAAGCGCCGCAGGATCGAAGCCGAAGGAGTCGAAGCGCTCGCGTGAGGCCACCGCCACGACCGGGTGCGTGTTGCCCGCGAAGGACTGCGTCAGCGGCAGGCGCACGTCGAGGTCGCCCTCGGAGAGATTCAGGATGCCGAGCAGCCGCCGACCCACCTCAGGGTCGAGCTCGCTCTGCACCGGGTCGACGCTCGTGAATCCGGCCGTCACACGACCGTCGGCGTCGAGGGTGGTCTCGAGGGCGATCTCGCCGGCCGCGGTGTCGAAGACGAAGGGACCGGCGCCCTCCGCCTCGGCCAGGGCCACGGCGGTGGCGATCGTCGCGTGGCCGCAGAACGGCACCTCGGCGCCGGGCGAGAAGTACCTGACCCGCGCGCGTCGATCGTCGCGCGCGGTGACGAATGCCGTCTCGGGGTAGGCGAGGTCGGTCGCGATCTGCTGCATGCGCGGCTCGTCGAGGCCCGTGGCATCCAGGACGACCCCCGCCGGGTTCCCGCCGCCGGGCTCCGCGGCGAAGGCGAGCAGGTGCAGGATGCCGGGGTTCGAGGTCATGCGTCGATTCTGCTCGACGGCGGGGTCGGCCGGGACGCGGGGCCGGGCCGAACTCCTGAGAAATCGGGCGGCGGGGCTCGGTACAGCCGTCACGCGCTCGTTCTCGACCGAGAGCTCAGGAGTTTCGCACGCGCCACGCGGGCTGGGCTCTCGCGGACGCCGCGTCAGACGTGGAAGACGGAATGCAGGTCGCCGCCGAGCGCCTCGCGGCCGCCCAGGCCGTCGATCTCGAGCAGCGTCGCGATGCCCACGACCTCGCTGCCCACGGCCTCGAGCAGCTCGCGTCCCGCGCCGAGGGTTCCCCCGGTGGCGAGGACGTCGTCGAGCAGCAGCACGCGGGCGCCGTCCGCGGCGTCGTCGTGCATCTCGATCTGCGCCGAGCCGTACTCGAGGTCGTACGAGACGGTGGCCGCGGGGCGGGGCAGTTTGCCGGCCTTGCGGATCGGCATGAGTCCCACGTTCGCGACGATGGCCGCGGCCCCGGCGAGCAGGAAGCCTCGCGCCTCGACTCCGGCGACGGCGTCGAAACGGCCGGCGAACGGTTCGATCAGCGCTTCGACAACGTCGCGCAGCGCTGCGGCGTCGGCGAGCAGCGGCGTGATGTCGCGGAACACGATCCCGGGCTTGGGGTAGTCGGAGATGCTCGTGATGAGCGATTCAGCGCGGGCGAGGGCGGAGGCGTCGGGCACCGACCCAGCCTAATCGCGGCGCTCGCGAGGCGGGGCGCCCAGCCGCGGCGTCGAGCGTCCACGACGCGCGGACCCGTCGAGACCTCGTCCGAGTGTCGTGAACACTCGATGGGTCTCGGCGCTCGCGCGCCGATACTGCAAGCGCTTGCAGTAAGGTCGACGCCATGACTTTCACGCAGGAAGACGCGCGCGCCGATCTCGTCGCCGCTCCCGGCTCGGAGTGGTGGCGCACCGCCGTCATCTACCAGATCTACCCCCGCTCGTTCGCCGACGCCTCGGGCGACGGCCTCGGCGACCTGCCGGGCGTGACCGCCCACCTCGACGACCTCAAGGACCTGGGGGTGGATGCCATCTGGCTGAGCCCCTTCCAGCGATCGCCGCAGAAGGACGCGGGCTACGACGTCGCCGACTACCGCGACGTCGACCCCATCTTCGGCACGCTCGCCGATTTCGACGCGATGCTCGCGGGGGCCCACGATCGCGGCATCCGGGTCATCGTCGACCTCGTCCCGAACCACTCCAGCGACCAGCACGTCTGGTTCCAGGAGGCACTGAAGGCCGCTCCCGGCAGCCCCGAGCGGGCGCGGTACATCTTCCGCGACGGCAAGGGCGAGAACGGCGAGCTGCCCCCGAACAACTGGGAGAGCGTCTTCGGCGGCGGTATGTGGAAGCGCGTCACCGAGGCCGACGGCACGCCCGGCCAGTGGTACCTTCACATCTTCGACGAGACCCAGCCCGACTTCGACTGGACCAACGACGAGGTGCGCGCGGAGTTCCGCGACATCCTCCGCTTCTGGCTCGACCGCGGTGTCGACGGGTTCCGCGTCGACGTGGCGCACGGCCTCATCAAGGCCGAGGGCCTGCCCGACTTCACGCCCGACCCCGACGGCGGCTCGATGGGTGGCGACGCCGAGGAGGTCCCGTACTGGGGCCAGCCCGGCGTGCACGAGGTGTGGCGCGAGTGGCACGAGGTGCTCGCCGCGTACGACGGCGACCGCGCCCTGTGCGCGGAGGCGTGGCTGCCCACCGTCGCGCAGACCGCCCTGTGGGTGCGGCCCGACGAGATGCACCAGGCGTTCAACTTCCACTACCTCGAGACCGCCTGGGATGCCGCTGCCCTCCGCGCCGTGATCGGCGACTCGCTCGCCGAGTACGCCGCTGTCGGCGCCCCGAGCACCTGGGTGCTGTCGAACCACGACGTCGTCCGCCACGCCTCGCGCCTCGCGCTGACGGCCGAGAACCCGCAGGGCGCGGGCATCGGCCCGAAATCGCCCGGCAAGCCCGACCCCGTGACGGGTCTGCGCCGCGCCCGCGCCGCGACCTCGCTGATGCTGGCGCTTCCGGGTTCGTCGTACCTGTACCAGGGCGAAGAGCTGGGCCTGCCCGAGGTCATCGACCTGCCCGACGACGCACGTCAGGACCCGACCTGGTTCCGCACGAACGGCGAGCGGTACGGGCGCGACGGATGCCGCGTGCCCCTCCCGTGGACGGCCGACGCCCCCGCGTACGGGTTCAACGACACGGGTGCCTCGTGGCTGCCGCAGCCCGCGGCGTGGGCCGGCCTCGCCCGCGACGTGCAGGTCGACGACCCCTCGTCAACGCTGACGCTGTACCGGTCGCTGCTCGCCGAGCGTCGCGAGCGCAACCTGGGCGCGGGAGAGCTCGAGTGGCTCGACGGCTTCGGTGACGACGTGGTGGCGTTCCGCAACGGCTCGCTGCTCGTCGTCGCCAACCTCGGCGACGAGTCGGTGGACCTCCCGACCGGCGAGGTGCTCATCGCGAGCGGCCCCCTGGACGGCGAGCGCCTGCCGACCGACACGACCGTCTGGATCGCGGCGGCCTGAGCCGCGGCATCCGGAATCGCGAGACCGTGGCCGGTATCGACGACGTCGCCCGCGCGGCGGGGGTGTCGACGGCCACGGTCTCGCGCGCACTGAGCGGGCGGGGGCCGGTGTCCACCGCGACGCGCGATCGCGTGCTCGCGGCAGCTGACGGCCTCGGATACGTGGTCTCGGCGGCCGCGTCGAGCCTCGCCACCGGCCGGGCGCGCGCGGTGGGCGTCGTGGTGCCGTTCCTCGACCGGTGGTTCTTCAGCACGGTCCTCGCGGGCATCTCGGACGCCCTCGTCCGCGAGGGCTACGACATCACCCTCTACAGCGTCAACGCCGACGCGACCGAGCGACGCCGTGTCTTCGACGACCACCTGCGTCGCCGCCGCATCGACGCCGTCATCACGATCGCCCTCGAATTGGATGCCGAGGAGTCGGCGTCGCTGCGCGGCCTCGGCGTTCCGATCGTGGCGATCGCCGGCCCGAACCCGCTGCTGACGACCCTGACGGTCGACGATCTCGCCGTGGGCCGCGCGGCCACCGACCACCTGCTGGGGCTCGGCCACCGCCGCCTGGCTCACATCGGAGCGGATGCCGCGACCGCCGCGGGCTCGACGGTGCCGGGACTGCGACGTCGAGGTTTCGAGGAGCAGCTCGCGGCCGCGGGCATCTTCGAGGCGCGGGTCGAGCCCGCGGACTTCACGATCGAGGGCGGCTCTGCGGCGGCGACCCGCCTGCTCTCGGCAGAGCAGCCGCCCACCGCCCTGTTCGCCGCGTCGGACGAGATGGCGATCGGGGCGATCCTCGCCGCCCGCGAGCTCGGCCTGCGCGTTCCCGACGACGTCTCGGTCATCGGAGTCGACGGTCACGAGCTCGGCCGGTGGTTCTCGTTGACGACCGTCGACCAGTTCGCCCGGGGTCAGGGAGCGCGCGCGGCCGAGGCCGTCCTCTCCGCCCTCGACGGCGCCGAGCCGGGCCGCGGTCTGGGCACCCTGCCGTTCGAGCTGGTCGACCGCGGTTCGACGGCGGCGCCGCCGCGCTGAGCGGTCGCGTCACGCGGCCGGCGCCGCGCCGACTCCGAAGAGTCGCGCGGTGCGCCCGTCCGCGCTCAGCGTGCCGAGCCCGCCAGCGACCCGGTGGTCTCCTGGACGGCCGGGTCGTACAGCAGGCACGAGATCTCGCGGTCGCCGCCGGCCCAGGTGCCTTCGGTGGGAGCCACGAACTGGTAGGTCAGCGTCGACTGGTCGAAGGGGATTCCGACGAACGACGGGAAGGCGGCGTCGCAGCCCTCCTGGGCCGCGGTCGCGATCGCGTCGTCGCCCGGGAACACCCCCTCGGGCAGGAGGAAGCTGCTGAACACCTCGTACGTGTGCGGGACGGCGCAGTCGACCAGGTTCGACGAGCTGATGAAGCCGCCCGGGACGTCGTCGAGGCAGGCGCCGACGGCCAGCGTGAACGTGTCGCCGTCGCTCGGGGCGGCCTCGCTCGGGCCCACGGTGACCCCGCCATCCTGCGGGAAGTCGGGGACGTCGAAGGGATCCGCCGAGGAGGCTTTTGAGCCGGCCGTGAAGGAGAAGATGAGCAGAGCGATGACCGCGATGATCGTCAACGCGCTGATGACCGCGCCCGCGACGATGCCGGTGATGGCGAGGCCGCGTCCCTTCTCACCGGTGCGCTTGATCTGGGCGAGGGCCACAGCGCCCGCGACGATGCCGCCGACGGGGAACACGAAGCCGAGGATGATCGCGAGGATCGAGATGCCGTTCGTCTTACCCGAAGCGGCGGGAGCGGTGCCGTAGGGCGATGCGCCGTACGCGGGCGCGCCGGCCTGGGGGTACTCCGGCGTCGCACCGTAGACGGGAGTGGCGGCCGAGCCGTCCGCGGCGGGAGCGGCCGCGCCCGGGTACCCGGGAGGCGCCGGCGGGACCGGGGGCGCCCACGTGCCGTCGGTTGCGACCGGCTGCTGCGCGGCGCCCGCGTCGGACGGGGACGCCGGTACGCCGCCGACGAGCAGACCCTGCTGAGCCAGGCGCTCCCCGGTGAGATGAGCCGCCTGGCGCACCACATCGCCGGCCTTGGCCGCGCCGATCGCGCCGCCCTTGAAGAACCCGCCGACCGCGGAGTGTTCGAACGACGCGAGCGTGCCCTCGGCGGCCTGCGAGAAGTGCACGTCGAAGCGGACGTGCATGTCCTGACCCGCGAAGGCTCCGGCGACCAGGGTCGTGCCCATGCTGCCGCGCGAGACGTCGAGGGAGCCGGATGCCGTCGGCTGCACCGAGAAGCCCTGCTCGGCGAGGGCGTAGCCGACCGCGTCGCGGGCTCGATCGACGGGGACGGACAAACGGAGTTCAGCGGTGGCCATCGGGCGCTCCTGGGGGGTCTCTCGCGCCGAAGACTGTCAGCGCGCGTCCAGGTTAGTGCCGCGGGGCCCTCTGCACGAGCGCAGAGCCCGGCGCACCGCGAGGGGCGAGGCCGTCCGCACCTCGCGCCCTCGTCCGTGCTCTCAGCGGATTCGCCCGACGAGGTCGTCGCGCGTCAGGGTGTCGGCCTCGGCGAGCACCGCTCGGGCGGCATCGCGCGCCTCTTCGACGTTCCAGAGCAGGACGCCGACGACCCGGTCGTCGTCGAGGTAGTAGACGACGCCGCGCTCGGTGTCGATCCAGTCCTCGACCGTCTCGAGAGCGGAGTCGAGGGTTCCGACCGCCTCGTACCGGATGCCGAAGACCGCCGAGTAATAGTAGGGAGTGTGCGTGTAGGCCTCGGCCGCGCCCGCGAGATTGCGTCCGGCCGCCTTGCCCTGCTCGTTGGCGTTGTCGACGTGCTCGACGCGGCGACGCCCGAGCAGGCGGTCGGGGTAGCTGGCGACGTCGCCCGCGGCGTACACGTCGTCGGCCGACGCCCGCAGCTGCGCGTCGACGTGCACGCCGTCCTCCACCTTCAGCCCGGCGTCCTCCGCCAGGTCGGTGGCGACCTCGATACCGAGACCGCTCACGACGGCATCCGCGCGAACCTCGTCACCGCTCTCGAGGTCGAGGCGGGCGCCCGCGGCATCCACTTCTCCTCCCGTGACCTTCGAACCCGCGACGATCTCGACGCCGGCATCGCGGAAGAGCGTCTCGAACCGCTCCGCCAGCGCCGGCGGGAACACCGCGTCGCCGAGCACCGCACCGGTGTGGATCAGCACGGTCTCGACGTCGTTCTGGACGAGGGCCGCGGCGAGCTCCGACCCGATGTATCCCCCGCCGACCACGGCGATGCGGTCGACATCCCTCGCGAGGGCGCGCAGGCGGCGGTAGTCCTCGGCGGTCCGGAAGCTCAGTGCGCGCTCGCCGTTCGAGCGGTCGTCGACGGGGAGGGGCACGGGCTTGCCGCCGGTGGCGAGCAGGAGCTTTCCGTACGAGAACGTCCGGTCGCCGGCATCCACTTCGTGCTCGTCGGGACGGATCGCCGTGACGCGCGTGCGCAGCCGGATGTCGGCGCCGGTGTCCTCGGCGGTGCCGAGGGGCACCTTCTCCCACGTGAACTCGTCATCGGTCCACAGCTTCTTGCTCAGGGCGGGGCGCGTGTACGGCTCGTCGACGTCGTCGCTCAGGATGCCGATGGATCCGTCGGCGTCGATCTCGCGGATGCCGCGAGCGGCGGTGTCGGCGACCATTCCGCCGCCGACGATGAGGTAGTCGAAGTGTGTGGTGGTCATGGCGCCAGCGTCGCCGCTCGACCTGACCGGAGCGGATGGGTTGCGGGGGCGAACGGCATCCGGTAGCGGATGCCGTGACCGCCGCGCCGCGGCGACACAACGCAGGAGATGTGCGAGGCGCGGCGGGTCACGCCGCGGTGGCGGGCACAGAGGGGGCGAGTCTCCTGCGTCGTGTCGCGGCGGGCCTCGGCGGCGCGGCGCCGACATCCCGGCGGGTGGCCGCATCACGCGAACCCGCGCCCCTGTCGGGGGTGCGAACTAGGCTCGATGCATGAGCGTCGACCTCGAGAGCCTGTACACCGACCTGCACGCCCACCCGGAGCTGTCGTTCCAGGAGACACGCACCGCCGGCATCATCGCGCGGCACCTCGCCGAGCTGGGGCTCGAGGTCGAAGAAGGTGTCGGGCGCACGGGTGTGGTGACGCGCATCGACAATGGCGACGGACCCGTCGTGTGGTTGCGCGCCGACATGGACGGTCTTCCCGTCGAGGAGCAGACGGGCCTCGCCTACGCCAGCACCGCGCGCGGCACCGACCCGGCCGGCAACGCCGTCCCCGTCATGCACGCGTGCGGCCACGACATGCACGTCACCGCCCTGATCGGCGCCCTCGAGCGCCTCGTCGCCACCCGCGACGAGTGGGCGGGGACGGTCGTCGCCGTCTTCCAGCCCGCCGAGGAGTACGGGGCGGGCTCGAAGGCGATGATCGCCGACGGCGTGCTCGACCGGTACCCGAAGCCCGACATCGTGCTCGGCCAGCACGTCACGCCCCTGCCCGCCGGCATGATCGGCGTGCGACCGGGCACGCAGATGGCAGCATCGGACGGCCTGACCGTCGTGCTCCACGGCCGCGGGGGTCACGGCTCGCGCCCGCACTCCACCATCGACCCCGTCGTCATGGCGGCCGCCACCGTCATGCGCCTGCAGACGGTCGTCTCGCGCGAGGTCGACCCCCGCGACGTCGCCGTGGTCACGGTCGGATCGATCCACGCCGGGCTGAAGAACAACATCATCCCCGCCGAGGCCAAGCTCGAGCTGAGCCTGCGCTACCCCGACGACGCCGCGCGCGAGCGCGTCATGACGAAGGTCGAGCGCATCATCCGCGCCGAGGCCGAGGCATCGGGGGCCGAGCAGACGCCCACCATCACCACCGATCACACCCTGCCGCCGACCATCAACGACGCGGATGCCACGGCCCGCCTCACCGCGGCATTCCAGCGCTCGTTCGGTGAGGGCTCGGTCGTCGACCCCGGCATGTTCACCGGGAGCGAGGACGTATCGTGGTTCGCGCGCGAGTCCGGCGCTCCGCTCGTGTTCTGGTTCTGGGGCGGTGTCGACCCCGAGACGTTCCAGAAGGCCTTCGCGGGCGGCACCATCGAGCGGGACATCCCGACGAACCACTCCCCGTACTTCGCCCCGATGATGCAGCCGACGATCGATCGCGGCGTGGAGAACCTCGTCGTGGCGGCGCGGGAGTTCCTCGGCTAAGGGAGCCGCGCGCGGCCTCCGGTCCCTTCGACCCCAGGTGGCTGAGCCCGTCGAAGCCACCGGCCCGCACGACGACCCCGGTCCCTTCGACAGGCTCCCCGAACGGCGGCCTGAGCCCGAACTCCGCGGCTGAGCTCGACCCGGAGGAGACGGGCGAGGTCTGCGCGAACCCCTCCCGGACGCGAAGTCCAGCCCCTCGGCGGCGGTCCGGTCCGCGCGTACCGTGATCCCCGTGACGTTCAACGACAATGCCCGCGTGGGCGGCAATTCGGCCAAACGCCGTGGCGGAACCGTGGCGGCCGTCGGCGGTGGGGCCGTGGGCCTCGGCGCCGTGGTCGTGCTGCTGATCTCGATGTTCACCGGCACCGACCTCACCGGCCTGCTCGGCTCGGGTGGCGGCGCGGCACCCGGCAGCGGCGGCGAGCAGGTCGCGAGCTGCGAGACGGGTCGGGATGCCAACACCGACGACGCCTGCCGCTTGGCCGCGGCGTCGCTGAACATCGACCAGTTCTGGGCGGAACGCCTCGACGGCTACCGCAAGCCCCAACTCGTCATCGTCGACCAGCAGACGGGGAGCTCGTGCGGCACGGCCTCGAACGCGACCGGTCCGTTCTACTGCCCGCCCGACGAGACGGTGTTCGTCGATCCGACCTTCTTCTCGATCCTTCGTGCGCAGTACGACACCACCGCGGGCCCCCTCGCCCAGCTCTACGTGCTCGCGCACGAGTACGGCCACCACGTCCAGAACCTCACCGGGGTGATGGAGCAGTACCCGAACAACGGCACCGGAGCGGACAGCAACGGCGTCCGCACCGAATTGCAGGCCGACTGCTTCGCGGGGGCCTGGGTCGCCGCCGCCGCCGAGCAGGTGGACGAGAACGGCACCCCCTACCTGCAGCCTCCGACCGAGCAGCAGATCCTCGACGCCCTGTCGGCCGCATCCGCTGTGGGCGACGACCACATCCAGGCCGAGGCGGGTCAGATCTCGAACCCCGACAGCTTCACGCACGGATCGAGCGCGCAGCGCACCCGGTGGTTCGACGAGGGCCGTCAGGGCGGCGTCAACGCCTGCGACACGTTCTCGGTGCCCGGCGGCAGCCTCTAGGCCTCCGGCGGTTCGGCGACGCCCCGTCGAGAGAGGCGATCAGCGCCGTCCGGCGCACCCGAGGACTCCCCGTTCGGCTCGGGATGCCGAAACCCGGCGCACCCGACCTCGACTCCGTGAAACGGAACTCGGGGTGGACGCGCCGGGCGATGGCATCCGGAATCACTCGGTGTCGGACGGCTCCCGCTCCTCGCGGGGACGGCGGCTGAGGATGACGACGACGATCACACCGACGAGCACGACCGCTCCGCCGCCCACGAGCAGACCCACGGTCAGGCCCGACATGCCGCCCGAGGTCGAGGGTGCGGCGACCGGAGTCTCCGCCGGGGCGGCACCCTGAGCGCTCGCGCACGGCGAAGCATCGGCACCGGCCGACACGCTCTCGCCGGTGTAGGTGAACGGGATCTCCCCCGAGACGGGATGCCCGTCGGACGAGACCGCTCGCCACTCCACGGTGTACCCACCGGGCGCTCCGAGAGCGACCGGAAGGGTCAGGGTCGGTCCCGCGAGTGCCACGCACTCGCTCTCGTAGTGCTTGCCGTCGGGTCCGACCACGATGACGATGTTGCCGCCGTCGTAGCCGAGCAGGTTGGCGCTGAAGTCGAGGGTGACCTCCGACAGCGACGAGACGCTTCCGCCCTCGGTGGGCGTCGACGACACGAGGCTGTCGTGCGCCGAGGCCGCTGACGCCCCGCCGAGAGCGGTGGTCATCGCCGCAGCGACGACCACCGCCCCGACCAGGGCCCGGCGCAGAGCGTTCCGGGAGCCCATGCTCAGCTGCGCTTCGGGCGACGCGACACGGCGATGGCGCCGAGGACGGCACCGGCGATCGCGATCACGAGAGCGGCGATGCTGAGACCCAGCGACAGTCCCGAGGAGTCGCTCGTCTGAGCCGCGGCCTCCATCGAGTGGTCGTCCATCGTCGGCGCGGCCGATGCCCCGCCGTGACCGCCGTGGCCGCTCGCGGGCGGGGTGTCGTTGATGTACAGCACGGGCGCGGGCTCGAGCGTGTCGTCTGCCGCGACCTGCTCGGGGGTGTTCGTCCAGTCGACGACCGAGCCGTCCGAGTACGTCTGCACGGCGGGGAGCACGAGGTGACCCGTGTCGGGGATCGGCCCGAGGACCGCCGAGAAGATCTGGAACTGGTCCTGCCCGATGCCCACACCGGGATCGGCCTGCCACACGATCTTGAGCGGGCCGTCCGAGATGGTGTTGCCGTCGACCTCGACGGGGGCGGGCAGCGCCCCCTTCTCGACGGTGGCGGTCCAGCCCGGGACGGGCTCGACGAGCACCGAGGTCAGCGGGGTGTCGGTCGGCAGAGTCACCTCGAGCTTGACGGTCGACGCGGTCTTCGACTCGGTGGGGACACGGAAGTTCACCGTGGCGTAGCTGCCTGCCGTGGCGGTGTTGGGGTTGACGGTGACGTGGGCCGACGCCGCGAGGGGGACGGCGATCGCCAGGGCCGCACCGGCGGCGAGGCCGACGAGGGCACGACGAAGAGTGGTCTTTCGAGACATGGTGCTGCTTTCTGAGAAGTGCGCACGCCGATGAGGCGCTTCTATCGCGCGAAGGATGAGGGGGTCGGGGTCAGGCCGCGAGCGGCGGACCCCGGTGCCTCATCGACGACAGCACGGTCATCGCCGTCGTCAGCAGCAGCGGCTCGGGCGCCGAGAGAACGGCATCCGTCCGCGGGGGGAGACCCCGGAAGGGGCGCAGCGCAGAGAGCACCGCCACGAAGAACCGGGCGATCGCCTGCACCGCACGCTCGCCCCGACCGAGGGCGACGACCGTCACGAGAGCGGCGACGGTGTGCGCCGCCCACATCCACGGCGACTCCGCGCCGTGAGCCGACGCACTGTGCGCTCCGGCCGCGCTGAAGACGGATGCCGCGCCGTGGTGAGCGGCCGGGACGAGTCCGCCCTGCAGATCGAGCACCAGCAGCGCGTGGAACAGCGCCTGGCTGAGCACGACCGCGAGCGACAGACGCGTCCACGACAGCGCGCGACCCGCGAGCATGACGCAGACGGGAGCCGCGAGGCACAGGGCCAGCACGATGTTGACGAGGGGCGGTCGCTCGGCCGAAACGGCCGAGTGCGACAGGGTCGCCACGAACGTCGCGACCGCGGCCGCGGTCATACCGCGCCCCGCGCGCTGCGCGCGTCCTACTCTCGACGACATCTCACTCCCTGGCATCAGCCTAAGCGGCGGATCGCATCAAGGTGGCGGCTCGCAGGCCCCTGCCCACCTCGTCCGCTGCGGACACGATCATGTCTTGATCCGCGTGGACCAACAACCCGACCAGCGCCTGCCTGTACATGCCACGAAGCTGTTGCGTAACGCCCCGGCCGCGAGGTTCGAGCAGCAGCAGGGTGCTTCGTCGGTCGTTCGGATTCGGCATCCGACGGATGAAGAGGCGGGCCTCAAGACGATCGATCATGGCGCTGACCAGGCTGCTCCCGGCTTCCAGGAACTCGGCGAGCTGCTTCGGCGTGCGCGGCACGTCGTCGACACCCAAGAACTTCAGGGCCCGCAGATCGATCGGGTTGAGCTCGTGCTGCACCGCCAAACGTTGTAAGAGATGCGCGTTCTGCACTTGCATGCGATACCACGCCTCGACCAACGCGTCCGAACTCGTCGGGGGCACAAGCTCCCCCACGGGACCTTGCTCATACCCCATAGGACGATTGTAGTCCAGCGTTTAGTCCCGTTTTTGAGTAGATAGGTGATCTGTTTTATCGTTTATTGAGGTACTTGGCCGGTGCCGATCTGCAGGGGCACCCGAAGACCCCTGCGCGAAGTCAGTTCTGCCTGCTCGACATCAACAGCTCCACCTGACCTGTTTCCCGCGTTCGTACTCTTCGCCAAAGGACTCTTTCCCATGCGCAAAAATGCCTCCCGCACCCCCTCCCGCCGCCTGGCAAGAATCGCCACCTTGGCCGTGATCCCGTTGTCGCTCCTGGGCGCCGGCGCTCTCGTCTCGACGGCCTCCTACGCGGCGTTCTCGGACACGACGTCGAACCCGTCCAACAACTGGGCCGCCGGCACGGTCGAGCTGTCCAACAGCTCCCCCAATAGCGCCGCCTTCAGCGCCTCCAACCTCAAACCGGGATCCACGGGGACGACCTGCATCGCGGTCACGTCCACGGGCACACTGCCCGCTGCGGTCAAGCTGTATGCCGCGAACGCCTCGCAGACCAAGTCCATCGGGGACTGGGTGAACCTGTCCGTGACACAGGGCACCGGCGGCGGCAACGGCAGCTGCGACGGATTCTCGGCTCTCGGATCGGGGGCGTCGGTGTACAACAACTCCCTGTCATCGTTCATGAACAGCGTCACCGATTACCGGGGCGGCGTCGGAAACTGGTCGACCGCGGGGGGCAGCAACCCCGAGACGCGCACGTTCCAGATCACGTACACCGTCTCCGGTGACGCTCCCTCGTCGATCATGGGCGGCACCGCGAGCGTGAACTTCACCTGGGAAGCCCAAAATCAGTGAGGTGGCGAGCGGCTCCGTCCCTCGCGCGACAGAGAGGTCTGAGCCTGGCGAAGATCGACCGGCGTACGAATGGCTCCGCTTCGGCGCGGTCATCGCGGCGAGGGCCGCGCTGTCCCTCATCCTCGGTCTGACCTTCTGGGCAGTGGCACCCCTCGCCATCGGATGGCAGACGACGACGGTGATGACGGGGTCGATGGCACCCGCCATCGACCCCGGCGACCTCGTCGTCAGCCGCCCCGCCGACCCGACCGACCTCCGGGTCGGGCAGGTCCTGCTCTTCGACGACCCCGACCACGACGGCGAGCTCCGCCTGCACCGCCTCCACGCCCTCGAGGGGACCGAACTCGTCCCCAAGGGCGACGCCAACCCGCACGCCGACTCGACCCCCGTGGACCGCGCCGACGTTCTGGGGGTCGGAATCCTGCGAGTGCCCTGGATCGGCTCTCCCATCCGCGACGTGCGAGAGGGCGACGCTCTTCCCCTCGCGGCGACTCTCGTCGGAGTCTCTCTCGCGGCGGCGGTCGCTCTCGCACCGGCAACCCGTCGGCGCGAGAGCGACCCGCCCTCCTCCGCCCCCTCCGCGGACGCCGCGCCCGGTGGAGGCGACCGCTCGCCCGGCATCTTCCGCAGACGAGCCGCCCTCGCTGTGGCTGCCCTTTTCAGCGCGATCGCACTCAGTCCCCTGGGCGCGACGACGCCCGCGTACGCCGCGCCATTCTCCGCCACGACGGCGGCTCCGGGCTCCCTGCAGGCGGCCACGGCTCAGGCCCCATATGACCTCGGCTGCGAAAGCAACCTCGACGGCACCGCCACCATCCGCTGGTCGTATGCATCCGACCGACCGACGGGCTTCGACGTCGTCATCGACGGCCGCGGCTCCGTCGCGACGCTCGGACCCGATGCGCGCAGCATCACCCTTCGAGCGAACACCCCGTTCTCGTTCGGCAGAACCTCCGTCGTCCGAGTGCGCACCAACCTCACCCAGAACTGGACAGCGACGACCGCCTCAGCGGTGAACGTCACGACGACCACGTTCCTGTGGGTCGGAGTCGCCCGCTGCGGCTGACGGACGGGCGACCCGTCGTCCCCGGTGCCAGCGCAGCGGCCTCGCACGAGGCGCTCTTCCCCGATCCGTCCGGCGCCACTGTCTGGCCCATGCCGCCTCGGGAGCAGTCGCGGCCGTCTTCGGTAGCGTCGGAACATGGCCGATGACGCGATCCACGACACCGACACCGCCCTGGCTTACGGCTCGGCCCTGCTGCGCGGCGAGCGCGTGCGGCTCCGCGCGCTGACCGACGCCGACCTCGACCCGCTCGTGGAGTGGTGGCTGCAGAGCGACAGCGCCGTGCTGCAGCAGAACAGCGTCAGCCTGCGCCCCGCGGCATCCGTTCGCGAGATGTTCCAGGCCTGGAGCCGCAACGACTCCCCCGGCGGCGCGGGCTTCAGCATCGACGACGAGACCGGGCAGCTCATCGGTCACGCGACGATGTGGGGAGCCGCCCTCCCGGCCCGCATCGCGACCTTCGCGATCATCCTCGGCCCCGACGCCGTCGGCCGGGGCTACGGGGCGGATGCCACGCGCACCATGCTGCGGTTCGCCTTCGACGAGCTCGGGGTGCACAAGGTCGAGCTCCGCGTCTGGGCTTTCAACGACCGGGCCATTCGCGCCTACGAGAAGGCCGGGTTCGTGCGCGAGGGCGTGCGGCGTGCGGCGGCGTTCCACGGGGGGCGCTTCCACGACGAGGTGCTGATGGGCGTGCTGGCCGAGGAGTTCCGCGCGGGCTGACCGGCGTCTCCGTCGGCGAAGGCACCCCTCCGCGGCGCACACGAATGACGCGGGGCGGGTTCGTCAGAGGGAGCGTGCGCCCCGGTCCACCGTCGGGCTGACCACTCCCGCGCGCTCGTCGACCAGGCAGCGCCGCCCGATCCACCCGGTCAATCCGCGGCCGTCGGGCCACACGAGCAGCAGCGCAACGGTCATCAGCGCCACGACGAGGGCGAGCAGCGACCACGGCGCCGGCAGCGCCGCGAGGACCGCGTACGCCCCCGCCCCGGTCGCGAAGCGTAAGGGGCGCGCGACCCAGCCCGGCAGCACGCCGTTGGTGAACCGCACGCGCGTCGCGAGGTCGCCGATCGAGCGACCCGTCGTCAGGATCACCCCGAGCCACAGCCCCGCCGCCGCGACCGTCCCCGAGAGCGACGCCGCGTCATCGGTCGAGATCGACGACGCCTCGCCTCCCCGCAGGACGAGCACCGCCTGCACCACCACGGCGACGCCGACGCCGACCAGCCAGACGCCCACGACGTCGCACACCAGCCCCAGCAGACGGCGGCGACGGGTCACGGGGCGCGGGGTCTCGGCATCCGGAGCCTTCTCCACCCCGCGGTGCTGCGCCGGGACGACGAACGCGAGGACCGACCCGAGCAGCGCACCACCCGTGTTCGCGAGAAGGTCGTCGACGTCGAAGACACGGTACGCGCAGGGAAAGATGCCCCACACACCGGTCAGTTGCGTGGTCTCGATGAGTCCCGAGGTCGCGAAGCCGACGAGACCGGCGATCAGGATGCCGCGCCCTCCGAGCACGCGCAGGAAGAAGCCGAGCGGCACGAACAACAGCACGTTCAACGCCACCTGCAGCACCACCGGGTCGGTGAGGTATCGACCCGACACGGCGACCGCGGAGCGCACCTCGTCGACGAAGGCGAAGGGGTGGAGGTTGACGCCCGCGCAGCGGTAGACCTCGGAGTCGGGGAGCGGGATGAGCGTGTACGTCCAGATCGCCCAGAAGTACACGGCCGCCGCCCCCCACAGCAGGGCGCGCCACAGGGTGAGTCGGCCGCGGCGCCGGTAGCTGACCGCGACGAATGGCACGAACGCGAGGACGGCGACCACTGCCCCCGCGACGACGGCCAGCAGCCCCGAGCGCACGATGTTGTCCACCCGGCGAGCCTAGGCGGCCCGCGGCGGCACCATCGTGACGGTGCCCGCGCATGATCGCGGTGAGGCGGAGATCATCAGGATTGTCGCCGCGACGTGAGCATCTCCCGCACAATCACCAGGTCACGGTCCGGCGACCATGCGTTGAACGGTGTGCGCGTCAGATTGCGCATGGCGTCCGGTGCGCGTAATGTCGCGCGCCGTGACTGACGAAAGTCGCGTTGACGGCGAAGAGACGCCGATCGCGAAACGCATCCTGATCGGCGAGCCCCTCACGTCGGAGAAACTCGACGAGCAGCTCCTCCCGAAGAAGATGGCGCTGCCGATCTTCGCCTCCGACGCGCTGTCCTCCGTGGCGTATGCGCCGCAGGAGCTGCTGATGATCCTGCTCATCGGCGGAACGGCCCTGCTGACCCTCAGCCCCTGGGTCGCGGTCGCGGTCGTGACGCTCCTGGTCGTGGTCGTGCTCAGCTACCGCCAGCTGATCAAGGCGTACCCCTCGGGTGGCGGTGACTACGAGGTCGCGAGCAAGAACCTGGGCGAGGTGCCCGGGGTGATCGTCGCCGCAGCTCTCCTGGTGGACTACGTGCTCACGGTGGCCGTGTCGGTGGCATCCGGAGTCGACAACATCATCTCGGCCTTGCCCGAGTTGAATCCCTTCCGCGTCGAGATCGCGGTCGGATTCGTCATCCTCATCGTGATCGTCAATCTCCGCGGTGTGCGCGAGGCCTCGAGCGTCTTCGCGATCCCGACGTACCTCTTCATCGGCTCGGTCGGCGTCATGATCGTCGTGGGTCTCGGACGCACGCTCCTCGGCGACGCCCCGGTCGCAGAGAGCGCCCAGTACGCCGTCCAGGCCGAGTCGCTCACGCAAGCGGCCCTCATCCTTCTCGTGCTGCGTGCCTTCTCGAGCGGCTGCTCGGCCCTCACGGGCGTCGAGGCCGTATCCAACGGCGTGCCCGCGTTCCGCATGCCGAAGATCCGCAACGCGCAGACGACGCTCACCATGATGGGCGGAATCGCCATCGTGCTGTTCGCGGGTCTGACGATCCTCGCCCTCATCTCGGGCGTGCACTACGCCGAGAACCCCTGCCACCTGATCGGCTTCGACTGCGCCAACAACCCGCAGCCGAGCCTCATGGCCCAGGTCGCCGCCGCCACCTTCGGCATGGGCAGCATCCCGTTCTTCATCATCCAGGCCGCCACCGCGTGTGTGCTGCTGCTGGCCGCCAACACCGCGTTCAACGGCTTCCCGCTGCTCGGCGCCGTGCTCGCCCGCGACGGCTACGCCCCCAAGGCGCTCAACACCCGCGGCGACCGGCTGGTCTACTCGAACGGCATGATCATCCTCGGCATCGTCGCCATCGGCGTGCTGGTCGTGTACCAGGCCAACCTCACGACGCTGATCCAGCTCTACATCATCGGTGTGTTCGTCTCGTTCTCGCTCGGACAGATCGGCATGGTCAGGCACTGGCGCCGCGCGCTGCGCGGGCTGAAGGACCTGCCGCCCGAGGCGGCGAAGCAGCAGTCGGCCGCGATCGAGCGACGCTCGGCGATCTCGGGCCTGTGGATCAACTCCGTCGGCGCGGCCATGACCGTCCTCGTGCTGCTGATCGTCACGATCACGAAGTTCACCCACGGCGCGTGGCTCGTGTTCATCGCGATCCCGATCCTCGCGGTGCTGATGATCGGCGTGAACCGCTACTACCGCGACGTCGAGCACGAGATCCGCATGGACGACACCGTGCACTTCGGCTCGTCGGGAGACGTCGCGATCGTCCTCGTGAACCGCTTGCAGAAGCCCGTCATGAAGGCGATCGACTACGCCCTCGCGGCCAACCACCAGAAGACCCTCGCGGTCCACGTCGCCATCACCGACGAAGACGCGGCCAAGCTGCAGAAGGAATGGGCCGATCACGACATGCCCATTCCGCTGGTGATCATCGACTCGCCGTACCGCACGTACACCTCGCCGGTGTCGGCCTTCATCAAGAAGTACCGCGAGAACAACGGCTCCGCCGTGGTGACCGTCTACCTTCCCCAGTTCATCGTCGGCCACTGGTGGGAGTCGATCCTGCACAACCGCCGCTCGCGCCGCCTCGCGCACCAGCTGATGCTCGTGCACGGCGTCTCGATCACCCTCGTGCCGTGGCTGCTCGACTCGTCCGAGGTCATCTACGGTCGTCGGTCGCGTCCGCTCCCCGGTCAGCAGCGCGGTGGTCAGCCCGTGGCCGAGGCCCCGGCGCACAAGGCGCGGAAGGCGCCCACCGACTCGGCGTCCTGAGCCCCTCTCGAACGCCCCCGCCCCTCCCGGCGGGGGCGTTCGGCGTTACGGCCGCGCGCGGTGGGCTGCGGGCGCCGGACGAGCGGCCGGCGGCGGCGCCGGGCGGCGGCGGGCCGGACTCCTGAACAACTCGGGGTGCGGCTGGCGAGAACAGCCGCGCAGACGTGGCGCGCGCGAAAAGTCAGGAGTTCGGCCCGCTCGCGAAGCAGCGGTGGACGCCGCGGGGAGTGTCCGCCAGGGTGGATGCCATGCCGATCTTCGCGCTGCTGACCCTCACCGTCATGGTGGTCGCCCTCATCGACGCCATCACCCGCCGCGAGGACCAGGTGAAGCACCTGCCGAAGTTCGCGTGGATCTTCTTCATCGTGCTGCTACCGCTGATCGGCTCGATCCTGTGGTTCGCCCTCGGCCGCGAGTACGAGGCGCGGTCGACGCCGATGTCGTTCGGCGACCCGCGGCGCTGGCAGAAGGACGCGCAACCCGCTCCCCCGCCGGCCCCGCGCGAGAGCCGCACCACCGAGCAGCAGATCGCCGACCTCGAGCGCGAGATGCACCTCGCCGACCTCGAGGAGCAGGTGCGCCGTCGCCGGGCCGAGGGCGGATCGGCCGGCTGACTCCCGCGCCGCGTTCGCCTCGTTGAGTGTCCAGAACACTCGGACGGTTCTTGAAACCGTCCGGGTGTCTTGGACACTCAACGCGGGATGACGGGGAAGCGCCGGCGTCAGTCGGTCGGGCGCTGCCGCATCCGCTTCACGTCGGTGCGGCGCTGCTTGGCCTGCAGACGGCGCTCCTTCGACCCACGCGTGGGCTTCGTCGCGCGGCGCGGCGGAGCGGGGGGCCGCAGGGCCTCGGCGACGAGGGCCGCAAGCCGGGCGCGCGCGGCGTCGCGGTTGCGCAGCTGCGCCCGATGCTCCGAGGCCGCGATCGTCAGCACCCCGTCGACCAGTTGGCTCCCGAGACGGTCGATGAGCCGCTCGCACTGGACGGATGACAGGACCGTCGAGGCCCCGGCATCCCACATCAGTTCCACGCGTGAATCCGCGGTATTCACGCCCTGACCGCCCGGGCCCGATGAGCGCGAGAAGCGCCACGACAGCTCGGCCGCGGGGATCACGAGCGCAGCGCTGACGCGCACGTCGGATCCGTCGGAGGAGAGCATGCTTCCATCATGCGTCCGCGGGTCACGCCGTGAGGTCTCTGGTGTCGGGACACGACGCAGGACTCTCGACTCCGCGTTGCCGCTGCCTGCGCGCACCGCGGCACCCGTTCGCGGGAACTCCTGCGTTGTGCCGCGCGCGTGCCCCTGCCCGCGACCCGGAACCGGGCATCGCGCTGGCGTCGGTGCGCAGCCGGGCGCATCCCCTCACCCCGTAAGTACCCCGTATGCGTCCGTGAGCGACCCGTAGGGAAAGCGTTAGGAGCCCCGGATGCCGCGGCCCGGCGGAGTTGGATCGACAGATGTGCCGCCCCGCGGCGCCCGCGGCCCGCCCGCGGTACAGACCCGAATCTGGAGTCGTCGTGCTCGATGTCGTCTTCCTCGCCGTGACCGTCGCGATCTTCGCGCTGGTCGCGCTCGTCGCCAGGGGGGTCGAGAAGCTGGGCCCTGAAGCCCGCCCCTCGTCCGCTCGCACCACCGGTCGAGGCGGTGACCGCTCGTGATCTTCTTCTCGATCCTGGCCGCCGTGCTCGCGGTCGCCGCCGTCGTGTACCTCGTGGTCGCCCTCGTTCGACCGGAGAAGTTCTGACCCATGGATAGCGGAACCATCTGGTCCATCGTCCTGACCAGCCTCACCCTTCTCGTCGCCCTGGGCCTGGCGTATCGCCCCCTCGGCGACTACATCGCGCGCATCTACACCGGCGAGCGCGACCTCGCCGTCGAGCGCGGCACCTACCGCCTGATCGGCGTCGACCCCCGCAGCGCGCAGACCTGGCAGGCCTACCTGCGCTCGGTGCTGCTGTTCTCGTTCGTCGGCGTCGTGTTCGTCTACGCGATCATGCGCCTGCAGGCGGTGCTGCCGCTGTCGCTCGGCTTCGACTCCCCCGGCGAGGCGCTGTCGTTCAACACGGCGGTGTCGTTCGTGACGAACACCAACTGGCAGTCGTACGGCGGAGAGACGACGCTCGGCTACACCGTGCAGTTCGCCGCCCTCACGGTGCAGAACTTCGTCAGCGCCGCCGTCGGCATCGCCGTGGCCGTCGCCCTCGTGAGGGGCTTCGCGTACCGCCGCAGCGGCGTGATCGGCAACTTCTGGGTCGACCTCGTACGCGGCACCTACCGCCTGCTGCTGCCCTTCTCGATCGTCGCGGCGGTCGTCCTGCTCGCGGGTGGCGTCATCCAGAACCTCTCCGGTTTCACGGATGCCACGACCGTGGCGGGAGCAGCCCAGTCGATCCCCGGCGGCCCTGTCGCCTCGCAGGAGGCCATCAAGCTGCTCGGCACCAACGGCGGCGGCATCTTCAACACGAACTCCGCGCACCCGTTCGAGAATCCCACCCCGTGGACGAACCTCTTCGAGATCTTCCTCATGCTGGTGATCCCGTTCTCGCTCCCCCGCGCCTTCGGTCGCATCGTCGGCGACGATCGCCAGGGCTACACGATCCTCGGCGTGATGGGGGCGATCTTCGTGGCATCCGCCGCCCTTCTCACCTGGGCCGAGATGGCCGGCCGCGGCACCGCCCCGATGCTCGCGGGCGGCGCGATGGAGGGCAAAGAGGTGCGCTTCGGCATCTTCGGATCGACCCTCTTCGGCACCACCAGCACGCTGACCTCGACCGGTGCCGTCAACTCGATGCACGACAGCTACACGGCTCTCGGCGGCATGATGCCGATGATCAACATGATGCTCGGAGAGATCGCCCCCGGCGGTGTCGGATCGGGCCTCTACGGCATGCTCATCCTCGCCGTGATCGCGGTCTTCGTCGGCGGGCTGCTCATCGGCCGCACGCCCGAGTACCTCGGCAAGAAGATCGGGCCGAAGGAGATCAAGCTCGCGAGCCTGTACATCCTCGTCACGCCGACGCTCGTGCTGGCCGGGACCGCGCTGAGCTTCGGCGTACCCGGCATCCGAGACGATGTCGAGACCACGTCGATCCTCAACCCCGGCGTCCACGGCCTGAGCGAAGTGCTCTACGCCTTCACCTCCGCGGCGAACAACAACGGCTCCGCGTTCGCCGGGCTGACCGCCAACACCCCGTGGTTCAACACCGCGCTGGGCGTGGCGATGCTGCTCGGCCGGTTCTTGCCGATCGTGTTCGTGCTGGCCCTCGCCGGTTCGCTCGCGGCTCAGGATGCCGTGCCCTCCACCGCCGGCACCCTGCCGACGCACCGCCCGCAGTTCGCCGGCCTCCTGGGCGGCGTGGCCGTGATCGTGACGGCCCTCACCTATTTCCCGGTCCTCACCCTCGGACCCCTCGCTGAAGGACTTGCCCGCTGATGTCCCCCCTCACCCACGCCCCGGCCCCCGAAGTCGAACCGGCGTCGACCACCCCGCGCCGCGCGTTCAGCGCCGCGCAGGTCGTGGCCGCCCTGCCGGGCGCGGCCACGAAGCTCAACCCCGCCGCGCAGTGGCGCAACCCCGTGATGTTCCTCGTGTGGGTGGGCGCGGCGTTGACGACGCTCATCGCGATCGCCGAGCCGTTCCTCGACGACGCTTCGACGGGCTCTGCGTCCGACAACCTCCCCTTCGGCTTCACCTGGGGCATCGCCGTCTGGCTGTGGCTCACGGTGTTCTTCGCGAACATCGCCGAGTCGGTCGCCGAGGGTCGCGGCAAGGCGCAGGCGGCGACCCTGCGCAAGACGCGCACGACGACCTCGGCCCGCCGCGTCGTCTCGTACGACGAGAAGGCCGACCCCTCGGCATCCGGTGCCGCCACCGAGGACGTGCCCTCGGGCGACCTGCGCGTCGGCGACATCGTGCTGGTCGAGACCGGGGAGCTCATCCCGGGGGACGGCGACATCGTCTCGGGTATCGCGACGGTCGACGAGTCCGCCATCACGGGCGAGTCCGCCCCGGTGGTGCGCGAATCGGGTGGTGACCGCAGCGCCGTCACCGGCGGCACGCGCGTGCTGAGCGACCGCATCGTGGTGAAGATCACCTCGAAGCCGGGCGAGACCTTCGTCGACCGCATGATCGCGCTGGTCGAGGGCGCGTCGCGTCAGCGCACGCCCAACGAGATCGCGCTGAACATCCTGCTCGCGAGCCTGTCGATCGTCTTCGTCGTCGTGGTGCTCGTGCTCAACCCGATCGCCTCGTACGCGGCGACGCCCGTGTCGATCCCCGTGCTCGTGGCGCTGCTGGTCTGCCTGATCCCCACGACCATCGGTGCGCTGCTCAGCGCGATCGGCATCGCCGGCATGGACCGCCTCGTGCAGCGCAACGTGCTCGCGATGTCGGGCCGCGCGGTCGAGGCCGCGGGTGATGTGACCACCCTGCTGCTGGACAAGACCGGCACCATCACCTACGGCAACCGTCGAGCCTCGGGCTTCGTGCCGATGCAGGGTATCGGCGGCCCCGAACTCGCCGAGTACGCCTCGCTGTCGTCGCAGGCCGACCCCACGCCCGAGGGCGTCTCGGTGGTCGAGCTGGCCGCCGCCCAGGGCATCGTCGCCGAGATGCCCCGCGGCGCGGAGCCCGTGCCCTTCACCGCCCAGACCCGCATGAGCGGCCTCGACCTGGTCGACGGCACGCAGGTGCGCAAGGGCGCGAGCTCGGCCGTGCTCGCATGGCTCGACGGCCAGCGCGCGACGGTGCCCGACGCCACCCGTGCCGAACTCCTGAGGTTCACGAACGAGATCGCCGAGTCCGGCGGAACTCCGCTGGTGGTGGCGACCCTCGCCCCTGATTCCTCAGGAGTTTCGCACGGCCGCGGCCGCGTCCTCGGCGTCATCCACCTCAAGGACGTCGTCAAGGACGGCCTGCGCGAGCGCTTCGGCGAACTGCGCGCGATGGGCATTCGCACCGTGATGATCACGGGCGACAACCCCCTCACCGCCAAGGCGATCGCCGCAGAGGCGGGCGTCGACGACTTCCTCGCCGAGGCCACGCCCGAAGACAAACTCGCCCTGATCCAGCGCGAGCAGCAGGGCGGCAACCTCGTCGCGATGACCGGCGACGGCACGAACGACGCCCCCGCCCTGGCGCAGGCCGATGTGGGTGTCGCGATGAACACGGGCACCTCGGCCGCGAAAGAGGCCGGCAACATGGTCGACCTCGATTCGGATCCGACCAAGCTGATCGACATCGTGCGCATCGGCAAGCAGCTGCTCATCACGCGCGGCGCGCTGACCACGTTCTCCCTCGCCAACGACATCGCGAAGTACTTCGCGATCATCCCGGCGATGTTCATGGGCGTGTTCCCGGGCCTCGCGGCGCTGAACATCATGGGCCTGCACTCCCCGGCATCCGCCGTCACGAGCGCGATCATCTTCAACGCGATCGTCATCATCGTGCTCATCCCCCTCGCCCTGCGCGGTGTGAAATACCGCGCCGCGAGCGCGTCGAGCATCCTCAGCCGCAACCTGCTCGTCTACGGGCTCGGCGGAGTGATCGTCCCCTTCATCGGCATCAAGCTCATCGACCTCGTCGTGAGCCTGCTCCCCGGCTTCTGAAAGGCCCCGTCATGCGCACCACCCTGCGTACCACCGCCGTCGCCGTCCGCGCGATGGTCGTCTTCACCCTGCTCCTCGGCGTGGCCTACATGCTGCTGATCACCGCCGTCGGCCAGGTCGCCCTGCCGTTCCAGGCGAACGGGTCGCTCATCACGACCGCCGACGGGCAGGTCTCGGGCTCGCAGCTCATCGGGCAGTCGTTCACGGATGCCGATGGCAACGCCCTTCCGCAGTACTTCCAGTCGCGTCCCTCGGCCGCGGGCTACGACTCCTCGGCCTCGACCGGCTCGAACCTGGGCCCGGAGAACAGCGACCTGATCTCGTCGATCCAGGACGGCCGAGCGACGTTCGAGTCGCTGAACGGCCCGGGCTCGGTCCCCCCCGACGCGGTCACCGCATCGGCGTCGGGCCTCGACCCCGACATCTCGGTCGCCAACGCCGAGCGGCAGGTCGTCCGCGTCGCCGAGGCCCGCGGCCTCTCGGCATCCGAGGTCGAATCCCTCGTCAGCGCGCACACGGTCCCGCGCGACCTGGGGTACCTCGGCGACCCCCGCGTGAACGTGGTCGAGCTCAATCGCGCGCTCGACGCCCTCTGAGAGACGAGAATCAGGGACATGCCTCTGTCACCCGCCGCCGCCGCGCCTCTCGCGCGGCGGCGGCGCCGTGCACCCGAGCGACCGGCCGCGGGAAGACGAACGGTCGCCGAGCCCGTCGCAGCGTCCGCGGGGGCCGCGGTTCCTTCGACAAGCTCAGGGACCTGCGGCAGCTCAGGGACCTACGGCGGCTCCGGGGCCCGGGGCGACTCAGGAACCTCGGCCGGCTCAGGGACCCAGGTCCTGAGGAGCGCCTCGTGAAGCGCGGGCGCCTGCGCGTACTGCTGGGCATGGCGCCCGGCGTCGGCAAGACGTACGAGATGCTCGAAGAAGGCCGGCGCTTGCGCGACGAGGGCCACGACGTCGTCATCGCGATCGTCGAGACCCACGGCCGCGTCGCCACCGCCGCTCAGGCCGAGGGCCTCGAGGTCATCCCCCGCCGGGCCGTCGCCCACCGCGGGGTCGCGCTCGACGAGATGGACCTCGACGCCGTGCTCGAACGGCATCCGCGCATCGCGCTCGTCGACGAGCTCGCGCACACCAACGTGCCGGGGTCGCGCAACGACAAGCGCTGGATCGACGTCGACGAGTTGCTCGACGCCGGCATCGACGTGATCACGACGGTGAACGTGCAGCACATCGAATCGCTCAACGACGTGGTCGAGAAGATCACGGGGGTCGTGCAGCGAGAGACGGTTCCGGATGCCGTGGTCCGCTCCGCCGACCAGATCGAGGTCGTCGACCTGGCACCGCAGTCCCTGCGTGATCGCCTCGCCGCGGGCTCCGTGTATCCCGCCGAGCGCATCGACGCCGCCCTGTCGAACTACTTCCGCCTCGGCAATCTGACGGCGCTGCGCGAACTGGCTCTGCTGTGGCTGGCCGACGAGGTCGACTCGGCCCTGCAGCGCTATCGCACCGAGCACGGCATCGAGGGCTCGTGGCAGGCGCGCGAGCGGGTGGTCGTGGCCCTCACCGGTGGCCCCGAGGGCGAGACGCTCCTGCGCCGCGGAGCCCGCATCGCCGCCCGCTCGGCCGGAGGCGAACTGCTGGCCGTGCACGTGTCGAGCCAGGACGGCCTGCGCGCGAGTGCGCCCGGCGCCCTCGCCGAACAACGTGCCCTCGTCGAGACCCTGGGCGGCACCTACCACCAGGTGGTCGGCGACGACGTGGCCACCGCGCTCGTCGACTTCGCCCGCTCCGTCAACGCCTCGCAGCTCGTCATCGGCGTGAGTCGTCGCGGGCGCCTCGGCGCGGCCCTGACCGGCCCGGGCATCGGGGCGACCGTCATCCGCGCCTCGGGCGACATCGACGTGCACATCGTGAACCACGCGCGCGCGGGCGGGCGGTTCGCCCTCCCCCGTCTCGCGGGCCCCGCGCTGAGCGCGAAGCGGCGCATCCTCGGGTTCGTCACCGCCCTGGTCGGCGGACCGCTGCTGTCGCTGCTCATGATCGCGACCGGTTCCGACGAATCGATCACGGCCGACGTGTTGGCGTACCAGCTGCTCGTCGTCGTCGTGGCGCTCGTCGGCGGCATCTGGCCGGCGGTCTTCGCGGCCGTGTTGTCGGGCGTCACCCTCGACTTCCTCTTCATCGCCCCGATCTACACGATCACCATCAGTGACCCCGCGCACGCGCTGTCGCTCACCCTCTACGTCGTCATCGCCGTGCTGGTCAGCGTCGTGGTCGATCAGGCGGCCCGACGGGCGCGAGCAGCCCGACGAGCCGCGGCGGAGTCCGAGATGCTCGCCACGATCGCCGGCAGCGTTCTGCGGGGCGAGAGCGCGGTGCCCGCTCTGGTCAGCCGTGCTCGCGAGGCCTTCGGCCTGGCCGGGGTGCGCCTGGTCGCCGCCGACGGGTCGGTGCTCGCGACCGACGGAGAGCCGGTGCGCGACGATCGCGCGGTCTCCGTCGCGGTCGGCGACAACCGCGCGACCCTCGAGCTGCACGGCGGCGACCTCGATGCCTCGGAGCGCCGCCTGCTCGACGTCGTCGTCGCGCAGCTCGCAGCCGCCCTCGAGCGCACCGATCTCGCCGAGACGGCCGCCGAGGCCGGAGCCCTCGCCGAGACCGATCAGGTGAGAAGCGCCCTGCTGTCCGCCGTCAGCCACGACCTGCGCCGCCCGCTCGCCGCCGCCGTCGCCTCGCTGGGTGGCCTGCGCGCCGCGGGCGACCAGCTGTCTGACGACGACCGCCGCGAGCTGCTCGAGACCGCCGACGAGAGCCTCGCGACGCTCTCGGTGCTCGTCACCGACCTGCTCGACGTCAGCCGCGTGCAGGCGGGGGTGCTCGCCGTCTCGCTCACGCCGACGGATGCCGCGGGCGTCGTGCTCATGGCCCTCGACGAGCTCGACCTGGGGCCCGACGACGTCGAACTCGCCCTCGACCCCGACCTGCCGATGCTCAACGCCGACCCGGTGCTGCTGCAGCGCGTGCTCGTCAACGTGCTCACCAACGCCCAGCGGTACACGCCCGACGGCGAGCGCGTCCGCATCGCCACGAGCCGCCTGGGCGGCACCGCCGAGATCCGCGTGATCGATCACGGGCCGGGCATCGCCGCCGAGCGCCGCGAAGACATGTTCTCGCCGTTCCAACGCCTCGGCGACACCGACAACACCGCCGGCCTCGGCCTCGGCCTCGCGCTCTCGCGCGGCTTCGCCGAGGGCATGGGCGGCACTCTCACCCCCGAAGACACCCCCGGCGGGGGGCTCACGATGGTCGTGGCGCTCCCCATCGCGGGCGCGGATGCCGTGGCATCCCGAATCTCCAGGAGGACGCCGTGAAGGTACTCATCGCCGACGACGACCCGCAGCTGGTCCGCGCTCTGCGCATCACGCTCGCAGCGCACGGCTACGACGTGGTGGCCGCGGCCGACGGTGCCGCAGCGATCACGCTCGCCGCTCAGGCGCACCCCGACATCGTGCTGCTGGATCTCGGGATGCCGCACCTCGACGGCGTGCAGGTGATCCACGCGCTGCGCGGGTGGACGACCGCGCCGATCATCGTCGTCTCGGGCCGCACGGGTTCGGCCGACAAGGTCGAGGCGCTCGACGCCGGCGCCGACGACTTCGTGACCAAGCCCTTCCAGATCGACGAGCTGCTCGCGCGCCTGCGCGTGCACGCCCGGCGGTCGGTCCCCTCCGCAGCAGACGCCGTCGTGCGCTTCGGCGAGATCGAGGTCGACCTGTCGGCCAAGGCCGTACTGCGCGACGGCGTACGCGTTCACCTCACGCCGACCGAGTGGCGGATGCTGGAGTTCCTCGCCCGCAACCCCGGGTCGCTCGTCACGCGCCAGACCCTGCTGAAAGAGATCTGGGCCAGCGAGCAGGTCGCCGACTCCGGCTACCTGCGGCTGTACATGTCGCAGTTGCGCAAGAAGCTCGAGGCCGACCCCTCGAACCCCGCGCACCTGCTCACGGAGCAGGGGATGGGGTACCGGCTGGTCGTGTAAGACGGCACTGCGCCGCCCGGAGTCCCCGGCGCGGCGCACCGCCGGTCCGAGGGCGAGCGGGCGAAACTCCTGTGATTTCGCACGGCCTCGGCTTGCCCGCTGGCTCCGGGCCCGCGGAGACACCGGGAACAGCGAGCGCGCCCCCGAAAGTCAGGAGTTTCGAACGACCCGGCCGTCCGCCGGCTCATCCTCGGCCTCCGCGGCCAAGAATTCGGCGTGCACGCGGGCGCAGCGCGAGGCGAAGACGATCGAGGGCAGCAGCATCAACGCAGTTCTCCGACCGTGTGGCATCCGGGACACGGAAAGGCGATGCGGTCGCCCGCGTGCGATCTCGCGCAAGGTCGCGAGGTGGCTTCGCCGGAGCCGCGCACGGCACCCACCCACCCGGCGCGACGTAGCCTGGAGGGGTGAGCCTCCCCTTCGACGTCGCCGCCGTGCGCGCCGACTTCCCGATCCTCGAAACCGAGATCGACGGTCGCCCCCTCGTCTACCTCGACTCCGGCGCCACCAGCCAGAAGCCGCGCGCCGTGCTCGACGCCGAACGTGAGTTCCTCGAGCGGGCCAACTCCGCCGTGCACCGCGGCGCCCACACCCTCGCGGCCGAGGCCACGGAGCTGTTCGAAGACGCACGCATCACCGTCGCCGAGTTCGTGGGCGCCGAGCCCGAGCAGCTCGTGTGGACCAGCGGCGCGACCGCCGGGCTCAACCTCGTGGCCGGCTCTCTCGGGTACGCCGGGCGCCTCCGCGAGGGCGACGAGATCGTCGTGACCGAAGCCGAGCACCACGCCAACCTCATCCCCTGGCAAGAGCTCGCCGCCCGCACCGGCGCGCGCCTGCGCCACATCCCCGTGCTCGACGACGGCATGCTCGACCTGCACGCCGCAGCCGACCTCATCGGCGAGCGTACGAAGGTCGTCGCCTTCCCGCACGTGTCGAACGTGCTCGGCATCGTGAACCCCGTCGCGAAGCTCGTGACCCTCGCTCGCGGCGTCGGTGCGCTGACGGTGCTCGACGCGTGTCAGTCGGCACCTCATCTGCGCCTCGACCTGCCGGCATCCGGAGTCGACCTCGCCGTCTTCTCGGGGCACAAGGTCTACGGGCCCTACGGCATCGGGGCGCTCTGGGGCCGCGACGAGGTGCTCGAGGCGCTCCCGCCGTTCACCACCGGCGGGTCGATGATCACCACCGTCACGCTCGACACGGCCGAGTATCTGCCCCCGCCCCAGCGTTTCGAGCCCGGGACGCAGCCGGTGTCGCAGGCCGTCGCCCTCGCCGCCGCCGTGCGCTGGCTCGGCGAGCACGACCTCGACGCCGCGCACGCGCACGAGGCCGCGCTCGAGAAGCGCATGCGCGAGGGGCTCCGCTCGATCGAGGGCATCCGCCTTCTCGGAGACACGGATGCCGCGGAGCGCGTCGCCCTGCAGGCCTTCGAGGTGCAGGGCGTGCACGCGCACGACGTGGGCCAGTTCCTCGACTCCCGCGGCGTCGCCGTACGCGTCGGACACCACTGCGCGCAGCCCCTGCACCGCCGCTTCGGCATGACGGCATCGGTGCGCGCGAGCGCCGCCATCCACACCACGGAGGACGAGATCGATACCTTCCTCGACGCCGTCTCGGGCGTGCGCGGCTTCTTCGGAGCACACGCATGAGCGGGCTCGAGTCGCTGTACCAGGAGCTCATCCTCGACCACGCGAAGAACCGCCGCGGCTTCGGCCTGGCCGACCCCGGCGCGCGCAGCGCCACCGTGCACCAGCGCAACCCCATCTGCGGCGATGAGATCACGCTGCGCGTCGGGCTGTCCGACGACGGCGAGCGCGTGGCATCCGTCACCTGGGAGGGCGCGGGCTGCTCGATCTCCCAAGCCTCGGCATCCATGCTCGTCGCCCTTCTCCAGGAGGACGGGGGCGAACGCGGGATGCCGCGCGCCGACGCCGAGGCGCTGATCGGGGCCTTCCGTGAGTCGCTGCGGTCCCGCGGCAAGATCCCGCTCGACGAGGAGACCTTCGCCGACGCCGCCGCCCTGTCCGGGGTCTCGAAGTTCACCGCGCGCGTGAAGTGCGCGATGCTCGCGTGGGTCGCCCTCGAAGAGGGACTGCGGCAGGCCTGAGCGCCGCGGCGCGCGGCGCACAACTCAGCGAGCCGCACAAGCTCGGTCGGCATCCGACGGTTCGGGCTGAAGTCGTGCGAATCGCTGAAGATGCGCCCGGCCGGACCCGCGCTACCCTTCCGTCAGACGAACGAGGGGCGGATGCCATGGCCACCGGCGGAGCAGGATTCAGCGCCGAAGAACTGCAGGCCATGAAGGGCCTGAAGGGCGCGGCGAAGCTCGAGAAGGAGAACGAGGCGATCGACAAGCTCGAGGGCGTCGACCGCGCGGTCGCCGAGCGCCTCCACGTCATCGTGCTCGAAGAGGCCGCGCACCTGAACCCGAAGACCTCCTACGGCTTTCCGGCGTATGCGAAGGAGGGCAAGGTCGTCGTCTTCTCCCAGCCGGCGTCGAAGTTCACGACGCGTTACGGCACGGTCAGTTTCGACGACAGCGCGCAGCTCGACGACGGGCCGATGTGGACGGTGTCGTTCGCGGTGTCCGAGGTGACGGCCGAGGTGGAGCAGAGGATCCGCGAGCTCGTACGGCGGGCAGCGCCCGCTGCCTGAGGCGGTTCGCTTTCTCGCCGAGCGGCCCGGGCCTCGCCGGCTCCCCGCCCAGAATCTGCGAGGCGCGTGACGATCGGCGAGCTCTGCCTCGCCCTTGGACTGTCCCCTCGGATCCATACGCGATCGATCAACGACAGCCGAACTGTTACAAAACGGTACGAAACGGTACAGAAGTATGTTTTACGGTATCTCTGTACCAACGTCGCGCGGCCGTCGCGCCGCAGGCGACCCCTGACCCTTCACCTAAGGAAACTTCGCATGCGCCCTCCCTCGTCCCTTTCGGTTCGTCGTCTGGTCGCGGGAGGTGTCGGCGTCGCCATGACCGCAGCCCTGACCTTCGCAGGGGCAGTCTCCGCGGAGGCAGCCGACACATCGTGCGTGTCCGGTGCCTGCACGGTGACGTTCGCATACTCGGGCGCCGCCGAGCAGTGGGTGGTCCCGACGGGCGTGACGAGTGTCACGGCGACCATCTCGGCAGGATCGGGAGGCGCGACCGGTGCGAACACCACTCCGTACCACGACGTCGTGCCGGGTGCCGGTGGACTCGGTGGTTCCTTGCAAGCGACGCTGGCGGTGGAGCCGGGCGACAAGCTCACGGCAGTCGTCGGAGGTGCGGGGCAGGACGGTGTCGCCGACTCGACGACTCCGGCGGCCGGGGGCTTCGGCGGCGGCGGCTCCGCCGGCACCAAGGTCAACGCACCGACACACGCCAGTGGCGGTGGCGGAGGCGGCGGAAGCTTCCTTTACATCTCGGACGTACTTCGCCTCGCCACCGGCGGAGGCGGCGGGGGAACGAGTGCGGCGTCTCAGCCGGTGGCGGGCGGGGCGGGCGGATCCGCCGGCGCCGGCGACCCGGGACGCGCGCCGGAAGGCGCCACCTCGTGGGTGTACTCCGGTGGGGGTGCGACGAGTACGCGCGCTGGCACCGGCGGGTCCGGGGACTACCCGGGATCCGCTGGCAGCAACAGCCATGCATCCGACTCGACGACGTTCGGAACGGGTGGCGCCGGCGCCGACAACCCGACCAATTGGGACTATGCCACCGCCGGTGGTGGCGGTGGTGGATTCTACGGGGGCGGCGGAGGCGGCTCTGACAAACCGGGCGGGGCGGCCGGCTCAGGAGGCGGCGGGTCGGGTTATGTCGCCGCGGGCGCCACCGGCATCCGCGCCCTGGACGGCAACTCGGGTAACGGCAGCATCGTCCTCACCTACAAGGACCCGAAAGTCGCCACCACGACCGACCTGAAGACGAGCGATAATCCCAACAGCGTCACCGCGACGACACTGACCGCAACCGTCACCCCCGCCACGGCGACCGGGACCGTAACCTTCACCGACGGCAGCAACGATCTCGGCGCCGCCACCCTCGCCGACGGAACCGCGACACTCGCCAAGGTCCTCCCTGGCGGCACCCACACGATTACCGCGTCCTACTCCGGCGACGCGTCGCACATCGCCTCCAGTGCAACGGCCACGGTCACGGTCACCGCTTACACCGCGCCCTCCTTTACCGTCACCTCCAGCAGTGACGCGCCGATCACCAAACGCGTCGTCGCCGGCGAAGCGTTCTCGTTCACCGACCTGGCCGCCACCGGGACCCCCACCCCCACCTACACCGTCGCAAACGACGACACCGACACCACCGTCCTGCCCGACGGCGTCACCTTCACCGACGGCACCCTCGCCGGATCCTCCACCCGAGCCGGCACCTGGAAAATCAAGGTCACCGCCACCAACAGCGTCGGCACCGCCACCGAATACGTGAAACTCACCATCGCCCCCGGCACCGCCACCGCACTCGAAGCCGCCGTCTCTCCCGGCGACCCGAACAGCAACACCCTCTGGGCCATCGCCCCCGACGGCACCGTCACCGAACTCTCCGACCACACCCCCAACGCGACCATCACCGCCAACCAAGGCGACTCCATCGCCTTCGACACGATGCCCGTCGACCAGTACGGCAACCCCACCACCCGAGGAAACGTCCAACCGGTCACCACCTCCAGCATCGACACCGACACCATCACCTACGACCCGACCACCAACCTCACCACCGTCACCTTCAACCACGCCAGCCCCCACGTCATCACCTTCACCGTCGGCGGCATCACGAACTCGTTCACTGTCCAGGTCACCCCCACCGTGAACCCCTCACCCACCCCGACCCCCAGCGCGGGTATCACCCCGAGCGCGACCGGTGCTGCCACCGCGAGTGGCTCCCCCAACGGGTCGAACCACCTCGCGGCCACAGGATCCGAACCCCTCGCGCCGCTGGGCTGGGCTCTCGGGATTCTCGCCGCCGGGGTTTCGGTGACGCTGATCCAGCGCCGCCGAGCCGCGCGACGACCGAACTGACAGAGAGAGCGAGAACCCCCGGGGCGACGCCAAAGGCACCGCTCCGGGGGTTCTGGCATGTCGGGGCGCCTCGGCGTCGCGTGCGGGCTCCCCGGCCTGCGCGAGCCCTGCTCGGGTCACGTCTCCGAGATGCCGACAGGCCGCGCGCGGAAACGGGATGTCCGCCCGCTCCACAGGCTGCGATGAGGTCCACGCCGCCGATGGCGGCGGCCGGAAACGCAACTCACTGAGAACGCTTCCCGACAAGAGTCGACGAGCCGACACGCATTGACGCGCCGCTGCGCGCGCGGTTTGGTGGGGGCATCCGCTCACGGCGTCACCCTCAGATCGCGAGCCGGGGGCGGACGGGACTGCGAGCCCCTCCTCGCACACAGGATCAGGCCGATTCCGGTCGGCCGGAGAGGACGAAGATGTCCGGCAACAAGGCTGTCGCGTACAAGGAGCCCGGGGTCGTGGAGGTCATCGATACTCCCTACCCCGAATTCGAACTGAAGGACGGACCGGGCGTGAACCCCGCGAACGTCGGCCGAAAGGTCCCCCACGGTGCGATCCTGCGCACCGTCTCCACCAACATCTGCGGCTCGGACCAGCACATGGTCCGCGGTCGCACCACCGCCCCCGCGGGTCTCGTGCTCGGTCACGAGATCACCGGCGAGGTGATCGAGGTCGGACCCGACGTCGAGTTCGTCAAGGTCGGCGACATCGTCTCGGTCCCGTTCAACATCGCGTGCGGCCGCTGCCGCAACTGCAAGGAGGGCAAGACCGGAATCTGCCTGAACGTGAACCCCGACCGCCCCGGCAGCGCCTACGGCTACGTCGACATGGGCGGCTGGGTAGGAGGCCAGGCCGAGTACGTGCTCGTGCCGTACGCCGACTGGAACCTGCTGGTCTTCCCCGATCGCGAGCAGGCGCTCGAGAAGATCCTCGACCTCACGATGCTGTCCGACATCTTCCCCACGGGCTTCCACGGCGCCTACACGGCGGGCGTCCGCCCCGGATCGACGGTCTACATCGCCGGTGCGGGACCGGTGGGCATCGCCGCCGCCGTCGGCGCGCAGCTGCTGGGCGCGGCCGCGGTGCTCGTCGGCGACCTCAACCCGGAGCGCCTCGCGCAGGTACGCTCGCTCGGGTTCGAGAGCGTCGACGTGTCGAAGGGCGACCCGCGCGACCAGATCGAGCAGATCCTCGGGACCCCCGAAGTGGATGCCGCGGTCGACGCGGTCGGCTTCGAGGCCCGCGGCCACGGCTCCGACTCGTCGCACGAGGCCCCGGCGACGGTGCTCAACTCGCTGTTCGACATCACGGCGGCGGGTGGGGCCCTCGGCATCCCGGGTCTGTACGTGACCGGCGACCCGGGCGGCGTCGACGAGGCGGCGAAGGTCGGTTCGCTGTCGCTGCGCCTCGGGCTCGGCTGGGCGAAGTCGCTGTCGTTCACAACGGGCCAGTGCCCCGTGATGAAGTACAACCGGCAGCTGATGATGGCGATCCTGCACGACAAGGTGCAGATCGCGAAGGCCGTGAACGCCACGCCCATCAGCCTCGACGACGCTCCCCAGGGCTACGCCGACTTCGACAAGGGCGCGCCCCGCAAGTACGTGCTGAACCCGAACGGGTACATCAAGGGCTGACCAGGGCTCGTCGCCGACGCGGTCAGGCGGTACCGAGAGGCGCGCTCCGCCTGACCGACACGGCTCCTGCAGTTTGAAGACATCTCGGCTTCTCGCGCCCGAATGCCGCCCGAACTGCAGGAGTCGTGCCCCTGTCACCCCAGAACGACCCGCTCCATCCGCCGGAAGCTCTGCTCCATCCCCTCGACCATCCCCGTGGCGAGCACGGCGTCGCGGGTCTCGGCATCCGGATACTCGATCAGCAGGGTCACCAGCGTCGCCCCGTCCTCTTCGTAGAGGGACAGGTCGTTGATCGTCGAGGGGTAGTCGGTGGCGGTCATGTGCTCGGTCTGCACCATGCGCCGCGGCTCGTCGAGCAGCAGGATCTCGCCGTCGAATCCGAAGGGTTCCCCCTCGGTGCCGGGTTCGGGCTCCCAGGCGATGCGGTACGCACCGCCCTCGCGCCGGTCGACCTCGCGGTGGGTCATGCGCCATCCGTCGGGGCCGAGCATCCACTGCCGCATCAGCTCGGGGTCGACGTGGGCTCGCCAGACGAGCTCGCGCGGCCCGTCGATGAGCCGCGTGATGCGCACGTGCTGGTCGTCGAGGATCTCGAGCTGCGTGCCCTTGCCCTGCGCGAACTCCCGCAGCCCCTGCAGCACGGCGTCGAGCTGGTTGATGGCGAGGGTCGATCCCTCGACGGCGCCCATGGCGAGCACGGTTTCGAGACCCTCGAGGGAGTCGAAGTACGTCACGTTCGTCAGGCGCGAGCCGCTGTCGGTCTGATCGAAGGCGAAGGTCATGCGCATCGCGGGCATGCCGGGGATCGCCTCCCCGTTCTCGTCGACGAACGAATCGACCACCTCGAAGCCGCGGGGCTCGTCGATGTCGAGGAACTCCCAGCTCCCCCGCGCGATCTCGCCGCCCGCGCTGGTCATCGCGTATCGGGCGCGACCGCCGACCTCGAAGGCGAACGACGCGAACGTCGCCGGCCACCCGGGAGGACCCCAGAAGCGTTCGAGCTGCCGCGGGTCGGTGAAGACCGTCCATAACCGTTCGGCGCCGACGGGGAAGTCGGCGACCAGGGTCATGGTGAGCGCTTCAGCGTCGCTCTCGACGGATGTGACGGGCATGACGACTCCTTCGTCGGTTCAGTTCTCGGTGGGCCCGGAGGGCGGGACGGATGCCGACACCCCGGCGTCTTCGAGCAGGATCGCGTCGAGCCGGTCGATGCGTCCCCGCCAGAGGTCTTCGTACGAGCGCAACAGGTCCTGCGCCCGGGCGAGCGCGGTGGGGTCGGCGGACACGAGTCGCACCCTCCCCTCCGCACGTTTGGTGATGAGCCGTGCCTCGGCGAGGACGGCGATGTGCTTCGACACGGCAGCGAACGACATCGCGTAGGCCGCGGCGAGCTGCGTCACCGACTGCTCGGAGACGAGCGTGCGCCGCACGATGTCGCGACGGGTCGCGTCGGCAAGGGCGTGGAAGACCCGGTCGATGTCGGCGTCGCTCTGTTGTTCAACCATTTGGTTGTACGTTAGCGCGGAGGGCCATGGCCCGCAAGGGTGTCAGTTGTCGGAGTCACGCTCAACGTGCACCTGACCCTCCCGGCCCGACGCCGGAGTCTTAGATGTCTCGCGAGGGCGCGTCTCGGTCGATCTCCCACCGCGCCGCATTGTTCTGCGCGCCGGGTGCGCCCGGCGTTGAGGGGTGCAGGCTGGCGAGGGCGATTGCGTCGGAGGGCGCGCTTCCGGACGCGAGGAGTCGCGCGACCGCCGCGATGCGGATGCTGGCCCGCCCATCCCCGTAGGGCGTTGGGAGCGAAACGTCAGGCCGTTCTGACTGCAGAAAGCGGTTGACCGCGGCGGCGATGTCGACTCCGGGGCGAATCAATGTTGCCCATCCTGCCTCAACCGCCTCAGGACGCTCTGTACTGTTGCGGACCACCGCGACTGGGACCTTCAGGACAGTCGCCTCTTCTTGCACACCGCCTGAGTCGGACACAGCCACGGTCGCCGCCGAGAGGACGTGGAGAAAATCTGTCGACGCGGGGGAGGGATGCAGTATCAGGCCGCGGGTCTCGCGTTCGAGCCCGAACCGTTCGATCGCGGCGCGAGTGCGGGGATGGAGGAAGAAGAGGACGGGCATCGACAAGCCCAGCAGTCCGCGCAGGATGCGGGCGAGCGCCGGCGCGGAGTCGGTGTTCTCTGGACGGTGGATCGTCGCGACCGCGAAAGCGGGCGGGAGGTTTCCGTGCGGGAACCAGGAGGCGACCGGTGCGGCACTGCTGCGAGCGGCTCGTTGAGTGGCTTCGACGATCGTGTTCCCTGTCGTCATGACACGATCCCTGTCGACACCCTCGTTGATGAGGTTCACTGCGCTGCGCCGAGTGGGCGCGAAGTGCACGTCGGAGAGGGCGCCGGCGATGAGCCGATTGATCTCCTCGGGCATCGCGCGGTCGTAGGAGCGGAGCCCGGCCTCGACGTGGCCGACGGGGATTTCGAGGTAGTTTGCCGCTTGGGCCGCCGCCGAGACGGTGTTCGTATCTCCTTGCACGAGGACCGCTCCAGGCCGTTGCTGCTCGAAAACGGCTGCGAGGTCGGCCAGCATGCGGGAGATCTGTTCTGCCCGTGGTTTCCCTCCGACCCCGTCGAGGCGGGTGTGGGGTTCGCCGATGCCGAACACTTCGCGGTACTGGCCCGAGAGCTCGTGATCGTAGTGCTGGCCCGAGTCGATGACGAGGGCATCGTCGCCGAGCTCCGTGATGACGGGCGCCAGTTTGATGATTTCGGGGCGTGTTCCGTAAACGACCGCGACCTTCCTCGTGAGGCTCACCGCTCGACCCACGTTTCGATCCTGATCATCCTGATGTCTCCGTCCGATGCGTCTTGACGCGCCTGAAAGGGCTCGCTAAAAGATGGAGCGCGCAGACGCGTCGTGATGACGCGGGTCGGGAAATCGCCGATAGTCGATCGACACGGTCTCGGTGGCATCTCCGCGGTCATCGAAGATCCGCGAGAGCTGTCTCACCCGGACGAGGACCACCATTCGGCTCGCGACGCGAATATCCGGATTCGTCAGGTGGATCCTGGCTTCGAAGGCCTCCAACGCCGCCAGGTGCGGGAAAGTGACTTTCACGAAGAGGTTGTGGGTGTCGGCGACAACGAGGCTGACATGGTTGACGCCCGCTATTCGGGCGATGCCACGGACCGTCTCCGAAACGGCGGCGGGAGGCACGCGAATCCCTAGCCAGACGACGGTAGTCCGAGCTCCAGCTGAGGGCGCTAGTCTCGCTCGCACATGAAGGGCCCCCTCAGCGACGAGCCTGCCTAGTCGCCGCGCGATCGTGGATGACGATGCACTCGCGGCGCGCGCGATGTCGGCGACGGGGGCACGACCGTCGCGGGCGAGTTCAAGACAAATCTGCCAGTCGAGGTCATCGACGCGTCCGATGGAGGGAAGCAACGTTCCGCGACTGTCTCCCTTCAGGAGCTCACGCGCACTGCGACGAAGAAGACCGGGGGCTTCGAAGCCGCTCTCAGCGTGTACGGCGACAACCGGCTGGGCGAGCACTGCGGTGACACCGGGGAGGGCGGGGAGCCAGTCCAGGACGAAAGCGTTCAAGGCAGCCGCGGTCGCCGCGCCAGCTAGGACGAAGAGGTCGTTCCCCCCGCTGACGATGTCCACGCAGACCGCGTGCGGGTCGTGCGCGATCATGGTCGCCACTGCACGCACGCGATCGGCGTCGCAGCGGATCTGGATGAACGCGGCAGTGGATTCCCGCGTCAGCAGCGGGTAGGAGGTGACATAGGCCTGATGTGATTCCTGCATCGACTGCCACCGCCGGGCAGCAGTGACGGGATCGACGCCCACAGCGGCTCCCACCGCGGCCCATGAGGCTCGTGGGGAGATTTCCAGGGCGTGGAAGATCGCAAGGTCAATGTCGTCGGGCATAGTCGGTTCCTGCGTGGGCGGTTCCTGCGTGGGCGGTTCATGCTGGCGCCCCACGCTTGTGCACGGGGGAGAGCTGCTGTGGCTTGGGCCCTCGGCGACCGTGGCTCTGCAGTAGGACTCACGCTGCGCACGGACTCTCGAGGAAGGCGGACCCAACGCGTCCGCTCCGCCTCATACCGTCGAGGCCCGCTCGCAGTCGTCAGGGTGCACCGTCGGTTCCGGCAGCCGTGTCCTCGGCCAGAGCCGCGCCCCAGAAGAGCGTGATCGCCGCCAAGAGAATCGCCCCGGTCAGCAGCACCACGAGTGATTCGATGATCCCGTTCGCCCAAGCATGGATAGGAGCGGTCGCAATCACGCCCGCGACGCCGACGAGCATGCCCATCAAGCGTTGGACGATCATCGAGAGTGTCTGTTCAACCGCGAGACAAGACACCAGCATCCAGAAGTAGCCGACAGCCATGAAGGATGCCGCGAAGCACACCACCCAGCCGATGAAGTAGTTGCCGGTCTGTGACCAGACCAGCGCCCCGGCAACGAGAAGCCCCGTCTGGGTACCCCACTGGACCGCAGCAGCACGGAAGCGCGCGAGATGGCGGTCGTTCAGTCGATCTCGCAGGGCGCGTTGGCCGACAGATCGCACTCCGAGCAGCACGGTCAGCAGAAGGAATACGCATATGCGAAGCCAGAATGGTCCGTCGACGACGGTCGTTCCGGCGAACTGCCAGAGCAAGGCGGAGCCCACGCCGACGATCGTCAGGTCGATGACGAGCGTGAGCAGGTAGAGGAGGGCGACCGTCACGCGGGGCCGAAGCTGCGTCTGACCGTTTCGCGGGCTTCGTGGGGGTTTGGCCGCCCGCGATATGGCTGCGCGCGGGGTGGTGTGAGGGTCGGACATCGTCACCAGGGACTCCGTTTCAGATCAGTGGTCTTTCGCCGTCGGGCCGACGACGTGAAGTTCAGCGTTGCGGCGAGTCTTTGCCCAGCCGTTCTTGCCTCGTACGACCCGCCAAAAGGCTCGCGCGGTCGAAACAAAGATGTAGAGCACAAAGATCCAGAGGCCGAAGCCGCGTGCGAGCGTGACAGGCCAGCTCGTATCGGGCTCGCAGCGGAGCTTGTAGAGCACAGCCCACGCGAAGAAGGGCGAAAGACCGAACACAGCCCAGAGCGCCAAAGACAGGCCAAGAAATGTCCAGTCACCCGTCAAACTGACCGGTGCCGTGAAGAACGAGGCGAGGAGAAGACCCCAAAGCACCCCGAAGACAACAACCCCCAGCAGCTGGATAAACGGCAAGAAGAGGTAGTAGACGCTCTCGAGTACCCCGCCGGAGTCAAAGTGCCGCGAGCGGATGATCTCGGTCAGGTATTTGACGCATTGGATGTTCCCCTGAGACCAGCGAGAACGCTGAACGATGAGTCGCCGCAGGCTCGGTAGGGCTTCCTGCGCGACGTAGGTCGAGTGCACGTGCCGGTTTTCATAGCCGGCGAAGAGCACGTGCAGTCCGAGTTCGTAGTCCTCGAGCAGTGCGCCATGCCAGGGTCGCCCGAACTGCGCGGCGATGGCATCAAGGACGGACAGGCGGGTGAATTGACCGTTTCCGCCGAGTCCGACGGTGCCTGTGCGTGTGCGTAGCGACTGCATGGCCGGGATGATTGTGCGAAATTCGATGTCTTGCATTCGGATGAGGTATCTCGCCACAGCGTTCGCGACGCGGCCTTTGTGCGGATACGGGCGCGGGTCATCGCGGTTTTTCATCCACACGGTGATCTGAGCGGCACCGACTCGGGGGTTGCCGAAGCAAGAGTCCGAGGCCACAGCGGCGAGCGCGGTGTGTGCCATCTCTCCGTCTGCATCCACGACGCACACGATCACACGTTCGCGGTCCGTATCCGGGGGGAGCCAGTCGTTGAGGGCGGCGTAGGCACTGTTGAGAGCGTCGCCCTTTCCGGTGCGCGCTTCGGGCCGGAATCTTCGGACCAAGTGGACGTGGTCGTCGGTTGCCGCGTGGTCGAGGACGATCGACGCGGTCTCGTCGTCGCTGTCGTCGTCGACGACCCAGAGGTGCGCTTGGGGAAATCGCTCACGCTGACGCCGGATGGTCGTGGCAATAACAGCCTCTTCGTCGCGACACGGCACGAAAATGTGCCATTCGAACCGGGCTGAATCGCCCGCGACCTCGGGCCTTTGCCGAACGAAGGGTACGAGGATGAAGGCGACGTAGGTCAGGAACGAGACCGTCAGCACGAGGGAGACCGACGAGAAAAGCGAGAGCATCAGACGGTTACTGTCCGTTGATGGTGGCGTCTCTTCCCGCTCGTGAGAAGGAAGAGCAACGCGACTCCTGCGCAGAACCCGACGATGGCGAGAGCAGATCCGACGTACCGGTGCGAGACCTGGTAACCGAGGTCCATGCCCCACGTCTGACTGGCCCAGCCGATCATTCCGAGGCGCAGTTGGTTGGTGGTGAAGATGACAGTGATCATGACGACGGCGGCCGCGAGGGCACGCGCGAACGCGATACGGCGGAGAAGAAGGGTGACCCCGTAGAAGAGGAGCGCCGGTGCCAGCAGCACGGCCGCCGAGCATCCCGCTGTCACGTGGAACGCGATGGGAACACCATCGACGTTGACCACGAAGTTGTCCCGTGACGCGATCACGCCGCCAGGCAGGAGGGGGTTCAGCCAGAACGCGGTTGCCAAGGCCTCACCGACGGCGATCTGCTGAATGAAGATGATGGAGGCCACCGCCGCGAAGATCGCACCCCAGGCGAGGATCCGCTGCGCCCCTCCCGGCCGCCTCATCTCGAGGGACCTGCGTCGGCTGCGCATGTCTCGATCGGACGACATCGGGTCCTGCCTTTCGTTGTAGCGCCGTGGGACCCGGGGTCGTGTCATGACCGGCCGGGCCCCACGGGGTTCACTGGTTTGTGCGGTGGAGGCGGTGCGTACGGATCCGAAGGAGGGCTCCGACGAACAGCGCGATCGCGCCGACCACGAGCGCCGCCGTGGGCGACACTCCGCCCGTGGCGGCGAGCGTGCCGCCAGCGATCAGCGCAGGCTGTGTGCCGGCGCCGGGGCTATACACGGACGCTCTCCATCGGCTCGTTCCGCACGCCCATCAGACGCGTGCGGAAGAAGCGGCGCGGTTGCGGCGCGTCATCGCGAGCCCGAGGGCCCCGAGACCGAGCACTCCGGCCGACGCGACGCCACCCACGACGGGGTCGATCACGGGGCTGTCTGCCTGTGCAGGGGTCGAGAATTCGAACGTGGACTCGCCCGACGTGACCGAGAGTTCGGTCGGAGCGTCCGTCGACGTGCGCGTGACGACCATGCGGCCGTCGAATCGAGTGTTGAACGCCGCCGTCGAGCTCACCTGAATCGGCAGGATGTAGTACTGATCGGGCACGCCGCCCTCTCCCCCGGCCTGCGGCGCATTGATCAGACGGACGGCGCTCCAATCGCAGCTGATCTGGGTCGACGAGACAAGGGTGCAGAGAGCAGCGTTCCCGCTCTCCACCCGAACTCCGTTGTTGCGCTTGACGTACGTGACGTCGGCGGAGGGGAACGTCGTCCCCGCCGGTGCGAAGAAGTCGAGCTTCGCTCCGTCGCTCGTGCCCGCCGTGGTGGTGGATCTGACCGTGCCGGTCATGATCGTGCCGGTCTGCCCAGGGCTCAGGACCTGGCCCCCGGCCGCCGGACCCAGCGTCGTCGCAGCCGACGCGCCCATCGCGCTACCCGCGACCGCTGCGACGACGAGCGCTGCCACGGCGCCGATTTTTCCTACTCGTGTAATGCCACTCATGGTGATTCCTCCTGGTTTGCCGAGCGCAAAGTGCTCGTGGATCACGTTCCGCGCAGGAGGCCAAAGGGGGCCGACTTGCGCACGTGCTTATCCCAGGGGAGCGGCTACATCGCCATGTATGACGCGAAGAACGACAGATTTTTTGTGGAGATGCGAACCACGAAAAGCTGATGACGCACGGCGACCGGAGCAGAGCAGCCGCTCAGGCACGTCCGCGGATCCGGCGCGCGGCCTCCGGCGAAGAGCGACCAGCGTGCCGTTGCCGATCGACACGGTCGTCGCTCACGCCTGCGTCTCAGCGTTTACCTCGTCCTGATGGATCCGAGGCTTCGTTCCGGTGGAGCATCTGCGCCATGCCGGGTCGCGTGACACTCGTGGTCGTCGAGGAGAGGGCGCCGAGAACGCGTGCGAAGACGTCTGTCCGGGTATGAATCTGAGGATGGTGGTGAGTGAACCCGTCCGCATCGACGACGGTGATGGTCACCATCACGTGTCCTCGGTCCGGAAGGAACTTCTCGTTCTGAACCGGGTACCACGTCATGCCACACCTGCTCGGGGGTGACGTTGCCGAAAGGCACGCAGTTCGACAGAGAACATGGGGTCTCCTTGCAGGTACGCATGGGTTGCGATCACGTCGCTGACCGGTCGGGTGGTGTGCTCGCACGGACGACCATCGACGGCGTGCTCACCTACCCCAACCGAGAATTCGTGACTTTATGCCGGTGAATCGATCACGCCGACGGCGTGAGCTCCGTTGTCACGCGTTCGGGTCGCGAGGGCACGAGGTGGGTCCGTCGCCCCCCTTATGGATGACGGACCCACCCCGCGGCGCCAGACGACCGAAAAAGCAGATGAAACCGGCCGTCAGCGCCTTGAGAGGAAGGGACCTCCGGTTGCCGCAGGTCTACGTCCTCCCCATTACAGGGGAGGCCCAGCAGTGACTGTTATGACGCCCAAAAGTCGAGATGCTTCGAGAGTTTCTGGGTGAACGGGCGCGGGACGCGACGCTGCTGCTACTGGACGGAGGTGCAGCCCTGCCTGCGTTCTCCGGTCCCCAGACTTGTCTCCGTCCGGTGGCAACCCGAATGCCACCGGACAGAGGGAAAGGGGGTGAGCAGTTCTGCTTCGAGAGCAGATCGCCCACCCCCTTTCAGGCGCCGGGGCATCGGGAATGGGTAACCGACACACCGCGCCTTGCGAGGAAGAACCTGCGGTTTGCCGTGCGCGCAGGTGGGGGATCTTCCTATAGACGGGACCCTCGGTGTCGACACTCATGACGCGACAGTGTCAAAAACCTCGTCACCTCTGCGTCGGCCAGCGTGGGGCTATCAAGACAGCAGCGGACGTCTCCGACGGGGCCAACGAGCTGGCCATTGCCCTGCCAGCGCTCGTCATCATCTGCTCGCGAGTTGTCATGCGGCGTTGTCGGGGCCCGGTATCACTACCGATTTTTGCGACCTGTCCGCGTCGCCGCGCTCGCGGATCGCGCTTGATCGTCAGCGGATGCGGATAACTGCGGGATGACTTGGGCCAGGATGTCGAGCCGGAGTTCCATCGGTGTGTAGTGGTGAGTGAAGCCGTTCTCATCCAGGACCGTGATGGTGACGATGGCGTGTCCTCGGGCGGGAAGAAATGTCTCTTTCCGGGGGGAGTTCCACATCAGGCATGCCCTCGAGAGGGCTGCCCGGGGAAACCCGGCGCATGGTTCAACGGGAACAAAAGGTCTCCTTGGTTCTGCGCCTCGGGCAGCAGGACAGAATTGTGTAGTCGGAGAGGGAGCAGGGAAGCGCGCGCATGACGCTCCACTGCCGCGCCCAGGCTGCTCAGCAGTGAGTGCGTCGTCATCTCCGAAGTTATTCAGCTTCGTGCAGGTCGTTGTCGGAAACTCCTCAGCCCCGCGTCCGCGTGACATCGATCTGGTTCTGTGTGCCAGCTATACCGTTCACCTCACTCCGTCCCTGGTAGCCCAAACGCTTCGGACTACATGGGAGGAGACGCCACGGCGGTTTCTATGACGCAGGGGGTTCAGACCCGTCAGGTTGCTTTCACGCGGCTCGAGTCGTGCTCAGCTAGGTGGATTGCGCGACGAGCGTGCCAGAAACGCCCCACGGCAAAGCGATCGCCCATCGACCCTGGCCGTCTGCGATCGCCGTTCCCAGCGCGCTGTCACCGCTGCTGATGACGACGAGATGCCCGGAAACTGCGCTCCCCTGGACGACGATGTCGTCGCCGATGGGGTCGATGGTGTGGACGACGGGGCCAGCAGGATCTGGGGGCGGAGAAACATCGACGCGCCACGGGCGATCGAAGACCTTCTCTTCGCTTGTGTTGGATACCAGCGATAGGCGCGCGGATCCGGTGAGGGCGCCTGGTGCCGTTTGGTGGGCGACGTCGACCTGGAGATAGATCCTGCGAGTGTCTCCCGGTCCCCACACCCAACTCGCCTTTGCGGACGCGTTGGGGTCTGCGGCGGACACATCGCAGCGAAGAACGCGAGCGTCGTCTTCGGTGGCGCAAGCTGTGAAGGCAATCGCAGAGGTCGACCGAGCGCGGCCGGCGTACTGATAGTCGTTGACCAGCGTGCGCTGAGGTCGAAAAGTAACGCCGGGCGGCGCGATGAACACGGCGGACGATCCTTGTACCGTGTCCGCTCGCTGAACGATGGTTTCGCGGTCGTTGACGATTTCTACGGTCGCGGTTCCCGTGGCCCCGGCGGCAATCATCCAGAGAGTGAACGTCGTTGACGCGGGGACCGAAGACACCGTCCCGGCTGGGCTGGTCGTGCGTTCGATCGTCTCATCCGCTGCTCTCGCCGACTCGGGGGCATCGCCTGGCGTGGGGGCTGGGGCCGGGGATCTCACCGAAGGCGGGGGTGTAGGTCTCGGCTCCACCGGTGAAGGCGTGGGGACAGAGATGCCCGGAGTCTCTTCGAGATGTTCAGGTGAATCCGTGTCTTGGAGAACGGATGAAGGGCCCGCCGCGGATGTGCCTGCCGACGAACTACCGGCATGCTGAACGACAGCGATGGCGCCGACGGCGAGGACCAAGGTCGCGGCGGCGGTCGCACCGACCGTACTGACGGCGGTCCGACTGAGGCCCTTGAACGATTGGCGAAAGCGAGTGCTGAAGCGAGCGGCGACCGTCGACCCACCGCCACCGAGCACGCCCGCAACGGGAGGAGCGGCGGCACCCAGAGGAAGAATGAGCGCCAGCACACCTATCGGCAGGATCGCGAGTTGCTCGGCGTCTCGAACGAGGATGGAGCACTGCGGGCACGTGTCGAGGTGAGCGCGGAACCTTTCTCGTTGTCGCGCGCTCAGCGCGCGGCACACATAGCGCCCCGCACGTTCTCGGACCCATCGGTGCTCGCCCGAACCAAGGTCACCCCCGATGTGCACCTGGACCCACGCCTGCTTCAGAGCCTCGCGGGCACGGTACGCCAATGCGGCGACACTGTTGGGCTGCAGACGGAGTGAATGAGCGAGCTCCGCAGGCCGCTGGCCCTGGACCTCTGTCGCCCAAAGGATGCGCTGCCATTGTTCGGGGAGGGAGCTCATCGCCTCCTGAAGTTTCCCGCGGTTCGCGGCGTCGACTAATGTTCCGGCCAGATTTGCGTCGTACCCCGGCTCTTCGACCTCACCTAGGGAAACGGACCCGGGCGCCTTTGCCCACTTGATCGCGATGTTGCGGATGGTCACGAACAGATAGGGCCGCAGCGCGTCGTTCGGACCACGACCGTTGCGCAGGGTCGAAAACACGCGAAGAAATGCTTCAGACACCAGATCATCAGCATCAAATCGCTGCGTCAACGACGCCGCGTACCGGCGTGCGGCGCTCTGGTGCCGACGCCAGAGTTCTTGCAGCGCATCCGGGGAACCAGCGCGTGCCCCCTCGAGAAGGGCGCGGTCATCCACCGCGCGACTATCGATGACATCACCGCTCACGAGGCGTCCACCGTCGTGTCGGCGTTCCGCTGGGCGCGTCCGGGCGGGAGCGCCCCCGGAACGCGGATACAAGCGGCGGAAAGTCGGGTATCGATTACCTGCGCGACGCGCGGGCAGAGCGAGCGAATTTGAGGCATTCTGCGGTACTCCTTGGACAGCTTCGGGTGCAGCCAGGCGCAATACTCACAAGCCGTCGGCTGAACGGCCGAAAGTGCAGTATTCCCTCATATAGCGTCATCTCATGCAGGAAAAGCCTTTGCTGGATGAGACCGATCTCGCCATCTTCCACGCCCTTGAGCTCGCCCCCCGTGCATCGTGGACGGCTGTGGGTGAGGCGGTAGGCGTGGACCCCGTGACCGCGGCGCGCCGGTGGGACGCGATGCGGGAAGCCGATCTCGCGTGGGTGACTTGCTATCCGCTGCTCACCAGAGAGATGGCTGCCGCATTCCTGCAAATCCAATGCAAGGCCACCTGCGTCCGAGCAGTGGCCGCAATCGTCGCAGAGCTTCCCAATGCCATGACCGTGGAGATCGTCAGCGGCAGCTCCGACATCTTCATGGTCGCTTGCGCAAAGAGCCAGCAGGACCTCAGCGAGCTCATCCTCGAGTCGCTCCCGAGAGTCCCGGGCGTCGAGAAGGTCGTTTCCCAGCCCACCGTGGCGACCCACGTGGACAGAGGGTTCGCAGCCGCCGGGTCCCTGGAGCCCGGCTCGCGCTCGCGTCTTCCTGCTGAGAACCGAGGCACCCTTATTCCCTCAACAGGACAGATCGACGACGCAGACTGGGCACTCTGTGCGGAGCTCAGCCGAGATGGCCGATCATCCATTGCCGCCCTCGCGCGCGCAATCTCAGCCTCAGAGTCCTCCGTCAAACGGCGACTCTCCAAACTCACTTCAGCAGGTGCGCTACACGTGAGGGCAGCCCTCGCACCCACGGCGGTTCCCCTGACCGCCATTGTCTGGTTGAGCCTGCGCGTGCCCGCGGGGGACGTCGGCGAAGCCGTTCCTCTGATCGTCCGGCTGGCGGGGACGACCTACGTGGGGTTGGCGGCCGGGCCTACCAACATGCAGATACGGATCGCCCTCCCCCATCTCGCCGCGCTCGAAGCTTTTGAGGCGAAACTCCACCAGATCAATCCACGGATTCACATCGATGGTCGGATGGTGGTCCTAGAAATCGTCCGGTACGCATCTCGAACGTTTGACACGAACGGACGCGTGACGGGAACAGCGTCCAACGACATTCGAGCGCCCCGTCCCTGACTCCGCGCCGAGGAGGACGCCGAGATGGGGTCGACACGAGGTCGCCCGCGGAGCAAGAGTTCAGCGCTCATCAGAGCTTCGAAGCACCCGATAGATCACACGGCCCAGGCGGACCCGCGTCGCACGGGGCGCGTGCACTGACGACCGGTCTGGCGACGTTGTGCGTGACCGCGCTTTACGACTCGGACGCGGCCTACGTGGAACATCACGCCGACGGAGCTGTACCCACCTCCGTGCTCAGCGACGCTCGGATTACGTGACACCTCGTGCAAACGCAACCCGAAACCGACAGTCAGCCGCGCAACGCCTGCAACAACGCCCCCACCGGGTGGTCGCTCTCGATCGGGTGGCGCAGCGGCAGGTCCTCAACGCATTCGTAGCGGTTGCGTCGACCCTCCTTCTCGCGCTTGAGATACCCGGCATCGACGAGATCGGCCAGGATGCCGTGCGCCGTGCGCTCGGTGATGCCCACGGCATCCGCGATCTCGCGCACGCGGGCACCGGGGTCACGGGAGACGCAGATGAACACGTGGGCGTGATTCGTGAGGAACGTCCAGGTGGTCATCGCCACAGCATAGTGACCCGAGGTACCGGAATCCAAGTACCGGCAATTTCTTACCTGCGTTTTGACACACGCAATTTGTTGCATGTAACGTGCCGCGCATGTCGTTTCTCGCCCCGTTGACGATCGCCGCGCTGCTCGCCGCGGTCGTCGCCGCCCTCCTACCGGATGTCGCGCGTCGGCGCACCCCGGGCTCTCTCGCCGTGTGGCCCGCCGGCGCCGCCGCGGTCGTCGCCACGGTCGGTCTGGCCTCGGCCCTCGGCGCCGACGACGACGTGGCCGGCGCCGCGCTGTCGCTGCTCGTGGTCGCCCTCACCGTGGTCGTGCAGTCCTACGCCAGCCGCAACCTGCGCGGCGACCCGCGTTCGCGGGCCTTCTTCGCGTTGTCGTCGCTCGCCGCCGTCGGAGCGACCACTGCCATCGCGTCGGGCGACGTCGTCCTTCTCGCCGCGGGGTGGACGCTCGGAACGGTCAGCACGATCGCCCTCATCGGTACGGGCGGCGCAGGTCCTCAGACCCGTGTCGCCGTCTCCCGGAGCTCAGTGACCCTCCTGCTCGGAGACGCGGCACTCTGGGCGGCCGTCGTCGTCGCGATCGCCTCGACCGGATCGGTGTCGCTGGCCGCTCTCGGGAGCATCGACGCGACCTCGGCGGCGGCGGTGAGCGCGCTCGTCGCCACCGCGGCCGTCGCCCGCGCCGGCGCCTTCCCCCTCCACGGATGGCTCCCCGCTACCGCGGCTACGACGACTCCCGTGTCCGCTCTGCTTCACGCGGGCTTCGTGAACGCCGGCGCCCTGCTCCTCCTCCGCTATGCGGCGGTCCCCTCTGTCGTGGGTCCCTGGATCGTGGCCGCCGCCGGTGCGATCACGATGATCGTGGCGACCCTCGCGATGCTCACGCGCCCCGACGTGAAGGGCCGCCTCGTGCAGTCGACCGCCGCGCAGATGGGCTTCCTCCTCCTGGCCTGCGGTCTCGGGGCTTTCGGCGTCGCCCTGGTCCACGCGATCGGCCACGCGCTCTACAAGGCGAGCCTCTTCCTCGGCGCCGGCTCCGCGGTCGAGCACGCGCTGAAGGCGCGGGGCATCGCGCCGCCGGCCCGGTCGACCACGGGAGCGATCGTGGGCGCGATGACCGTTCTCCTGACCGGGGCCGCGGCGGTGGCGGCATCCGGTGCGTGGAAGCACAGCGCGGCGATACTCCTGCTCTTCGCCTGGGCCACCGCGGTGGTCGCCGGTGCACGGATCGGCGCAAGCTCCTGGTCTGTCGCCGCGCGCGCGGCCCAGCTCGCGGGCCTGGCCGCCCTCACGGCCGCCTACCTCGCGGTGGTCTTCCCCGCGGCCGAGGCCCTCGCGCCGGTCACGGCGGCAGACCCGGTCCCCGCCGTGTTCGCGGTCGCCGTCTTCGTGCTCGCCGCCGCCTCGAGCCTGGCCGCCCGCGGCTCGGGTCCCCTCGCGGATCGACTGTTCGCCTTCGCCTTCTCGTGGGGCCGACCGCCGCTGCCTCCGACCGCGTCCCGTATCGACACGCCCTGGACCCCGGCACCCGCCGACGGCCCCCTCGAGTACCGGAGATTCTGATGACCACCCTCGCCTCCCCTCCCTCGCCCGCCGTCATCCGGGGCTGGATCGCCGCCGCCGGCCGCTCCATCTCGCCCCACTTCCCCCTCGAGACCTTCATCGCCCGCAACCCCGTCGCCGGCTACGAGAGCCTCGATTGGGAAGACGCGATCGGACGGATCGCCCGGGATCACGGCATCCTGCTCTCCCTCCCGGAACAGCGCTTCCGTGACCTGTACGCGCAGGGTCGGATCAGCCCTGCCGACCTGCAGGCAGCCCTGCGGTTCACCGTGCCCGAGGCGGGCACCGCGCGCTCCCTCGACATCGGCGAAACGCACGTCACGGTGGGGGAGATCCTCGGCCACGACCTGCTCGTCGCTCCCCCGCTGACCGCGGCGGCGCCCGAACCCACCCCCGCCGCACGGCTGTCGCCGCGGATCCACGCGCGCGTCGACGACCTCACCGCCCGCTGGATCGCCGCATCGCTCGGGAGCGCCCCGTGGTCGCCGACGAACGACGAGAGCATGTGGGCGGCGTGGCGGCGCCTGACCGCGCTCGACCCGACCCTGTCGCGGAAGGTGCGCAGCGGCATCCGGCATTCCTCCGACGACCCGGCCGCGGCGATCGGCGACGCGCTCGCCCGGTGGGAGCTCGACGGGCCGGCCGCGGAGTCCTTCCTCCGCGCCCACGTGCTCGCGTTGCCGGGGTGGGCGGCGCTCGTCCGGCACACGGTCGCGAGCGGCGTCGATCTGACCTCGCTCGTCGCGATCCGCGCAACGCTCGAACGGCTCCTGCTGCCCGCCGACGTCGCCCTACCGGCAGCGTCCACGGCCGAGAGGGGCCCGGCCGATGACGCCGCGCGGATCGGCGCGGTGGCCCTCGCCCTCGGCGTCGACACCGCCGACGCGGCGGTGCGGACCGCCCTTCGCCCCGTCCTCTCGCTGGTCGACCCGGCCGCGCGCCTCGCGGTCTGGCAGGAGGCGTACGAGCGGGGGATCGCGCGCGAGCTCGCCCCCGCGACCGCGCCGGTGCTCCGCGAGAGCACGGCGCCGCAGCGACCGCTCGCGCAAGCGGTCTTCTGCATCGACACGCGATCCGAGAGCTTCCGCCGGCACCTCGAGGCCGCCGGAGCCGTCGAGACCCTCGGTTTCGCGGGGTTCTTCGCGGCCCCGATCTCGTTCCGGCCCGCCGACGGGTCGGCCGAGGTCGCCTCGTGCCCGGTGCTGCTCACGCCCCGCGTGGCCATCACCGAGTCGTCCGTGGAGCGCGACGCGATCGCGCGGTGGAAGCGGCAGCACGAGACGAGCGTGGAGCGGGATGCCACCATCGACGCCCTCAAGGAGTCCGGCGTCGCCCCCTACGCCTTCGCCGAGACAGCCGGGTGGGTGCTGGGAGCGGTGAGCGCCGCGCGCACCCTCGCCCCGGAGGCCTGGCGGGCGATGGTCTCGCGCATGCGGCCGAGCAAGCCGTCCACGCACGTCGATGCGAACGTCGTCTTCACGCTCGAGGAGCGCGTGCTGTACGCCGAGACCGCGCTGCGCATGATGGGCCTGGTCGAGGGCTTCGCCCCGATCGTGCTGCTGTGCGGTCACGGCGCCACCGTCGCCAACAACCCCTTCGCATCGTCGCTGCAGTGCGGCGCGTGCGGCGGCCACGAGGGCGAACCGAACGCGCGGGCGGCGGCGATGATCTTCAACGACCCCGAGACGCGCGACGCCCTGGCCGGACGGGGCATCTCGATCCCCGCCGACACGCTCTTCGTCGCGGCGCAGATGGACACCGTCACCGACGAGGTCACCCTGCTCGAGCCCTGGGCCATTCCGGCGACGCACGAGACCGTCGCACTCGAGGTGACCCGGCTGCTCGAGACCGCGCGTGCGGCCAACGCCGCCGAGCGCAACGCGAGCCTGCCCGGAGCAGGGGGGCGGCACGGCGCCGTCCGCGACACCGAGCGCCGGTCCGTGGACTGGGCCGAGTCGTATGCGGAGTGGGGTCTGGTGGGCAACGCCGCGTTCATCGTGGGGCCGCGCTCGATCACCGCGGGCACCGACCTCGGTCGCCGCGCCTTCCTGCACAGCTACGACGCCGCGGCCGACCCCGACGGGGCGGGCCTCGAGACGATCCTCACCGCGCCGATGATCGTGGCGCAGTGGATCAACGCGCAGTACTCGGCCTCGACCGTCGCCCCCGACCGGTTCGGCGCAGGTCCCAAGCCCCTGCACAACGTCGTCGGCTCGGTTGGCGTGCTGTCGGGCTACGGCGGCGACCTGCGGCTGGGCTTGCCGTGGCAGTCGGTGGGGGTGGGCCGCGCGAGTCGGCACGAACCGATCCGGCTCCAGGTGTTCGTGGAGGCCCCGCTCGCGCGGGTGAACGACATCATCGACGCCTCCGAGGCCGTCCGCACCCTGGTCGCCAACCGGTGGATCACCCTCCGCGTCCGCGAACACGACAGCGCCCGCTGGGTGCGCTGGGGCCGCTACGGCTGGCAGGCCGACGACCTGGACACCCCCACCCCCGCCGGCATCCCCGCCGCCACCGAAGAACCCACCACGAAGGAGATCCGCTGATGAGCCTGTCCGAACTGACCCCGATGACCAAGATCGAGGTGGTGGTCGCGAGTAACGACGTCGCCGAGGTGTCCGCCCTCATACAATCGCTCGGGGCGCGCGGGTACACCGCGATCACCGGCGTGGCCGGGGTGGGCCATCACGGCCCCCGCGGCGGCCGCCTGCTCTTCAACGACCACGACACCCTGACCCTCCTCGTCACAGTCGTGGCCCCCGAGAAGGCGGACGCGATCATCGCCGGCATCCGTCCGGTCCTCGACCACGCCGCGGGCGTGATGTTCGTCTCGCCGACCTCGGTCAGCCGCGCCGACTACTTCGCCTGATGTGCGCCGCAACCGGTCACCCAGGCTCTGCGTACGAGGGCGAGACGATCGCCGTGGGCACCCTGCACGGGAAGCAGGCCGCCTTCGCCCCGGCCTTCTCCCGCTGGCTCGGGGCCGGCGTCCTCCCCACGTCGCTGCTCGACACGGACTCCCTCGGCACGTTCACCCGAGACGTGCCGAGGGCGGGCACCCCCGAGCAGGCGGCCACGGCCAAGGCCCGGGGCGCCGCCCTCGAGCTCGGCACGTCCACGGGTCTGGCGACCGAAGCGTCGTACGCCCCGGCGCTCGCCGGCTTCGGCCCCATGGTGCACGAGGAGCTCGCCGTCTTCGTCGATCTCGAGCGCGGTATCCGTGTGCGCCACGGCATCCGCCAGTACACGCACGTCGCCCCGGCCCGAACCGTACGCACGTCGTCAGAGGCGCAGCGCTACCTCGCCCGCGCCGGCTTTCCGCACCATGGCGTCGTCGCCCGCACCGCCGAGGGGGTGCAGAAGGGCATCCAGGATGCCGCGGTCATCGACGCCCTGCTGCGCCGCGGCCCCGTCGAGCTCGAGCCCGATCTGCGCGCCCACATGAACCCGACCCGGCGGCGGGTGCTGCGTCGCCTCTCGTGGTTGCTCGCGGCCCGGTTGAGGCAGCTGTGCCCGGGGTGCGGGTGCCCGGGCTTCGGCCCGGTGGGCGTCGTGCGCGGGCTGCGGTGCGGCGCGTGCGGCAACGCGACCTCCCAGGTGCGCGTCGATGTCGACGGCTGCCCGGCCTGCGACGAGCAGCGGGAGCGCCGCCGGCCCCAACGCCGCGCGGACCCGGCGACGTGCGACGCCTGCAATCCGTAGCGGGTACCGCAAAGGCCGGCGGGAGGAGGGAAGCACGCACCCGCTGCGGTCATCTCGCCGTCTCAGTCGTCGGTGACGCGCCGACCTCGGTCTGGACAAGACACGATCCGCGCGGTCTTTCTTCGCTGCGGCCGGACGGGTGATTTAGAGGCACCATCGGGGTGAAATCACCCCTCAAGTCCGCTTCGGCAGGGCAAGTTGGCGACTGCTCACGGACCGTCACCGAGGGGGTCGTCATGTCGACGTTCTGCATGGAACCCGAAGCGCTGCGCGTCGCGGCGGCACAGCTGAGGGGCGCTCGGCAGGCTGAACCGGCGCCACGGTGGCAGGTGCTGTCGGATTTCGGGGAGCAGGTCCTCCAGGCCGCTGCCCGAGCGTTCGCTCAGAACCTCATCACGGTGTGGTCAACCCGGGCGGAAGAGATCGACGAGGTTGTGGAGCGGTTGCGGGCGTCCGCCGACGCATACGAACAAGCGGACCTCGACGGGGTTGCTCGATGACGGAGCTCGGTTCGACGCACGACCCCGCCGCGTTGATTCCGGGCTCGCCGGATGGCATCGCGAATACGGCGGCGGCGTGGCGCCGACAGCTGGGCGGCGATGAGTGCAGCACTCGCTCTGAGTGCTGCGGCGTGTGACGCCTACGAGGCCACCCTGCGGTGGGCGCACGGGCCGCAGCGAAGAGGCGAACCGCAGGGCCACGCGGGCGGTCGCGTCACAGGTGCCGCCAGTTCCCGTCGTCATCCGCGGTGACGAGCACGAGGAAGTCGACGACGAGCTGGGCGACCGCGCCCGTCTCGTCGAGTCCCCAGTACACCGGGTACTGGCCGTCGCCGTACCCGGATTCCGCGACGATCCCTACGTCGCTGGAACCGAGCGCGACCTCCTGCACGCTCGGCGACGGCGCGTACACGTAGTCCGTGAACGCCGCTGCCTTGGCCCGGCGGCTCATCGTCGCGTACGCGGGCAGGTCGACGATGCAGGCGGAGCCCGCGTCGACGCCGAAGAAGTGCCCCGGGCCCGACGGCAGATCGGCGGGATGCCAGGTGACCGGCATCCGTTCGCTGAAGCGCACCCGCAGGGCGGCGTTGCGACCGAACCCGGTGACCCGCTCGACGGGGTACGACCCCGGGGCCACGCTGCGGGCGAGGGGCCGCGCGTCGTCGTTGTCGTAGCCGAAGTCGAGCACCGCGAGCACGCCCGATGAGGTGACGAGCGTCCCCGCCGGTGAGACGCGCGTCTCCGATGATTCTCGGCTGCGCCGGTGGACGACCGTGCGCTCGGTGAAGTTGCGGACCTCGTCCAGGCCGCGCTGCTCGTCGGGCGGGTCATCGAGGTGAGCGTCCGGCGCCGCGTCGGCGGCGAGGGCGCACGCCTGCTCCGCACCCGAGAACGGGGTCCGCGGATCGTCGAAGTGCTGTTCGATCGCGCTGATCTTCCACCCGCGCCCGTCGCGCTCGAGAACGTATTCATGCTTCTTGCGCGTCGGCGACGCGAACACCTCGGTCAGCACGAACGCGCGGTCGCCCTCGACCTCCGACCGCTCGATCCGTTCGACGGCCACCCCGTACTCCGGGGGCGTCCCGAACGACGAATCCAGGCGAACGCGGTCTCCCGCGACGTGATCTCGCGTCAGGGCAGCCGCGAGCTCCCCCCACTCGGCGAACGCATCGCGCCTCATGGCGCGGTCCTCGAACGCGGGCGCCGCCCGACGCCACTGCGCGTCGTAATCCTCGAGAAAGCGCTGCACGCGCTTCTCGGCCGCCTTCGCCCCGCGGTCACCCCACATGCCGCCAGCCTAGATCGATGCCAGCGCCCCGAGGGGTTCGTCCGGCAGCACGACCCAGCCCTCGCGTCGCGCGACGGAGAGCATCTCGGGTACCGGGCGCGCGAACGACCCGAGAGCTCCGGCGCGAGTGGCCAGAGCGGCGATGACGGCGTCGAAAGCGTCGGCCTTCGCGATGGCGAGGGGGCCGAAAGCTCCGACGTCGAGCCACGGCGCGCGCCGGGTCAGCGCGTCGAGCAGGATCGCCCGGCGGGTGGCATCCACTCGGTATCCGCTCGTGTCGAAGCCCCACAGGCGCAGCGACCCCCCGGGGTAGACCTCGAACAGGCGCCCCTCGGCGGCCCGGTCGACGGGGAAACCCGCTTCGGCGAGGCGACGCAGCAGACCGGCGCCGCGCAGGGCGGTGACGCCCAACCGATCGGTCGAGACGCTCAGCGGCCAGCGGCCGATCCGCTCGCGCACGACGTGGTCGGTGTGGCGGTAGACGAGCGTGCGGCGCCAGTCGGCTCCCCCATCGACCGGCCCGAGCCGCGGGTCGACATCGGCGTGATGCGCCTGCACGAAATCGACGAACGCGTCGGGCCAGCCGAGCGGACAGTCCACCCCGAGCCACGCCTCGCCGGCCGAGACCGATGCCACGATGTCGGCATCCCGCATCCCGATCTCGAGCCGCGTGAGTCGTGCCGCACCGCCCGACCAGTCGATCTCGGCGAGAGCGGTGCCGGGGGCACCCGCGGCGAGGTCGACTCCGACGGTTCTCATCCCCCTGAGCCTAGGTGTCGTCGCCGACCGCGCGGCCCGTCAAGACCTCCCGAATACCCCGCGACCTGGGAGGATCGAGGCATGGCAGACGACGACCTCCCCGATTCGCTCGAACCGGCGGTCGACATCCCCCCGCGTGACGAACCGCCGGCACCCCCGACGCCGAAAGGCGATCTGCGCGCGGTGTCGGTCGTCGCGATCGTGACCGGCGTGATCGTCATCGCCTGGTACCTCTTCATCGCTACGGCGAGCGCGATCGCCGAGATCGACAACCTCCCGTTCATCCAGATCGGCATGTGGGTGCTCGCGGTGGTCTCGTTCGTGTGCGGCATCCTGAGCCTGAACGCGCGCATGGCGCGCGAGCTCGCCGCGGCAGGGTTCATCGCCGGGGTCGCCGCGGGTCTGCTGTCGGTCACGATCGGGCTGTTCAGCGGCCTCGAGCTGCTGGGCTGACGCCCCTCGACTCAGGCGACTCGCCGCGCCTCGATCACGAGGTTCTGCGTGGAGGGCAGGCCGTCTGCTCGCTGAAGGCAGGTCACCACGACGAGCCTGCCGGGTATGTCCGCCCACACGTCGGCCTCATTCGCGATGGCGGTCTTGTCCACGACCTCTGTGCGATCGACGCGGTAGTGAGCGCCGGCGACCGAGACATCGGCCCCGGTGACGATCCGCGCCCGCGCTCCTGCCACGTCGATGAGCGCGTTGCCGGGGCCGACGCCGCCGGCGCGGAGCGAATGCATCACAACGAAGACCGTTCCCGCTTCTGCCCGGTCGGGCGAGACCCCCAGATTGCGCACCCAGTACGCCGAGGTGAAGCCCGGAGGTTCAAGGACGCCATCGGCGACGTTCATCGCCCCGAGGGGAACGTCGAGCCCCACCGACGCAGCGGTGAACCTGCCGACACCCTCCGGAGTCGCGGACGCACTCGGCACCGGCTCGGGACCGTCGAGCTGTACGGGGTTGCCCGCCAGATCGTGCGGCAGCGTCGCGACGGTCGAGTCCTCCTCGGACACGGCAGGAGCCTGGACGGACCCCGTCCACCCGATGCCCGCCGCCCCGACCAGCCCCAGGGCGACCACCACCGCGGCGGCGGCGAGGATGTCTCCCCGCCGCCGCCGCAGGAACCGGAAGTAGCGGTTCATTCAGCGTCCGAAGC
>Ga0308159_1000483_pt1 | contig 90299 bp, 83 predicted proteins | sample PhyCR1_FD_201040 | JGI IMG/M metagenome (GOLD analysis project Ga0308159, IMG submission 201040) | Phyllosphere microbial communities from UC Gill Tract Community Farm, Albany, California, United States - DLSLC.R1 | ecosystem: Host-associated > Plants > Phyllosphere > Unclassified | place: USA...
GACATCCAACAGGGCAATGTCGTCACGCAGGACATGATAGACCAGTTAAGGCCCGGAATGACCCGTCGGCAAGTAAGGTTTATCATGGGCAACCCCCTGTTGACCGACACGTTCCACGCTGATCGCTGGGATTACCTGTACAGCCTGCAGCCTGGTGGCGGCGAACGCCAACAGGAACGCATCAGCCTGATATTCAATGCCAACGATCAACTGGCGAGCCTCTCCGGCGACTTCAAACCGGGCGTGAGCCGCGACGAGGCGATCCTCGGCAAGAGCAGCGACACCATTGTTACCCCCGAAAACAAAGGGGAACAGCAGCCTCAGAAGGAAGAGCCGCCGAAACCGGGCTCCCTGCTGGAACAGATCCAGAACGACGTCGACAAGGTCGAAACCGTTCCTGTCCCGACTCAAGAACCGCTGGATACCAATCCACGCTGATCTCGCTGGCATCCAGAACCAGCACAAAAAAGCCCGGCACTGCCGGGCTTTTTTACGCCTTTCAATCGAAGCGATGAAAAACTTAAATCGGTTTATCTACGCTTTCCGGGCCCTCGCAGCCTTCTCTGCACGCATACGACGTATCTCTTTCGGATCGGCCAACAACGGGCGATAAATTTCGACCCTGTCACCCTCCTCCAGTTGACGCACCTGCGGATCAGCAACCACCCTGCCAAAGATCCCCAAGGGACATTGCGCCAGATCCAGTTCCGAGAACCGCTGCGCGATCCCCGACGCCGTCACCGCGCCCAGCACCGTAGTGCCCTTGGGCACACCGAGCTTGATCAGTTCCTGGCGATCGACCGCGGCATACACCACCTCGATGCTGATCATCACCTCAGCCATGCAGCTCTTTGGCTCGCTGGCAGAAGGCGTCCACCAATGTATTGGCTGCCTGATTGAACAGAGGGCCCAGGGTGGCCCGCACGATGGATCCGGAATAATCGAAGGACAGATCAAGGCTGATCTTGCAGGCCTTTTCACCCAGCGCCTTGAAGGTCCAGACGCCATGCAGCTGACTGAACGGTCCCTCTTCCAGATTCATTTCGATGGTCTGGCCTGGTGTCAGCGTGTTGCGGGTAACGAAGTGCTGACTCAGCCCACCCTTTGCCACCTCGACCCGGGCACGCATCGAAGTATCGCTCTGCTCCAGCACCGTGGCGCCGGAACACCATGGCAGGAACTCCGAGTAGTGAGCCACGTCGTTGACCAGGTCGTACAGCACCTGAGCGGGATACGGCAACAGGGCCGAACGTTGAATATGCGTAGTCATGTCAGCGTCATTTCCAAAGCTGAGCGGCAAACACAATCAGAATGCCGATCGGCGCCACATAGCGCATCAAAAAGAACGTCAGAGCGAAGAGTACCGGACTGCGCACTGACAACTCGTCGCGCACCGCGTCTCGGCCCATCACCCAACCTGCGAAAATCACAAAGCACAATCCACCCAACGGCAACATGATCCGCGAGGTAAAGAAATCGATCACGCCGAAGAAATCCAGCCCCGCGGTCGCACCCCACTGGTAGAGGTGAAACGCGCCGCCTTCGTTCACGAAGAATTTGGCCTGCTTCCAGATGTTGAACGAGAACACTGTCCCCAGCCCAACGAACCAGCAGATGAACGATAGCCAGAACGTTACCCAGCCACGACGCACCTTGGTGCGCTCCACCAGATAAGCCACCATCGGTTCCAACAGCGAGATCGCCGAACTCCAGGCTGCCACAGCGACGAGGATGAAAAACACCACGCCCATGACCGTGCCGAACGCTACGTTACCAAACGCGTACGGCAAGGTAACGAACATCAGACCCGGGCCCTCGCCGGGATTGAGGCCGGCCGCGAACACAATCGGAAACAATGCCAGACCCGCCAGCAGCGAAACGAAGGTATCCAGCAGCGCGACACCAACCACGGTCGCGCTGATCGACGCTTCCTTGGTCATGTACGCACCGTAGATCATGATCGAGCCAACACCCACACTCAGCGAGAAAAAGGCGTGCCCCATCGCTGGCAACAAGCCCTCCATGATCTGCTCGGGCTTGAAGTCGAACATGAAATGCACGCCTTCCATGAAGTGCCCGGTCGTGAGGCTGTAGCCCAGCAGGATCACCATCAACACGCACAGCAAGGGCATCAGGATACGCAGGCTGCGCTCAAGACCAGCGTTCACGCCCTTGGCGATGGTGATCGCCGACAGCAGCATGAACAGCGTGTGCCAGGCCACCAGACGCCATGGGTCGGCAATCATTTCGCCGAAGAACGCGCCCACGCCATCGGGGGTCACGGCCTGAAAATCGCCCTTGCCGACATCGATGATGTATTCCAGCGACCAGCCGCCGACCACACTATAAAAAGAAAGAATCAGCAGCGCGGTGATCATCCCGGCAAACGCGCCCCAGGACCACTTACCCGAATGCCCCGCTTCGCGAGCGAGCACCTTCAAGGCATTGGCCGGGCTTTGACGGGCGCGGCGACCGATCAGGGTTTCGGCCATCATCACCGGAATGCCGATCAGCGCGATGCACGCCAGGAACACCAGCACGAACGCGCCGCCGCCATAGACGCCAACCATGTAGGGGAATTTCCATATGCTTCCCAACCCCACGGCGGAGCCGGTGGCGGCCAGGATGAACACCCAGCGACTCGCCCAGCTACCGTGAACCGAAACCTTGTCCGTCGACATCGTTGACACGTCCAACACGCAAAAAAGATCGCGCATTGTCCGGGATTCACTCAACGTGCTCAAGCACACAGCTTCAGCTTGCAGAGCCCATAGCCGAGAGCACCGTTGATCCCTATAATGCGTCGCCTATGGCTAAGCTCAAGAAACATCCCACAGGGACCATCGCGCAAAATAAAAAGGCGCGTCACGATTACTTCATCGAACACAAGTTCGAGGCCGGTCTGGTCCTGGCTGGCTGGGAAGTAAAAAGCCTGCGTGCCAACAAGGTGCAGCTGGTGGACAGTTACGTGCTGCTCAAGGACGGTGAGGCCTGGCTGATGGGCAGCCACATCTCTCCGCTGACGACAGCCAGTACCCACGTCATCGCTGACCCGACACGCACCCGCAAACTGCTGCTCAACAAGCGCGAGCTGGAAAAGCTCACAAGCTCCGTTCAGCAGAAAGGCTATGCCTGCGTGGCCCTTTCCCTTTACTGGAAGCAGCACTTGATCAAGTGCGAGATTGCTTTGGGTAAAGGCAAGAAGGAATACGACAAGCGCGACACCGAGCGCGAACGCGACTCCAATCGCGAGCTGCAACGCGCCGTGCGGAACAAAGGCAAGGAAGACTGACAGTCGCCGATCTAGCGCTGACTTCCCAGTAGCAGCATGGCTTTCCGGCGGTGGCGATTTCAAGGGCGCCACCGTTGGCAAGCCGTACTGCTACAGAAGTCGCATACGCTTTAGATGCCGTTACGCCGCTCGGCACGCGCTGTGCGCTGAACCTGCTGACGCACCTCCTCCAGCACTTCCTGCACATAGAGCAGATGACGACTGGACACCTCTCGGGCATCGTCCGCCCGCCCTTCGATAATCGCCAGATACAGCTCACGATGCTGATTGATCAGCATGTCGCGAGTCTCTGCGCGCTGCTTGTACATCCCGCCGATATTGGTCACGACGTTGCGTCGCAACAGATCGAACAAACCGCGAATGGTGTGCAGCAAGACCGCGTTATGGCTGGCCTCGGCAATCGCCAGATGAAAGTTCGCATCGGCAGCGCCCTCTTCCGCGCGACTCACTTCATCGACCCGGCTGTAGCAATCCTGCAAAGCATCGAACGCTTCACGCAGCCGCGTGCGGTCGACATCAGTCGCGCGTATCGCCGCGTAATAGGCGCATGAGGCTTCAAGGGTGTGACGGAATTCCAGCAGGTCGCGCTGCGCTTCGGGGCTGCTCTCCAGCAGATGCAGCAATGGATCGCTGAAGGTCGATCCCAGGTTTTCAACGACATAGTTGCCGCCGCCCTGGCGACTCACCAGCAAGCCTTTGGCGGTGAGCTTCTGGATGGCTTCGCGCAGGGAGGGACGCGAGACGCCGAACTGCTCTGCCAGCGCGCGCTCTGCGGGCAGGCGTCCACCTGCCCTGAGCGTGCCCTCGAGAATCATTCGTTCGAGCTGTTCGACAATATCGTCAGACAAGCGGCGCTGCCGCACCTGATCAAAGCCCATATACCCCTTCACTCCACATCCACAACTGCCCCGTCACACACAACGACAAAGGGCGCATATTCTCGCTGATTGTGATGAGACATTCACCAAGCAGCTGTAGGACAAATCACCGATTCAAGCAAAAAGCCGGATAAGTGCTACAAAAGTTCTAGAGCCTTAAATTGACACACCAAGGCCAAGGCTTTTAACCTAGCGCCAAGACATTGTAAATTGGTATTACCAATTTACGAATGCCGGCGACTAGTGGTCATCCTCCACGACACGCCGCAGGCAATTCGCGACGGCGGAATGCTTGAGCTGGTGAGCTGTGCGACTCGTTCGTCAGCACCGGCAGGAAGACAGACAAGCAGTTGTCGCCTGCAGGAGCCGCGCACGTAAGACATGGACACCGGGCCTAACCAACAACAATTAGGGGCCTCCTACATGCAAACCTGGCAACAGCTCTACACACCTCTCGGCAGCCTGAGCCTTTCGGCGCTGGCTGCAGTCGTTCCAATCGTGTTTTTCTTTCTCGCGCTGGCCGTATTCCGGCTTAAAGGGCACGTTGCAGGTGCAATCACCTTGTTGCTGGCCGTCCTCATTGCAATCTTCGCGTTCCAGATGCCAGCTGACATGGCCGTCGCTTCGGCGGTCTATGGCTTCCTCTACGGTCTGTGGCCCATCGCCTGGATCATCATCGCGGCGGTATTCCTCTACAAACTGACGGTAAAAAGCGGCCAGTTCGAGATCATTCGCAGCTCGGTCATGTCGATCACCGACGACCAGCGCTTGCAGGTCTTGCTCATCGGCTTCTGCTTCGGCGCATTCCTTGAAGGTGCGGCAGGCTTCGGCGCTCCGGTAGCGATCACGGCAGCATTGCTGGTAGGCCTGGGCTTGAACCCGCTTTACGCAGCAGGTCTGTGCCTGATCGCCAACACCGCGCCAGTGGCTTTCGGTGCGTTGGGGATTCCGATCATTGTTGCCGGCCAGGTGTCGGGCATCGACGCGTTCAAGATCGGCGCCATGGCGGGCCGTCAATTGCCGCTGCTGTCGGTCTTCGTACCGTTCTGGCTGATGTTCATGATGGACGGCGTGAAGGGTGTGAAAGAAACCTGGCCAGCGGCGCTGGTTGCAGGCGGCAGCTTTGCCATCGTGCAGTTCCTGACCTCCAACTACATTGGCCCGGAACTGCCAGACATTACCTCGGCACTGGTCAGCCTCGTGTCGCTGACCTTCTTCCTGAAAGTCTGGCAACCGGCTCGCGCAGCCGACGCGCAGGTCGCCAGCGCGGGCGGCGGTGCAGCCGTGATGGGCGGCGGCCCTGGCGGTTTCGGTCAGCCACGCACCACCAAGAAATCCCCTTACTCCACCGGCACCATCATCAAAGCCTGGTCGCCCTTCCTGATTCTGACCGTGATCGTGACGATCTGGACCCTGAAGCCGTTCAAGGCCCTGTTCGCCGCAGGCGGTCCGCTGCAATCGCTGACGATGAACTTCCCGGTACCGCATCTGGATCAATTGGTGATGAAGGGCGCGCCAATCGTCGCCAACGCCACCGCAATGCCGGCCGTTTACAAGTTCGACCTGCTGGCGGCCTCGGGTAGCGCGATTCTGGTTTCGGCCATTCTGGCGATGATCGTGCTGCGTATCAGCGCCAAAACTGGTATTACCACTTTCAAAGAAACGCTGATCGAGCTGCGCTGGGCCATCGTGTCCATCGGCATGGTGCTGGCATTCGCCTTCGTCATGAACTACTCGGGTATGTCTTCGACACTCGCGCTGGTGCTGGCGGGAACAGGTGCGGCATTCCCGTTCTTCTCGCCATTCCTCGGCTGGCTAGGCGTGTTCCTGACCGGCTCCGACACCTCGTCCAACGCGCTGTTTGGTTCGCTGCAAGCAACCACTGCGCATCAATTGGGTGTCAGTGACGTGTTGATGGTGGCCGCCAACTCCAGCGGCGGCGTGACCGGCAAGATGATTTCTCCGCAATCGATCGCAGTCGCCTGTGCAGCTACCGGCCTGGTCGGCAAGGAATCGGACCTGTTCCGCTTCACCCTCAAGCACAGCATCTTCTTCGCGGCCATCGTTGGCTGCATCACCTACGTTCAAGCGTACTGGTTGACCGGCATGCTGGTTCACTAAGAGACGAGCGCCGGGCGTGCCAATGCGCGCCCGGTCGCTGCCCCGCTCACTCAACGTTGCGAGACCCCATGATCATTTCTGCTTCCACCGACTATCGTGCCGCAGCGCAACGCAAGCTGCCGCCGTTCCTGTTTCACTACGCCGACGGTGGCGCCTACGCTGAGCACACCTTGCGTCATAACGTGTCGGACCTGTCCGAAATCGCCCTGCGCCAGCGCGTTCTGAAGAACATGTCCGAGCTGAGCCTGGAAACCACCCTGTTCAACGAAACAATGAGCATGCCGATAGCGCTGGCCCCGGTGGGCTTGTGCGGAATGTACGCTCGCCGGGGGGAAGTCCAGGCGGCTCGGGCTGCCGCGTCCAAGGGCATTCCTTTTACCCTGTCCACCGTGTCGCTGTGCCCGATCGAAGAAGTCGCGCCCGCCATCGACCGTCCCATGTGGTTTCAACTGTACGTTCTCAAGGATCGCGGCTTCATGCGCAACGCCCTTGAGCGCGCCAAGGCGGCTGGCGTCAAGACGCTGGTATTCACGGTCGACATGCCGGTGCCGGGCGCTCGATACCGTGACCTGCACTCAGGCATGAGCGGCAAGAACGGCCCTATTCGTCGCGTATTGCAAGCCATGACCCGCCCTCAATGGGCCTGGGACGTAGGCGTGAACGGGCGCCCTCACGATCTGGGCAACGTATCGGCCTATCGCGGCAATCCTACCGGCCTGACCGACTACATCGCCTGGCTCGGCAACAATTTCGACCCGTCGATTTCCTGGAAGGACCTGGAGTGGATTCGCGACTTCTGGGACGGTCCGATGATCATCAAGGGCATTCTTGACCCGGACGACGCCCGCGATGCCGTGAAATTCGGTGCCGACGGCATCGTCGTTTCCAACCACGGCGGCCGCCAGCTCGATGGCGTGCTGTCCAGCGCTCGCGCCCTGCCAGCCATCGCCGACGCCGTAAAGGGCGAAATAAAGATTCTCGCCGACTCCGGCATCCGCAGCGGTCTGGACGTGGTGCGCATGATCGCACTCGGCGCCGATACCGTACTGATCGGCCGCGCGTTCATCTATGCCCTCGCCACCCACGGCGAAGCCGGCGTGAAACACTTGCTCGACCTGTTCGAAAAAGAGATGCGCGTGGCGATGGTGCTGACCGGCGCCAAATCCATCAGCGAAATTTCCCGCGATTCGCTGGTTCGCGAACTCGGCGCCTGAGCGCAATCCGTAGAGAACGCACGCGGCACGCCAGATGCCGCGGCGCCACGATGATGACCCCGTGAGGAAGACCGTATGAGCCTGCCCGCCGCCTTCCTGGCCGATGTGAAGCGCCTGATTCCCGCCGGGCGCCTGTTCGACGATCCACTGTCGACCCTGGCGTTTGGCACTGACGCCAGCTTCTACCGCTTGATTCCCAAGCTGGTGATTCGCGTCGAATCGGAAGACGAAGTGGTCGAGTTGCTCAAACTGGCGCAGGTCGACCGGGTACCGGTGACCTTTCGCGCAGCGGGGACCAGCCTTTCCGGACAGGCGATCAGCGACTCTGTCCTGATGGTGCTTGGCGATAACTGGAATGGCCGGGAAATCCGCCGCGACGGCGAGCAGATCCGTCTGCAACCCGGCGTCATCGGCGCCCAGGCCAATGCCTGGCTGCTGCCGTTTGGACGCAAGATCGGCCCGGACCCGGCGTCGATCAATGCGGCCAAAATCGGCGGCATCGTCGCCAACAACTCCAGCGGCATGTGCTGCGGCACGGCGCAGAACACCTATCACACTCTGGCAGGCATTCGGCTGGTACTCGCCGATGGCACGCGCATCGACACCGAGGATGCTCAGAGCGTTGCTACCTTCCGTGTCAGCCACGGAAAACTGCTCGACCGCCTGGCTGAACTGGGTCGCGAAACCCGCGCCAACACCGAGCTCGCGGCCAGGATTCGCCACAAATATCGCCTGAAAAATACCACCGGCCTGTCGCTCAACGCCTTGGTCGATTTCGACGAGCCGCTGGATATTCTCAGTCATCTGCTGGTCGGCTCAGAGGGGACGCTCGGGTTCATCAGCGCAGTGACCTACGACACGGTGCTCGATCACCCGAACAAAGCTTCGGCGCTCATCATATTCCCGGATGTTGAAACCTGCTGCAATGCGGTCACCGTGCTGAAAACCCAGCCTGTGTCTGCGGTGGAGTTGCTCGACCGCCGCAGCATGCGCTCGGTGCAGAACAAACCGGGCATGCCGTCGTTCGTACGCGAACTGTCTGAAAACGCCTGCGCCCTGTTGATCGAAGCGCGCGCAGCAACCCAGCCTTTGCTGCACGAACAACTGGCGCAGATCATGGCGTCGATTGCGCATTTCCCAGTCGAGAAGCAGGTCGATTTCACCGAGGACCCGACCGAAAACGCCCGCCTGTGGGCCATCCGCAAAGACACCTTTCCTGCCGTCGGCGCGGTGCGCGAAACCGGCACCACAGTGATCATCGAGGACGTCACCTTCCCGGTCGAACAACTGGCCATGGGCGTTAGACGGCTGATCGAGCTGTTCGACAAACACCACTATGACGAAGCGATCCTGTTCGGCCACGCGCTGGAAGGGAACCTGCACTTCGTCTTCACCCAGGGCTTCAATGACCCTGAAGAAGTCGCCCGTTATTCGGCGTTCATGGACGACGTCACACAGCTGGTGGCCGTAGAGTTCAATGGCTCGCTCAAAGCCGAACACGGCACCGGCCGCAACATGGCGCCTTTCGTGGAGCTCGAATGGGGCAGCGACGCCTACCAACTGATGTGGAAACTCAAGCGCCTGCTGGACCCTAACGGCATCCTCAATCCAGACGTGGTACTGAGCGAAGATCCGCAGATCCACCTCAAAAACCTCAAGCCCATGCCCGCCGCCGACGCCATCGTCGACAAATGCATCGAATGCGGTTTCTGCGAACCAGTGTGCCCGTCGAAAGGACTGACTCTGAGCCCACGCCAGCGCATCGTGATGTGGCGAGACATTCAGGCGAAGAAGCGCGCAGGCACCGACACCACCGAGCTGGAGCGTGACTTTCGCTATCAAGGCATCGACACCTGCGCTGCCACCGGGCTTTGCGCGCAGCGTTGCCCGGTCGGCATCAACACCGGCGAGTTGGTCAAAAAGCTGCGCGCCCAGGAAGCCAGCCATGGCAAGGCCGCTGGCTGGTTGGCGCACCACTTCACTACAGCCTTAAAAGGTGCGCGCTTTACGCTGCATGCCGCCAACGGCGCGCGCATGGTGTTGGGCGCGCCGAGGCTGGCGAAGATTTCCGCTGCACTGACCAAAGCATCATCCGGGCGCGTACCTCAATGGACCCCGGCCATGCCACAGCCGGAAAACGCCATCCGCTTCAGCCCTCCGGTTGAGGATCAGCGCCCACGTGTGGTCTATCTTGCGGCCTGTGTTTCGCGGGTCATGGGCCCGGCGGCGGCGGATCACGAACAGATGTCCTTGATGGACAAAACTCGAGGCCTGCTGGAAAAAGCCGGTTACAAAGTGGTATTCCCCGAGGATCAGGACAACCTCTGCTGCGGCCAACCCTTCGCCTCCAAAGGCTACACCGAGCACGCTGAAGAGAAGCGACAGCAACTGTTGGCCGCGCTGACCAAGGCCAGTCGCGGCGGCCTCGATCCGATCTACTGCGACACCAGCCCCTGCACGTTGCGCCTGGTTCAGGACCTCAAGGAAACCCGTCTTGATCTGTACGACCCGGTGCGCTTCATCCGCACCCACCTGCTGGACAAACTGGTGTTCACGCCCCAGCAGGAAGCCATCGCGGTTCACGTCACCTGCAGCACCCAGCATCTCGGTGAAAGCCAGGCGCTGATCGAACTGGCGCGACTGTGCAGCGTCAACGTGGTGATTCCAGAAGGCATTCATTGCTGCGGTTTCGCCGGTGACAAAGGCTTCACCACCCCTGAGTTGAATGCCCACTCCCTACGCACTCTGAAAGACGCCGTGCAGTACTGCAGCGAAGGCATTTCCACCAGCCGCACCTGTGAGATCGGGCTCACCCAGCACGGTGGCATCGACTACCACGGGCTGGTCTACCTCGTTGATCGGGTGACACGGCCAAGATCCGCTTGATGCACACAAATGGGGCGAAATTCGCCCCATTTTGATGACACATCCTGCAACATGGCTTTTTCACACCACTTGCGAAATAAATAGAACCCCTGCGATAGCGCACAGTCCATCTCTTTAAGCGCCACATCCACTGGACGCTTATTCCTCTATCTCGGACATCGGCCTCAACGAACCGGCCATACCGAGTCCACAGGCTTAAGGAGATACACATGAAGCGCACAGCACTGACTGGATTGTTTCTTACCGCTGCACTGTTGGGTTCCCCGGTATTCGCTGCTGACGACCTGTGCGGCGCCAACCTGCAGACGTTGAAGGATGCTCAGAAATCCGCCAACACCAACCTGAGCCCGGATACCAAAAGCGAGACAGGTACCGCGTACGATCAGGCGATGACCGCGCAAAAGGCTGGTGATGACAAGAAATGCATCGAAATCACCACCAAGGCCATTCAGGATCTCAAAACCATCGGCTCCGGTAACGAAGGCGCGAAGTAATGATCGGCACGGGCCGGCCGAAAGCCGGTCCGCCCATCTGCGCAGAGGCTTGAGGTCGACGTATCCTATTGATTCGGGTACACTCCTCGACCTGACTGCTAGAGCAGCAGAATTGGGGCCGATTAGGATTCGACGCCGGTGATGAAACTCTAGGGGCATGCCGACTTGGTAACAGAAGTCGTAAATCCACTGTTGCAACTTTCTATAGTTGCCAATGACGAAACCTACGGGGAAGCACGTCTCGCCGCGTAAGCGGTGAAACCCTTCCTTCTGGTAGCTTCGGCTCCAGCAATCACCAGGGGATGCCTGTAAACCCAAAGTGATTGTCATACAGAACAGGATCGCCGTGCAGTACGCTGTGGACGAATCGGCTAAAACTTACACAGCTCGCCCAAAGCACCCTGCCCGTCGGGTCGCTGAGGGTTAACTTAATAGACACGGCTAAGCATGTAGGCCCGAAAGCGGAGTACTGGCGGACGGGGGTTCAAATCCCCCCGGCTCCACCAAACATAAAAAAGACGTCCTCGGACGTCTTTTTTTGTGCCTGCAAAAAACTCAAACCGGCACCGGCGCACTCCCCGAAACCAACCCGGCATCGCGCAGTGCATCCCAGAACGCAGCTGGAATTACAGCCTGTAGCGCTGCAACATCCTCAGCGATTCGCTCCGGGCGGCTTGCCCCTGGAATCACCGCAGCCACTGCCGGGTTGGCGAGGGCGAATTGCAGGGCGGCGGCCTTGATGTCGACGCCGTGGGCCTGAGCGATGCGTTTGATGTGCTCGACCTTGGCGATGATTTGCGGGCTGGCTTTCTGGTATTCGAAGTGCGCGCCGCCGGCCAGAATACCGGAGCTGTAGGGGCCGCCGACGACGATGTCGGTGTTCTGGGCCTTGGCCTCTGCCATCAGGCGCTGCAACGCGCGTTCGTGGTCCAAGAGGGAGTAGCGGCCGGCGAGCAGAAAACCGTCGGGGTTTGCTTCTTCAAGCCCCAGGGTCAACTCGATGGGTTCGACGCGATTCACGCCCAGGCCCCACGCCTTGATCACGCCTTGCTCTTTCAGGCGGGTCAGCACCTTGAAAGCACCGGTGCGTGCCTGTTCGAAATACTGCAGCCATTCGTCACCGTAGAAGTCCTGAGCGATGTCGTGAATCCAGACGATGTCCAGGCGGTCGGTCTTCAGGCGCTTCAGGCTGTCTTCGATGGAGCGCATTGTGGCGTCGGCGCTGTAGTCGTTGACGATCTTGTTGCGCAGGCCGTGTTCGAACACGCCGCTTTTTTCGCCGAGGTCGCGGGCGCTGTTATCCAGTTCGTCGAGGATCACGCGGCCAACCTTGGTGCTGAGCACGAAGTCGTCGCGTTTGTATTTGTGCAACGCATTGCCCAAACGAATTTCCGAGAGGCCGGCGCCGTAGAACGGCGCGGTATCGAAGTAGCGAACGCCTGCTGCCCATGCGGCGTCAACGGTGACCAGCGCTTCGTCTTCGGGGATGTTGCGGAACATGTTACCCAGTGGTGCGGTACCGAAACCCAGCACTCCGGGGAGTTTGTCTTTCAAGCTCATGGTTCTGTTCTCCAGATCGTCTGTGGGTCGCTGTTGCGACCGTTGAGCCGATCCTAGATTGCCAAGCCGAGACCGTCCAAGACACAATGGGAAACACTTGAGACCCTAAGAGCATTACCATGATCGATCTGCGCCAGCTTCGCTATTTCGTCGTCGTCGCCGAAGAGGAGCATGTCGGCCGCGCAGCGGAGCGGCTGCATATTTCGCAGTCGCCATTGAGCCGTCAGATTGCTCAGCTGGAAGAACGCTTGGGTCTGGTGCTGTTCGAGCGCAGCCAGCAGCGCATTAAGCTGACCACCGATGGCCGCACGTTCCTGAGCGAAGCACGGGCGCTGCTGACGCATGCCAATCGGCTGGAATCGCTGGGCAAGCGGTTGGGCCGTGGTGAAGAAGGAGGCTTGTGCATCGGCTATATCGAGCAGGCGATGCACGCCAATGTGCTGCCAGCGGCGTTGAGTGCGGTGCGCGAAATTCGGCCCGGCATGCATGTGGCGCTGTACAACCTCAATTCCTCCGACCAGCTCGAAGGGCTGCGTCAGCGCAGTCTGGACGTGGCGCTGGTCAGCGAGCCGCCCAGTGATGACGACCCGGATCTGACCCACCGCCAGTTGCTGGAAGACCCGATGTTATTGGCCCTCCCCGTCAATCATCCGCTGGCTGACGTTGAGCGCCTGACTCCGGCCGATCTGCAGGATATGGACTGGATCGGGGTGAAATCCAGCCAGGGACAGAATCACCACGATGACTTTGTCGCGGCCTGTATTCGCGCGGGTTTCACCCCGGAAATACGCCTGGAAGCCGCCGAACCGTACACTGCCCTCGGCCTGGTAGCCGCTGGGCTCGGCATCGCGATGACGCAAAAGAGCCTTAATCAGGCCGCTCATCCGGGCGTGGTGTTTCGCGAGCTGCCATGGCTGACGTTCACGATGCCGTTATGGGCGGCGTGGCATCGGGTCAATCTGCGGCCGCTGGTGGAAACCTTTCGGCTGATCCTCACAGGGCCTGAATCTGCGCCATTCAACCCGAATAATACAGTGGTCAGTTTTTCCAAAGAGCAATGACCGAACTGGATCGCCGTCCAGCATCAGAGGCTGCGTCTCTTGCGGTTTAACCGAATGAGCATCGACGCGTATTGAACAACGTGCCCGAGAATCCCGGAAGATAGCCATCAGTCCTTCGATCTGAGAAAGGACCGAACGTTGACGGCGTCATTCGGTCGAATGGGGCATGCAATGTTCGCATTGCATCCCCGAATAAGAAGGAGACACCCATGGTTACTCACTTCAAGGTTTCAGGACACTTGGCATGCGGCCACCACGGCGCGAACTTGAGTTCCAGCACCGATCTCAAGAGTGTCAAATGCCGCTCCTGCCGCAACACCGATGCTTTCAAAGAAGCCCAACGCGACAGACGCAACGCTGCACGCAGAACTGCACGTAAAGCAAAATCACCTCATGTCGCAACTGACTGGCGCGGAGCCTGGACCGAGCATCTGACCGCAATGCCCGGTACTCACCGCCTGCCCCGCGGGTTTGGCGGACAACCAAGCGTTTAGTCGCCGGAAATTCATCGTTTCACCTGCGCGCCGTGAGCCACTTTGACGCATGGGGCGCAGGTTGTGACAACGATAACAACGGCGTAGACTCCGCCTCATCTGGTCGTACCCTCCCATACTCATAATATTTTGCTGACTGCATGCACCGCACAGGCCTTGAGCCTCGCGCGGCGTTTTTGCTTGTTGGCATTTTGTAAGTGTGAACTCGACGACCCTGGCTGTTCGAATCTTTATCTTGAGGCTGACGCGTCCTTCAATGAACACCACCGATGCTCGCACTGGAAGTTGGCTCAGCGTCATCGCGCTGGCCCTGGCGGCCTTCATTTTCAATACCACCGAGTTCGTGCCTGTCGGACTGCTGAGCGCGATCGGCCATAGTTTCGACATGACCACCGCCCAAGTCGGCCTGATGCTGACGGTCTATGCATGGATCGTTTCTCTGACGTCGCTGCCGATGATGCTGATGACTCGCAACATCGAGCGGCGCAAGTTACTGACGTTCGTGTTCATCCTGTTCATCGCCAGTCATGTGATGTCGAGCATGGCTTCGAGCTTCAGCATGTTGCTGGTCAGCCGCGTCGGCATTGCGCTGGCTCATGCGGTCTTCTGGTCGATCACCGCCTCGCTGTCGGTCAGGGTGGCGCCCGCAGGCAAGCAGGTGCAGGCCCTTGGGCTGTTGGCCACCGGCACTTCGCTGGCCATGGTGCTCGGCATCCCGCTGGGTCGCGTGTTGGGTGAAGCGCTGGGTTGGCGCATGACGTTCCTGGCCATTGCCGGCGCTGCCGGGCTGACCGTGCTGGTGCTGATCAAATCGCTGCCACTGCTGCCGAGCCAGAACTCGGGCTCGCTGCGCAGCCTGCCACTCCTGTTCAAGCGTCCGGCATTGGTCTCGCTGTACGTGCTCACCGCGCTGGTGATTACCGCTCAGTTCACGGCCTACAGCTACATAGAACCTTTCGCACAGGTCGTTGGGAAGATGAGCGGCGACATGATCACCATCGTCCTCTTGCTGTTCGGCGGCGCGGGCATCCTTGGCTCTGTCGTCTTCAGCCGCTACAACAACCGTTACCCACGCGGCCTTTTGGTCACCGCCATTGGTGCGCTGGCGTTGTGTCTGGTTCTGTTGCTGCCGTTGTCCGGCAAGGCGTCCTGGATTGCGACGTTGAGCGTGGTCTGGGGCATGGCGATCATGTGCTTCGGTCTGGTCATGCAGGCCAAGGTACTGGCGATGGCACCGGACGCGACGGACGTTGCAATGTCGCTGCACTCGGGCATCTACAACATCGGCATCGGCGGCGGCGCACTGCTCGGCAGCGTGGTGATCAGCCAGCTGGGCATCGCCAACATCGGGCTGGTGGGCGGTCTGGTGGCAATCAGCGGCCTGCTGCTGGCGTGCCTGGCGACCTATCGCTACGGCGAAACCCTGCGCGCCTGAATGCGGTCTGCGTTGTGGGAGCCGGCTTGCTGGCTCTCACAGGTTTATCCCGTAGGGGCACAGGATTAAGCCTTCATTTCCGGGTTCCCACGCCAACCATCATTCCTGTCGATATCCAACATTCCTGCATTTGCCTTCCGCTCAAAATTCAGGGGCGTACTATCACCTCACACCCAGACACGAACCGAGGGCAAGAAAAATGGTTATTCATCTTCTGACTTGCTTGACGCTGACAGCCTCCACCAGCTACGTCGTCGCCCTCAAACTTTTCGCGCTGCAACCCGTGCCTGTCACGGCGGACGAAAACGTTAATCGTGTTATGGCACGGGCCAACTAAGGCCCAAGTAGCTGACACTTATCAGCACCTTTTACCTTCCAACTTTCTGTTTGATGCGGAGCACTCGACATGACCCGAGACGTCACCCTGCACGTTAGTTTTCCCGACTTTGGAAAAAACTATTACTCACAACATGTCGTCACTCGTAAACAGCGCCACGGCCTGATTGAAGACAAGCGTTTCGATGCCTTCATGATGCCGTCGGCGGAAAACCACTTCAGTAACGAAGTGGTGGGCTTCAACGATCAGTTCCGTTTTCTGACTGATGTGTTAGCCATGCATCTGCTGGAAGTTGAAGCGGCGCGACCTGCCAGGCAAACCCGCCAACCGGCTCAGTCGCGCAGTCTGTAATCACAGGCCATTAACGTAGATTGTCGCGAGCCTCGCGCTCGACATCAGTCACGTTAATGGCCTGTTGCTTTTCCGCTCCAACCCCCCTCTCCGCGCTACCTTTCAATCGACCCGCAATCAACATTCAGTGCACTTGACGCTTGATTCGTCTCATCCAGGCTGTATTGATTCAAAATTATTGAATCAAAAGTGCATTATTTCGAATTTGCCTCCTGCCCGCTTTCTGGCCACAATCGCCGTGCTTTGAGTGCGACCGGATAGCTGCCGCAACAGCTCTCCATTGTCGTCCTGCCCTTTGAAATATCTGGCACTTGCCCCTCTTGTGCGGGAGCTCTGTCCCTGCCGACGAGCTCCTTTTTTCGTCCTGGAACTTCATCGTTTGAAAACGCTTCTGCGCAGCTTCATCCCCCATTCCCTCAATACCCATCCGGCCGAATGGTCCCGCGCGGCCTTGGGCGCCTGCCTGGGTATTTTCATCAGTGCGCTGGTGAGCAGACAGTTGTTCGGCATCGACGTCACCATGCATCTGCTAGGGCCGGTAGGCGCGTCGGCGGTGCTGTTGTTCGCCGTGTCGACCGGCGCGCTGGCGCAGCCATGGTCGATCATCGGTAGCTATCTGATCTCGGCCTTGGTTGCCGTGCTCTGCATCCGGCTGTTCGGCAACACAGTCACCGCCGCCAGTGTCGCGGTGTGTTCGGCGATTCTGATCATGTGCGTGTTTCGCTGCCTGCATCCACCAGGCGCAGCAGTGGCCATCAGCATCATTACCTCCAGGCAGGAGCTGTCAGCGCTCGGTTTGCAGGTGTTATTACCGGTGATGCTCAACGCCGCCTGCCTGCTGATCACCGCGCTGATCTACAACAACCTGACGCTGGTGCGTTACCCCCGCCCTCACGGGAAAACCACGCACGGACAGGAGGCGGCAACGCCTGAGCCAAGCGGTTTCAGCAGCGAGGATCTGGACAGGGCGCTGGATGACGTAGGGTCGTTCGTCGATGTGTCACGGGAGGACCTGGAGACGATCCTGCACAAGACCGAAGAGAACGCGCAGCATCGCAACCGGACCGACATCGATACCAGGCAGATCATCTCGCGCAGCACGCAAAGCCTGTCGCTGGAGCATTCAGTGGCAGACGCGATGAAGATGCTGGCCGGGCACGGCAGCAAATACCTGCCGGTGCTCGACGCCGATCGCAAGGTGATCGGCATCATCAGTCTGGTGGATTGAGGCGTGAGAGGTGTTCAGCCCGTATGCATCAAATCAACGGGTCCCAACGCTGCGACCAATCGCCGTTTTCCTTGGCAATCTCACGCAGCAACTCGAAGGCGCGACGCAGGGTCGATGACGGATTGTCCCGCGAGTAAACAAGGTAAGTCGGATAGCTGAACTCGGGCGCCAGCGGCACGCGTTCGACGATTCCACGGTCCAGCCACGTCTGCACCACACGGGTACGGAAATAGCCCGCGCCGCCGTTATCGAGGATGTATTGCAGCGCGAACGGCCCCAGATTGAAGGCCACCGCCGCTTTGGACTTCTCGGGCATCGCTGCGTCGTGCTGCCGGCGAAACTCAGGGCCCCAATCGATATAGACGTAGGGCTCGGGCTTGCCGACCACACGTACCAGAATCAGCTTCTCTTCGAGCAACTCCTCGACCTGAAGACTCGGCCAGTACGCGGGCTGATAAACCAGAGCAGCATCCAGTACGCCGCGCTCGATGTCTTTCATTAACGCATCGCCCTCCTTGACCTCCGAATGCAGTGCGTAATCAGGAATCGCCTTGCGAATCTCGCTGACCCAACTGAGCATCAGCGGGTTGCACAGACTCATTTCCGCCCCCACCCGCAACACATGGCGATAGCCGTCGGGCAACGGCAATTCGCGGCGCGCAGCGTCCCAGGTCTGCACCAGTTGATTGGCGAACACCACGAACGCTTCGCCGTCCGAGGTCAGCTTTGCCCCGGTGCGATTGCGGATGAACAACGTGCAGTTGAGGTGACTTTCAAGTTTCTGCACGCGAGCTGTGATGGCGGTCTGGGTGACATGCAGTTTTTCAGCGGCGGCCATGAGGCTGCCCAGGCGAACGATTTCGAGAAAGGTACGGGCGAGGTCGATGTCCATCGGTACGGCTTCTTGCGTCGTGGAGGCGCCGTCATGTTAGCGCAGCGGCTGGCGATGTTCCGGCAAAAACGTCAGCGGTATCCGACGTGAAACATGCGAGCCATCTGGCGAAAATCAGAAATCCGCTGTCTCATGCAGCAGGCTCGTACAGATCACGAGCCCCTTACCTACCTTTCTGCGGAAAACAACATGAAACACGCCCTGCTCACCGGCCTGCTCCTGACTGCATTCGCCCTGCCCTTCGCGGCGTCTGCCAACGACGACAACAGTCAGTGCCAGATAAACCTGAGCAAAGTACGAGATGCCAAAGTCGCCAAACCCAATCTCAGCGATGCCGTTAGAAGCGACGTCGACACCACCGTCCACCGCGCCGAATCAGCGTTGGCGCGGCACAACGACGATGGGGCCAGAGAGTGTGTTTCATTGACGCAGCAGGCGCTGCAGAAAATTCAGAGTAACTAGGCCAGCGCATGCAATCCTGCCCCTTGTAAGAAGGAGTTGCTCGCGATGAAGCCTGCACATCCAACACATTGCTTGCGTCTGGGTGTCAGTCTTCGCGAGCAAGCTCCCTCCCACGAGTTTGGGTTGTGCCAGTGGCTGAGCGCAGCCATGCCCTCACATCACTTCAACACCAACAATCGATAAACCCCCGCCTCGCTCTCGATCCCGTGGGTGTCATGGGTGAAGCCCGGGAATGACTTGTCGAAGCTCTCCAGCGCCTTGAGATAGGCCAGCAATGGCCCGTCAGCAGGCCCGGCATTTTCTCCCGGCATCAGCAGCGGAATCCCTGGTGGATAAGGCACGATCCCCGTCGCTGCGAGACGCCCTGCGGCTTCTTCCAACGTGACCAGTTCCACCTCGTTTCTGACCAGTTTCTCGTAGGCTTCTACCGGGCTGAACTCGGCTTTGGGCAACGTCCCGAACGCCTGCGACATGGCGGCAGTGGTCTTGGTTTTCTTCATTGCGGCGAAGATGTCTTCGGCCAGATCTTTCAAACCCATACCGGCATAGCGCTCATGATTGGCGGTCAGCAGATCGGGCAGGCACAGCTCCAGTTCCAGGTTGGTGTCGTAATCTCGCTTGAAGTCCAGCAGCGCATTGACCAGCGTGCCCCACTTGCCTTTGGTGATGCCGATGGAAAACAGGAACAGGATGGTGAAATCGGTGGTTTTCTCGACCACGATACCCTGCCGCCCGAGATAGGCCGTGAGCACACAGGCCGGGATGCCGAAGTCGAGCAGGTTGCCGTCGTCGCCCATGCCTGGGCTGAGGATCGACACTTTGATCGGGTCGAGCATGCAATAGCCGTCTTCGATGTCGCCGAAGCCGTGCCATACCTCATTAGGGTGCAGCACCCAGCAGCTCGGGTCGGTCTTGAGCCTGACCGGATCGACCTCGTGAAACGCAATCGACGTCGCACCTGCCTGCACTGAGGGTGGCTGCCAGCATGAAAAGAACCAGTCGTCGTTAGCGAGCATGTCGCTCTGCATGCGCGAGATGACTTGCCGGAAAGCGATCGCCTCTTCAATGGATTCGGTGGTCAGGATATGCCCGCTTGGCGCTTCCATCATCGCCGAACTGACGTCGCACGAGGCCATGATCGCGTAGTTCGGCGAGGTCGAGGCATGCATCATGTACGACTCGTTGAAGCGCCCATGGGGAATCGGATTACGCCCGTTGCGCACATGGATCATCGAGGCCTGAGACAACGCTGCCAGCAGCTTGTGGGTCGACTGGGTGGCGAACACGGTCGGCTTGGACGGATCGTGATCGTCCGGGCTGCCGTGCATCGCGAAGCGATCCTTGTACAGCGGGTTGAAGCGCGCATAGCCATACCAGGCTTCGTCAAAGTGCAGCCGGTCGACGCTCTCGCCCAGCAGTTCTTCAACGCGAGTGACGTTGTAAGTCAGGCCGTCGTAAGTGGAGTTGGTAACGATGGCGTGCACCGGTGTCGGATCGATGTGGCTCTTGACCAGCGGGTTGTTGGCGATGGCCGCCTTCACGCCCTCGGCGCTCAGGGTTTGCGGCAGGATCGGCCCGATGATGCCGAAGCGGTTTCGGGTCGGCACCAGGTAGGTCGGAATGGCCCCGGACAGCGTCATCGCATGCTCGGCGGATTTGTGGCAATTGCGGTCGCACAGGGCAATCTGGTCACGCGTGACGCTCGCCATGAGGATCACGCGGTTGGACATCGACGAGCCGTTGGTCACGTAGTACGTGCGATGGGCGCCGAACACCTTGGCCGCGTAACGCTCACCCTGACCGATGGGGCCGCTGTGATCGAGCAGCGAGCCCAGTTCGCCGACTGAAATCGACAGGTCGGAACGCAGCAGATTCTCGCCGAAGAACTCATAGAACGCCCGACCTGCCGTGCTTTTCAGAAACGCCGTGCCGCCCGCATGCCCCGGCGTGTGCCAGGAGTATTCATAGCTGCGGGCGAACTTCAGCAGCGCACCGAACATCGGCGGCAGCACCGCCTGACGATAGCGCTCGATGGCGGCCATGATCCGGCCACTGAGGAAGCGGCTGGTGTCTTCCGGCAGCCAGATGAAGTCGTCCGCGTGCTGCATGACAATCAACGGGACATTCGAGGCCGTGCTGCGATCACTGATCAGAAACACCGGTACGCGGGTGTTGCGCTCGCGCAGCGCAGTCAGCAGATCGATGCATTCCTGGTGGTCTTCGCTGTCGTCCATTTCCCAACTGAGCAGCACGCACTGGATCGCCGGATCGGTGCTGAGAATCGACTTGGCGTCGCTCAGGCTTTCCGAGGTCAACACGCTGATGGCGCGGTCTTCCACATCGCTGATCAGCTGGATCAGTGCCCGGCCGAACACGCTGCGTTTGTCGGGCTGCTTGCTGACGAGCAACGCCAGCATGCCGAGCAGGTGTCTGTTTTCCGTCATGATTGGGTCTCCAGTTGGGCAGAGTTCAAGTTATTAACAGGGACAGGCTCACCGACGATGTGCTGCGCGGCGACGGTTTGTGTTGGCACGCTGTTATTGAGTGCCTCGAGTTTGATCAGGCGGGTGTTGACGAAACCGAACAGCGTGTAGCCGATGATGGTCGCCACGCCGCCGAGCATCAGCGCCTGAGCGCCGGAGCTGTACAGCGCCAGATAGCTATAGGCCGCCGCGATCCAGGCGACGATATTGGTAATGAGCGCCTTGTCCGCCGGGACGTTGGACACCTTCTGCAGGGTCATCAAGGTGGCCATGGACAGGATGTAGGGCACCAGGTTGGTGACCACCGCCAGGTTCACCAGGGTGTCGAACTGCTTGGCCAGGTCGGGGCTGATCGTGAGCAAGGCCATGGCGGTCTGCATCGCCAGCAGGATCAGCATGCTGATGATCGGCACGCCGTGCTTGTTGGCCTTGGCAAAGATCGGCAGGAAGTAACCGGTGTCCGCCGAACTCTTGAACACCTGCGCCACGGTGAACTGCCAGCCCAGCAGCGAGCCGATGCAGGCCAGAACCATCAGGCCCATGACGATGTTGCCAATCATCGGGGTGAACATCTTGGCGAACACCAGCCCGAACGGCGCAGTGGAGGACACCAGTTCCGCGTTATCGACAATGCCGGCGATCACGTTGGTGGACACGATGTAGATCACCGCCGCGCCCAGCGTCCCACCCAGAACGGCAATGGGAACGTTCTTCTCGGGATTTTCGACGGCATCGCCGTTGGCGCACGCAGACTCCAGCCCGAGAAACGCCCACAGGGTAATCGCCACCGATGCGCCAGCCGCCTGATACCAGGCCATGCCGTGAGGGTTCCAGCCCGCTGCGTAAATACTACTGTCGAACCAGAACCAGCCAACAGTGGAGACCAATACCACGGGTGCAATGACACCCCAGACCGTCACTGCGCCGATCTTGCCGGTAATGCTCGCGCCGCCGAAGTTGGCGAAGGTGGTAATCCACAACAACGCGATGGTCGCCAGGCCAACTTGCAGCGAACCGAGCTGTATATTGAACAGGGTCTGGATATAACCCACCGCCGTAATACTGATCGCCACGTTGGCAATCAACAACGACAGCCCGTATGTGTAGTTGGTGATGTAGTTGCCGGACTTGCCGAAGGTGTATTCGGCATATCCGCCCATGCCACCCGTCTTGCGGCTGAGCATGCCGCAGCGGGCAAAGGCGTATGCCAGAGCCAGCGAGCCGGTGGCCGTGATCAGCCAGGAAAGGATTGAAATACCGCCAACCTCGGCGAGTTTGGTAGGCAACAACACAATGCCGGAGCCCAGCATGTTGACGGCGGTCAACATGGTCAGCTGTCCCACGCTCATTTTCTTTGCGACTGACATTCCGTTGCCCCATTTGATGAAGTGAGAGGCTTTTAGCTATAGCAAAGGTTTGTTACTAAGCAAGAAAGTCAGACTTTATAAAGCAATAGCCAAGAGCCACCTTTTTATGAATTCGAAGTAGGTGACCCGGACTTTTAAATAAAAAAATAACTTGCCGCTTCAAACGGATGGATACGCCAAATGCCTGACACCCAACATAACGTCAGGTATTCGATGGGCTTTGATCTGGGTCAAGCCGCGCCCGAATACCTGAGTCACTCGTTCGATCAGGGGGCCAGCGTATCCTTCAAACGCGACATCACTTCAAGGTCTGTTCGCTCGAAACGCAAGGGCGTTACCGACACTCCGCCATGGGTTACAACGAAGGTTTCGCTGTCATCGAAATCCGGACGCTCGTGACGATCGATATTCAGCCAGTAGTACCCTTGCTCGCGCATGTCGGTGCGTTTGGTGATGTTCAAACCGTCCATGCGCCCGATGCCCTGCCGGGTGATCTGCAGCGGTTTCGCCTGCTGCGGTTCGACGTCGGGGAAGTTGATGTTCAGGCAAACGTCGGCCGCCCATTCCATGCCAATCACCGCGCGAATGACGTCCGGCGCGAGCGCGCGTGCAGTGTCCCACCTCACGGCATCGCGACGGGTGAAAAACTGGCTCAGGGCAATCGATGGCACGCCCAGCAGCAACCCGGCCATGGCTGCGCCGACGGTACCGGAAAACATGGTTTCGACGCCCAGGTTGGCGCCCTTGTTGATCCCGGAAAGCAGCAGTTGCGGCGGCTTGTCCATCAGCTCGCGCAAACCGATAGCCACGCAGTCGGCCGGGGTGCCCGACACCGAATAACGTCTCTCGCCCCGAGCCTTCACCCGCAGCGGATGGTGAATGCTCAAGGCATGGGAAATCCCGCTCTGATCCTGCTCCGGCGCGACGATCCACACTTCGTCCGCCAGCTCGCGGGCCACGGCCTCCAGGACCTCCAGCCCCGGCGCGTCGATGCCGTCGTCGTTGGTGATCAGGATCCTCTCGATTCGCGGGCTCGACATGTTTCTCTCCTCGGCAGTGTGATGAACGACAATGCCGAACACTGTCACATGCCTCGGGAAAGCCTCGCAACCCTTGCGCGGCAAACGTCGTTAAACGCGAAACGCGCCAATCAGCTGCTTGAGTTCGACCACTTGCGCCGACAGTTGGCGGCTGGCGTGTTCGGTCTGGTTCGCGCCATTGGCCGTGCGCTCACCCGCCAGATTGATCTCGACGATGTTTTGGTCGATGTCATGAGCTACCGCAGTCTGTTGCTCCACAGCCGCGGCGATCTGCTGATTCTGATCGACGATCATGCCCACCGCATCGAGGATATTTTCCAGCGCCTGCTGCACCTGCTCGGACTGCCCGACCGTGTTGCTGGCGACCTCATGACTCACGCCCATGGCTTTCACCGCCGCGCCGACTCCGCCTTGCAGATGAGCGATCATCTGCTCGATTTCCTCAGTGGATTGCTGAGTGCGTCGCGCCAGCGTGCGAACCTCGTCGGCCACCACCGCAAAACCCCTGCCCTGTTCGCCAGCGCGGGCGGCCTCGATGGCGGCGTTGAGCGCCAGCAGGTTGGTCTGTTGCGCGACGCTCTTGATCACGTCCAGCACCCGGCTTATCGACAGGCTGTCGCTTGCCAGTTGATTGATCACCAGCACCGATTGATCGATCTCACTGGCCAGACGCGCGATGCTGCCCTGTTGAGACTGCACCAACCCTCGCCCGTTTTCCGTTTCCTGGTTGACGCTGTGCGCGCTGCTGACCGCCGCTGCGGCGCTGCGCGCGACTTCCAGCGAAGTCGCGCTCATCTGGTTCATCGCGGTCGCCACCTGCTCGATCTGGCTGCGTTGCCCGGCCACTGCCTGATTGCTGCTGGCAGACACCGACTCAACCTGCGCCGACTGTCGCTCGACCTCGGCCACGGTCTGGCCCACCCGTTCGATCAGGTCGTGAATCTTTGCCACCGTGCCGTTGAATACGCGCCCAAGCTCGCCCAACTCGTCACGGCTGTGCGCAGTGAAACTCACGGTCATGTCGCCCGCTGCCACCTTGTCCATCACCGCCCCAAGGCGCCGCAACGTCGTGCGGGTCGAGGCATAGAAGCCACCGTAGAGATAACCGATCAGCAAAAACACGCCTGCGAGCGCCGAGACCAGGAGGATCATCTGCTGACGCTTTTCCACCAGCCGCGCCTGCAACTGCACGTCGATGAACTTCACCGTCGCGGCGTTGAGTTGGTAGGTGTGCGCCATCAGGCCCGTGACGCTTTCGTAAAAACTCTGCCATGGAGCGTCCAGGGTTTCGGCCATCACCACTTGCTCATCGAACAGCTCGCTGGCCTGCTTCAATGAGCCATGGCTGGCCTTCGCGGCGGTATCGAGGGCCGCGCGCGCGGAGGCGCTATTGCCCAAGGCGTCCTGCAGTTTCAGCGCGTAATCGGCCTGAAGTTTTTCCAGCTTTTGCAGCAAGTCATCGAAGCGCGTGCTCGCGGCGGAGTTGAGCTGCCCCTGCCCCAGCGAATACGAGCCCATGGTGCGGCCGTCGCCCAGGGCTTGCGTGACCTGAGCGGTGATGCCGGTGATGAGCTCGCCAAGCTGGCGGATGTCACTGTTATCGTCCTGGGAGAGCCCGGCCTGGCTGGCGATGACTTTGCTGAACGTCTGCGCCTTGTTCAGCAGCTTCTCCATCATGCCGCTGCGATTCTGCAGGCTGGATTCGGTTTGCTGAGCCTTGAAATCCGCGATCAGCTCATCGCGCTTGGCATTGAATGCGCTGACTTGGACGGCGTCTTCGGTGACTGGTTTGAGAGAGGTCAAGGTGCTGAGAATGGTGGATTCGAGCGTCGCGACCTTGCTGTCGATTTCCGCCACCGGGCCAGACTGGCCGAGGACGGCATTGATTTCGATGAGGTCGGTCAGGGTCTCCAGGTCACGACGCAGATCGAGGCTGGTATCAAGCAGTTGCAGGCTTTGCTGCTCGATGCGCGTGCCGACGAATTCACGATAGGCATCGCGAACCAGATAGAAGTTGGTGACCAGCATCGGCAGGAAAAACAGGACGCTGATCAGGCTGAACTTCATGCCGAAACTCAGCCGGTTCATCAACGCGATGGCCGGATACAGAGGGCTTCTCACGAGACATCTCCCTTTCGCTTTTATTGTTATGGGCACCGCTCTTCGGCGGTATAGCGCTAAGCCATTACCGCGAAGAGATGTATACCTGATAACGAAAGGAGGTTTTGTAAACAAAAGTAAACGAGGTATTTGCGCCTCACTCAAACGAACAAGGTGCACAACGCAAAGCCTGCATACCAGACAATCGCCGAGCGAATCAGCAGCTCCCAGAGCACATCCAGGCTGTTCACGCCCTCGACGCCCACCACCGGAGCAGGCACCTCGCCTGCCACACAACCGGCCTTGGTGATCAATGCCGAAGCGTTGATGTTCCAGTTGAGCAGCTCGCTGAGCATCACGCGGCTGACTGCAACGAAGTTGCCGACCAGTGCAAAACTCGCCGCCAGCAGGCGCACCGGCACCCAATCGAAGGCATGTCGTAGCTGAGTCGCGCGCTCGACCAGAGCCGGGGTCTTGCCATGCTCGGACGCCAGCGCCAGCAAGCGATAGGCCAACGCTGCAACCGGGCCCAGCAGGAAGTACCAGAAGATCACCGCGAAGAAACCCTGATAGACCTGCCACAGCAGGTAGGTCTGCACACCGCCCAACAGTTGCTCTTCGTTTTCTGCCTGAACCCCGAGATCACGATCGGCCACCAGCACCGCCGCCTCCTGATCGCCACGTCGGCAGGCGTCGCGGAACGAACCGAGATTGGCCTTGATATCGCCACGGCCCAAGCTGTAAATCAGCACCAGCAGGTGAATGGGCAGGGCCAGCCAGCCGTACGCCACCGAGCCGACAATCCACAGCACCAGCGCCAGCAGCAACAGCGGAAACAGAATCGTCAGCGTCAGGATCCACCAGGGACGCTTCGCCGAACGGGGGTTGGACTCAAGCCGGCCGAGCTGATTCAGCCAGGGCGCATCGCGCTGAACACGCTGACGCAGAGCGGAAAATTTCTCTATCCACACTGCCAGCAGTAACACCAGAAAACTCATCACCCGCTCCTTGATTCAATTCTGCAAAGCCGAACGAAAACGCGCCCAATCAAAGCATGGACCCGGATCGGTCTTGCGTCCCGGGGCGATATCGCTGTGCCCGGTAATTCGTTGTGAAGTGATCGCCGGCCAGGCCGACTGCAACTGTCGGGTCAGGGCGATCAGCGCGTCATATTGGGCGTCGGTGAACGGCTGCTCATCAGTGCCTTCCAGCTCGATGCCGATGGAGAAGTCATTACAGGTTTCACGGCCATCGAACAGCGACACCCCCGCATGCCACGCTCGATCCAGACAGGAGACGAACTGCGTCAGCTCGCCATCACGTTCGATCAGAAAATGCGCGGACACCCGCAGCTCGGCAATGCTTTCAAAGTAAGGGTGCTCTGTGACGTCCAGCCGGTTCTGGAAGAACGCCTGAACCTTGCCGGTCTTGAACTGCGCAGGCGGCAGGCTGATGTTGTGGATCACCAGCAGCGAAATCTCGGCTTCGGGGCGAGCGTTGAAATTGGGCGAGGGGCAATGATGCGCGCCGTGGCACCAGCCCGTGGCAGGGTCCAATCGCATGCAGGGTCCTTAAAGCATGAATCGACAGCGGCCAGTATGCCCGCGATGAGGAAGGAAGTGGGGAGCGAAGTGGGATCCGGCTGTTGCGACCGCCTGTAGCAGTCCGGTTTGCCGGCGCTGAGGGCTATGAAATCGCCGCTGCTGGCAAACCGAAGACCACCCAATTGCTAGAAGCGCGCTTATTCGATTTACCCTTTGAGCTTGCGCAGATTGCCCAGCACCGACTCCAGCGCCCGATCAAACAGCAGCGAGTCGTCCAGCACTCGAATAGCCCCGCGACGAAATTCGACGGCCAGGCCCATACGGGTTTTCTCGAGGACCTTCATGCCGGTGCGATTGACGAACACATAGCGCCCGCTTGGCTCGACGATGGCCGCGAGTTTGCAACGCAGTTTGTGGTCTTCATCCTCTTGAAGCTCGACCCAACTGCCCAGTCGCAGTTTGTCCACCTGCATCAAGCCCTCATCGTTCTCGGGCAGGTGCAGCAAAGGCTCACTGACGACTTGCTCACCCGGGGCCACCAGCACGATCTCTTCCACCACTGCCATCATCGACGGCCCATTCCCAGACTCGTTGACGGGTGCTTCATCCGGCGCACCCGGCGCCTGGGCCACGTGATTGAACGCCTGCACATGCAAGGCTTCGAGCTGGCTGAAAAATTCGCTGGTGGCAAACGGATCGAACGCCGCGCTGCTCAGACCGTCGCGCAGAGACTTGAGCAAACCTGGTACCAGCTCCAACAGACGCTGACGCGCATCCGGCTCGGCATGGGGTTCAACGCTCCAGATCAAGTCGTCCATCGCCTGCAAGCCAGCCTTCCACTCGCCGGACTCCTCGCCATGCTTGAGGCAGGTGAGCAACAGCACCTTGCTCCACGCCTCCTGCAGCAGGCGGACAACCACTTCCGGCAGGGTTTTGCCCAGCAGACGATCATTGAGCGCCTGCTGAACCCGCTGCCGCGCCAGTTCGGCCAGCGCACGGCCTTCTTCGGCATCACGGGTGCGCTGTTCGAGCAGTTCGCTGCGACGGCGCTCATCGCTGGTAAACGCGAGGAAATCCACCAGCAGCTCGGTGAAAATCGCCGGGTCGTCGACAAAGTCATGCAACAGGCGCTGCACGATCTGATCGATGCGCGAGTACAGCGAGTCCCGCTGACTGTCATCACGACCGCCCCAGCCCAACGCCGCCGAAGCAATCTCGTTCAGCAGCCGACGCGCCGGATGGCTACCACGGCTGAAAAAGCTCTTGTCGATGACCGCGACTTTGAGCATCGGAATCTGCAAACGGCCAATCAGCGCCCGCAGCGAACTCGGCAGATTGCGGTCGTCAAGGATGAACTCGAAGAGCATCGAGATCAGGTTGATCACGTCTTCGTCGATGGTTCCGACGGTGCGGAATTTGCCGCTGCGCGCACTCACTCGGCCAATCAGCTGCTCCAACTGCGAACGCAGGTCGAAGTCATCCGGGTTTTCGGCCCGGGGCACGTATTGCTGCAGATGAGACAGCAGACGCAGCAGGTCTTGACTCGAAATCGGCCGGGCTTCGGCGGCGTTGTCCGGACGTGGCGTCAGATTGCCGCGCACGTACACCAGCAACTCCTGCAACGCCGAAAAGACCTCCTGCACGCTCTTGTCGAGCTTCTCGGCTGCCTGAACCATCGCCGCGCTATCGGCTCTTTGCGCCTCGGTCGCCGCCGCTACGCTGGCCCGGTCGGTCGAGCGCCGCGAAGGCAGGACTTTCAGATCCGGCAAGACACCCGCCGCGATCAGCAGCAGGTTGGCTTCTTCATACAATTGGTCAGCGTTGGACAGCGTGTACTTCTCGAACAGCTTGAGAATGATCAGCTTGACCTTGATCTCGACGCCAAGGCTACGCCCGGCCTGCAAGAAAAAGTCGCACAGCAGTGTCGGACCCAACGGATTGGTTTCGTCAGTCAGAGGCTGCGGAATCAGTTCGTTCAGGCGCGTGGTCAGTTGGCTCAGGGCAACGCCGTCGCGGTTCATGACCTTGGTCACCATGGAGTCGACGGCAACAGTACGCTCCAGATCATCGTTATGAACCAGCGCGAGTTTGTCGAAGGAGACAGGTTCGGAAAGGATAGGCTCGGCGATCTCGTAGTTGCCGAGACGCAAGAAGGCTTCGAAGAATTTGTCGAGGAAGTTGCGCTCGATGCTCTTTCGCTTCAGGCGCAGGTCGCGCATGGCTTCGAAAAAAATGTTCTGTTCGGCGTTGTTGTGCGCGCGATCCGCCATTTCAAATAGCGTGTCGTCAGCGTTGTCGAACAACGTCTGCAGGCTCTCCTTGAGCTGCTGGGCGGCCTTGTCGCGCACCTGCAACAGAACGACGGGCAGCCGAGCGACAGGCGAAGACCCGGAATGATCCGGGCTCGTCTTGCTCAGAGGCACCACCTTATTGTCGTTCTGCATCAAGGACTCCTTTGATCACTCACAACAGCCACTGCAACAGCCACAACCTGATCGCAAACGGAGGAAAGACCTCCACTTGGTCAGCGCTCGAATTTGTAATCCCTGGGGTGTACAGGCGGAACGTCAAAGCTATGACGTCAAATACAAGGCGAATTATGTTTTAAATGCGGCCCGCTCGCCAGCGGACTCTTCGCCTTGTTTGGAATAGTAGGAGTTGGCAAAGCAGCATGTGCAGCGATAGACCGCGAAAATCGCAATCTGTCGCATCAGGGGCAAAAAAACCGACAAAGTGCAGGCCATGCACTCAGATGAAGGGTACGACGCAGGTGGGTTGGTACAGTCGACTGCCTTATACTCGGGCCACTTAGTAAGTGGAGCCCGATATGCCGAATCTACGTCTTGCCACGCTGACCGCTGAAATCGAAGCCAACGTACGCCGTGCGTTGCTTGAAGACGTCGGCACCGGCGACATCACCGCGCAGCTGATCCCCGCCGAGCGCCTGGCCAAGGCCACCGTCATCTCTCGCGATGCCGCAGTGATCGCCGGCACCGCCTGGGTCGACAGCGTGTTTCGCCAGTTGGACCAGCGCGTAGCGGTGCATTGGCAAGTTGCCGACGGTGAGCGGGTCAAACCCAATCAGGCGCTGTTCCACCTCGAAGGCCCTGCCCGTTCCCTGCTGACCGGCGAGCGCAGCGCGCTCAACTTCCTGCAGATGCTTTCCGGCGTGGCGACGCGCTCGCAGCATTATGCCGACATGGTCGCCGACACCCAGGTCAAACTGCTCGACACTCGCAAAACCCTCCCCGGCCTGCGCCTGGCGCAGAAATACGCCGTCACCTGCGGCGGTTGCCACAACCATCGCATCGGCCTGTTCGACGCCTTCCTGATCAAGGAAAACCACATCGCTGCCTGCGGCGGCATCGCCGAAGCGATCACCGCCGCGCACAAAATCGCCCCCGGCAAACCGGTAGAAGTCGAAGTCGAAAGCCTCGACGAACTCAAACAGGCCCTCGACGGGGGCGCCGACATCATCATGCTCGACGAACTGAGCCTAGACGACATGCGCGAAGCCGTCCGCCTCACCGCCGGCCGCGCCAAACTCGAAGCCAGCGGCGGCGTCACCGATGCCACCTTGCGCACCATTGCCGAAACGGGTGTTGATTACATCTCGATCGGCACGCTGACCAAGGATGTGAAGGCCGTGGATCTGTCGATGCGGTTGAGTATTTGATGGGTAGCGTTTCGGAAATGTAGAAACGAAAAAGCCCGGTCCTGATAAGGGGCCGGGCTTTTTAAGTTTGGGCGGTGGGCAGGATGAAAGTGATAGAGCAAGATCTGTCGAAATACGGGGCTTGGCTTAGCTCAACAGTTCTCGCCGCAAACCCCACACCAGAACGACAAATAGAGAAATCTCGGTGAGGATCGTCGCCCAAGCCGCCCCTTCCACGCCCTTGATAGGTATCAAGTACAAGTTCAGAAGCACATTTATGGACACCGCCAGAAACAGGCTCGCAGCAAACCACCGTTCGTGCTGAGTGGCGATCGCGCTTTGCTCAAGGACGTAGTTCGGCAATGCAAAAATCAATGCCGTGAACAACAGTCCGATAATGGTTTGAGTACCGTCAGCATAAGGACTGCCAAAAAGCACACCTACAAGCCAGGGTCCGACCGTCCAGCCGATCAGCGCAAGGAAAATACCAATCACCAAAGCGCTCAAAACAGCGCGCCGACTAAAGCGACCGCTTTCTCCAGGCTTCCTCGCCAGAACCCGCATGTGCCGGAATAGCATCAGCACAACCGGGGTTGCTAATGACAACAAACCATCGTGAATACGGGTGGCCACGGCGTAATGACCGATGGCGGAAACTTCCCCCAGAATGTTGCGCAGAATGACGATATCTATCTGGTGATAAAGCGAGGATGCCAACCCAACCGCAAAAAAACTGATCGAGCTGCGATACGCCCAGAGCGGGAGCTTCCAGCGAGCTTTTACGAGCAACGGAAAATATCTGTAATGTGCGGCCAGCGTGAGGAGCAGACCTGCCCCCCACGCGAGGAATATCGAAACGGGTGTAGCGCCTGTACTAAGGACCGCGACCAGTACGAGCAACGCGCTGACGCTGCGCCCGCAAAAGACAAAGATCGCATCGCGTTCGAAATGCCCTGCCCCCTTGAACCAGGATGACTGCCACTGCGTGAGCGTGATGGTTGCGAAACAGAAGATACCGGCGGCCAGTGAAGGTCCATCCAGCCAACGCGAAAGGAGTACGGTCATAATCATGAAGAACAACGTCGTCATGACCAGATGCAAAAATGCGGTGCTCGGCAATTCGACGTAACGAGACTGCAAGACCGCTGAAGGTGCCGTGCGTTCGCGCATCAGCAGCGTGTTGAAACCCGCATCCTGCATCAGTACCAGAAAGCTGGCCAACACATAGATATAGGTGTAATGGCCGAACGCGCTGGAGCCCATGCTTCGGGCAAACAAGACGGAAAGCCCAAGCGATACGGCCGCCGAATAGACGGTCACCGTCCATTGCATTGCCAAGGGCGCAAAGCGTTTGACGAAGATTGCTCGCTGAACGACGTCCATCACAGCCCTTTCACATGACGCGAAGGACCTACAGACCCGCAGGCCTTGGACAGAAAACGATTCAAACCGGGAAAGAAATCCACTCGACCTTCTTTTTAACTGCCTGAGAAAGGTCGCAAGACCGTGATTCAAACTGAGGCCCGACAGCCATTGATGTCGAGCCTTGAGACTGCCGGTTCGTCCGACAGGGTGAAATGGTGCCGAAAATAGGAATCGAACCTACGACCTTCGCGTTACGAGTGCGCTGCTCTACCGACTGAGCTATTTCGGCGTTTCTATTGAAAAACTAGCACCATTCATAGGTGCCAACAAGCTGGCGGGAGGCGCTCCTATGTAGCCCTGCATCCAGAATCGTGGCTGCAGTCGACCACCATATTCGTTGAGAAAGGCCTGCCGTTGCTCGACGATATGTGGCACGTCGCGAATCACGACATAACCCAGCAATCCGACAGCGAGCGTAAACCCTGCCAGCCACAAAGGCGTCGCGCTGCGCCGTGGTGTCGACGGCTCTGCGGAGAACTCATGGATCCCCATCAGCCAGCCCGCTACGATTACCAGCCATAGTTGCGAATACGGCATGACAATTACCCCGTCCACCATTGCCTGAATCAGGGCGCCGGTCAGGCTCGCAAACAAACATATCCGCAACAGATTTAATGGTTGGCTAGGATCCGCGCGCTTGCGAATCAACAGCACGGTTGCCCACAGCCCACGAATTACCAATCCGCCGACCAACAACGCCGAAGGCAATCCCCATTCGCTTGCCCACTGCAAAATGGCTTGATGGGGATGGGTCGCGACCGGGTTGGCGATGTCGGCAAAATGCATCGGACCAAAGCCAAGCCAAGGACGCTGTTTGATCATGTCCCAGGCTTGCTGCCAGATGATATCCCGCGCCGATAAAGAGGCGTTGAGCCGGTCGCCAGCAAAGTTGGTGACTTCGATTCCGAGATAACCGGGCAACAGGCTGAAGAACAACCAGAACAGAATGAGCCCCGCACACGTCGCCGCCACTTGCCATGCGACCCAGCGTCGACCTTCGTCTCCATGCAAGCAGGTCGCGGCCATTGCGCCCGCCATAGCCAGCCATGTCCCCCGTGTTCCGCTGCTTATGGCGATCATCCACCAACAGCTGAGCAGCACGAAGCTCAATGCTTTCGCACCGCGTCGGGAGGCAGGAGACAAAAGCGGCAACGCCAGCAACGGCAAAGTGAAGGTTTGAAACTGACCGTAAAAACGCTTGTTGGAAAAACCTTCGAGGAGGATATCGATATCCAGAGTAGGAAAGCCGCTGACGAACGCCGCCAACACCGCAGCACCGAACTGGAGACATTTGACTGCGGATATACTCGCAACCAGGATGAAAAGCAGCCTATCCAGCACAACCCCACCCAAATGTCTCTGGTGGCCGATGAGCAAACTGGCGCCGACACAGGTCACAACCAGCGCCAGCTCCACCACAGCCCAGAATGGTTGATGCGCAAGAGCAATTGAAGCTGCGGCAAGCGCAAGCAGCACTACAGCGATAAGCCGCACCTTCCGATCCAGCAGCCACGGAGAGGAAACAGTTTCACGATTTAAAAAAGCGACCACCAATAAAAATAAAGCGACAACGCACTGAAACACTCGCTGCCAGTCATGAGACCCGAATACCGGTAACGTAATGGGTGCCGCCATGAGAAAAAAAAATAAAAGGACACACCATCGAAAGGTTCGACTCGTTGTTTCAACCACCGAAACCTCTAGCTACCAGACGTTTGATCGAGCGACAAAAAACCCGACCTGCAATGGTCGGGCTTTTGAGTGACTGGCGGACGGTTGCTCAGGCTAGATATTGAGCAAATGCGTCGTATCAGCTTCCGGTACCGCCGCAACCAGAGACGGAGTATTTGGTGTTGTTAGTGCAACTCCATACACCTGCAGTGGTGCGCGCAAGCGTCACAGTTTTTCCGTTTACGCCAGGGTTGCCTTTGATGGTGCAAACCAGGCTCGCAGTACCATCAGTGTTAACTGCCGCAGTGGTGGTGCAGCGAGTGGTGCTGGCGGTGAGGCCCACATCTGTAGGACTAGCCAGGTTAGCTGTCAGACCTTCGTTAATCTTGGTTTCCGCCAAGGTTTTGCCCGGTGTGATTTCAGCCAGGGCAGCGCCCAGCTGTGATTTACCGGTGTAGTCCTGATAAGCAGGCAACGCGATTGCCGCCAAAATACCGATGATCGCAACTACGATCATCAGCTCGATCAAGGTAAAACCTTTCTGTGAGTTCATCACGACTTCTCCAGCGTCAATTAATTAAATTCCAAGTTAACTAAAGCACACGACGTGCCAGACTCCCGCGCGACGCGAAATGAGGGGACGAACCTCGCCAGATCGACCTCAGACGGTTTCACGCGACAGCACTATGTGACATTTTTTGTCACCCTCCGCCCGTTCATTTGGCAGCAAAGCCCGACTGCGCTATAAACCAACCATTGTTAGTGTCTGGTGGCTGTAATGACTGATGTCGTCCTAACCGGTTTGGCCAAACAACTCGTTGTTGCCGAACTGCTCAATGAAAAAACTGCCCAGCAGGCCTATCAACAAGCACGCAAGGACAAGCTTTCGCTGGTCAGCTATCTGGTTCAGAACAAGCTGGTTAACAGCCTTGTTCTAGCCGAAATGGCGTCCGATCAGTTCGGACTGCCGTTTCTGGACTTGAATACGCTCGACAGAGAAGCCCAACCCAAGGGGCTGGTCAGCGAAAAACTCGTTCGCCAGCACTGCGCGCTGCCGTTATGGCGCCGTGGCAACAAATTGTTCGTCGGCATTTCAGACCCTACCAACCATCAGGCAATTACAGATATTCAGTTCAGCACCGGACTCAACACAGAAGCGATTCTGGTTGAAGACGACAAGCTGACTGTCGCCATAGACCGAATGTTCGACACGCACGCTGGGTTGGGGGAAATGGCCGATGTCGACCTCAGCCTCGAGGTCGAGATAGCGTCTGACAGCAAGGAGACGATGCTTGGCGAAGTTGACGCCGAAGATGCGCCGGTCGTGCGCTTTGTCAACAAGATGCTGATGGATGCCATCCGTTTAGGCTCTTCCGATCTGCACTTCGAACCCTACGAAAAGATTTTTCGGGTGCGCCTGCGTACTGACGGGATTTTGCACGAGGTCGCCAAGCCACCGACCCAGCTCGCGGGTCGTATCGCAGCGCGCCTGAAAGTCATGGCAGGTCTCGATATCTCTGAACGCCGCAAACCGCAGGACGGACGCATAAAACTACGTATTTCCAGAAACCGCGCGATCGATTTCCGCGTTAACACACTTCCTACCCTTTGGGGCGAGAAAATAGTGATGCGGATTCTCGACCCTACCAGCGCGCAGATGGGGATCGATGCCCTGGGTTATGAACCGGAGCAGAAAGCACTTTATCTGGAAGCGTTGAGCAAGCCGCAGGGCATGATTCTCGTGACCGGCCCGACGGGCTCCGGTAAAACCGTGTCCCTTTACACGGGTTTGAACATCCTCAACACGCCGGACATAAATATTTCCACAGCTGAAGATCCTGTCGAGATCAACCTGGAAGGTATCAACCAGGTCAACGTCAATCCGCGCCAAGGGATGGACTTTTCCCAGGCGTTGCGGGCGTTTCTGCGTCAGGATCCGGATGTGATTATGGTCGGTGAGATTCGCGACCTGGAAACAGCAGAGATCGCGATCAAGGCGTCACAAACCGGGCATATGGTGCTTTCGACACTACATACCAACAGCGCTGCCGAGACTCTGACACGCTTGCACCATATGGGTGTTGCAGCGTTCAACATTGCGACTGCCATCAACCTGATCATTGCTCAGCGCCTGGCCCGCAAGCTCTGCACCTTTTGCAAAAAAGAAATAACCGTGCCACGAGAAACCCTTTTGGCCGAAGGGTTTCCCGAAGAAAAAATTGGTACGTTTGCCCTCTATTCACCCGTTGGTTGCGAGCATTGCAATGCAGGATACAAGGGGCGGATCGGGATATACGAAGTGGTGAAAAACACGCCTACCCTGGAGCGCATCATCATGGAGGAAGGCAACTCGATTGAAATCTCCGCACAGATGCGCAAGGACGGGTTTAACGACCTGCGCACATCCGGGCTGATCAAAGCGATGCACGGATTGACCAGTCTTGAGGAAATCAACCGGGTGACCAAGGACTAACCATGGCGACCAAAGCAGTAAAAGTCAGCGTCTATGCCTGGGAAGGGATTGATAAAAAAGGTAGCAAGGTCAACGGTGAGCTTAACGGTCATAACCCCGCGCTGGTAAAAGCCCAACTGCGCAAACAGGGCATCAACCCTACAAAAGTTCGTAAAAAGAGTGTTTCGATCTTCGGCGCAGGTAAAAGAATCAAACCGCTGGACATCGCATTCTTCAGCCGTCAGATGGCGACGATGATGAAGGCTGGCGTGCCACTGCTACAGTCATTCGACATCATCAGTGAAGGCTCCGAGAATCCGAGAATGCGCAAACTGGTGGACGATGTGAAGCAAAGTGTCGCCTCCGGACACAGCCTCGCCACCTCGTTGCGGCAGAAACCCGAATACTTCGACGACCTCTACTGCAACCTGGTGGACGCGGGGGAACAAGCCGGTGCGCTGGAATCACTGCTGGATCGCGTCGCCACCTACAAGGAAAAAACCGAATCGCTGAAATCCAAGATCAAAAAGGCAATGAGCTATCCGATTGCCGTCGTGGTGGTTGCCTTTATTGTGACCGCCATCCTGCTGATCAAGGTCGTACCACAATTTCAGAGTATTTTTGAAGGATTCGGCGCCGAGTTACCCGCATTTACCCTGATGGTGATCCATCTCTCCGAATTCGTTCAAGAGGACTGGTACATCGTGGTCGGCGCCATGGTCGCTTTGTTCTTTGGCTTTAAACGGGCTTATAAAACGTCCGAGAAATTTCGAGACTGGCTCGACCGTGCATTGTTGAAGATTCCAGTGATTGGCCCGTTGCTCTACAAATCAGCTGTCGCCCGTTATGCCAGGACCCTGTCCACCACATTTTCCGCAGGGGTCCCACTGGTTGATGCGTTGGATTCGGTTGCGGGCGCTACCGGTAACATCATCTTCAAAAACGCCGTGAACAAGATCAAGCAAGACGTGTCAACGGGCATGCAGTTGAACTTCTCGATGCGAACAACGGGTGTCTTCCCAACATTGGCCGTACAGATGACAGCCATTGGCGAGGAGTCGGGAGCCCTCGATTCCATGCTTGATAAAGTGGCGACCTATTACGAAGATGAAGTCGACAATATGGTCGACTCGCTAACAAGTCTCATGGAGCCGTTGATCATGGCCTTTCTCGGTGTAATCGTTGGCGGCCTCGTCATTGCCATGTACCTCCCCATCTTCAAACTCGGCAGCGTCGTCTAACCATGTCCCTCCTCGACCTCCTGGCCAGCTCCCCGCTGGCCTTCGTTTTATGCGCTCTCGTTTTGGGCTTGCTCGTCGGCAGTTTCCTCAACGTTGTCGTTTACCGTCTGCCCAAGATGATGCTCCGCGACTGGAAGGCTCAGGCCCGGGAAGTGCTGGAGCTTCCTGCTGAACCACAGGTCGAGACCTTCAACCTCGTCCTCCCTCACTCTCGCTGCCCGCATTGCTCGCATAAGATCCGTGCGTGGGAAAACCTGCCGGTGGTGAGTTATCTGTTTCTCGGCGGCAAGTGTTCGAGTTGCAAGGCGCCGATCAGCAAGCGTTATCCGTTGGTCGAGCTGGCCTGTGGGCTGATCTCGGCGTTCGTGGCGTGGCATTTTGGGTTCGGCTGGCAGGCCGCCGCAGTATTGGTATTGAGCTGGGGTTTGTTGTCGATGAGCCTGATCGATGCCGATCACCAGTTGTTGCCTGACGCGATTGTGTTGCCGCTGTTGTGGCTGGGTTTGATCGTCAATGCGTTCGGGTTGTTCGCGTCGTTGACTGATGCGTTGTGGGGCGCGGTGGCGGGCTATCTGGTCTTGTGGTGTGTGTTTTGGCTGTTCAAGCTGATCACCGGCAAGGAAGGCATGGGCTACGGCGACTTCAAGTTGCTGGCCATGCTTGGCGCCTGGGGCGGCTGGCAGATTTTGCCGCTGACGATTCTGCTGTCGTCGATTGTCGGTGCGGTGTTGGGCCTGATTTTGCTGCGTTTGCGCAATGTCGAAACCAGCACGCCGATCCCTTTCGGCCCATATCTGGCCATTGCGGGGTGGATCGCACTGCTCTGGGGTGATCAAATAACCACTTCGTATTTGCAGATCGCCGGTTTTCGATGACTTCTCCCGCTACAACACCCTGGATTCTTGGCCTTACTGGCGGTATCGGCAGTGGCAAGAGTGCGGCTGCGCAGTGTTTCGTCGATCTGGGCATTCATCTGGTGGATGCCGACAATGCGGCGCGCTGGGTGGTCGAACCGGGGCGCCCTGCTCTGGCTCAGATTGCCGAGCATTTCGGCGCTGATGTATTGCAGGCCGACGGCACGCTGAATCGGGCGGCGTTGCGTGAGTTGATTTTCAAGGATCCGCAGCAGCGGGTCTGGCTGGAAGGTTTGCTGCATCCGCTGATTCGCGAGGAAATTCGACAGTATCTGGCCCGCGCCGAATCGCCTTACGCGATCCTGGTGTCGCCATTATTGCTGGAGACTTCGCAGTATCAGATGGTCCAGCGCGTACTCGTCATCGATGTGCCGGAAGCGGTGCAGATCGAGCGTACGGTGTTGCGCGACAAGACCAACGAAGCGCAGGTGCGGGCTATTCTCGAGGCGCAGGCCAGCCGGGAAGAACGCTTGAGCCGCGCCGATGATGTGATCGTCAACGACCGGGACCCGGCGTGGCTGAAAAGCGAAGTCGAGCGACTGCATCACTTTTATTTAACTTTGCGTGGAGGCCAATGATGAGCCAACCAATGACCGTCGATTGCCCAACCTGCGGAGCTCCTGTGGAATGGACGCCGGAGAGCAAGTTCCGGCCGTTCTGTTCAGACCGCTGCAAGCTGATCGACCTGGGCGCCTGGGCGTCGGAAGAACACGCGATTCCGGTTGCGCCGGATGCGGAAGACGAACTGTTTTCGGGTGATTTCGATCCGCGCCAGCACTGATCAACTGCGGTATTGAAACTTTGCGGTGCCCCCTCACCCCTGTCGTAGTCCGGCTTGCCGGCGGTGGCGCCCTTCAGATCGCTACCGCCGGCAAGCCGTGCTGCTGCTGAGCTAGACACCAATAGATCAACTGTCCCCATCATCCGTCCACGGCTCCGACAGGTAACGGGTGCGATTGAACGTTTCCAGCCACTCGGGGCAGAACACCACTAAGGCCGTAACGATCATTCCGTTGATGAACGCTTCAGGAAAGATGATCAGCCACAGGTAGCCGATGAAATCTCCCAGCCATTCCGGCATGGCAAAAATTCCGTCGTACCAGAGCAGTCCCATCGCCACTAACAGGGATGTCAACGCAACCAGTGCCGCAGCGAAGAAGCCCGAGCAGAAGATGTAGGTAAACGGGCTCTTCGGTTGTGCGCGCTCCACGATCAGCGAACAGCCTTCTGCGATCAGCACGGGCATCCCGACCAGGAGTAAGCCATTGACGCCCAGCGAAGCCAGGTCCTGGCGCCCCATCGCAAGTAACCCCAGTTGCGCAATCAAGCCGCCGACCATCGCCAGCGGCCAGTCCAACAACAGGGTAACGGCGGTCATTCCGAGAAGATGGTAGGACACCCCGGTGTCGAAATCCCGCCGCATCAGCCACAGCAGAAACAACGCGAAAACGGTGCCGAAAAACAGGTGCTGACGTCGGGTGTCGCTGAACAGTTCGACCCAGGGACAGCGCCACACCGCCCACACCAGCAGTGGCAGATAAAACAGCCAAGCGAGGAACATGGTTTGCGAGGTGAGCACTTGGGTTCCGATCATGATGAGTGCTTCTTCTGGGTTCGGATAAGGGGCAGTCTACGCCTGTTGAAACAGCCTGCATGTCCAAACCAAAAACACCCGATGGAGCGTATTTATTCGCTCCATCGGGTGGAAACATGCATTTCGATTGTGAGTTAGCCAAGCTTACGCTGTGGGGCTCCGTGAACCATGGTGTAGGCGTAGTCGACACCCATGCCGTAAGCGCCGCTGTGTTCCAGTACCAGTTGCATGACCGCTTCGTAGGTTTCCTTGTGTGCCCAGTCGCGCTGGAACTCGAGCAAGACCTGCTGCCAGGTGACCGGCACCGCGCCGGCCTGAATCATGCGTTGCACCGACATGTCGTGCGCTTCCTTGGTGGTGCCACCCGAAGCGTCGGTGACGATGTACACCTCGTAGCCTTCGGCCAGCGCGTCCAGCGTCGGGAAGTTCAGGCAGACTTCAGTCCACAGCGCAGCGATGATCAGCTTTTTGCGCCCGGTGGCCTTCACCGCTTCGACCAGTTTCTTGTCTTCCCAGGAGTTCATCGAGGTGCGCTCGATGGGCTGTTGATCCGGGTGTACTGCCAGCAGTTCAGGCCAGATGTAGCCGCTGAAGCTCTTGGTTTCGACCGAGGTGTAGATGGTCGGCACGTTGAAGATCTTCGCTGACTTGGCCAGGCCGATGGTGTTGTTCTTCAGCGTTTGACGATCGATCGACTGCACGCCGAAGGCCATTTGTGGCTGGTGGTCGATCAGGATCAGAGCAGAGTTGGTTGGATTCAGCAGTTCGCGGATAGACATGGCATGTTCCTTTAGATGTCGATAATGGTCAGTAGTGGTTAGCCGCTCTAGCTCTTGGGTTCTGCCCGGTGAGCTGTTTGCTTGCTGGCTTGGGAGTAAATCTACGGACTAGCCGACCCAGGAACAATCCCATAGAATCGAGACTCATTGTTTCCATATTAGGGACGTTAATGGATCGTATCGAATGCATGCGCGCTTTCGTCGCCACCGTCGGGGCGAATGGCTTTGCGGCTGCCGCCCGAGCGCTGGATGTTCCGCGCTCGAAGGTCAGTAAACAGATTCAGGCGCTGGAAGAAGCCATCGGTGTGCAATTGCTGCAACGCACGACTCGTAGCCTGCATCTGACCGAGGCTGGCGCCGAGTACTACGATGCCTGTCGCGATGTCATCGCTTCGCTGGACGAAGCCGAGCAGCGCGCAAGAACGGGAATGGGCGAGATACGTGGCGTGCTGCGGGTCAATGCGCCGATGTCGTTTGGTTTGAGCCGGCTGGGTCCGCTGATTCCGCTGTTCAACGAACGGCACCCGAATGTCGAATTGCAGGTGGTACTCAGCGACCAGCAGGTCGACCCGGTCAAAGGCGGTTTTGACGTGACCATCCGTATCGCCAGCCTGCCGGACTCATCGATGGTCGCTAAAACCATCGCGCCTGCTCCACGGATCATGGTCGCTTCCCCCGCCTATCTTGAGCGGGAGGGCGAACCACAGTCCCCCAAAGACCTGAGCCATCACAAATTCCTCAGCTACGGCTATCTACAAAGCGGCATCAGCCTGCAGTTGTGCAACGGCAAGGAGACCCAGCGCGTGACCGTCAGCGGGCCGCTGCACGCCAATAACGGCGATATTCTGGCTCAGGCTGCGGTGTCAGGAATGGGGATTGCACTGCTGCCCAACTTCATCGTCGAAAGGGCCGTGGCCGATGGTCGGCTGAAACCGGTGTTGTGCGACTGGCAGGCACCGGCGATTTCGGTGAACGCGGTGTATCCGTCGGCGCGCCGGGTGCCGATGAAGACCCGGGCATTCATTGACTTTCTAGTGGAAGAGCTGGCGTTGGGGACGGCGGGGTTTTGAAGACCTGGAAATTGCTGGAGCATGCTGAGCAGCTTTTTGATTCTGGCCAACGGCCGTGGGAGGGAGCTTGCTCGCGATGGGTAAGTACATCCAACACATATCAATGTCCGATCTACCGATTCGGCGAGCAAGCTCCCTCCCACGGGTTCCGTGTCAGGACAGCAATCTCATGAAGATTCGAGATGGCCGCTTTATTAAACCACCGCCCCAACCGGCTCCTTGCCTTCCAGCACAGCCGCCAGGCTGGCCAGCACCATCTCTCCCATTCGCGTACGCGTCTGCACCGTCGCGCTGGCGCGATGGGGTTGCAGGATGACGGTTTCCAACTCGAACAGTTCATCAGGCACGTTCGGCTCGTCGGCGAAGACATCGAGCCCTGCGCCAGCAATCGATCCGGATTGCAGCGCGGCGATCAGGTCCGGTTCATTGACCAGGCTGCCCCGCGCCACGTTGATCAAATAGCCCTCTGCGCCCAGCGCGTCGAGCACCTTGGCATTGATGATCCCCTTGGCCTTGTCGGCGGCTGCGGCGACGATCAGCGCATCGCTTTGTCGAGCCAGCTCCACCAGATCGCTGACAAAGGTGTACGGCACATCGCTCATCGCGCTCAGGTCGGTGTAGCTGATTGGGCAGCCGAATGCCGCCGCGCGAGTGGCGACTGCACGCCCTACCCGTCCCAGCCCGACGATGCCGATGCGCATGCCACTGAACTGACGCGCCAGGGGCAGCGGAACCAATGGCGTCGCAGTCCTGGCCCATTCGCCGGAACGCACGTAACGATCACCGGTACCCAGCCCGCGACAGGCCGAAATCAGCAAGCCGATGGCAAGGTCGGCGACGTCTTCGGTCAGCGCGCCGATGGTGGCCGTCACACGAATCCCGCGGTCCCGCGCATAAGCCAGGTCCACGGCGTCAGTACCGACGCCATTGACCGCAATGACCTCCACTTTCGGCAGTTGCTCAAGCACTTCGCGCTTGATACCGGTGTGGCCGCCCGTGACCACGCCACGAATGTTGGCGCCATGCTCGCGCAGATACGCAGCCTTGTCCGCCTGCTGAAAGTAAGGGCGTACGGTGTACAGCTCATTGAGCTTCGCGTTGACTTGCGGAATCAGGATCGGGCTCAGCTGTAGAATTTCTGGTTTCATCGAGGTCTCGCTCATATCGGATCGGACGGGATCAACCACGGCCCACGAAAGGCATGTTGGTCGCCATGACGGTCATGTTCAGGACGTTGGCCGACAGCGGCAGCGCAGAGATGTAGCGCACGGCGTCGGCGATGTGTTTGACGTCGATCATCGGCTCTACTGCAATCGATCCATTGGCCTGCCGCACGCCTTTGGTCATGCGTACCGACAGCTCGGTCAGGGCATTACCGATGTCGATCTGGCTGCAGGCGATATTGAACACGCGACCGTCCAGCGCCAGGCTTTTGGTCAGGCCCAATACGGCGTGTTTGCTGGCGGTGTAAGGGCCGGTGAAGGGGCGCGGCACATGAGCGGAAATCGATCCGTTGTTGATGATCCGACCGCCCTGCGGCGACTGTTTGCGCATCAACCCGAACGCGCCACGGCTGCACAGAAAAACCCCGGTGACGTTGGTGTCGATCACACTCAGCCACTTCTCGACCGGCAGTTCATCCATCGGTACCGCAGGGGCGTTGACGCCCGCGTTGTTGAACACCACGTCGAGCCGGCCGTAGACCTCTTCGATGGTTGCGAACAGCTTGTCGACGCTGGCCGGATCGCGCACGTCGGTGGACACGGCCAGCGCCTCGCCACCTTGTTCACGGGCCTGCGCGACCAGCTCTTCCAGAGGCTCGATGCGACGCCCGGTGACCACGACCTTGTAACCGTCTTCCAGCAGACCGAATGCGACAGCGCGACCAATGCCGCTGCCAGCGCCGGTCACCAAGGCAATTTTCGAGAGGGATTGTTGTTCAGTCATTGTTGTTCTCCTGTTGCTCGTCTGGATGCTGTGTTTTGCGGTTCAGCTTGCGCGGCGGCTGCCGATTCGCACTTCGAATTCACCGATTCCACTGATACCTGCGTTGATCACGTCACCCGCTTCGAGTGCTGCGACGCCAGGCGGTGTGCCGGTCATGATCAGATCGCCTGCGCGCAGGCTGACCGAATGTGAAAGCTGGCTGACGATTTCGCTGACCGACCAGATCTGACTCTCCAGATCCGAACGCTGACGTTCCACACCGTTGACACTCAGCCAGATCGCGCCCTGCCTCGGATGGCCGTCGCGGCTTGCGGGAACAATTGGCGTGATCGGCGCCGAGCCATCGAACGCTTTGGCCGGCTCCCACGGATTGCCGATGGCCTTGGCCGCCATTTGCAGGTCGCGGCGGGTCAGGTCCAGGCCTGCGGCATAGCCCCAGACGTGCTCCAGCGCCTGTTCTTCGTTGATCTCGAAACCGTCTTTTCCGATAGCCACGACCAGTTCGATTTCGTGGCAGAACTGATCGGTCTGGGTCGGGAAATCCAGCTCGCCCGTGGCATCGATGACCGAGGTCGAAGGCTTCATGAAGAACGCAGGGACTTCGCGAACTGCGTTGAGCGAGTCGCCCCAGTGGTAGTTACGGCCCAGGCAGAAAACTCGGGCGACGGGGAAACGTGCATCGCTGCCGCTGACCGGCAGACTGGCGATGCGCGTGGGTTCGAATACAAAGTTGCTCATGTAGATTCCTCATGGCCCGGGGCCGTTTCATCCAGAGACTACGGGATCGAATCGCCCGAAAGTTGGACAAAACCGTGTTCGCGCTGGACTAAAAAACTCAATATTTCAGACATAAAAAAGGCGTACTCACGTACGCCCTTGCCTAGTACGGCAGAAAGTCACACACACATTCTTGAGGCTTACTTCGACTTGAGTTCAATGCGGTAGATGCGGCCCAACAGCAGCGAGTAAGACAGCGTACCCATGCAGGCCATGCCGCCGATGAACCAGAACGCCCAGGCGAAATTCCCCGTCAGATGAAGAATCTGGCCGATGACGATCGGCGTCACGATGCCTCCGATATTCGCCGCCAGGCTGGTGATGCCGCCCGTAAGACCGATCAACTCTTTCGGTGCGATCTCGGACACCGCAGCCCAGGAAGCGGACGCGATACCTTGTGCGAAGAAGGCGATGGTCAGCAGTGCGATGCAGAGTTCGTTGGAGTCGGTGAAGTTGACCAGCATGATCGACATACCCAGCGCCGAGCCCACCACCAACGGCAGCTTGCGAGCGAAGGACAGCGACACACCGCGACGAATCATCCAGTCGGCAATGAACCCTGCCAGCAACACACCGACGGTTGCGCCAATGAACGGAAGAACAGCGAAGATGCCGACCTTGACCATGGTCAGGTGACGCTCTTCAATCAGGTAGGTCGGGAACCAGGTCAGGAAGAAATACAGTGCCGACGTACTGGCAAACTTGCCCAGACAGATCGCCCAGACCTGACGATACTTCAACAACTCGGCAATCTGCGCCCACTTGAATTTGTTCTTGTCCTTGCTGCTCTTGACCAGACCGCCGCCCGCTTCGATGTAGTCGAGTTCCTGTTTGCTGACCTTCTTGCAGTTCAGCGGATCGCGGTACAGGTAGAGCCAGGCGATACCAAACAGGATGCCGACGATGCCGGTGCTGTAGAACACGTGGCGCCAGTCGTAGGTGGTCGCCAGCCAGAGCAACAAGCCAGTGAACAACGCGGTGCCCAGATACTGGCCGCACACGTAGATACTACTTGCCATGCCTCGCTCACGGGCCGGGAACCAGACCGTGACAGCGCGGCTGTTGGCCGGAAACGCAGGCGCTTCCATGGCACCGATAGCCAGACGCAACCCGAACAGCGAGGCGAAGCCACCTGCCATGCCCTGGCATACGGTGACAGCCGACCAGGAGATCAGCGAGGCGCCATACGTCAGCCGCGATCCGAAGCGGTCGGCGATGAAACCGGCGGGCACCAGGGCGAAAGCGTAGGTCCAGGCGAATGCCGAGAAGATCAGGCCCATCTGGACTTTGTCCAGGCCAAGATCCTTGGCCATGAAGGGAGCGGCGATGGAGATGTTGACCCGGTCCACGTAGTTGATGATCGTGGCGATCAACAACAGCGAGAGCATGAACCAGCGACGATGGGACGACAGGCGGGCCGGTGCTGCTGCGGGAGCGGCCACACTGGCGTTGATCGCCTGAATATCAGGATTGCTCGACATGAGAATTCCTCGTTGTTTTTATTGGAATCGAGTGATGAAGCGCACCCTTAAGTTATCGTACGACTAGTTTTAAACAAGACGCTGCTTAGAACTTTTTGGGATTTCAGGCCGTCCGCCTAATTATTTGTCCAAGAAATCTCAAGCGCGCAGCAGGGTCATTCAAGACCTACTGCACCGTTGAAAAGCCTGTTCTAGAGCGCTGGAAAAATTTCAGTCCCTTGCGGATTTTTTGGACAAAAAAACTCGCACCTCTCAGCAGAAAGGCTTTGAATGAAGTCATAGGACAACTGACAATGAAAAGCAGAACAATGAGGAACCCATGATGGACTCTGCCAATCGCGTCCCCACATTCGGCATGCAGCAACGCAGCGAGCGGCCGGACTTTTATATCCGTGGCAAGACCGAAGGCAAACCGGAAACCGCGCCCCATCGTCATGAATATTTCCAGATCCAGATCAACCTGGGTGGTGATACGGTGCAGCACATTGGCGGCGTCGTTCGCCCATTTCCGCGCAACACCCTGGCTTTCATTCTGCCGCACAAACTGCACCTGATCCCGCATCCACCCGAAGGCAATTTCCTGCTGATCAACTTTTCCCAGACGTTTCTGCTGCCGCAATTGCAATGCGACCCGCTGGATCTGGAAGACGTCGCCATTGCCCTCGCTCCAGAGCTTTCGCCCTTCCGTTTTCAGGAGCATCTGGACTTCACGCTGAGCGCCGAAAACTTCGCGGAAGTCCAGCGCCTGCTCGACCGAATGCGTGGGCTGGACCAAAACCGCCAGTTCGGTACGCGGGAGATTCTCAAGGGCTGTCTACTGCAGCTGATTGGTACGGTCTGCGAGCTCTACGCCGAGCCGATCAAACTGCTGGCCGACGACAATGCCGCTGAACGCAGTCGTCGCGACGCGCTGGCGCGGATGTCGGAGTACGTGCGCAAGAACCTCAGCGACCCGGACCTGAGCTTGAAGAAGGCGGCATCAGCGGCATTTCTTTCGCCCAATTACCTGACCCACTGGCTGCGCAAGGAAGTGGGCAAGACTTTCAGCGAGCTGGTCCTTGAACGCCGCATGCACCTGGCGCGCACGCTGCTGCTCAATGGCAGCAAGCCTGTGGGGGAAGTCGCGAGGCTCTGCGGTTTCGCCGACGAAGCCTACTTCTCCCGCCGCTTCCGCCACGCCCACGGCATGCCGCCTGGGCAGTTCAGGAAGCAGAGGGATTTGTAGTCATGCATTCCTGCGAATCACATTCGGTAACAGTCGATTAGTAGTCATCACCGCCCTCTGTCGCGATAAGGACGCCCCCGACAATAGAAGAACGGAAGCCTCGCGCTCGGATGACAGAGTTTGTAACGCCCACTGGGGCAACGTATTCACTCAGACACCTTTCACCTTCAAACCATATTTTTGGAGTGACGGTGAACAAAAAGGCGTACGACCTACCGATCCAGGTGATGTACCGCGACCATTGTTATACGAGGTCGTTTATCGTCGAATCCGACGATCCTGAGCTCCTCTTCACACCGAGCACAGGAGAGAGGAGAGTTTTTTGCCCTGACAGATGGGCCTACTCATGTGGGTTGCCCGGTATCGTCGACAATCTGATTCGACAAAACGCGCAGTGCTACTCGGCCTCTCAGGACGGTCTGTACTTCAAAGTCGAGAGTTCAACCGCAAACAGACGGACCACGCCTCACGCGGGTTGGTATCTGTTCTTCAAATTTCGTCCGCATCGACGCGGGGTCGGGATCATCCTGTCTGTCGAAAGCAACCATGAGCGCACTAGCTGGCCATCCAACGCCAGAGGGCGCAAGCCAGCGCGATTTCGTGTCCTCCTGACAGACTACTTGCGCAGAAGGCCGGACCTGCTGGAGCGGGTAAAACCATAGGCATAAAAAACCCTGCTCTGATTAACAGAGCAGGGTTTTGAATTTCAGGCCGGGCCGCTTGACCAGAAGGTCTATCCCGCCACCATGCTGAGCACGGCTTTCGGCAGGGCCAAGTTACCTTGGCGGCATGGATACTCTCCCGTTAGGGTACACCGGCATGCGCATTCCACGGGCCGAATCATAGAAAACGAGCGGCAGCATTACAAGCGAAAACACAATCTCTGATCATGCATGGTGTCATGGGAAGATGATTCGCGCGGTACATCCCCCGGATCCGAAAGTTTTTTTCGGAGCGACATGCCAAGCTCGCACATTTTATTTTTTAGATGCGGATCAGAGCGCTAAGCTTCCCTTCATGGATGACTCCGACTATCTACGTCTGCTGACGATCCAGGCCGAGCAAGCCAATGCGTTTCTGTCCAATGCGCGCAAATGGGAGCGTGAGCGCTGGGTGTGCCAGCGTTTGCTGCAAGGCCTGAACATCCCTCATCGCACCGACGACTTTCTGCCCGCCGGGCAGGAACCGCCGGACGTACTGTTTCGCGATGCGTGTTTTGAGGTGTTCTTCGTCCTCGATGAAGGTCGTCGGCTCAACGATGAATGGCGAGAGGAATTGCAGCGACGGCGCAGCGCTTTTTCCCTGAGCCAACTGGTGCGGCGCGAGGCCAAACCCAAACGCATTCCCGCCTCCGAGCTGCTGCGGCGCCTGGCGCCCACACTGCGCAAGAAGGCCCACAACTACAAGGAGCGCGGGCTGGACCTGAGCGAACTGGACATCATCGCTTTCGCCAGTCTCAAGCGCGAAGTCCTGGACCTGAACAGCCACTTTCCACCGCCCACTGAATACCTGCGTCAGGGCTGGCGTTCGCTGTCTCTGGTCGGGCCGACCTTCGCCCGCGTGCTGTTTGCGCACCCGGACGCGCCGGATTTTCTGCGGACCAATCTGGGGCGCAGCGTGGTGTTCGATGTGGGGATCAGCCTGTGATGGCGCAAATCATGGGCGAATGTTACAAAAGCGCCATCGCTCGTTGAAATCCGCTGTATCGAACAGCCGGAGTCTGTCGTCAACGAAGTTAACGCATCGAAGACCGCTGTCGCCTGACGCCGGTCAACGTTCATGACGAGGCTTATATGACCAGCCGCCTGAACCCCGAGGACCAAAAGCGTGTCGAAGAGTACCTTCGGGCACCGCAGCACCAAGTCGAGCGCCGGCCATTCAAGCCTTGGCTGCTCCTGGTGGTGGTCCTGACGGTGGTGATCGGGCTGGGCCTGCTGAGCCGTTTACTGAGCTATCTGACGCTATGAGCTGCCTGGCGCTCGCTCGGATAGAACCTCTAGAGAATTCCTTAAGCCTTATGAGATATCCCCATGACTCATCGTATCGTGATCGTCGGCGGAGGCGCTGGTGGTCTGGAGCTGGCCACCCGCCTGGGTAAAACCCTTGGCAAAAAAGGCACCGCCAGCGTCACGCTGGTAGACGCCAATCTGACCCACATCTGGAAACCGTTGTTGCACGAAGTGGCCGCCGGTTCGCTCAATTCCTACGAGGACGAGCTGAACTACGTGGCTCAGGCCAAGTGGAATCACTTCCAGTTTCAGCTGGGTCGCATGACCGGTCTTGATCGCGAGAACAAGCAGATCCATCTCGCTGCCACGCTGGACGAAAACGGCAATGAGCTGGTGCCGGCACGCAGTCTTGACTACGACTCTCTGGTGATTTCCGTCGGCAGTACAACGAACGATTTCGGCACCAAGGGCGCGGCCGAACACTGCCTGTTTCTTGACACCCGCAAGCAGGCCGAGCGTTTCCATCAGCAATTGCTCAATCGCTATCTGCGTGCCCACGCCAGTGAGTTGGCAGCCACCGAAGAAATCAACGTGGCCATCGTGGGCGCAGGTGCAACAGGCGTCGAACTGGCTGCTGAACTGCACAACGCCGCCCACGAACTGGCTGCTTACGGTCTAGGCCAGATCAAGCCCGAGAACCTGCGAATCACGGTAATCGAGGCAGGTCCTCGGGTGTTGCCTGCCCTGCCGGAACGCATCGGCGGTCCAGTACACAAGACGCTGGAGAAGCTCGGCGTCACAGTGCTGACCAACTCCGCAGTGAGCGAGGTAACAACTGAAGGGCTGGTGACTGCGACCGGTCAAGTGATTCCGGCAACCTTGAAAGTCTGGGCGGCAGGCATCCGCGCTCCGGCGTTTCTGGAAGGTATCGCGGGGCTTGAAACCAATCGCATCAACCAGCTGCAGGTTCGCCCCACGCTGCAAACGACCCGCGACGACAATATCTTTGCCTTCGGCGACTGCGCGGCATGTCCGCAGAAAGGCACCGACCGCAACGTTCCGCCACGGGCGCAGGCTGCGCACCAGCAGGCGTCGCTGTTAGTGAAATCCCTGAGGCTGCGCATCGAAGGCGGCGATCTGCCGGAGTACACCTACAAGGACTACGGCTCGCTGATTTCGCTGTCGAAGTTCTCGGCCGTGGGCAACCTGATGGGCAACCTGACTGGCAGTGTGATGCTCGAAGGCTGGCTGGCGCGGATGTTTTACATCTCGCTGTACCGCATGCACCAGATGGCGCTGTACGGCACATTCCGTACGCTGATGCTGATGCTGGGCAGCCGGATCGGACGCGGGACCGAGCCGAGGATGAAGCTGCACTGAGACCCAGTGATCAGTGACCGCTGACACACCGCGAATCCCGTAGCAGTTTGGCTGGCCGGCGGTAGCGATTTCAAGACCGCGACCGCCGGCAAGCCGGACTGCTACGGGACATCCATCTCATCACGACAGAAGCCCTACGGCATCACCCGCCCTTTCCCCGAATGCTTGGCCTTGTACATCCAGCGGTCCGCTTCGCGCATCAGCTCATCCGGCGGTTTGCCGGAACCGGGCTCGTACATGGAAAAGCCGACACTGGCGTTGGTTCGGATCACATCGCCCTTGATGATGATCGGCTCGGCAACCGCAGCCAGTAGCTTCTTCGCCACCTCTCGCGCCTCGTCCACACCCGGTGCGATGCCTTCCAGAATCACGATGAATTCATCCCCTGCCAGCCGAACCAGACTGTCAGTGCGTCTGATGCAGCTTTGCAGGCGCGCGGAAATCGTTCGCAGCAGGTCATCACCCGCGTCATGCCCATAGGTATCGTTGATGCCCTTGAAGCCATCCAGATCGATGAACATCAATGCCAGCTGCACCGTCGAGCGATCGGCGCGGGCCTGAGCAATGGGCAGCAGGGCGTCCAGCGCACGACGGTTATAGAGGCCGGTCAACGCATCGTGCCGAGCTTCCTGTTCGAGCTCCTTGCGCGACTGAATGTCCTGAATGATCGAGATGAAATATTCCAGATGCCCTTCTTCAGACAGCTTCTTGGTGACACTGAGGCTGACCCAGACTGAACTGCCATCTTTGCGCAGATAACGCTTTTCCAGCTGGTATCGATCGGTTTCGTTGTCGATCAGCTGACGCAGCAACTCCATGTCAGTGTTCAGGTCATCGGGGTGGGTGATGTCCTGAAAGGTCAGGTCTTTGAGTTCGGCAGGGGTGTAATCGAGAATGTCGCAAAGGGCCGCATTGACGCTGATCCAGCCTCCATCCGGGGCTACCAGCGCAATACCCACCGACGCCAGTTCGAACATCGAGCGATAGCCAGCCTCACTGGCCTTGAACAATGCGTCGGAACGATTCTTCTGCATCCGCGCCAGCATCAGGTTTTCCCGCAACTGCATCTCACGGCTGACGATGTCGGCGAGATCGCGCAGCGTGTCGATTTCTTCCTGAGTCAGTTCGCGCGGGCGCTCATCAATAGCGCACAGCGTGCCAACCGCAAACCCCTTGCTGGTGCGGATCGGTACGCCTGCGTAAAAACGGATATGGGGAGCGCCGGTGACCAACTGGTTATCGCGAAAGCGTTCATCCTCGGAAGCATCCGGTACCACCAGCGGCGTGGTTTGCAGAATGGCGTGGGCGCAGAAGGCGATCTCCCGCGGCGTTTCGCTTGCTTCAAGACCCGTGCGGGACTTGAACCACTGGCGGTCTTCGTCGACCAGCGAAACCAGTGCAATTGGCACATCGAGCACGCGCGCCACCAAACGAGTGATCCGGTCCAGGGAGACTTCCGCTGGCGTATCGAGGATTTCAAGCCCGTGCAGCGCCTCGAGGCGCTCTTTTTCATATGGAGGAGTTGGCGCTTTCATATTCCGGCCGATCCTGAAAAGACTGTCTGGAGTCTATACCGGGTGTCGGCAATGCGCACCCGCAAGGTCCGGATGGGCGATCAATCTGACGCGAACGCCTGCCCTGAAGCTCTACGACGAAGCAGCTCAATGAACTGCATCCTCTCGCGACTGGCCGCCTCGCCCTTGCGGGTCAGTAAACCGAACGGCGCCATGCGCTCCTCGATACTGACCGGCAACGCCTTGACCAGGCCCATCTTCAAATAGTCCCGCAGGGCAGACTCGGACAGCACCATGATCGCGTCGGTCAGCTGCACCAGTTGCTGCATCGAATACACCGAACTGCACTCGATGATGTCGGCGGGTGCCGGCAGTGCCAGACGTTCAAGGGCCTGATCGAAGGCGATGCGCGCCGGGCTGCTCTCCGGTTGCAGAATCCAGGGCCAGTCACTGACCAGTTCAGCCCAATCCAGCTTGCGACGCCTGGCGAGCGGATGCCCCTGATGCACCACCACCATCAATTGTTCGTTGCCCAGAGGCTCAAAGTCATAATGCTCGCGATCTGTGGCGGCGTTGCGTCGGGCGATGGCCAAGTCGATACGCCCCTGTTCCAACAGCTGGATCACCTGATCGCTGGTGTCGCCCATGATCCTGATGCGCAGTTGCGGGTTGAGCGCCTTGATCTCGGCCACCGCGTTCATTACCAGATCGGGTGCCGCGCCCATGATCGTGCCGATCGCCAGATACCCATAACCGCCTTGCAATCTGGCTTGCATGTCGGCGGCGCAGCGATCCAGCCCGCTCAATGCCGACTCGGCAAAGCGCAACAGCTCTTTGCCCAAGGCCGTCGGGCGCATGCCCCGAGGCAGGCGCTCGAACAACTCGCAGCCAAACATATCTTCGATCTCACGCAGCATCCGCGTTGCGGCCGGTTGCGACATGTGCATGTTCATCGAGGCGCGATGCAGGTTCAGGCTGGATCCGAGCACCACCAGCATTTGCAGGTGTTTGTAGCGCAGACGGCTAAACAGGTGATGAGGCGAACTGCTGTCGGCCATGGACGAATCTCTTTCTCGATACCGTAAGGGTATCGATCCTAAGCTAAAAACGATTGGTCGCGCATCGTTTCGCGGCAGTAAAGTCTGTGCCGTACGCAGTCAAATAATTCCAAAAAGGAAACTGTCGTGAACACACTCCCCGCGTCCTTGCTGGCCAAGGTTTCATGGCGTCTGCTGCCCTTCCTCCTGTTGATGTACATCATGGCGTTCCTTGACCGCGCCAATGTCGGCTTTGCCAAGCAGGCCTTTCAGGCCGATACCGGCATCAGCGACACCGCATTCGCGTTCGGCGCAGGCGTTTTCTTCGCCGGGTACGCGCTACTTGAAGTGCCGAGCAACCTGATCCTGCACAAGATCGGAGCCAAGCTCTGGATGTGCCGAATCATGGTGACCTGGGGTCTGGTTTCGGCGGCCATGGTGTTCGCTCACAACGAGACCACCTTTTATGTGCTGCGCTTTTTGCTTGGCGTGGCCGAAGCTGGGTTCTTCCCCGGGGTCATTCTCTACCTCACCTACTGGTTCCCCCAGGCCGCGCGTGGCCGGGCAATGGGCTTCTTCTACTTCGGCGCGCCACTGGCCTTCATCTTCGGCAGCCCGCTGTCTGGTCTGTTACTGGAACTGGACGGCGTGCTCGGCAGCCACGGCTGGCAGTGGCTGTTCGCGGTTGAAGGCTTGATGGCCACAGCGGTGGGCGTCTGGGCTTACTTCTACCTGGACAACCGCCCGGCCGACGCCAAGTGGCTGAGCCTGGATGAACGCCACCAACTCCAAAGCGTACTCGACGCCGAGGACAGCCAGAAACAGGGCCATGGCAGCGCGCTCAAGGCCATGTGCCAACCGGCGGTGCTGTACCTGTGTGCGATTTATCTGCTGATTCAAGCCAGTGTCTATGGGGTGGTGTTTTACCTGCCCTCCCAGGTTGCCGGGTTGATGGGCAGCAAGGTCGGTTTCATGGTCGGGTTGGTCAGCGCGATTCCGTGGGTCTGCGCTCTGATTGCCGCCTGGCGTGTTCCGGCGATCGCCGATCGCACCGGCCAGCGTCGGCTGGTCGCGGCACTGACCCTGGTGGTTTCAGGGCTTGGCATTGCGGCTTCGGTGACCTTTGCCAATCCCCTCCTTGCCATCCTTGCACTGTGTTTCGCCGCGTCCGGATTCATTGCTGTACAGCCCGTATTCTGGACTTTCCCCGGTAGTTTTCTGGCAGGGAGCGCGGCGGCAGGCGCGATAGCGCTGATCAACTCCTTCGGTGCGCTGGGCGGTTTCATTGCGCCAATCATCAAGAACTGGGCCGAAGGCGCGTTTCAGACCCCCACCGCCGGCCTCTACCTGTTGTCGGTGACCACACTGATCGCAGCGGCCTTGATCATGGGCATCCGGCCGCTCAAGTCGAGCGCGGCGCACAAGCTGCCGACCTATCAACACTGATCGCCATTCACTGGAATCACAGGAGTCCTCCATGAGCACGCCAACCATCAAACACGTCCGCGCTTTCGTTCTGCGGGGCGGTGGTGCCGATTATCACGATCAGGGCGATGGCCACTGGATCGACGATCACATCGCCACACCCATGAGTAAATATCCGGAATACCGCCAGAGCCGCCGTAGCTTCGGCATCAACGTACTCGGCACGCTGGTGGTAGAAATCGAGGACTCGGCGGGCAACGTCGGCTTTGCCGTGACCACCGGCGGCGAGCCGGCGGCGTATATCGTCGAGAAACACCTGGCGCGGTTTGTCGAAGGCGCCAAGGTCACCGACATTGAAAAAATCTGGGATCAGATGTACCTGTCTTCGCAGTACTACGGCCGCAAGGGGCTGGTGATCAACACCATTTCCGGCATCGACCTGGCGCTGTGGGATTTGCTGGGCAAGGTTCGACAGGAGCCGGTTCATCAGCTGCTGGGCGGCGCCGTGCGTGATGAATTACAGTTTTATGCCACGGGTGCACGCCCGGACCTGGCGCAGAAAATGGGCTTCATAGGAGGGAAACTGCCGTTGCACCACGGCCCTGCTGAAGGCGAAGAAGGCCTGCGTAAAAACCTCGAAGCGCTGGCGGTGATGCGCGAGCGCGTGGGCAAGGATTTCTGGTTGATGCTCGACTGCTGGATGAGCCTGGACCTCAATTACGCCACCAGGCTGGCCAACGGTGCTCAGGAATTCGGGCTGAAATGGATCGAGGAAGCGCTTTCCCCCGACGACTATTGGGGTTACGCCGAACTGCGTAAAAACGTACCCAAGGGCATGCTGGTCACCACTGGAGAACATGAAGCCACCCGCTGGGGCTTCCGCATGTTGCTGGAGATGGGGTGCTGCGACATCATTCAGCCAGATGTGGGCTGGTGCGGCGGCATTACCGAGCTGATCAAGATTTCGGCGCTGGCCGATGCACACAACGTGATGGTCGTACCCCACGGGTCTTCGGTGTACAGCTATCACTTCGTCGCGACGCGCACCAACAGCCCCTTCGCCGAATTTCTGATGATGGCGCCGAAGGCGGACGAAGTGGTGCCGATGTTTCATCCGCAACTACTGGGTGAACCGGTTCCCGAAAATGGCCGCATGCGATTGTCTAGACTCGACCAACCGGGCTTTGGCGTGACGCTCAATCCCGAGTGCCAACTGCATCGTCCCTATACCCACTGACAGGAGTCGAGCATGAAAATGCCGCACAACGCTTTCAAGGCTGCGCTGGCCAAACGCGAGCCGCAATACGGCATCTGGGCCGGTTTTGCCACCGGTTACGCCTCGGAAATCGTCGCAGGTCTGGGCTATGACTGGATGCTAATCGACGGCGAGCACGCGCCCAATACCGTCCCGAGCATTCTGTCGCAGCTGCAGGCTGTCATGCCCTACAGCACAGCGCCTGTGGTTCGCGCAGTGACTGGCGACGCCGTGCTGATCAAGCAGCTGCTGGATGTCGGGGTGCAGACGCTGATGGTGCCGATGGTCGAATCTGCAGAACAGGCACGCGCGTTGGTGCAAGCCATGCGCTATCCGCCCCATGGCATTCGCGGTGTCGGTGGCGGCCTGACCCGCGCCACACGCTGGGATGCCGTACCGGATTACCTGAATACCGCGCATGAAGAGCTGTGCCTGATTGTGCAGGTGGAGTCTCGCGCTGGCGTGGAAAACGTCGAGGCCATTGCCGCGGTCGATGGCGTGGACGCGGTGTTCATCGGGCCTGCCGACTTATCTACAGGACTCGGACATATCGGCAATCCGTCGCACCCCGAAGTGCAGAAGCATATCCGCCACGCCGTCGATGCAACCCTGGCGGCGGGCAAGGTCTGCGGCATCCTCGCCCCGGCCGAAGACGACGCACGGCGGTACATGAGCTGGGGTTGTCAGTTCGTTGCGGTGGGCATCGATATCAGCCTGCTGCGTCAGGCAGCGAAGGAAAATCTCGCGCGCTATCGGGAAGACCCGGAAACGACCGGGCCCTCGCGGACGTATTGATCGACAGGCGCAATTACAGACACTTGCTGTCATAAAAACGTGCTGATTACTGTGATCCCATAAAGACATCACACCCCGATGTCGCTCGATTACAGGAAGTCATCCATGTTTCAGCTTTCCCGAATGATGCTGGCCGCAGGCGTTGGCATTGCACTCAACCTGTCACTGCTGAACGGCGCCAGCGCAGCGCAAGAGGTCACCGGCGCTGGCTCCACGTTCATCTATCCGGTCCTCTACAAGTGGGCCACCGACTACGACCAGAAGACCGGTGTAAAGGTGAACTACCAGAGCATCGGCTCTGGCGCGGGCGTTGCGCAGATCAAGGAAGGCGCAGTGGACTTCGGCGCAACTGACATGCCGATGAGTTCGGGCGACCTGCAAAGCCTGGGCTTGCAGCAATTCCCCTCAGTAATAGGCGGCGTGGTCCCGGTGATCAACATCGCTTCGATCAAAACCGGGAGCATGAAATTCAGCGGCCCGGTTCTGGCCGATATCTACATGGGCAAGATCAGCAAGTGGAACGACCCGGCGCTTGCCGCGCTCAATCCTGACCTGAAACTGCCAGCCGACAAAATCAACGTCGTCTATCGCTCAGATGACTCAGGCACCACCTTCAACTGGGCGAGCTATCTGTCGAAGGTCAGCAACGACTGGAAAACCAAAGTGGGCGCCGGCACTTCGGTGAAATGGCCCGTGGGGATTGGCAGTAAAGGCAGCGAAGGTGTGGCGTCGTACGTGAAGAAGATGCCGAACTCGATTGGCTACGTCGAATACGCCTACATCAAGCAACAGAACATGAACTTCGGCCTGTTGCAGAACGCTGCGGGGAATTTCGTGGCACCCAACACCGAATCCTTCCAGGCCGCTGCCGCCACTGCTGACTGGAAAAACGCCAAGGACTTCGACCTGTCGATGCTCAACGCGCCGGGTGACAACGCTTACCCGATCACTGCTGCCACCTTCATCGTGCTCTACAAACAACCCAAGAACGCCGACCGGCAGAAAGCGGTGCAGGATTTCTTCCGCTGGACACTGGAAAGCGGTCAGGAACACGCCCGCGCACTGGATTTCGCACCGATCCCTGTGGATCTGAAAAATCAGATCGAAGCCTACTGGGGTGATGCGCCGAAAGCGCCGTAAAGGTTCGAGAAACGAAAAAAGGCGTCCCGAAGGACGCCTTTTTTGTTGGTTCAACGCGAGTGGCGTTTGAACCTTATTTTCTACCCGGATACTGCTGGGGCGAAAATGGTCGGGGTAAGGGGATTCGAACTCCTGACATCCTGCTCCCAAAGCAGGCGCGCTACCGGACTGCGCTATACCCCGGTGTTACAAAAATACGCCCCGAAGAGCGTATTTCAAGCGGGTGACGCGACTGGCGTCACTCCCTAAGATCCAACCCGATACAGCCAGGTCAAAAATGGTGGGTCGTGTGGGATTCGAACCTACGACCAATTGGTTAAAAGCCAACTGCTCTACCAACTGAGCTAACGACCCAAAAATGGTCGGGGTAAGGGGATTCGAACTCCTGACATCCTGCTCCCAAAGCAGGCGCGCTACCGGACTGCGCTATACCCCGACGGTACTACTTCTGGAAATTGGCTCCGTGACCAGGACTCGAACCTGGGACCCAATGATTAACAGTCATTTGCTCTACCGACTGAGCTATCACGGAATTATTCAATTTCAGATGCAGCGTTTGACGCACTTCAACACAACAAATTCAGTACATCTTTGCGAGACGAATCTTGCACTTACCACCCTGAATCTACTGCATTTTCAGTCTCTTTGACCTGTCTGCATCGCTGCGTTCACGTCTCTGAGGCGCGCTATTCTACATTCCCAGAAACAGGTGTCAACCCTCTAAATTGCTTTTAAGACAATGATTTGCGACTTTTTTTCGATAAGGCCTCCAGACCCCGAAAATCCGCCTTTCTGGCCCCAAATCCACACAACATAAAAAAGGCGCCCCCTCGGAGCGCCCTTTTCACAACTATCTATATAGAGAGCAGAGAATCAAACGAAGGCGATCTCGTCGTCCACCACCGTGCCCTTGATGCTGGTGCCTGGCATGAAGCCACCGGACAGAATCAACTGCGCCAACGGGTTCTCGATCCAGCGCTGGATGGCACGCTTGAGCGGACGGGCACCATAGACCGGGTCGTAACCCACGGCGATCAGCTTATCCATAGCCTCAGGGGTCAGCTCCAGTTTGAGATCCCGCTCGGCCAGACGCTGACGCAGACGGCCCAGCTGAATCTCGGTGATGCCGGCAATCTGCTCACGGCCCAGCGGCTCGAAAATCACCACTTCATCCACCCGGTTGATGAATTCCGGCCGGAAGTGCGTACTCACGGCATCCATCACCGCCGCACGCTGCGCTTCACGGTCACCGACCAGTTCCTGAATCCGGGCAGAACCCAGGTTCGAGGTCATGACAATGACTGTGTTACGGAAATCGACGGTACGACCGTGGCTGTCAGTCAGGCGACCGTCTTCGAGCACTTGCAAGAGGATGTTGAATACATCCGGATGCGCTTTCTCCACCTCGTCCAGCAGGATTACCGAATACGGCTTGCGACGCACAGCCTCGGTCAGATACCCACCCTCTTCGTAACCGACGTATCCCGGAGGCGCGCCGATCAGTCGGGCCACGGAATGTTTCTCCATGAACTCGGACATGTCGATGCGGACCATGGCCTCTTCGGTGTCGAACAGGAATTCCGCCAGCGCCTTGCACAACTCGGTCTTACCCACACCGGTCGGGCCAAGGAACATGAACGAGCCACTTGGGCGATTCGGATCGGACAACCCGGCTCGCGAACGACGTACCGCGTTGGCCACCGACACCACAGCCTCGTTCTGACCGATGACGCGCTGGTGCAACAGGCTTTCCATCTTCAGCAGCTTGTCGCGTTCACCTTCAAGCATCTTCGACACCGGAATGCCAGTCCACTTGGAGACGACTTCCGCGATCTCCTCCTCGGTCACCTTGCTGCGCAACAGCTGGTTCTCAGGCTTGCCGTGCTGATCGACCATCTGCAGGCTGCGCTCCAGGTCGGGAATGACCCCGTACTGCAATTCAGCCATGCGGTTGAGGTCGCCACGACGACGAGCCGCTTCCAGCTCCTGACGCGACTGTTCGATCTTCTGCTGAATCTGCGCGGAGCCCGTCACCTCGGCTTTTTCGGAGGTCCAGATCTCTTCCAGATCAGCGTATTCGCGCTCCAGACGTTCGATTTCTTCCTGAAGCTTTTCGAGACGCTTGATGGCTGCCTCGTCGTCTTCTTTCTTCAACGCCTGGGACTCGACTTTCAGCTGGATCAAGCGACGCTCAAGACGATCGAGCACTTCGGGCTTGGAATCGATCTCCATACGAATGCGGCTGGCCGCTTCGTCGATCAGGTCGATCGCCTTGTCCGGCAGTTGCCTGTCCGTGATGTAACGATGGCTGAGCTTGGCCGCTGCGATGATCGCGCCGTCGGTGATCGCCACTTTATGGTGAACTTCGTAGCGTTCTTTCAGGCCACGCAGAATCGCGATGGTGTCTTCTTCGCTCGGCTCGTCCACCAGCACTTTCTGGAAACGCCGCTCCAGGGCTGCATCCTTCTCTATATATTGGCGGTACTCATTGAGCGTCGTGGCACCGACGCAGTGCAGCTCGCCACGGGCCAGGGCCGGCTTGAGCATGTTGCCGGCGTCCATCGAACCTTCGGCCTTGCCCGCACCGACCATCGTGTGCAATTCGTCGATGAACAGGATGATCTGCCCTTCCTGCTTCGACAGCTCGTTTAGCAACGCTTTCAGGCGCTCTTCGAACTCACCACGGAATTTGGCACCGGCGATCAACGCCCCCATGTCGAGGGAAAGCAGCCGCTTGCCGCGCAGGCCATCGGGTACTTCGCCGTTAATGATGCGCTGAGCCAGACCTTCGGCGATGGCGGTTTTACCCACACCAGGCTCACCGATCAGGACCGGGTTGTTCTTGGTCCGACGCTGCAAGACCTGGATGGTCCGACGAATCTCGTCGTCACGGCCGATCACCGGGTCGAGCTTGCCTTCCTCGGCACGCTTGGTCAGGTCGACCGTGTATTTATCCAGCGCCTGACGGGACTCTTCGGCATTGGGGTCGTTGACCGCCTCGCCGCCGCGCAGGTTGCTGATGGCATTTTCCAGCGCCTTCTTGCTTACGCCCTGCCCCAGCAGCAACTTGCCGAGCTTGCTGTTTTCATCCATTGCCGCGAGCAACACCAGCTCGCTGGAAATGAACTGGTCGCCCTTTTGCTGAGCCAGACGGTCGGCCTGATTGAGCAGGCGCGCAAGATCCTGCGACATGTTGACGTCGCCGGTCGGGTTTTGAATCTTCGGCAGTTGGTCAAGCTCCTTGCTCAACGCCTTGCGCAGGCTGTTGATGTCGAAGCCGACTTGCAGCAGCAGGGGTTTGATCGAACCACCCTGCTGTTCGAGCAGCGCCTGCATGAGGTGCGCGGGCTCGATGGCGGGATGGTCCATACCCACCGCCAGAGACTGAGAATCAGATAAAGCGAGCTGTAATTTGCTGGTTAAACGGTCAATACGCATTGGTCACCTTCCTAATGGGCAGGCCGGAGCAATGAACACACCTTAACGAAGAAAACCTGCCAGATAGCCCTTAGATGTGGCCGATTGCACAGGATTCAAGCGCCGAGTGCTTGACACAGATCAACATTAGCTTGTGGATGAGGATTATGAAGGGAATATGGCCTTGGCAAAGCGCCAAGGCGTATCAAACGCCGTCGATCCACACCAACGACGCAAACCGCCCGGTGCGCGCGCCGCGACGGTAGGAAAAGAAGCGCTCATCGTTGTAGGTCGACAAGCCGCCGCCGTACACCGCCGTCACGCCATGGGCCGCCAGACGCAAGCGCGCCAACTGGTAGATATCGGCCATGAACTTGCCAGTATTGACGCTCGGCGCGAACGCTTCGACCGTTTCAGGATGGATCGCCATGAAGGCTTCTCGCACCTCAGGACCGACTTCGAACGCCTGAGGACCGATCGCCGGGCCAAGCCAGACGAGAATCTCGGACGGTGCGTCGGCAAAACTGTCGACCGCCGCCTCCAGCACACCTGCCGCCAGCCCACGCCAGCCAGCATGGGCTCCCGCGACTTGTGTGCCCGACCGATTGCAGAACAGCGCTGGCAGGCAATCGGCCGTCATGATGGTGCAGGCCACGCCGGGGGTTCTGGTCCAGCTGGCGTCCGCCTCCATCACCGCCTCCATCACCGCCTCAGGCGACGCTTCGACGACATTGATGCCGTGGACCTGTTTGAGCCAGGCGGGCCGGGTGTTCAGCTGCGAGGTCAGTAAAGACCGGTTATGAGCAACGGCCTGAGGATCGTCGTCGACATGATCGCCCAGATTGAAGCTGTCGAACGGCGCAACGCTGACGCCGCCCGCGCGAGTGGTGACGCACGCCTTGATACCGACCGGCGCAGGCCAGTCGGGAATCAGCCAGTCCGCCACGAACTCACTCATCCGATGAACGCCTCACGGTCCTGCTTGAGCAGCGACAGCAGCCAGACGAAATCATCAGGCAACGGAGATTCCCAGCTCATGCGCTGACCGGTCGTCGGATGGTCCAGCTCCAGGAAGCGTGCATGCAGCGCCTGACGCGGGAAATGTTTCAGCGATTCGACCATGGTAACGCTGGCCGCTGGGGGAATACGGAAGCGACCGCCGTAGGCCGGATCACCGACCAACGGGAAATTGATGTGGGCCATGTGCACGCGAATCTGGTGCGTACGACCGGTTTCCAGCTTGACCCGCACGTGAGTGTGAGAACGGAAACGCTCCAGCACACGATAGTGACTGACCGCAGGTTTGCCGCCTTCCATTACCGCCATGCGCTGGCGCTGCTGACCGTGGCGACCGATAGGCGCGTTGATCTTGCCTCCGGCCGTCACGACACCGATCACGATGCACTCATAAATGCGGCTGACGCTGCGATTCTGCAGTTGGGTGACCAGCTGGGTCTGCGCCTGAATGGTCTTGGCCACCACCATCAAGCCGGTGGTGTCCTTGTCCAGCCGGTGCACGATGCCTGCGCGCGGGACATTGATGATGTCCGGCACGTGATGCAGCAAGGCATTGAGCAGCGTGCCGTCGGCATGACCTGCCGCCGGATGCACGACCAGACCGGCCGGTTTGTTGATCACCAGAATCTGGTCGTCTTCGTAGACGATGTCCAGTTCGATATCCTGCGCAACCCACTCGCCCTGAGCTTCCTGCTCGGCTTTGAGGACCAGTACCGCGCCGCCATGCACGATGTCACGCGGGCGCAAAACGCCTCCGTCCACAGTCAGGCGGCCGTCTTTGATCCAGGCGGAAAGGCGCGAGCGCGAGTGCTCGGCGAAGAGTTGGGCGGCGACTTGGTCGAGGCGTTGACCGCCCATTTCGGACGGCACCTCTGCGCGGAGTTCTATGATCTCAGACATGCTCAAACTAGGAGGTGGCACTGGCCTTTGGTTTCGGCTGTGCGCTTGTGGTTAAATACGGCGTCTTTTGTCCCGGGGGTTCCACGGGGCGCCCATCATAACAGGACGGTCCTGCGCAAGACAGCAGGCCGTTATAGGGACGCAAGCCGCCATGCAAGTGAAACACCTGCTGCTGATAGCCATCCTCGGACTTACCGCTGCCTGTTCTTCGAAGAAAGAAGTCATCGACGAAAACCTCAGCGAAGTCGAGCTGTACCAGCAGGCGCAGGCCGATCTGGACAACAACAGCTACAACAGCGCGACCGAGAAACTGAAGGCTCTGGAATCGCGCTACCCGTTCGGTCGCTATGCCGACCAGGCGCAGCTGGAGCTGATCTACGCCAACTACAAGAACGGTGAGCCAGAGGCCGCAAAATCCGCTGCCGAGCGTTTCATTCGTCTGCACCCACAGCATCCGAACGTCGACTACGCCTATTACCTCAAGGGCCTGACCTCGTTCGACCAGGACGTGGGCATCATTGCGCGCTTCCTGCCGCTGGACCAGACCAAGCGTGACCCGGGTGCTGCGCGCGACTCCTACAACGAGTTCGCCCAGCTGACCAGCCGCTACCCCAACAGCCGCTACGCGCCGGACGCCAAGCAACGCATGATTTACCTGCGTAACTTGCTGGCCGCGTACGAAATCCACGTCGCCGACTACTACCTGACCCGTCAGGCGTATGTCGCAGCGGTCAACCGTGGTCGTTACGTCGTGGAAAACTTTCAGGAAACCCCATCGGTCGGCGACGGCCTGGCGGTCATGGTCGAGGGTTATCAGCGTCTGCATCTGGACGATCTGGCCGACACCAGCCTGCAAGTGTTGAAAGCCAACTATCCGGATCACCCGCAACTGGCTGACGGCAAGTTCGAAGCACGCACGCCGGACCCGGACAACCGTTCGTGGCTGTCGAAAGCAACGCTGGGCCTGATCGAAAGCCGTCCGCCGCTGCCGCCGGGAGAAACCCGCGCCAACCAGGACGTGATCAAGCAGTACGAAGACGCCAAGGAAGCCATTCCAGCGGATCTGCTGCCTGAAAACCAGACTGATGAGCCGCAGAAAAACGAAGATGACGACGGCACGCCTAAAAGCCGCTCGATCTTCAGCTACATGACGTTCGGCCTGTTCGACTGATCGCAGTCACGGGCAAGTGTCAGACAAAGAGGTCCTCAGGGACCTCTTTTTCGTTTCAGAGCGTTTTCCGACAGCCTTGGCAGGCGCAGATCACTGTCCGCCCGACAATGCCTTGGCTACACTGCGTCATCTTCACTTCATAAGCTGGTAGACATGATTCGCTTGATTATGTGGATCGCCTTGATCATGGCGATCATCTGGTTTTTCAAACGCGTGACCAAAGGCTCTGCGCCGCGCGCCAAACCGGCTGCACCGGAAATCGACGCCGCGCCCATGGTCCGTTGCGCGCAATGCGGCGTGCATGTACCGCGTGACCGTGCACTGAGTCAGGGCCAGCAATGGTATTGCACAGAAGCTCACCGGCTTCAGGGCCCCGCTGCACGTGACCGCTGAAACCCTGTCGCTGGCGACACCTCAGGCCCAGCGGATTCTGCGGCTGTATCACCTTTACCGTCTGAGCATCGGCATTCTCATGGTGCTGCTGATTTCCAGCAGCCTGGATGCCGAATTGCTGGAAATGGCGGACATCGAACTGTTCCGCACCGGATGTTGGCTGTATCTGGTGTTCAACATCCTGGTTGTCGTGCTGCTCGAGCGGCCGACTCGCCAAGGTCAGCTGTTTACGCTGGCCATGACCGACGCTCTGATGCTGTGCGCGCTGTTCTATGCCGGCGGCGGCGCACCCAGCGGCATCGGCAACCTGATCGTCGCCTCGGTGGCCATCAGCAATGTGCTGTTGCGTAAACGGACCGGCTTGCTGATTGCCGCAGTCTCGGCCATCGGCATCATCTACCTGACCTTCTTCATCAGCTATCACAAGCCTGCGGCGGCCAATCACTTCGTTCAGGCGGGCTCCCTCGGGGCCCTGTGCTTTGCCGCGGCGATGCTGGTGCAAACCCTGGCGCGGCGCCTGCAACTCAGCGAAGACATCGCCGAGCGGCGCGCCGCCGATGTGGATAACCTCGAAGAACTCAACGCGCTGATCCTGCAGCGCATGCGCACAGGCATTCTGGTGCTGGACGCCAATCGCCAGGTGCTGCTGGCCAATCAAAGCGCGCTGACACTACTGGGCCACAACCATTTACTCGGCGAAATCATCGACCCCTATTCGCCACAACTGGTCGAGCGGCTGCGGCAGTGGCTGATCAACTCTTCCATGGCGCCGCGCAGCATTACCACCTCGGCGATCGGGCCCGTGCTGCGCCCCGGTTTCATTGCGCTCACCCGTGGCAACCATCGGCACACACTGGTGTTTCTCGACGACCTGTCGCAAATTTCCCAGCAGGCCCAACAACTCAAGCTCGCCGCGCTTGGCCGATTGACGGCCGGGATCGCCCACGAAATCCGCAACCCGCTGGGTGCCATCAGTCACGCCGCGCAACTGCTGCACGAATCCGAGGAACTGACCTCGCCGGACCGGCGTCTCAGTGAAATCATCCAAGATCAATCGCGACGTATGAATCTGGTGATCGAGAACGTCTTGCAGCTGTCCCGCCGACGTCAGACCGAACCCCACCTGCTCGACCTCAGGCAGTGGCTCGCACATTTCGTCAGCGACACCCGCAGCAGGCTAACCGCTGACCAGGCTCTGCACCTGGACATCGGCTTTGGCACGCTGACCACGCGCATGGACGCCGAGCAACTCCAGCAGGTCGTGACTAATCTTGTGCAGAATGGCTTGCGCTACAGCGGTCAGTTGCATGAGAAAGCTCAAGTCTGGCTGCGTCTGTTCCACGACCCGCACAGCGAACTGCCCAGCCTGGAAGTGCTGGACGATGGCGCAGGCGTTGCCGACGAGCATCTGACGAAGATATTCGAGCCCTTCTTCACCACTGAGAGCAAGGGAACCGGTCTTGGCCTGTACCTTTCGCGAGAATTGTGCGAAAGCAATCAGGCGAACCTGGATTACACACCACGGGAAGGTGGCGGCAGTTGCATGCGGATCACCTTCGCCCATCCGTTCAAATTGAGTTGAACATGAGCCAACGGCAAAAGATCCTGATCGTCGACGATGAGCCGGACATTCGCGAACTGCTGGAGATCACCCTGGGGCGGATGAAACTGGACACTCGCAGTGCGCGCAACGTCAAGGAAGCCCAGGAATGGCTGGCCCGCGAGCCTTTCGACCTGTGCCTGACCGACATGCGTCTGCCCGATGGCAATGGTCTGGAGCTGGTGCAGCACATCCAGAAGCGCCACACCCAGGTGCCGGTGGCGATGATCACAGCCCACGGCAGCGTTGACACCGCGATCCATGCCCTCAAGGCGGGCGCCTTCGACTTCCTCACCAAGCCGGTGGATCTGGGTCGGTTGCGTGAACTGGTGGGCAGCGCCCTGCTGCTGCGCGCTTCACCTTCCAACGAAAACAGTATCGATAACCGACTGCTCGGTAATTCGCCGCCGATGCAGGCGCTGCGCAAGCAGATTGGCAAGTTGGCCCGCAGTCAGGCGCCGATCTACATCAGCGGCGAATCGGGCAGCGGCAAGGAATTGGTCGCCCGATTGATTCACGAACAGGGTCCGCGCATCGACAAACCCTTTGTGCCGGTCAACTGTGGCGCGATTCCGGCAGAACTGATGGAAAGCGAGTTCTTCGGTCATCGCAAAGGCAGCTTCACCGGCGCCCACGAGGACAAGCCCGGCCTCTTTCAGGCTGCCAATGGCGGGACACTGTTCCTCGACGAGGTCGCGGATCTGCCGCTGGCGATGCAGGTCAAACTGCTGCGCGCGATTCAGGAGAAATCCGTGCGCGCCGTGGGTGGCCAGCAGGAGCAGGTGGTCGACGTCCGCGTTCTTTGTGCGACTCACAAAGACCTGAGTGTGGAGGTCGTCGCCCAACGTTTCCGGCAGGACCTGTATTACCGCCTCAACGTCATCGAACTGCGCGTCCCGCCGCTGCGCGAACGTCGAGAAGACATCGAAGAAATCGCCAACAGCGTCCTGCGTCGCCTGGCCGAAGGCGCCGACGAGCCGCCAGCGCGCCTGGCGATTCAAGCGCTGACGGCGTTGAAGGGCTACCGTTTTCCCGGCAACGTTCGCGAGCTGGAAAACATGCTGGAGCGGGCCTACACCCTGTGCGAGAACGATCAGATCAACGCCGACGACCTGCGGCTGGCCGAGCCCGCCAGCGTCAACAATCAGGACGGCCCGAGCCTGGCCGACATCGACAATCTGGAAGACTACCTGGAAAGCGTCGAACGCAAGCTGATCCTGCAGGCCCTGGAAGAAACCCGCTGGAACCGCACGGCTGCTGCGCAACGGCTGAACCTGACGTTCAGGTCGATGCGCTATCGGTTGAAAAAGTTGGGGCTGGAGTAGGTCACTCTGCAACAAGCTTCTTGATAAGTCCCAAAAAGGGACCTATCGTTCCCTTTTTGGGACTTATCTCTCGGAAGCTTCAATGTCTATTGGCGACGCACTCTTTACCACGACCCAACAACGACTACTTGGATTGCTCTATGGCAATCCGGAACGAAGCTTCTACACCAACGAAATAGGCCGCTGGGCAAAGGTCGGAAGAGGCAGCATGGTCCGCGAACTGGAGAGGCTCCATTCAGCCGGCCTGCTCACTGCCACTCGCCAAGGTAATCAGATCCACTACCAAGCTAACCCCGCCAATCCTGTTTTTGGGGAGCTTGTCGCCATCGTGCGGAAAACCTTCGGGATTGCCGACTACTTGCGGGAAGAATTGATGCCGTTCGCCGACCGCATCGAGCGAGCTTTTGTATATGGCTCTATAGCCAAGGGCACCGCAAATACATCCAGTGACATTGATTTGATGCTGATTGGCGAAGGGATCAGCTACAGCGAAGTGATGGAGCGTATGATCCCGCTCGAAGAGTTACTGGGCAGGACGATCAATCCGACGTTGTACACCCCGGCGGACTGGCAGGCCAAGCTTGAGGCAGGCAACAGTTTCGTAGTACGAGTGGCGGAGCAGGATCAGATCGAGATCATCGGACGTACGTAGGGAGATGCCACGGAATGGGCGGCAATGACAACCTGGAGAACCTGGTACGCAGCGGTGGATTGAAGCTTGAACCGCCCGACAGGAAAGAGTGCGTTGGCCTGGTCCGCTCCGCCGCCGATCGGCTTCATGATGCCCACAACCCTACCCTCTCTTACGCCAGCCGCTTCGACCTCGCGTATAACGCGGCCCATGCCCTCGCCCTGGCCGCGATGCGCATGAAGGGGTACCGTTCGGACCGCCGCTATCTCGTATTTCAGTGCCTGCCCCACACCATCGAGCTGGACAAGGTGAAGGTGCGCCTGTTCGCGCTATGTCATGAACGCCGCAATCTGGCCGAGTATGAAGGCTACATGGATGTGGATGAGCCGCTCCTGGTAGAGCTATTGGCAAGCACCGACGCTCTGCGCCTTCTGGTACAGAGCGCTATGCACGGTTAAGCCTCAACTCTTCCCGACGGCGCATACGGCGCCGGATCAATGATCGGCGCATCGCCCATCAGCAGATCGGTCAGCAACTGGCACGACGCAGGCGCGAGCACCAGACCATTGCGGAAATGCCCGCAGTTGAGCCACAGCCCTTCATGATTCGGCAACTGCCCAATAAACGGAATGCCGTCCGGCGAGCCTGGGCGCAGCCCGGCCCAATGCCCCACCACTTCAGCGTCGGCCAGTGCCGGGATCAGTTCGATGGCCGAGGCTTTCAGGCTTTCCAGCGCCGTACCGGTTGGCGTCTTGTCGTAGCCTTCATGCTCCAGCGTGCTGCCGATCAGGATGTGTCCGTCACGACGAGGAATGGCGTAGCGGCCCTTGGCGAGAATCATGCTCGGCAGGAAGTCCGACGCGCACTTGTACAGAATCATCTGGCCTTTGACAGGTTCTACCGGCAGTTCAAGCCCGAGCCTTGCGAGAAGATCGCCGCTCCAGGCGCCCGCTGCCAACACCACGGCATCCCCCAGAATGTCTCCCGCCGGAGTGCTGACACCAATGACCTTGTCACCATCGCGCACGAAATCGCCGACCTCGGACTGCTCATGAATCGTGACATTGGGCATCGCCAGCAATGCCGCTTTCAGCGATTTGACCAGACGCGGATTACGCACATTGGCGATGTCGGCCATGTAGACCGCACGCGAATAACCGCCGCCCATCACCGGCACAGCGTCGTAAACCGCCGAGATGTCCACTGACGTCAAAGGGCGGTTCATACGCTCGGCCCACTCCAGCGCCTCATTTTCGTCATCGAGGTCCAACCAGTAGAGACCGGTCTTGTGCACTTCGGGGTCCAGGCCCGTCGCTTCGAGCAAACGCTCGCCCAACTGCGGATAGAAATCCTGCGACCAATGCGCCAACGCCGTTACCGCCGGGCTGTAGCGCCAGGGATACAGCGGCGAAACGATGCCCCCGCCCGCCCACGAAGACTCCTGCCCCACTCCTGAGCGATCAAGCAGCACCACGCTCTGGACTTTTGAAGCGAGATTGAAGGCGGTGAGCAGACCTATGACGCCACCACCGACGATTACTACGTGTTGCCTGGACATAATCAGCCCGTTATCAAATGAATGAGATCAACGTCCCCAACAGGTCGCGCTTGTCGTGCCTGTCGCCAGACTGGTGTTGCTTCTCGCGCCCGTGTTGGTGATGACAAAGCTTCCGCATTTATCATTGTTCATCATCGCCGTACTGATCGGAGCAGCCGTCAGCGTAAAGTCCTGCGCGTTAACGGTCGACGTAATCGTATAGTAAGCATTGCCGGTAGAAAGGCCGGTGGTGCCTGAATAGGTGCCGCTGTTTCTCGAGTAGCTGCGTTCAAGCGTCTGAGCCTGTTCTGTCAGCACCTCGGCAATTTCGGCCCGCCGTGTTTTCTTCACGTACTCGGTGTAGCTGGGATAAGCAATCGCCGCGAGAATGCCGATGATCGCTACCGTGATCATCAATTCGATGAGCGTAAAACCTGCTGAACTTCTTTGCATAGGTCGTCTTCCTACTGAATCTGTCGCCACATGATGCGTTGATACACGTTCGCCGTACCGCCCTTCTCCAGCAACTTCGTGGGGTTACCGCCGCTTGAGTCGAGCAAATACTTGTTGTCGTTCGCCCCGTTCGTCCCGTTGACGATGGAGGCCAGGTTCGGAATCCCCGTACCCACTGAGATGCCGCTGACCCTGATATCAGAGGACGTAATGTCGGCATCGCCATTGGTGTCCAGCACCGGATAGGTAAGCATGCCGCCGGTCGCGGCATCGAGTTCGAACAGCCTCCCGGTGCCCGTACTTTCGCAAGGGTCGCTGGAGTTCACCGCAGCCGTGGTGAAAATGATCCGCCCGCGACTGGTTTGCGCAGGGTAGATGATCCGCTCGCCCAAGAAAGGATCGGTGGTCGCCAGCGGCAGGTACCAGCCTTTTTTGTTCGCCCAATCTACATCGTTATTGCTCGTTGTGTAGTAGGTGTTGCCTCCCTGAACGACCGAGCCGCTGACCGACTGCTGTTGAAGGTTGCCCTCCACGATTGCACCGGTCCCGCCAGTGGCATCCCAGATGGCATAAAAGTCCTGTTGGGCCGTGGTGGTCTTGTCAGCGATTTCGTTGAACTTGCCGGTGCCGAAGTAGATCAGTTTGCCGTTGAGCGGGTGATCCAGTATCAGCGGCTGCACCGTGATCGGTTGCAGATTGGCGGTGGTGGTCACACCGTTTACGGTGGTGGTGACTGCGCCGCGAGGCGCAGTGAACAGCGGGCTGCCGCCGAAGGCCACGTTCCAGGCCGTGGGGCTGGCCGCGCTCAAGTCGAATTTCCAGAGGTGGCCCTTCAGATCGCCAGCGTATGCCGCCTGAACCACGTTCTGGGAATTGACCACAAGCTTCACCGAAGACAGCCCGTTATCGGTTTCACCCGTTGCCACCGGCACTGTGATCTTTCTGATCAATGCACCGGTCTGCGCGTTGAGCACGAACAGGGCCGCCGTGCCTGTGAAGCTACCGTAGCCATTGCCGACGACGACGATACCGGTGCCGCCGGACATGCGGGCCACTTCCGGCTTGGCATAGGCGTAACCCAGATCATTGAAGTCGTTGGCGGGGGTGCTGGTGTCGGGCGCTCTGATTTCCCACAACGCTTTGATAGTGTTCGCCCCCCCACCGGCGTCGAAAAGTCTTAGGGCATAGAAGGATTTACCCCCTGCGCCCATTCCGCCCACGGCCATGGTTTGCCAAGTGCCACCTGCGGTGACCTGGGTATCGAAGACGGCAACCTGACCATCCACGGTGAACTTATGCTTCGACACGCCGTAGTCGGTCGACGCGATCGTGGCAATCGAGGGCAGGACCGAGGACGGCATAAAGGCGTAACGCTGGGTGCCGTCATCGGCATTGATGACATGCACAAAGCCATCGTTGGCGTTCGCCAGGAGGCTGGAATTCATGTTCAGCGCCTTGTACGCCAGGTAATTGGTATAGGTGTTGTCGCCTTGCAGGTCCGTTGCCGTTTGCGCCGTTGGAAACGCCGTCGCCAGTGGCGAGTTGAGGATGTCGCCAAGCAACAGGCTGCGCGTGCGCAGACCGGTTTTGTTGACCCCTTTGGTCCACTGGATCAGATCGGCGCCGGTAATGCCTGAAGGTACGGTCGGTGCGCTATTGGTGAGCACGAGTTGCTGGGCCGCAGAGAAGCTCGTGAAATTGAGCGGGATGACCGAGCCCGAACCGCTGGTGTTCCAGGACTCGTAAACAGGCGCTGTGGCAGCAGCGGTAATCTTGTTGTCGGTGGTCCAGATCGGCGACGTGCTGAGCGCGCCGGTGGTCGAATCGAGGGTATAGGCCCGGACCGTGCCGTGCCAGTCCATCGGGTCGTACAGCGTCTGATAGAAACGGGTGCCTGTCTGAAGCGTGCTGGAACTCGCCGCGCCACCGCCGCCAGAACCAGCCTTGGAGTTGATGTCGTTGAGCGCCGCGTTCAGGGCATCGCTCAGCGCATCACTGCCGTTGGCCTGGTAATAGGCGCCATGACCGTAAGCCGCCGCATCGATGAGCATCTGGTTGGAGACGGTGTAGCCGACGGTGTAGGTCGAGAGGTTCTGTTTGACGAAACCTCCGTTGTCCCAACTTTTGCCGGCGTTATCCTGCGTTGGTGTGCTGGTGTTGGTGCGCATGTCCGTGTCGTAGGCGAAGAGCGCCAGGTCATCGAGGTAAAGGGTGTCACCGTCGGCATTCGAGCCCGTCCTTGGTCCGTCATTCGCCAAGTTGCCGTCCCAGTTAGGCAGCCGGCCATCGGGGTCGGCAGGATCCTGTCCCTTTGAAGGAAAGGAAGAGTCCGTGGAGGGCAGACCATCGGTGATGACTACGCCGTAGTTCTTCTGGCAACGGTACTGAATCGGACTCGTGTAGTTGGTGTTCCGGGTGTAGAACGAAGACATGCCACGAAAATAGCGCGTGATGTCGTAGTAGGTTTCCGCGAGCGGGGTTCCGCCGTTCGCATTCAGCGCCGCAATGGCCGCCTTCAGTTTGTTGAAGTTGTTCGTCGTATCCGAGGTGGAAATATCGCTCACCGGATAGCTGATCACACTGCCGGAAGTCGGGTTGAGGACCGCAAGCCCTGTGCGAATAGAGCGATTGTTGGTAATCAGGTCAGTGGCGACATCGATGGCCGCTGAGATCCGGGACTGTTGGGGGATGGTGCTGACCGTGAAATCCCTCACCCGCAGAATGCCCGTGATTGAAATCAGGTAGGCAAGGTAGTTGGAGCTGTATAGCGTGGATGTGCCAGAAGGCATCGGCAACTTCAAGCAGTAGCTGGTCGATGAGTTAGTGAAAAACATGAAATAGCCGCTAGAGCAACTGCCTCGAGAAAAGCTGGAGACAGCTATGTTCTCGCCGACAAACTGACTGCCTTGCGAGTAACTACAACTGAAAAAACCGCAACGAGATTCGTTGTCGTAAACGCTGCCATAGTTGGTGCTGTTGTTATACGCAGCGTCCCTCAGAACGTGGTTCATACTCCCGGAGTTGTCCACCAGCAGCATCAGGTTCGGCGCCACCGCCGAGGCACTCAGCAGTGGAAACTGGGCCGGGGTGAATGCGTAAGCTGGGGCGGTGACATACAGCGCCAAAAGCGCTCCCAGCAGGAACCGGCAACTACGGCGAAAAAGACTACGAACTGCACTTCGCATAGATGCTCTCCAGCACTGTTGTCGACGTTCCCTGGGTAGCAACGGCCGTGACGCGATACAAAGTAAAGGACGAAGAGGATTGGCATGACGGCGGCGTCGTCACGGGCGAACCGGTCGTCCCAAGATTCTGAATCAGATAAAACCCGTTGCCCGCAGCCAACCAGGCAAGTCCGGAACTAGACCCGGTCCCTGTATAGACACCGGTGCTTGTGACTTTCGCCGACTCAGCCGGAGGAAGGCAGGTCGCATTGCTGCAAACCGCCAGGGTAAAAGTGGTGTTCTGTATGGAGGACTCGCCCAGACGCAGAACCGCTTCTGCCGTCTGAAACGACAGGTTACGCAGGGAAACGCTGCCGGCCATTTTCTCCTGGAGACTGGCATTCTGCATGGAGGAGACCCCCAGCAATGTCAGGAGCAGCAGGAACACCAGACTGACAATGAGCGCCATCCCCGATTGCCCGGATCGGCCTATCTGCCCGTAAGCAGAAAGACTTGCGCAGGTGATGGTTATTCTTTTCAAAACCTGTTCCTCAACGCGGCAACAACGTTATAGCTCTGCGCGCGAACCTGGCCTGAGGGGTCGTTGAGGGTGAGCGTCAGCCGCACGCTACGCACGGATGTCGAGGACGCGTTGGTCAGCGTGTTGGTGTAACTCATTGGCGAGCCGGTGATGCCGAAGGTCACGTTGAATGCACTGACGTTGTCGGCCATTACCTGCGCGGTGCCGGTCAGTCCGTCCCTCACCGTCAGCTGATTCCCGGACAAGGTATAAACGAGCTGCCGAAGCGGAAAGGCGATCTGGCTTGAGGTCGCAGCCCTCGTGCCGAGATAAACCTGCGAAAAGGTGCGACAGTCGGAAATCACTGTCCAGGTCGGGCTAGTACCGGTGGTGCCGACATCGGCGGTCACCAGCGTCAACCGCGAATTGGCGGCGTCCCACAGGATCGGATAGCTCAGATTGGAAGGTGGCGCGATAGCGCCGGTCACGGGAAGGGTGTCGAACTTGAGGCAGCCATACATCCCGGTCATGCGAATTTCCTGCATGAGCTTGCTGAGCACGAATCGGGCATCTTCCTGCATGCGCCCGGCCGTGCTCTGGGTCTGGTAGGTGGTTTTGGTGGAAATGAATATCTGGATGATTCCGGCCACGACGACCAGCCCCAGCACCAAAGCCACCATGATTTCGATCAGGCCAAAGCCCCTCGATCTGTTTTTCATGGGGTCACCGCATTAACGCCGATGCGCGAACTGATAGCGAACGTGCGCGTTGTCGCAGGGTTAGTCCCACGCACGACCTCGTTGGCGCTGGTGGCGCGGGTGTCGTCCCACGTGATGGTAATCGTTACCACCGGCTTGACCACCACGACACTGCCAGTGGCCGTTGCTCCACCGAATGCCAGAATGTTTGCCTTGAAATCGGCCAGATCCTGGGCGCGCGCGTTGGCCAGGCTGGCCGCGGGGGCCACGCCGGTGGCCGAGATGGCGTACGTCGACAGCACGTCGGTGACGCCGTTGGATGCCGAGTTACCGTCAACGTTGGCGCGAATCCTGTCCATCATGTCGTAGGCGATGAAGCTTGCCTGACTGGTCATCGTCGAGCTGTCGGTGTACTTCAAGGCATTGAGCTGAATGGCCGCTGCACCCAGCAGCCCGATGCCCAGAATCAGCACTGATATCAGCACTTCGATGAGGGTCATGCCCGATTGCCTGCCCCAATGATCAGGTCGCATTACAGACTCCGTTCAACACGATTCTTCCGTTCAGACAGATAGCCAGCGTCCGGGTGTTGGTGCCACGGGTGTAGGTAATGGTCAGTGCCGCCGACGGAGTGATCAGCCCCCCAAGATTGTTGAAACTGATTGCCGTCACTGAACTGGGGATATCCAGCGATGCTCCCGTGCTCATGGCAGGGATGACGCGCAAGACTTGAGTGTTATCCGCCGCGAGTACAACGTTGAGCTCAGTGGTCCATGCGGCGCTGGTCGCCGACGGCTTCACGGTTGTGCCCACGCCGCGGGTGATCGCCTCGAGCCGCGCGTAGTTGAGTACCCGTTGGAAATCGCTGACTTCGGTGTCTGCTCTGGATTTTTGAATGGCGTCGCGAAAGTTGGGGACTGCGATGACGGCCAGAATGCCTATCAGCGTAACAGTGATCAACAACTCGATTAGCGTAAAACCCCGATACTGTCTGGGCATTTAACGTCTCCTTAATAGCGAGACTATACGGCACCAGATTGTGTCGAAATTTATCGAGGAGATGTGTGGTTGTTTTTGCCGGATGAACGCCCGGAAAGCGCTTGTATCTTAGCAGTGCCCAACCCGGACGAGCTCACCGACCCCAACACCCTCCCACACTGGCATCGCCCGACAACCCTGCGTTGTCGCGCCTGCCCGTGTTGTCCAGCACGAATCCGCCGCACTTGTCCCCGCTCATGACCGTCCCGCCAATAGGCATCGCGACCAGCACGAACATTCGCTCGGATCGCTCGGCAGCAATCGAGTAGAACGCGTTGCCAGCAGACACTTCGTGCTCCCTCGCCGGCGGTCCTGTCGCATCGGTGTATTGCCCTGCTCTGGAGTGAAATCTCTCCAGTTTTTGCGCTTCCTCGACCAGAGCAGCAGCGATCTCCGCACGCCGGGTTTTGCGGATGTATTCGCTGTACTGGGGATAAGCCACTGCGGCCAGGATCGCGATGATGGCGACTGCAATCAGCACCTCAATCAGTGTGAAGCCCTTCCCGTGGTTCATTGCCTTTGTCGCCACATGATTCGGCGCTCCTCGGTGTGGGTACTTTCAAGAACCGCCCGGGAGCCGCCTTGAACGACGACGGCCGTGACGCGAAACAATGTGTGGAATTGGCCGGGCGCTCCTCCACCCGCCGGGTCGTCGGTTTCGCCGACCTGCTGAATGCCATAGAAACCTCCATTGCTCGCGATCCAGTTCACTCCTGATGCCCCACCAGCGCCGCCCGCAGAAAGCGTCAATGCTTCCGGAGGCGGAAGACAGGTCGCGGGGCACTCCGGCAGTTGAAACCCCGGGACGAGATTCGCCTCAGCTACCCGTAATACGGATTCCGCCCTTTGAAACAAGGCATTGTTCATCGTGACGCTGCCCGCCATCTTTTCCTGCAACGTGGCGTTCTGCATGGATGAGGTGGCAAGCAAGGTCGGCAACACGAGGAAGACCAGGCTGACGATCAACACGGCACCGCGCTGTGCGTTCATGTGCCCTCTCAACCGAGCCTGTTACGGATCGCGGCGACGACGTTGAAGGTGTATTCCTGCGTACGATCAGCAGGGTCGTACAGGGTCATCGTCAGGCGCACGCTTCGGATCATCGCCGGGTCAGGCTGAGCGGTATAACGCGCAATACCTTTTGCATTCACGCCACTGGCAACGCCAAACAGGACGCTGAAAGCCCGGACGTTGCTGAGTAGCGGTTGCCCATTCAGCGCCAGTTCTTCACGTTCGAGATTGAAGCGATAGATCTGCCGGTGGACCGCCAGCGCGATCTCGCCCTCAGCCGGTTTCGGGGCGCCGCCTCGCGTCCAGGCGGTTGCCGAAGAGGCGCAATCGGTATGCACCTCCCACGTATGCCATGACCGGTCGGCGTCTATCGCGGCAGTATTCAGAGTCAGCGACCGTTGCTGCGCATTCCACTCTACGGGCGCGTGAAATGCCCTCGAAAATTGCCCGCCCCGGCTCTTGTCCTCTACACGTCCCAAGCATCCGAACATCCCAGCCAAACGCACTTCCTGCGTGATTTTGGCGAGTACGAAGCGAGCGTCCTCTTGCAGACTCGCGGACGAGGTCTGACTCAGGTATGTGCTTTTGGTGGTCGCAAAAATCTGCGTCAGTGCCAACGACATCACCAACCCCAGCAGTAACGCCAGCATGATTTCTACCAGGCCGAAACCATTCGCGTGGCGCATCATGGCTGGACACCTCTCTCCGGTCTCACAAGGCTGCTCAAGGTCAATGTCTGCCTGTACGCGTCATCGCTTTGAGCGCGGGCGTCGTTCCAGTCCAGCGTGACTGTCGCCTGATTGACAGCCACCGCCACGGAAGCCTGTACATCCTCCCCAACTGCATTACGCAGTTGTTCCGCGAAATCGAACAGATCCTGATCGCGAGGTATGTCGGGACTGCCAGAGGCAGGGGCGTGGCTCAACGAAGCGAGCGAGTAGTTCGCAGCAGGATTGGCGCGAACACGTTCCAACAGGTCCTGGGCAATGAAGCTGACCTGAGTGCTGCGCATGGCACTGTCGGTGTGCTTGAGGGCATTGAGTTGCAACATCGCCACACCCAGCATGCCGATAGAAAACACCAGTAAGGCAAACAGAACCTCGATCAACGTCATCCCTGTCTGATGTGATCCTGCCTCCATCGAACACCTCCGAAAGTTCGTATGCAGGGACCATTGAAGCCGATCAGCCCCAGCTTGCACGGCGGGTGTGTAACCGCAGCTTGCGGACACATCGGGAGACAGTCGACCGTCTTGTCAGCACGCGTCTATGGGCGTTTGCTAGGGCGCGCTGTGTGTTCGGAGAGTGGGTGAATGAAGCAACGGGGACTGACGTTGATAGAACTGCTGACGGGGCTGGCGCTGATCGCAATCATCGCCACTCTGGCAGCGCCGAGCTTCACTGAGTTCGTCGACTCGCAGCGGCGGCAGGATACGGCTCAGCAATTGTCCAGCGGGTTGCGGATGGCTCGCGCCGAGGCGACATTGCGCAGGCAGCCGGTGATCGTGCAGGCCCTTGAGGGCAAGTGGAGCGAAGGCTGGCACGTGTTCATCGACACCAACCAGAATCAGCTCAGGGACGACGACGAACCGATACTGGCTGAGCGCAGCGGCTATCGCAACGTGAGGGTCGTGGGCAACGGCAGACTCATACGCCGCGTGGGTTTTGATAACACCGGCAGGCCGCTCAACAATGCCAACGGCACGCTGGCGGTATGCATGAAAGACTCACCCATCAGCCACTATCAGATCGCGATAGCAGTCACTGGGCGAGTGAGTCTGAGAAGCGCGGGTTTCAGCACCGAGCCCTGTGCGTGAGCAGCTTATTGAACCTGTTTGACGCGCAATTCCTTGGGCATCGAGAAGGTGATGTTCTCTTCGCGCCCTGCCAACTCGTCAGCGCCCGTGGCACCCCAGGCTTGCAACTGCTGGATCACGCCGCGAACCAGCACCTCAGGCGCCGAAGCACCCGCGGTAATGCCGATTCGCTCGACACCGTCGAACCAGCTGCGCTGCATGTCTTCGGCGCCATCGATCAGGTACGCCGGTGTCGCCATGCGCTCGGCCAACTCACGCAGACGGTTGGAGTTGGAGCTGTTCGGGCTGCCGACCACCAGCACCACGTCGCACTCATCGGCCAGTTGCTTCACCGCATCCTGACGGTTTTGAGTGGCGTAGCAGATATCGTCCTTGCGCGGGCCACCAATAGCCGGGAAGCGCGAGCGCAACGCGTCGATGACTCGGCTGGTGTCGTCCATCGACAGGGTCGTCTGGGTCACGAATGCGAGCTTTTCGGGGTTATGCACCTGCAGATTGGCGACGTCTTCTTCATCCTCTACCAGATAAATCGCGCCGCCATTGCTGCCGTCGTACTGCCCCATTGTGCCTTCGACTTCCGGATGGCCTTCGTGGCCGATCAGAATGCATTCACGGCCGTCGCGGCTGTAACGAGCAACCTCGATGTGCACCTTGGTGACCAGCGGGCAGGTTGCATCGAACACCTTCAGGCCGCGACCGGCGGCCTCGGTACGTACAGCTTGCGAGACACCGTGGGCGCTGAAGATGACGATGACGTCGTCCGGGACCTGGTCCAGTTCTTCGACGAAGATCGCGCCACGGCTGCGCAGGTCTTCGACAACGAATTTGTTATGTACCACTTCATGGCGCACGTAGATCGGCGGGCCAAACACTTCGAGCGCGCGATTGACGATTTCGATCGCACGGTCCACCCCGGCGCAGAAGCCACGTGGGTTGGCGAGTTTGATTTGCATGATGTGCCTCGTATCTACGCGCAATGAAACATAAAAACGAAAAGGCCCCGAGCCAGGTCGGGGCCGCAGGCTACCTGATCACTCAGAGTGCCTTCACCTCGAAGATTTCGACTTCGAAGGTCAGCGTCTTGCCCGACAGCGGGTGGTTGAAGTCGACCGTTACCTGATCGTCGTCGAACGCTTTCACCACACCCGGCAGCTCAGTATTGGCCGCATCGTTGAAGATCACCAGCAGGCCTTCGGCAAGTTCCATGTTCTGGAACTGCGAACGCGGCATGATCTGCACGTTTTGCGGGTTTGGCTGACCGAATGCATTCTCCGGCGGCACTTCGACCTTGCGCTTGTCGCCTGCCTTGAAGCCGAAGATCAGCGCTTCGAAGCCCGGCAGCAGGCTGCCGTCACCGACCTTGAACGTGGCCGGAGCCTTGTCGAAGGTGCTGTCGACGGTGTCGCCGTTTTCCAGATACAACGCGAAATGCAGGGTAACTTCCGTGTTCTGACCGATGCGGATTTCCTGAATAGCGTGTTCAGTCATGAACGGGTTCTCCGGTTTTCTTGCTCTTGAACATGTCCAGGGCAAGCATGATCGCGCCTACAGTGATCGCACTGTCGGCAAAGTTGAAGGCCGGGAAGTACCAGCGGGTATCCCAGTGCACCAGCACGAAATCGATGACGTGGCCGATGGCAATGCGGTCGTACAGATTGCCCAGGGCGCCGCCCAGCACCAGTGCCAGGGCGACTGCCAGCCAGGTTTCATTACGACCCAGACGTTTGAGCCAGATCACCAGCACCGCACTGACCACCACGGCGATCAGCGCGAACAGCCAGCGTTGCCAGCCGGAACTGTCCGCCAGGAAACTGAAGGCCGCGCCAGTGTTGTAGGCCAGCGTCCAGCTGAAATAGCTGGGGATGACCACGATCTGTTGATACAGGCTCAGCGAGTTCTCGAAGTAGAACTTGCTGGCCTGGTCAATGACCACGACCAGCACGCTCAACCACAGCCAGCCTAGACGGCCCATACGGCCAGCCGACGCATTAGGCATAGTGACGAACCTCGCCCGCACCGCTGATGTTGTCGACGCAACGACCGCAGATCTCAGGATGCTCGGCGTGTACGCCTACATCCTCACGGAAGTGCCAGCAACGGGCGCACTTGGTGTAGCCGGACTTGACCACTTTCAACTTCAGGCCCGCGACTTCGGTGACGACGGCATCGGCTGGAGCACTCGCGAAAGGCGCCAGACCTGCCTTGGAGGTGATCAGTACGAAACGCAGCTCATCGCCCAGCTTGTTGAGGTCGGCGGTCAGATCGTCCTCGGCGTACAGCGTCACTTCGGCCTGCAGGTTGCCACCGATGGCTTTCGCCGCACGCTGGTTCTCCAGTTCCTTGTTGACGGCAGCCTTGACCGCCATGATCCGCTCCCAATAGGCGCGGTCCAGCTCAAAGCCTTCCGGCAACTCGCTCAGGCCTTCGTACCAGGTGTTGAGCATGACCGACTCGTTACGCTCGCCGGGCATGTACTGCCACAGTTCGTCGGCGGTGAACGCCAGGATCGGTGCGATCCAGCGAACCAGCGCTTCGGAGATGTGGAACAGCGCGGTCTGGCAGGAACGACGTGCCTTGCTGTTGGCGCCGGTGGTGTACTGGCGGTCCTTGATGATGTCCAGATAGAAACCGCCCAGCTCCTGCACGCAGAAGTTGTGCACTTTGGAGTAGACGTTCCAGAAGCGGTACTCGCCGTAATGCTCTTCCAGCTCACGCTGCAGCAACAGGGCACGATCCACGGCCCAACGGTCCAGTGCCAGCATTTCGTCGGCAGGCAGGATGTCGGTGGCCGGGTTGAAGCCGCTCAGGTTGGAGAGCAGGAAGCGCGCGGTGTTACGGATACGACGGTACGCATCGGCGCTGCGCTGCAGGATGGTTTCCGAAACCGCCATTTCGCCCGAGTAGTCGGTGGCTGAAACCCACAGACGCATGATGTCGGCGCCCAGCGTGTCGTTGACCTTCTGCGGCGCGATGACATTGCCCAGCGATTTGGACATCTTGCGGCCGTTCTCGTCCACGGTGAAACCGTGGGTCAGCAGCTCGCGATACGGCGCATGGCCGTCGATCGCGCTGCCGGTCAGCAAAGACGAGTGGAACCAGCCGCGATGCTGGTCGGAACCTTCCAGATACAGGTCGGCACGAGGACCGGTTTCGTGGCCCATAGGGTGCGAGCCGCGCAGGACGTGCCAGTGCGTGGTGCCCGAATCGAACCAGACGTCCAGCGTGTCGGAGATCTTGTCGTACTGCGGCGCTTCATCGCCCAGCAGTTCGGCGGCGTCCATCTTGAACCAGGCTTCGATGCCTTCTTTCTCGACACGCAGCGCGACTTCTTCCATCAGCTCGACGGTGCGTGGGTGCAGTTCGCCGCTTTCCTTGTCCAGGAAGAACGGAATAGGCACGCCCCAGTTGCGCTGACGGGAGATGCACCAGTCCGGACGGTTGGCGATCATCGAGTGCAGACGCGCCTGACCCCAGGCCGGTACAAATTTGGTCTCTTCAATGGCCTTGACTGCACGGTTGCGCAGCGTATCGCCGGAAGTCGGCTGCCTGTCCATGCCCACGAACCACTGCGCGGTGGCGCGGTAGATCAGCGGGGTCTTGTGACGCCAGCAGTGCATGTAGCTGTGGGTGATGGTTTCGGTATGCAGCAGCGCACCGACTTCCTGCAGTTTGTCGACGATGGCCGGGTTGGCTTTCCAGATGAACTGGCCACCGAAGAATTCCAGCGACTGCGCGTACACGCCGTTGCTCTGAACCGGGGTCAGGATGTCGTCGTTGACCATGCCATAACGCTTGCAGGTCACGAAGTCGTCTTCGCCGTAAGCAGGCGCGGAGTGAACCACACCGGTGCCAGCGCCCAGCTCGACGTATTCGGCCAGGTAAACCGGCGACAGACGCTCGTAGAACGGGTGACGGAAGTTGACGAGTTCCAGCGCCGAGCCCGGCGCAGTCGCCAGCAACGAACCTTCGAGGCCCCAGCGCTTGAGGCAGGCTTCGACCAGCTCTGCGGCCAGGATCAGCAGCCTGTCGCCTACGTCGACCAGCGCGTAATTGAATTCAGGGTGAACGTTGAGCGCCTGGTTGGCCGGGATGGTCCACGGTGTGGTGGTCCAGATCACGATGGCGGCAGGCTTGCTCAGGCTCGACAGGCCAAAGGCGGTGGCGAGCTTGTCGGCGTCGGCGACCGGGAAGGCCACGTCGATGGTCGACGATTTCTTGTCCTGGTATTCGACTTCCGCTTCAGCCAGCGCCGAGCCGCAATCGAAACACCAGTTCACAGGTTTGAGGCCCTTGAACACAAAACCGTTCTTGACCATTTCCGCCAACGCGCGGATTTCCCCGGCTTCGTTGGCGAAGTCCATGGTGCGGTACGGGTTGGCCCAGTCGCCGAGCACGCCCAGGCGGATGAACTCGGCCTTCTGGCCTTCGATCTGCTCGGCCGCGTAGGCACGGCACAGTTCGCGAGTCTTGTCCGCGGGCAGGTTCTTGCCGTGGGTGACCTCGACCTTGTGCTCGATTGGCAGGCCGTGGCAGTCCCAGCCCGGAACATAAGGCGCGTCGAAGCCCGACAGGGTCTTCGAGCGGACGATCATGTCCTTGAGAATCTTGTTGACCGCATGACCGATGTGAATATTGCCGTTGGCGTACGGAGGACCGTCGTGCAGGACGAACTTTGGACGATCCTTGCCAATTTCGCGCAGCTTCTGGTACAGGCCAATGCTGTCCCAGCGCTGCAGAGTTTGCGGCTCGCGCTGGGGCAGGCCGGCCTTCATCGGGAAGGCGGTGTCCGGAAGATTAAGCGTGGCTTTGTAGTCGGTCATTTCAGGCTCTAAATTAGCGGTTGACCATGCCCCAATGGGCACGGGCGGCAGCGACATCCGCATCGATCGCCGTCTTGAGCGCCTCCAGAGAGGCAAAACGCTGCTCATCACGCAGCTTCTGGTGGAATACCACCGTCAAACGCCGGCCATAGATATCGCCGGCAAAATCCAGAAGGTGAATCTCGAGGTGTGGGCGCCCATCGCCCGCCACCGTCGGCCGTACGCCAATATTGGCGACACCGGGCCAGACCTTGCCGTCGATTTCGGCGCTGACGAGGTAAACCCCGGTCAGCGGCGCGCGACGACGCTTGAGTTGCACATTGGCAGTCGGCGTACCCAACTGGCGCGCCAGCTTCTGGCCATGCAGCACTCGGCCGGAAATCGCGAACGGGCGACCCAGCAGGTGCTCGGCCAGCGTGAAATCGGCCGCTGCCAACGCATTGCGCACCTTGGTACTGCTGACACGTACGCCGTCGATTTCAACGGTCTGCGCCGCTTCCAGCGTGAAGCCCTTCTCGGCGCCCACCTTCTGCAGGAAGTCGAAATCACCGATGCGGTCGCAACCGAAGCGGAAATCGTCGCCGACCTCCAGATGCTTCACGCCCAGGCCGTCGATCAATACGGTGTCGACGAATTCGGCGGCGCTGAGCTTGCTCAGGCTTTGGTTGAACGCCAGGCAAAGCACCAGATCGACACCCTCGGCCGCAAGCAGGTCGAGTTTGTCACGCAGACGCGCCAGACGCGCAGGCGCGGTCTCTGGAGCGAAGAACTCGCGCGGCTGCGGCTCGAAAATGACCACGCAACTGGGCAGGCCCAACTCCACGGCGCGCTCACGCAGTCGCGCCAGGATAGCCTGGTGACCACGGTGAACACCGTCGAAATTGCCAATGGTGGCGACGCAGCCCCGATGCTGGGGGCGCAGATTGTGAAGGCCTCGAACCAGCTGCATAACGCGCTTCTTGCTCATAAAGTGGCCGATTATAACCACACACCGCCGTCAACGACAGGCGACACATCCAGGCAAACCGCAACAATCGGCGTTAACCGGCAAAAACCGACGATTGATCCTACATGATCGCCTTGCGGGCGAAATCTTTCAGACGAAAGCCCAGCAGCAGCAACATGCCGAAATACGCCACCACACCCGACACCACGAGCGCGCCCAGACGGATGAAACGTTCGAGCATCTGCCCGTCGGACCAGGATGGCATCACATGCATCAAGCCCAGAAGGACCGCCGACATTACCGATACCGCCACAGCGAGCTTCACTAAAAACACCGGCCAGCCCGGCTGCGGCTGAAACAGATCCTGTTTACGCAATTGCCAGTACAGCAACGCCGCGTTGATGCACGCCCCCATGCTGATCGCCAGCGCCAAGCCGGCATGAGCCAGATGCACGACATAAACGAAAAGCACGTTGAACAGTTGAGTCACTATGAGGGTGAAGATCGCGATTTTCACCGGGGTGCGAATATTTTGTTGGGCGTAAAAGCCAGGAGCCAGCACCTTGATCACGATGATGCCCAGCAGCCCCACCGCGTAGCCGATCAACGCGCGCTGAGTCATGGCGGCATCATGGTCATCGAACTTGCCGTACTGGAACAATGAAACGGTCAACGGTTCAGCCAGCAGACCTAGCGCCAAGGTACACGGCAAGACCAGCACGAAGCACAGGCGCAGCCCCCAATCGAGAATACGCGAGTATTCGTGGCGATCCCGGCTGGCGTAAGTCTTGGACAGGATTGGCAGCAGGATCGTCCCCAGCGCCACGCCCAGCACACCCGACGGCAACTCCATCAGGCGGTCGGCGTAATACATCCACGACACCGAGCCGGCCACCAGGAAGGACGCAAAAATGGTGTTGATGATCAGCGAAATCTGACTCACCGACACGCCGAGCATCGCTGGCAACATCTGCTTCATGACCCGCCAGACACCGGTGTCGCGAAGATTCAGCCGCGGAAGCACCAACATGCCGATCTTTTTCAGGTGTGGCAGCTGATAGAGCAACTGCAACAACCCGCCCGCCAGCACCGCCCACCCCAACGCCATCACTGGCGGATGGAAGTACGGCGTGAGGAACAGCGCGAAAAAGATCATCGCAAGATTGAGCAGCGTAGGAACGAAGGCCGGTACCGAGAAACGGTTCCAGGTATTGAGAATCGCGCCCGCCAACGAAGACAGGGAGATCAGCAATATATAAGGAAAGGTCACTCGCAGCAGATCGGAGGTCAGCTGGAATTTCTCCGGGGTATCGGCAAAGCCAGGCGCCGTCGCCCAGATCACCCAGGGCGCGAAGATAATTCCCAGAACGGTAACCAGCGCCAGCGCCAACGTCAGCAAACCGGTGACATAAGCGACAAAGGTGCGGGTCGCCTCCTCGCCTTGCTGGCTTTTATATTCAGCCAGAATCGGCACGAAGGCCTGGGAGAAGGCACCCTCGGCGAATATCCGGCGCAGCAGATTGGGCAGCTTGAACGCGATGAAAAAGGCGTCCGTGGCCATTCCGGCACCAAAAGCGCGGGCAATAATGGTGTCGCGAATAAAACCCAGGACCCGCGAAAGCATTGTGATAGAGCTGACGGCGGCAAGCGATTTGAGTAGGTTCATCTAAAGGTTGTACGCCCGACCAAAGGAAGCGCCAAAGCGCGTTCCATTTATGCGATACTCCGCGCCGCAAAACAGCTCAGAGCCAAAACCCGCGAGTTTACAGGTCGCACGCCGGAAAGAAATATCCCCGGCATCACACGGCGACCACTCAGCGGAACGCATCAACTGCCCTTGACAAGCGTCAAACTCATCGGCATGATTCGCGGCCTATTTTGTTAGCTATTTCCCAAGTCTTTCGAGGAGCTCGACGGTGGCCAACTCACCTTCCGCCAAAAAACGTGCAAAACAGGCTGAGAAGCGTCGCAGCCACAACGCCAGCCTGCGTTCCATGGTTCGTACCTACATCAAGAACGTAGTGAAAGCCATCGACGCAAAAGACGCTGAAAAAGCGCAAGCTGCTTATGTTCTGGCTGTTCCTGTTATCGACCGTATGGCCGATAAAGGCATCATCCACAAGAACAAAGCTGCTCGCCATAAAGGCCGCCTGAATGGCCACATCAAGGCTCTGAACCTTGCTGCTGCTGCCTAAGCGATCTGCTTGTTAAAAAACCGACCTCAGGGTCGGTTTTTTATTGCCTACGATTTGGCCCCTGCAGATAACTCTGTACCCATCCGACTTGCCGGCGGCAGCGACTTTTGGGCATCACCGCCGGCAAGCCGGACTACTATAGAAACGTCACCGCCCACCACGTCACCCCTACACGGAGCGCCACAACGATCACATCAAAACCCATTACGGAGCCGGCGCTGGCGACCAGGGAAGAATAGGGATCGCCGTCACCGCATTCTGCGGACTACCCTCGATGACACGATCGCTGTAGACCAGATACACAAGCGTGTTGCGCTTCTTGTCCAGGAAGCGAACCACCTGCATGGTCTTGAACACCAGCGAGGTGCGCTCCTTGAATACCTCGTCACCGTCCTTGAGCTCCCCTTTGAAGTGGATAGGCCCAACCTGGCGACAGGCGATGGACGCCTCGGCACGATCCTCCGCCAGGCCGAGACCACCCTTCACGCCTCCCGTCTTGGCACGAGACAGATAGCAGGTCACACCATCCACCTTGGGGTCGTCGAAAGCCTCGACCACAATCCGGTCGTTAGGGCCGACGAATTTGAACACCGTTGACACCTGACCAATTTCCTCGGCCGACGCCAGCAAGGGCAGCATCAACAGCGCACCCAACAAACCCTTCACCACTCGCATTGCCATTCCTTATAAAGAATCCGATTCAGACCAGAATCAGGTTGTCGCGATGAATAAGCTCGGGCTCCGCCATATACCCCAACTCCTTGACGATGGCGTCGGACGGCTGACCGATAATCTTCTGCGCTTCGAGCGCGCTGTAGTTGCTCAGGCCGCGAGCGATTTCGCGACCGTCAGCCGCGACGCACACCACCATCTCGCCACGTCGAAAACTGCCCTGGACCAGCTTTACACCCACCGGCAACAGGCTCTTGTTGCTTTCAGCCAGCGCCTTGACCGCACCATCATCCAGCACCAGCGTGCCCCGGGTCTGCAGATGCCCCGCCAGCCACTGTTTACGGGCAGCCAACATGCCGCGTTCAGGCGAGAGCAATGTCCCCAGTCGCTCGCCTGCCTTCAGACGCGCCAGAACCTGCTCGATACGCCCACCCACGATCAACGTGTGCGCGCCGGAACGCGCGGCCAGACGGGCCGCACGCAGCTTGGTCTGCATACCGCCACGCCCCAGCGCACCACCGGTGCCACCCGCCACGGCATCCAACGCAGGATCGTCGGCACGGGCTTCGTAGATGAGCTGAGCTTCAGGGTTGTTGCGCGGATCAGCATCGAACATGCCGTCGCGGTCGGTCAGGATCACCAGCAAGTCAGCTTCCACCAGATTGGCGACGAGCGCCGCCAGCGTGTCGTTGTCGCCAAAACGGATTTCATCGGTGACAACGGTGTCGTTTTCGTTGATTACCGGCACCACACCCAGCTCGACAAGCGTGCGCAGGGTGCTCCGGGCGTTCAGGTAGCGCTTGCGGTCGGACAGATCATCATGGGTCAGCAGAATTTGCGCGGTGTGCCGATCATGTTCGGCAAAACTGGATTCCCAGGCCTGCACCAGACCCATCTGACCAATCGCAGCCGCCGCCTGGAGCTCATGCATGGCACTCGGTCGTGCAGCCCAGCCCAGGCGACTCATCCCGGCAGCCACTGCGCCAGAAGAAACCAGAACCAGTTCTACGCCCGCCTCATGCAGCGCCACCATCTGCTCGACCCAAACACCCATCGCGTTGCGATCAAGACCTTTGCCGTCCGCCGTCAGCAGCGCACTTCCGATCTTCACAACCCAACGCTGGGCACCTGTCACCTTGCTCCGCATGATCTTTCAACCTTAAGCCAGAGGTACAAATTCAAGATACTAAAACGCCGCTAATTAAGCGGCGTTGTAGTTTACTTCAGTCGATCACTCACGGACGTAAATGATTTCCGGACCATCTTCATCGTCCTCATCATCTTCATCCCAATCGTCTTCATCACCCAGATTGTGGACACTCTTCACGCCACTGCGACGCAGGGCACGCTGATCGTCCAGCGCCTGAAGCTGCGCACGGGCTTCATCTTCGATGCGCTGATCCAGCTCGGCCAGCTCTTCGGCGTAAGCCGGGTCATTGGCGAGACGATCAGCACGATCTTCCAGATAACGCATGATGTCGTGACTCAGGCGATCCGTACCTTCTTTGGCGATGGCCGAAATCACGTACACAGGACCAGTCCAGCCCAGACGATCGATAATCTCCTGCTTGCGCTCTTCGTGCTCTTCTTCGAGGATCTGGTCGCACTTGTTCAGCACCAGCCAGCGATCACGATCCGCCAGCGCGGGGCTGAACTTGATCAATTCGTTGACGATGACTTCAGCGGCGTCCGGCGCACTGGTTTCGTCCAGCGGCGCCATGTCGACGAGATGCAGCAGCAGACGCGTACGCGCCAGGTGCTTGAGGAAGCGAATGCCCAGACCGGCACCATCGGAAGCACCTTCGATCAAACCCGGAATGTCCGCGATGACGAAGCTTTTCCAGCGATCAACGCTGACCACACCCAGGTTCGGCACCAGGGTAGTGAACGGATAGTCGGCAACCTTCGGCTTGGCGGCCGAAACCGAACGAATGAAGGTGCTCTTGCCAGCGTTCGGCAAGCCCAGCAGACCGACGTCCGCCAGCACTTTCAATTCCAGCTTCAGATCACGCTGCTCGCCCGGCTTGCCTGGCGTTGTTTGACGCGGCGCGCGGTTGGTACTGGATTTGAAACGGGTGTTCCCCAGGCCGTGCCAGCCGCCATGAGCTACCAGCAGGCGCTGGCCAGCCTTGGTCAGGTCGCCGATGATTTCCTGAGTGCTGGCATCGATAACGGTAGTCCCGACAGGAACCCGCAGAACCAGCTCCTCACCCTTGCGACCAGTGCAATCGGTGCTGCCGCCATTCGAGCCGCGCTCGGCATCGAAGTGACGGGTGTAGCGATAGTCGACCAGAGTGTTGAGGTTCTCGTCGGCGATCATGTAGACCGAGCCGCCATCACCACCATCACCACCGTTGGGACCGCCGTTCTCGATGAATTTTTCGCGACGGAAGCTCATGCAACCGTTGCCGCCGTCGCCGGCCTTCACCCGAATGGATACTTCATCAACAAATTTCATAACGCACGCCTCCCGTCACAAAGACGAGCAAACAACATAAATTCATAAGGCTCTTGCAAAGATGAGCGTTGCGATACCGATCTAAAACCAGCGACTTCACACCACAACGGCCCACACAAACAGCTTTGCAAGAGACTCACCAAACCAGACCTTTTACAAACGAAAAAGCCCTGTCGACGACAGGGCTTTTCAGCTCAGGCAATGCGCAGGTCGTTGCTATCGCTACGCCTTCACACAACCTGAACGCAAGATCACGCCGCAACTGCTTTTGGCACGATGCTTACATAACGACGACCGAAGGCGCCTTTGACTTCGAACTTGATCACGCCTTCGACTTTAGCGAACAGGGTGTGATCCTTGCCCATGCCAACGCCGTAACCAGCGTGGAATTGGGTGCCGCGCTGACGCACGATGATGTTGCCCGGAACGATAACCTGGCCGCCATACATCTTCACGCCAAGGCGTTTGGCTTCTGAGTCGCGACCGTTACGGGTACTACCACCAGCTTTTTTGTGTGCCATGAGTTCAATACTCCAGTAGAGGGTGTCGAGG